>ERZ791612.357-NODE-357-length-26272-cov-5.700652_pt1 | contig 26272 bp, 20 predicted proteins | sample MGYA00509963_ERZ791612 | MGnify/ENA primary metagenome ERZ791612 (study PRJEB30046, sample SAMN00791906) | human gut metagenome | study: EMG produced TPA metagenomics assembly of the A metagenome-wide association study of gut microbiota in type 2... | reverse complement strand
ACATATTATATATATAATAGAATTTCTAAAATCTAATTAGATAAATAAATGAGGAAAGCACTCACAACAGGCTTCTTTGCTGCGGTCTCTTTAGTTGCGGCAGCTCAAAGTGGCACTAATTCTCCCTATAGTCAATATGGTTTGGGTACGCTTGGCGAGCAGTCGGGCGGCTTTAATCGTGGCATGAACGGACTTGGTATTGGTTTTAGTGAGCACAACCAAGTGAACTGTCTTAACCCTGCTTCGTATGCCACCATCGACTCCTTGTCGTTCATCTTCGATGCAGGTGTGTCTGGACAAATAACGAACTATAGCGAGAGTGGTGTTAAGGTGAACGCTAAAAACGCCAACTTCGAGTATGTCATTGCCGGTTTTCGTGTTGCGAAACGTCTTGGCTTGAGCTTTGGTTTGCTGCCGTATAGCAACATTGGCTATTCGTATTCTAACAAGAAGCCGCTCAATAGCACCGATGGCAGTACTACTGTTGTGTATAGTAATAATGCATATTCTGGTTCGGGCGGCTTGCACCAGGTTTATTTGGGTGCGGGTTGGAGTCCGATAAAGGGATTGGCTATTGGTGTGAATGCTGCTTACCTATGGGGCGACTACACACGTTCAGTTGTCAATTCCTATACTGATGTCTATGCCAACACGCTATCGAAGTACTATACAGCGGAAGTGCATAGCTACAAACTTGATTTTGGTTTGCAGTACACGCAGAAGTTGACAAAGAAGGACGCTCTTACGTTGGGTCTTACCTACGGATTGGGTCACAAACTTGGTGCCGACCCAAAGTGTCAGATTATCTCTACCAATGCTCAGACTGCTGTTGCCGACACAACAACACACACCATTGGAAATGGATTGGCGTTGCCTCACACCTTTGGTGCAGGCTTGATGTGGAACCGCGCTAATCGTTGGCGCATTGGTGTCGACTACACCTTGCAGAAATGGTCGTCGGTAGCTTATCCGAAGTTCGATATGTCCACAAATAGCTATCAGCTGGCAAGCGGCCAGTTTGCCGATCGTCATAAGTTGACCGTTGGTGGCGAGTTCTGTCCGGAGGAGCGCGGTCGCAACTTCTTCAAACGTATTCACTACCGCATGGGCGCATCTTATGCCACCGACTATCTGAAGATAAAAGGTCAGAACGGACCGAAAGAGTATAGCGTGAGTGCAGGTTTCGGCATTCCAATCGTTAACGGCTACAACAACCGTTCGTTGCTCAATATCTCGGCACAGTGGGTGCGTCAGGACTCGAAGACTTTTGTCACCGAAAATTCGTTCCGCATAAATATCGGCTTGACGTTCAACGAGCGTTGGTTTGCTAAGTGGAAGATGGAGTAAGAAAACAATACTTTTAAAATAAGCGTTGAGACTATCTAAATACATAGTAATCATTGTGGTGTGCATCGTGGCGCTTGCTTCGTGTGGCGAACAGAAGGAGCACACGGCACCAGCCATACACGACCGCGACTCGGTGTCTATGATGACGAGTTACGGTGTCAACACCCTTATCTCTGACTCCGGTGTCATCAAATACCGCATCGTAACCGAGCGATGGGAAGTGAACACCGTGCGCAACCCGTCACGATGGATATTTGAGAAAGGTGTATTCTTTGAGCAGTTCGATGAGAAATTCCATGTGCAGTCGTACATACAGGCAGACACAGCCTACTATTACGACCAGAAGAAGCTGTGGGAGCTGCGTAGCCGTGTGAGTGTGCTCACCAAAGACGGCTTGAAATTCAACAGCGAAGAACTCTTTTGGGACGAGGCGGAGCACGAACTCTACTCTAATAAGCCATCGAAACTCGTTACCCCCGAGCGTACGCTTGAGGGAGCATACTTTCGTAGCGATGAGCGCATGACCAACTATTACGTATCCAACACTTCTGGCTCGTTCGAGAAAGGTCAGCTCTCAAGCGATGGCGACACCATCACTACCGCGCCCGATACAGTGAAGGCAACAATGCGCCTGCAGACAAAACCGCAACGCCGCCTGCGTGATAAATAATAAGAACCAATATTTAAACTATAGTGGAAGTAGACATACCTCTTTTAATTAGCATAGCTGTAACAATGGCACTATCTGCATTTTTTTCAGGAATGGAGATAGCCTTCGTGTCCAGCAACCGAATGCTCGCAGAGATGGATCGCGAGGGAAATAGCATAGCCAAGAATATTATTTCCCGATTTTACAACCATCCCAACGGCTTTGTTAGTACGATGCTTGTAGGCAACAATATCGTGCTTGTTGTTTATGGTATCCTTGTGGCACGCCTATTTGACAATACTATCTTCAGTTCGCTCGACGATGGTATGAAAGTCACGGCAGATACATTGCTATCCACGCTTGTTATTCTCTTCACTGGTGAGTTCTTGCCGAAGATTTTGTTCAAGAATAACGCCAATAGGTTGCTCTCGGTCTTCTCCGTGCCGGCATATCTTTTCTACATAATTCTTTGGCCTATAAGTCGCTTTTCTACACTTGTGTCGAAGTGCTTGTTGCGCCTCGTGGGTATACGTATGGAGACAGAATCCGATGACGATGGCTTCTCTAAGGTCGACCTCGACTATCTCGTGCAGTCGAGCATAGAGAATGCGCAGAGCGACGACGAGATAAACGAAGAGGTGAAGATTTTCCAAAACGCACTCGACTTCTCCGACTGTAAGGTGCGCGACTGCATGGTGCCGCGAACCGAGGTGAACGCCGTAGACGTGAACGATTGCACCGTCGACGAACTAATGCAGAAGTTCGTGGAGAGTGGCAACTCGAAGATTATTGTCTATGATAGCGACATCGACCATATCATTGGTTACATACACAGTTCCGAAATGTTCCGCAACCGCGAAAATTGGCGCGAGTGCGTCTGCAAGATGCCCTTTGTGCCCGAAACGATGGCTGCACAGAAGCTTATGCACATCTTCCTGCAGCAGAAGAAGAGTCTTGGAGTGGTGGTTGACGAGTTCGGTGGAACCAGTGGTATAGTCTCCCTCGAAGACATCGTCGAGGAGATATTTGGCGATATAGAAGACGAACACGACTCAACGAAATACATCGCCACACAGGTTGGCGAGAACGAGTATATGCTCTCTGCTCGACTTGAGATTGATAAGGTGAACGACCTCTTCGATCTCGGTCTGCCCGAGAGCGACGACTACATGACCGTCGGTGGTTACATCCTACACGAATATCAGAGTTTCCCAAAACTCAACGAAGTGATAACTATAGGACGCTACGAGTTCCGCATCATTAAGAGTACGATGACGAAAATAGAGTTGGTAAAGCTAAAAGTTAGTCGCTAAATAAAGCTACAGCACCTAAAAGTAGCCCGATAAACTCAATTTTTCGTGCAAACATGCCCTCGTTTGGCAATAAATTAGTATTTTTGTACGCATTTTGTGGTATCACGCTTAGAGCAGCCTCATGGGGCAAGCTCCGCAACTGGTGCAAGACAGATGCACAAACCTACATCTAACGAAATAATAAATAAAAAATAAAAACAAAAAAATGGCAGCATTAGGAAAAATTAGAAGCAGAGGCGCATTGCTGATAGGCATTATCGGCTTAGGCCTTTTCTCTTTCATCGCCGAAGAGGCGTTCCGCTCATGCGACTCTGCAAGCGCTGACAAACATCAGCAAGTAGGCGAAGTGTTGGGCGAGAAAATCAACGTAACAGAGTTCCAGAAACTTGTTGACGAGTACACAGAAGTCATCAAGATGCAGCAGGGACAGGAGAACCTCAACGAAGACCAGCTCAATCAGGTCAAGGACATGGTTTGGAACACATACGTTCAGACCAAACTCATACAGAACGAGGCACACAAGCTCGGTCTTACTGTAACAGACGCTGAGCTCCAGCAGGTTCTTGCCGAGGGTACTAACCCTATGCTTCAGCAGACTCCGTTCTTCAACCAGCAGACAGGTCGCTTCGACGTGAACGCTCTGAAGAAGTTCCTTGCAGAATACAAGACACAGCAGACAGCCAATCCGCAGATGGCTAAGCAGTACGAGACAGTTTACAAGTACTGGACATTCATCGAGAAGACACTGCGTCAGCAGCTCCTCTCGCAGAAGTATCAGGGTCTGTTCGCTCACTGCTTCCTTTCTAACAAGGTAGAGGCAAAGATGGCGTTCGACGAGCAGAATCAGGAGAGCCAGGTGCAGCTTGCAGCCTTCCCTTATTCAAGCATCGACGACAGCAAGATTACTGTTACTGATGCCGACCTCAAGGCTAAGTACGACGAGAAGAAGAGCATCTTCAAGCAGTACGTAGAGACACGCGACATCAAGTACATCGACGTACAGGTGAAGGCTTCTGCAGCCGATCGTGCAGCTCTCCAGAAGGAGTTCGCAGGCTACAGCGCAGAACTCGCAGCCGCAGCCGACCCGTCTGACATAGTGCGTAAGAGCACATCGCTCGTTAGCTACCTCGGTGTTCCAGTTAAGAAGGAAGCCCTTCCTTACGACATCGCACAGCGTCTCGACTCAATGGCAGTAGGTTCTACAAGCAAGGTGATCGAGAACAAGAACGATAACACACTCAACCTCGTGAAGCTCGTTGCTAAGCGTGAGCTCCCTGATTCAATCCAGTTCCGTGCAATCCAGGTGGGCGGTGCAAATGCAGCTGAGGCAGCTACACGTGCCGACTCTATCCTCAACGCTATCAAGGCAGGTGCCGACTTCGAGGTTGTAGCCAAGAAGTACGGTCAGACCGGCGAGAAGACATGGATGACAACACGTCAGTATCAGAACGCACCATCGCTCGATAAGGATACAAAGAACTATATCGAGAACCTTAACACAATGGCTACAGGCGAGCTCAAGAACCTCACACTCGCACAGGGCAACCTCGTGCTTCAGGTAGTAGACCGCAAGGCAATGACTACAAAGTACGTAGCAGCCGTTGTTAAGAAGAACATCACCTTCACAAAGGATACATACTCTGCAGCTTACAATAAGTTTAGCTCATTCGTAAGTGCTAACCTCACAGCCGACGAGCTTTTGAAGAACGCAGCAAAGAGCGGTTACACCGTTCAGGAGCGTAAGGACGTTACAACAGCTGAGCACTACCTCGCTGGCATCCACTCTACACGCGACGCAATGCGTTGGTTGTTCGAGGCTAAGAAGGGTGCCGTTTCTTCACTCTACGAGTGCGGTGACAACGACCACCTTCTCATCGTAGTTCTCAACAACATCAACCCGATTGGCTACCGCTCACTTGAGGATGCTCAGGTTAAAGAGTACATCAAGGCAGAGGTTATCAAGGACAAGAAGGCAGAGCAGCTCATGGCTAAGGCAAAGGCTTCTAAGTCAGTTGCTGACGCTAAGGCTAAGGGTGCTACAGTAGCTCCGGTTGCTCAGGTTACATTCGCTGCTCCGGTGTTTGTAGCAGCAACAGGCGCAAGCGAGCCGGCTCTGAGCGGTGCTATCGCAGCTACAGCAAAGGGCAAGTTCTCTAAGCAGCCGGTTAAGGGCAACGCTGGTGTTTATGTGTTCCAGGTAACAAATAAGACACAGCGTCCTGCTAAGTTCGACGAGAAGGCAGAGATGCAGCGTCTCAGTCAGCGTCAGATGCAGATGGCAGGCAACTTCATGAACGAGCTCTACATCAAGGCAAACGTAGTGGACAACCGCTACCTCTTCTTCTAAGACTCATATAACAATAACATAAAAAGACTTTGGATGTAACGGTGCAGATCGTTACATCCAAAGTCTTTTTTTGTAGAAGCCACTAAAGCCTATACCTTATTTCGGCTTCTGTCATTTTATCGGTCTGCGCGCATCACGCTTATTTCGTAAGCGGCGTGATGCGTGCAATGTTCTTTCTTACAGAGTCGCTGTTTATGCCGAGCACTTTGCCGATGGCAGCGTAGTCGTAGTTGAGGTGTTGCAGCAGCATGATAAGTTGTTTTCGAGGAGCGATATTGCCGTAGCAGCGTTCAATCTCCGCCATTGTCTCCGCAAACTCTATCTTGCAGTAAGCCATGCACAGCTCGTAGTCTTGCTTGGTCCACGTCACGGTTGTGCCGCCGTTCTTGATATGTAGGTATAGTTCCTTGCCGCATCGTGCGTTCGCTTCGCTGCTTTGTGACGCCACCATTATGTCGTTGTTCAGCCTCTCTATCCTGTCCGATTTCTTTGCACTTTCCTTTTTCAGCGACTTAATCTGCGTCTTAGCTTGTTCCAGACTTTGTTTTTCTGCTTTCAGTCTATTGTGTACTGCGATCAGCCTCTTTCTTGTTCTGTGTAGCATTAACGAGAATACCACTATACATAATAATATAATAATAAGTATGCCCATAGATGCAGATGTTATGGTGTCCAGCAAGTCTTTCATTGAGAGTGACGAATTTATGTTTGACTGCAATTCGCTCATGTTATATTTCTTTTTTCTTGTATAAAGACTGTCTTTAGCCTCCGACATCTTCGACATATAAAAGGCGTAATTTTTCAAATCGCCTCTTTTGTAATACAAAGCCGCTATCTTTTTACATGTTTCTGCTTGAGTCAGATAGTTCGGGTCGCAATCAATGGATTTTTTCCACATCTCTTCTGCCTTGGCGTCGTTTCCTAAAGCGTTGTTGTAGTAGCCTGCAACTCTATATGATACCGCATCCTTGCTGTAGTATAATGCGCTGTCAAGATATTCTTTCGCTTTCCTATTATCTTTATTTATGAAATAGTCGGCAATGATAGAGTATGCGTATCCCTTGCAACTGTTGTGTGTATATGGCAAAAGAGGAATGCATAGCAATCTGTAATACCCCACACTGTCTTCCATTCCCAAAGTGCTGCAACATGACGAAGCCATGCCAAGCGTAAACACCTGATATCTCTTGTCGCCAAGTTTTTGCGCACTTTGTAGAGACAACTTGCAATAATGAAGTGATAGCTTGTCTTCGTCGAATATGATATTTATATACGCCAAAGCCTCGCAAAGCTGTTGGTAGATGTCCAAGTTGCGTCGTTTGTTCAGATCGCAGTCTTTGAATATGAGTTCCGATTCTTTTTCGTAGAAAAGTGCTTTCGCCATGTCGCCCGCAAGTCGATACATCTCACCTTTATAGAAGTATGCTCTCGCCAATTCGTCTTTCATGTTTTTGGTTTTGTAGTAGTCTATGCAAGCGTTCAATGACAACGAATCGTCAATGAAGCTGTTTTTACCGAAAGCATATCTTGTTTTCAGCAGTTGATAATAGGCTTTTTGTTCTCCCGACAATTTCTCTGTTCCTATTTTGACAAGAGCTTTTGAGGCAGAAGCGTAATCAAGACTATCCAGCATATTGTCTATACTGGATAGTTCGGACATTCTGTTGTTGTTTGAACATGAAAACAGCGATAGTAGGAGGGTGTATAAAAGAACGAATCGTTTCATTTGAAATAGCTTGTTTTATTCAAGACAAAGTTAAACGTTTTTTCTTTAATACAATCAGTTGTCTATAAGAAACTTTCGGACATTTTCCGCGCGTTTTTGAAACGCCACTGTTGATTATCAATGCGTTACGTTTTTTTGTTGTCCGTGTTAGTTTTTGTTTTAGTTTTTAAGTATTGTTAATTAAGAAATAATTACTACATTTGCAATGTATTCATACTTTAATCATAAACCACTATGAAGAAAACCACACTCATTACATTATTATTGTTACTGCTGTTTGTGCAGTCAAAGGCACAGACCGTAACAGGTCGTATCGTTGACAGCGAGAAGCAGTCGGTGGTGATGGCAACCATTGCACTCCAGACATTGGACAGTATAAACATTTGCGCAACTACAGCCGACGCCGACGGACGTTTCGTGTTGACAGCCGACTCCATACCTTTGCCGTTCCGCCTCATCGTGAGCAGCATCGGCTATGAAACGGTGATGCCCGAGTGTGAGTCGTATGCTGTGGGTGACGTAGTGCTGGCAACGAAGACCAATGTGCTTGGCGACGTGGTGGTAAAAAGCAAGCGTCCGATTCTAAATGTGCAGGGAGACAGAATAGTGGCGGACGCATCGTCCATTATAAAGGGCCGCATTGTGACATGTGCCTTCGACGTGGCGAAGTATGTACCAGGCATTCTGTGCAAGAACGACAATGAACTCTCCCTGGCAGGCACCATGTCCACCACGGTGCTTGTCAACGGCAAGGTGTGGAATGGCGGTTCGGTGCTCGAGTATCTTAAGACGCTGCCTGCCGAAAAGGTGTCGAAGGTGGAGCTGCTTTACAATGCTTCGCCCGACATGCACGTTACGGGAGCCGTCATAAACGTTGTGCTGAAGGACAACAGGGGACGCGAGCTGACCGGTCAGGTGAAGTCGTCGTATTACAACAACTATCACAACACGTTTCAGGAGTCGGGCAGCCTGTTCTATACCACGCCGAAGTGGTCGCTGTACAGTATGTATACATTCGCGGACGCCAAGAGCATAAGCCGTTCCCAATATCTCAGCCATCACACTGTTGGCAATCAGGTGTATGATATAGACGTTGACGCGCGCACGCACAGCTCGTCGCTCACGCATGCGGTATACACCAACGCCACATACAACGTGTCCGACAAGAGCAACGTGTCGCTAAGCTACAACGCAAGCTTCTCGCCGAAGAGCGACACGAAGGGCAGAACGACAAACAGCTATTTTAGCAATTCCAACTATACCACCTCCGGCAATTCGTACATGCACAACCTGCATTTGGCGTATGTGCTGAAGCAGCTGAGACTCGATGCCAACTATATGAGCTACTCGAACGACGGAACACAGGACATGAATTACGAGAAGTATGAGAACCCGACGGCTTACTCCTACTGGCGCAAGCAGACCTCCGACCGTTTCAACTTCAGTGCCGACTGGGGATTCGCTCTCTGGAAGACGGCACGCTTCTCGGTTGGAGCGACATACACCTACTCTAAGACCGGTAACCGGCAGAAGAATGACGACATTCTGAACGGCGGAGCAGGCAGCTTCGACATCAGTTCGTCTAACGATGAGCATACCGCCAATGGTTATGCGGGTCTGTCAGGCACGTTGTTCAAGCAGAAGCTCAGCTACTATTTCCACATGATAGGACAGTATTACAAGATCAACGACTACGAATGTGGTGCGGTGTTGCCTACAGCCTCGCTTACATACGTGTTCACGCCGAAGCATATCATGATGCTGCAGTACAGCAAGACACGCCAGTTCCCTTCCTACTGGGAGAAGCAGGAGTACGAGCAGCGCAGCGACGAGTACACGGTGAGCATCGGCAACCCCAATCTTCGTCCCATGGATTATAACATCCTGCAGGGCATCTACGTCTTCAACAACCGCTACACCCTCACGGTGAGCTACTATCGCGTAGGCAACTTCATAACAGGACAGACATATCAGAATCCCGACCGCCTCGAAATGGTGTCAAAGAACTTCAACATCGACTATACCTCATCTTTGCAGTTTACGGCGACAGTGCCCGTCAGCATCGGCAAGTGGTATAATGCCAACTATGTGCTCACGTGCTATAAGGACCGCTACAAGAGTAGCGACTGGTATGGCTACTCGTTCGACCGCAGCAAGTGGGCTACGATGCTCAATCTCTCCAACACGTTCACCTTCTCGCGCAAGCCTATGGTGGCTCTCGATGTCAACGCCTTCTTTCGCACGCCTACCATTGTCGGTCTGTGGAACTACAGCCGTCAGTGGAATCTGGATGCAGGTCTGAAGTGCCAGTTCCTAAAGAATCGTGCCGTAGTGGCGTTGAACGTGTCGGACATCTTCGAGAGCGGTATGCCGCTACTGAAGGAGAAGTTCTATACACAGCGTCAGACTACCGACGAACGCTTCTACCGCCGCAGCATCTTCCTTTCGTTCACGTACAAGTTCCGCAACTTCAAGGAGCAGAACGCAGGAAGCGTCGATACGTCGCGTTTGGGATATTAAGCAAGGAGCAAAAATCTTAAAAAACAAAGAATTATGAAGAAAATGTTATTAACGGTGCTTGTATGTCTGATATCGGCATTGGCAAGCGGCTCTGATGGCACGGGAGTATTAGGTGAGAGGGTTTGCAAGGATGTAAAGCCGTTCAGCGCATTAAACATTTCAAATTGCTGTAACGTGGTCTACGAGCAGGGCGACGAATATAAGGTGAGAGTGGTGGCAGAAAAGGCGTTGCTGGATAGCATTGCGGATATAGCCGACTGCAAGGTGGTGGGCGGCATGCTTGTCGTTTCTGTCATGCCGGGTTTCTATCCTCGCTGGAGAGGGTGGACTTCAAACATGGCGAGGTGTTTGTCAACGGAGTGCCGTATGTACGTGTTAGGAAAGAGGTTACAGTATATGTAACAGCGCCGAACATAAACCGCTTCCTATGTCAAGGCAATGGTAGTTTGAGAGTCGACAAGATGGATGCAGACAACGTAGAGTTCTTTGTGTCGGACGCTGGTAGTTTGAGAGCCGACAAGATGGATACCGATAACGTAGAGTTCTTTGTGTCGGGCGCTGGCAGTGTAGATATAAAGCAGCTGAATGCAAATGATGCAACGTTCCATGTGAGCTGTTCGGGTAGTGGCTTGGTTGATGTGCGTTGCACAGGCACGCTGTTGTGCAACGTTTCGGGTGCAGGCAGCATTGAGTTCTCAGGCACAGCGGCTAAGTTCGATAAGATTGTGTCGGGCTGCGGATCTGTATGTTGTAGTGAGCTTCGCTGTTCAGATAAAAAGGTTGTTGGCAAGAACAAGGCGTGCAGCGAAGGCGAGCGTCTTGTGTTCGGAGATGTAGAATAGAGCATAGTCTTTATAAATTTTGCAAATCAAAGAGAATTTATGACACATACTACATTTGTAATATTATATATTGTACTCAATATCATTTATTTGTATATTCTTGGTTTAGCAGGAAAAGATATTAAACAAGCTATACAATTACGCGACAAACAATGGTTTATAATATGTATTATACGTGTGATAATCATTCTGTGTGTCATTGTATGGTTCAACTATGCATACTATAATAAACTATAATCGTATTTGCGAACCGCATCTTATGAAGGCGAAAAAATTTACCATATCTACCAGTATCGTCAATACACCGCTCATTATCAGCAACATAAAGGCTGGCAGATAGGCTTGGAAACGAGATATCTTCCAGCCTATCTTCCAGCCTTTGCTTGCTATCTGCCAGTAATAATAACCAATATGTGTGTTTAAATCGGGGTGAAAGGCATTTTCCATAAAGGCTCATCCTGCCAACCGTTTGGAAATCCCATTGCATGCAAATCTACATTCGGATATGCTGAAAACAGTTTAAGCAATGATTCTCTTAAGTCTATACATGGAGATATGGTCTTGCTCCATGTACCGTAGATAGCTGGCAATACGAAAATAGCTGATATTACTTAGTTGTAGCTTAGCAGTCGCAATATCATCTATTATCAATTCTCTGTTTTGGAGCAAGGTTAATTGTTCGTCTATGTTTATCGGTTCTTTGTCGTAATACATATACTCATATAAAAAGCGAAGTCCCACCGTGGTACGCATCGTTGAGAGGCGTGGTGGGATTTGTTGCTGCAAAGATACAAATAATTATTGAGAATCCAAATTTTTTATGAAAAAACACTCAAAGAAACAAGATGGGGTTGTGATGCAAATCACAACCCTCTTGCTTTGTATATGGTTTCCTTTGCGGCGTTTATCTCCTGGAACTTCTTCTCGGCAGCCTTGCGCACATCGTCGCCGAGCGTAGCCACGCGGTCGGGGTGGTGCTTCAGTGCCATACGACGGTAGGCAGCCTTCACCTCGTCGTCGGTAGCTGAAGGGGCGATGCCGAGCACCTTGTATGCGGCTTCGAGGCTGTTGCCACCCGAAGAGAGGTTGAGCATCGAGCTGAGGTCCTCGGCGGAGATACCGAGACTGGCAGCCACGAAGTGCAGGGCGTCGATCTCGCTCTGCGGCATGGTGCCGTCGGCTTGCGCTATGAGCACGAGGAAGTTGAGCAGTTGCAGACGCTGCGAGTAGTCCATGTGCTGCGCTATCTCGGCGCACGACTCGCGTATGATGTTCTTGAACGCAGCTTCGCCCATCTGCTTCTGACGCTCGAAAAGGCGCAGGAGTATCTCTTCGCCCTCGCGCACGGCTATCTCGCCGAAGTTGCGGCGCAGGAAGTTGCGCACAAGCTCCATTTCGGAGTGCATCACCCTGCCGTCGGCTTTCATGATGTACGAGGCGAGCACGAGCAGCGAGAAGAGGAACGAGTTGCGCTGTCCCTCATACTGCTGCTGGGCTGAATAGCCGCCGTATGTGTTGCTGTTTCTGTACGTGCCGTTGTCGAACGTGTTGTCGGCGTTGTTGCTAAAGCCTTCGGTTCCCTTATCAAAGAGCCAGCCTATGGCGTAGCCGGCAAGTGCTCCAAGCGGTCCGCCGTTGATAAAGCCGAGAAAACCGCCAATCCATCTTCCAATTCCCATGTTTTGTTGTTTGTTGTATTAATAAGCTTTCTGTATAAATTTGTCTGTTTCTGCTTCTTCCATGCCGCTCTCCAACAACACCTGCTTCAGGTTGGCATAGTTGCGGCGGAACGCTTCGATGCGCTCAGCTGCCTCTTTGGGGGCGTAGCTGATGGCTACGCCTGTCGACTCCATTGTGCCCAACTGCTCGTTGAACACGAAGCCCGGCGTGCGACTCTTGACGGCTACGCATCCCTGCTGTATGTGGCGGAACTTGCCGATGAGTCCGTCGGCAACAGGCGCGGCGTTCTTAGGGAACGCTATGGTGACGGTCTTCTCCTTCGCGCAGTCGGTATCGGGTATGTCGATGAGCACTGAGAGGTTGTTGCCGTCGTACGTGTAAGCCGTCTCTGTGCCGTCTATCTTCACGCTGGCGGGCACAGTCGATGCCACCAGTTTAAGTGTGTAGCGACGGTTGGCAGGCATGTCTTTGTACGTGCCTTTGCGTGCACCGATGGTTACGGCTATTGTGCTGTCGTTGAGTGTGCGCTTGGTGAGTAGCGTGGTGGCGTACTCGTGGGCGTAGTGTTTGTCGTTGCCGTTGTCCTCGTAGAGCGTGAAGCTGCTGTCGCCCTTGCCCGGATATACGGCTACGGTTATCGGTTCGCTCGTGCTGCTGAGGTTCTCCACCTTGCCGTATTCGGGCAGAACAGAGCCTGCCTTTACGTAGACAGGATATTCGTCGAGCTGGAATTTGCGCTCAACGGTCTGTCCGCCACGTAAGAGCGTACCAGACGAGAGCTCGTACCAGTCGCAGCCCGCAGGCAGCCACACCTGTTGTATGGAGATGCCGTCGTGCATAGGGCTTGTGATGGGGTAGACAAGCACATTGTCGCCGAACATATACTCGTTGCGGTTGGCGTAAGCCTCCTCGCTCTCAGGGTAGTCGTAGTACATCGGGCGACAGAGCGGCAGGGCGTCGTCGTAGGTGCGTCGTGCCATGCTATATATATAAGGTGCGAACTGGTAGCGCTGGCGAATTATGTCGTGCAGGATGTCGCGCTCGCGGTCGGCGAACACCCACGGCTCTTTATTGAGTCCGGCATCCTTTGTGGAGTGGGTGCGCAGAATAGGGCTGAATGCACCGAATTGCATCCAGCGTATGTACATCTCGGGGTCGATAGAGTGGGCACCCATGTGTCCGCCCATGTCGTGGCTCCAATAGCCGTAGAGCACGTTAGACGCTGTAGAGTTGAAATAAGGCTGGAAGTCGAGCGATTTCCAGCTTATTATGGCATCGCCCGAGAAACCTATCTGATAGCGGTGGTTGCCCAGTCCGCCCCAACGATGGTAGAGCATAGGGCGCGTGTCGCGGTTGCGCTCCATGTCGGTGAACGTAGTGTAGTTGATCCACCACGTGTTGCTGAGGTTGGGGAACTGTTTGTCGTTGCCCCACTGCTGCCAGTCGAGCCACCAGAAGTCGACACCGTCCTTCTCCATCGGGTGCAGCACCTTCTCGTACCAGCCCTGCATGAAGTGCTTGTCGGATGCTGTCCACTCTATAGTCTTCTTCGTGGCAGGGTCAATGCCCATCCACTGTGCCATCGCCGGGTAGCAATCCTCGTCGGGTTTTATGCCGTCGGCAGGATGCAGGTTGAGCGTGGTCTGCAGGTTCTGCTGCTTAGCCCACAGCAGGAAGCCCTTAGGCGAGGGAAACAGGCGTCGGTTCCAGGAGTAGCCTGTCCAGCCGCCACGTGAGGGTTCGGCATAGTGCCAGTCCATGTCTACGACGAGCACGTCGAGCGGAATGTCGTAGTTGTGCATCTTCGTGACGAGGTTGCGCAGCTCGTTGTCGCTATACGTCCAGTAGCGCGACCACCAGTAGCCGAAGGCGTAGCGCGGCGGCAGTGGCACCTTGCCCGCGAACTCGGTATAGTCGCGCAGTGCCTTCTTGTAGTCGTGTCCGTAGGCGAGGAAATACCAGTCCTGTGTCTTTCCCTCGTTCGGTCGGTGGTTCACCCACTGCCAGTCGGAGTCGTCGAACACATATCCGTTGGAGTCGTCGATGAATGTCCATCCGTTGCGCGAGAGGAGTCCGTCTTCGAGCGGCATCTTGTGCGAGTCGAGGTGCGTGTCGCCATCGTAGCCGTCGAGTGTGCGGTAGGTTCCCTTCAGATTGGCATCGTCTTTCAGTCCCGGATGCCAGCTGAACGAGGTGGTGTATGGGTTGTTGGCTTTCTGCTTGCCGTCGGTCTTCCGCTTCGTCTTCGTTGAAGAGATGCGAAGATTCTTCTCGTTGAACATTCCGCTGCCTTTGGTGTACGACAGGACGAAGCGGTCGGTAGATATAGTGACGGTTTTCGGCGTGTTCTTCACCTTGTATGCTGCGGCAGGGTAGCTGCGGTCTACGGCTATGAACGACTTGCTATCAAGAAACTGTCCGTCGGGCGTGTATTCCATGCGTATTGCTCCGTCGGTAATCACGGTGAAGCGCACGTTCTGGTCCTGATAGGCGATGTTCTGGTTCTGCGCAACGGCGCACGTGGCTATTGCCGCAAGTGCTGTTGTGATGATGTTTCTTTTCATAATTGTATGTGTTTTATAGTGGTTTTGTTTGCTGTTTATCGGTGGATTGCGTCCGCCGTCCGATCAGATTGCGTTCGCCGTCCGATCAGATTGCGTTCGCCGCCCGATCAGATTGCGTTCGCCGCCCGATCAGATTGCGTTCGGTGAACGATGACTTTTGCTTTGTTTGCCAGTCAGTCGTTCGCTATGCTTTCATAACTCGGGATGTCCTGCAGGAAGTTGTAGTTGCGCTTTTCGTAGTCTATTTTGCAACAGTAATGCTGTAAACCGTTGCTCACCACAAGGTAGTCTACGTGTAGCAACAGGTTGTACGCTGCAATCTGCTCAAACACCTTCTGCGTTATTTCTATCGTAGGCGCCTTGTATTCCATTATCATACGCGGCTGCAGATGGCGGTTGTACAGCACGCTATCGGCGCGCAGTTTCTTGTTGCCGATGCTGAGGCTCATCTCGTTGGCCATGAGGGCAGCAGGGTAGCCTTTGTGCTCTATCAGATAGTGAACGAAGTGCTGGCGCACCCATTCTTCGGGTGTCAGTGCCACGTAGCGATGGCGCAGGACATCGAAGATGCGAGGCTGTTCTTTAGTGCCCGACAACTTTATTTCGAAAGATGGTAGGTTTAATCGAATCATTTTTGTAATTTTGCTATCTGCAAAGATACAGTATTTTGCGTATTTTTACACCTTATTATATTATAATTATGGCAGAAAAGAAATCATCGGTCACATTCGAGACCATTATGCGCGACCTCAAAGCCAAGAAATACGCTCCAGTGTACGTGCTTATGGGCGACGAGTCGTACTATATCGACCGAATAACCGATTACATAGCAGACAATGTGCTTGATCCCGACGACCGCGACTTTAATCAGACGGTTGTGTTCGGCGCAGACACTACGGCGGCGCAAGTGGTAGACATGGCAAAGGGATACCCCGTCATGCCGGCTGCGCATCGCGTAGTAATCGTGAAGGAGGCGCAAGGACTGAAGTCGCTCGATGCTTTGGAACGCTATTTTGAGAAGCCTTTGGCGTCTACGGTGCTTGTTATAGCCTACAAAAATGGCACTATCGACCGCCGAAAGAAGGTTGTGGGCAAGGCGGAGGCTGTTGGAGTGGTGTTCGAGAGCAAGAAAAAGCGCGATTATGAGCTTCCGGCGTTCATCGAGGCGTATCTGAAGAAAAATCATGTGGCAATAGATACGAAATCGGCTGCGATGATAGCTGAGCATATCGGAGCCGACCTCAGTCGACTCATTTCGGAACTCGACAAGGTTATGATCTCGCTTCCGGATGACGATAGGCGAGTGACACCGGATGTTGTGGAGCGCGAAATCGGAGTGAGCAAGGAATTTAACATTTTTGAACTAAAGACTGCTATCATAGAGCGCAATGTGTTCAAGGCAAACCAAATTGTGAAGTACTTCGATAAAAATCCCAAGGCAGGGTCGCTCTTTTCGTGTCTGCCGTTGCTCTATACCTACTTCCAAAATCTTATGGTGGCATTCTATGCACCCGATAAAAACAACGACAATAACCTCGCTGCATTTCTGGAACTAAAATCGGTGTGGGGATTGAAAGACTATAGGGTAGGGATGCGCAATTTTAGTGCAATGAAGACTCTCCAGATTTTAGCCAAAATAAGAGAAACAGATGCCAAAAGTAAGGGTTTAGACAGTCTAAATACCTCCACAGACGACCTGATGAGGGAGCTAATCTTCTTCATTTTGCACTAAAATAGCTGGTTATTGTAGCTGTTTTTCTCTAAAATAGAAATTCTGAAAGACCTTATTTTTTAGCCTAATTCCTTACAATTCATAGGAGTTAGGCTATTTTTGTGCCCTTATACGTGGCTGTTTTTTGAGCTGCTTTTATCCTCGTTCGTATTTTTTCAGAAATGCAAAAAATCGCTATTTTCAACACTTCGATATTCACGTTTCGTAAACCTTAACATAAAGAATTGCATATTTACACACGTAAATTGTGAGTAAATACATGTTTGTAAAGTTATAAAGGCGCAAATAAATATGTAAATGTAAATCGTATAACTTTGTGTATTTGTGCTTTGAAATTCACAAATCCATACTATACAAGTGTGATAATGATATTAATGCGAGTCGGATAAATTGATGTAAGTGCTTGAAAAAGTGTACAATAATACTTTGTGTTACACAAAAACTTGCTTGTTTTTGTGAAATACAGGCGTATCTGTGCATTTGCATATTATTTGTTTGTGTATATGTGCTCTGTAAGTAAAATAAAATCAGTTATTTAATACGAAATGTTAAACGTATTCTTATATATATAAAATGTCCCAATTCAGCAATGTGTGTCTACAAATCTATAAAACATGAAGTAAAATATAATTTATAACATTAGCTTTGTAAATGTAAATAAAAATATTGATATTAAAATATTAATTTGAAAGTTTGTATATCTCGATTTATATGTTTAACTTTGTAAATGCAACGAAAAAGCGACCAAAAAGCACTTTTGGGGAATGTCTCACGTAAAAAGTAACTATAAAATGAAGGATAGAATTAAGAAAATTATGGAGATGCAGCGAACCACTCAACAGGATTTCGCTGATCAGTTGAAAATAGCTCCAGCTACTTTGAGTAGTATTTTCACTGGACGCACTCGCCCTACTCTGGCTATAGTTGATGCGATAAAGAGTCGCTTCCCGCAGATCTCTACCGACTGGTTGATGTTCGGTAAGGGAGACATGCTCGTGAAGCGTGATGAAGAGGCGGAACAATCGAATGGTGAAAATGGGTCGGAAAACGACCTGTTGATTGATTACGATTCGGCATCAAAAACAGAACAAAATAACGCCGACAACTCACCTGTTAATCAATCCATACCAGACTATGCTACGAAAAGTGGTGATGTTGCAGGTTTCGCGATGAAAAGTTGCGAGGTGAAGCAGCGTCGAATAACCGAAATACGTGTTTTTTATGACGATCAGACCTGGGAAACGTTCGTGCCGAGCGCAGGTTAAATAACATTAACTGTTTTCTTGTAATAATAATAATTTGTATCTTTGCACCTTACTAAATATAATTGATAAAAGTGCTTGCGCACACTAATTAAAAGGTAGCATAAACAAATATTATATAAATATTCAATGAAACAGTACAAATTAGTGAACAATGTGCTTGGCTGGCTCACGTTCTTCGTGGCAGCCTTCGTATATTGTTCTACGATTGAGCCGACAGCCAGTTTCTGGGACTGTCCTGAATTTATTACAACGGGTTACAAACTCGAAGTAGGTCATCCGCCAGGAGCACCTTTCTTTATGCTTACCGCAAACCTGTTCTCGCAGTTTGCGAGCGATCCGTCGCAGGTTGCGCGTATGGTGAACACTATGAGTGCTTTGCTAAGTGCCACCACAATCCTGTTCCTGTTCTGGAGTATCACGCATCTTGCGCGCAAGCTTATTCTGAAGGATTGGAGTGAGATGACTCTCGGTAAGCTTATTGCTATTCAGGCATCAGGCTTGGTAGGCGCACTCATCTACACATTCTCCGATACATTCTGGTTCTCAGCAGTAGAAGGTGAGGTTTACGCCTATTCGTCAGCATTCACAGCTATCGTTTTCTGGCTTATCTTGAAGTGGGAAGACCACGCCGATGAGCCTCATAGCGACCGTTGGTTGGTGCTTATCGCATACATGACAGGTCTGTCAATCGGTGTTCACCTGTTGAACCTGCTTTGCCTACCAGCCATCGTACTTGTCTACTGTTATCGACGCTTCCCGCACATCGAACTTAAAGGTTCGTTGCTTGCCCTCGTTGGCTCGTTCGTGCTCGTTGCAGCCGTGCTCTATGGTGTCGTTCCGGGCATCATCACCGTAGCCGGATGGTTTGAACTTCTGTTTGTGAACACTCTCGGATGTCCGTTTAACACTGGCGAGATAATCTATATAGTGCTGCTCGTAGCCATTGTCATTTGGGCTATCTATGAGTCGTATGTTGACAAGAGTTTCAAGCGTCAGAATATTTCGTTCGTTCTCTCGGTAGGTATGCTCGGCATACCGTTCCGCGGAATGACCTGGGGTGCAGGTCTCTTTGGCTTAGTAATACTCGTAGCTCTGTATTTCGGTTTGAACTATCGCAAGAAGATAGGCAAGGACCTCGTTCCTGTGGTTACTGCACGCTTCAAGAATACCGCTCTGCTCTGTATGCTGATGCTTATGATCGGCTATTCGAGCTACGCTGTCATCGTTATCCGCTCGGCTGCTAACCCTCCGATGGATCAGAACTCACCAGAGGATGTGTTCACACTCGGTTCATATCTGAGTCGTGACCAGTACGGCGACTCACCGCTGCTCTACGGACAGGCTTACACTTCGCAGGTGGCTTACGACGTTGATGGCAATATGTGCGTGCCTAAGCACAAGGAAGGTGCTGCTATCTGGCAGCGCAAGGAGAAGGCTTCTGAGGGCGAGAAAGACTCTTATTTCGTGGTTTCGCACAAGGATAAGCTCATTTACGCTCAGAATATGCTCTTCCCGCGTATGCACTCGTCGGCTCATGCTGGAGCTTACGAGAACTGGATGGGTGGCATCGAGGGCAATCAGGTGCCTTACGACCGCTGTGGCGAGCCTGTGATGGTGAAGATGCCTACTCAGATGGAGAACATACGCTTCTTCCTTTCTTATCAGTGCAACTTCATGTACTGGCGCTACTTCATGTGGAACTTCGCCGGACGTCAGAATGATATACAGGGCAACGGCGAGCCAGAGCATGGCAACTGGATTACAGGTATCTCATTCATCGACGACTGGATGCTTGGCGACCAGAGCAAAATGCCGGCTGAGTTGAAGGCTAACAAGGGACACAACGTGTTCTACTGTCTGCCTCTGCTGCTCGGACTTATCGGTCTGTTCTGGCAGGCATGGCGCGGTCAGCGCGGCATCCGCCAGTTCTGGGTAGTGTTCTTCTTGTTCTTTATGACAGGTCTTGCCATCGTGCTCTACCTTAACCAGACTCCGCAGCAGCCACGTGAGCGCGACTACGCTTATGCGGGTTCGTTCTACGCATACGCCATTTGGTGCGGTCTCGGTGTGCTGGCTATCTACGATATGCTCAAGAAGAAACTCAAGGGCAATGATGTAGCCGTTGCAGGCGTTGTAGGCGTAGCCTGTCTGCTCGTACCTATACAGATGGCATCGCAGACATGGGACGACCACGATCGCAGCGGACGTTACACCTGCCGCGACTTCGGTCAGAACTATCTGATGACATTGCAGGACAAGGGTAACCCGATCATCTTCACAAACGGTGACAACGATACCTTCCCACTTTGGTATAATCAGGAGACAGAGGGCGTGCGCACCGATGCGCGTGTCTGCAACCTCTCTTATCTGCAGACCGACTGGTACATCGACCAAATGAAGCGTCCGGCTTACGATTCGCCTTCTGTGCCTATCACATGGCCGCGTATAGACTTCTGTTCGGGTACTAACGACTACATTGAGGTTAGACCAGCTATGAAGCAGCAGCTTCTCGATTTCTACCGCGAGTATCCAAAGGAGGCGCGTGCTGCTTTCGGCGACGAGCCGTTCGAGGTGAAGAACATAATGAAGTACTGGGTGCGCTCTAAGGACAACGACACGCATGTTATTCCGACCGACACGCTTTACATCACTATTGATAAGGAGGCAGTGCGTCGTTCAGGAATGATGATGGCAAGCGACACCATCCCCGATCGTATGGTTATATCGCTTGCAGGCAAGCGTGCTATCTACAAGAACGATATGATGATGCTTGAGATGCTCGCGCAGTGCAACTGGGAGCGTCCGTTGTATGTAGCTACAACTGTAGGTTCAGACAACTACATGAATCTCGGCGACAACTTTGTGCAGGAGGGCTTAGCTTACCGCATTACTCCGTTCAATACTAAGGCACCAGGTGCAAAGAACTTCGACACAGAGAAAGTGTATAATAATGTGATGAACCGCTTCAAGTGGGGCGGACTCGACAAACCAGGACTCTACATCGACGAGACTGTGATGCGTATGTGCTACACTCACCGCCATTTGCTTGCTCAGCTTGCTATGCAGCTTATTGCTGAGGGTCAGAATGCAAAGGCAGAGAAGGTGCTTCGCAAGGCAGAGAAGGTGCTCCCCGAATACAATGTGCCATACACATTCATGTCTGGAGCGGCTGATATGGCTCGCGCTTACGCCCTTATCGGCAAGAAAGCGGATGCTGCACGCATTCTTAACAAGGTGTGGGCAGACGCAAAGAGTTATGCCGACTACTACTTGCAGCTCACAGGTTCGCGCTTTATGATGTCGCAGAACGACGTTCTTCGTCAGCTCTACATCATGCAGAATATCGCTGACATAACACAGGCTTGTGATCATTCGCTCGCCGATCAGCGTTTGAAGACAGTTAATGCCCTCTATGCTGTATATCAGGCAAAAGGAGGCGCACCGTACGACGGAGAATAAATAGGTAATAATGTTTATAGAACAACCATCAATATGGCTTCGATGGCTCTATCCGAGAGCGTCGTGGAGAATGGATCATAACGACCATTCGGTGTATCTCACGTTTGATGACGGACCGATACCCGAGTCGACACCATTCATTCTCCAGACGCTGAAGGAGTTCGGAATACACGCTACCTTCTTCATGGTGGGCGATAACGTGCGCAAGTATCCCGAGCTCTACAAGCAGATAGTGGCTGACGGACACCAGGTGGGCAACCACACGTATCATCACTTGGGAGGATTTAAGCATCTTACCAGCACATACGTGAAGGACACCAACCGCGCCAACGAGCTGATAGGCTCTCACCTGTTTCGTCCGCCACACGGCTGTATGAGTCACGCCGAGTATTTGTGGCTGCGTCGCAAGTATCGCATCGTGATGTGGGATCTTGTGACACGCGATTACTCAAAGTGGATTACTGCCGATGATGTAGTGGAGAATGTGAAGCGTTACGCCCGCAACGGCTCAATCATCACGTTCCACGACTCGCTGAAGAGTATCGAGAAGCTGCATACTGCTTTGCCGCGTTCGCTGCAATGGCTGAAGGAGCAAGGCTATAGCTTTAAGGTTTTCGACTAATAGGAACTGCAGAACTATTTGATATTATGACAACAACCATAACATCTGAACAAATAAAAGCCGAGGCAGCAAGTCTCGGCTTTTTTGCTTGTGGCATAGCGAAGGCGGATGCCGTGGAGCAAAGTGTCGTCGACAGCTATCGCCGTTGGATAGCCGAGGGCTGCAACGGCAGCATGGCTTATCTTGAGAACTATCCCGACAAGCGTTTCGATCCGCGTCTGCTTGTGCCTGGTGTGCGCAGTATTGTGTCGGTGGCACTCAACTACGCCCCATCGCGCTGTATGCCATCAGATGCGCCTCAATTCGCGTCGTATGCCTTGGGTAAGGACTATCATGATGTTGTGAAGCAGAAGCTCTCCCAATTGGCAGAGTGTCTCGGATTGGAGTTGAACGATCAAGTACGTGCTTTCTGTGACTCCGCCCCCGTGCTCGAACGTTATTGGGCTGTGCGTGCCGGATTGGGTTGGATAGGGCGCAATCATCAGCTCATCATCCCTCGCGCTGGTTCGATGTTCTTTCTTGGCGAGCTGTTTCTGCCCGTAGAAGTGGAGTACGACGAGCCGATGCACTCGCGTTGTGGCACGTGCAACCGCTGTGTCGAGGCTTGTCCTACACAGGCGTTGCAGCGCAACGCTGACGGCGAAACCTGTAAGTTCGACGGCAGGCTATGTCTGAACTATCAGACGATAGAAAATCGTGGTGATATTCCGGAAGATCTTGCTTCAAAGCTCGCTCCTTATATATATGGATGCGACCGTTGCCAGTCGGCTTGTCCGTGGAATAGGTTCGCTGTGCCCAATACGACGCCGGAGCTGCAGCCTTCCGACGAATTGCTTGCGATGAAGCGTGAGGACTGGCTCAAGCTTACGGAAGAGGAATATCGCAAGCTGTTCAAGGGTAGTGCGGTGAAGCGTGCGAAGTATGCTGGACTTATGAGGAATATTAAGGATGCGTTGGGGTGATCAGTTGATTCGTGCTATTCTGATGCCCACCTGTGACGGATGTTTCTGCATGTAGTCGTGCAGTGTCATCGGTTCCTCCACCACCTTCTTGTGTATCTGTGATGCGTTCAGCATGTGCAGTCCGTCCTTGTGCCACACGGCGATGCCGATGTGCGACGTGTCGAGTCCCTTTTTCTTTGTTATGATGGCGATGATGTCGCCGTCGTGTATCACCGACCGCAGCAGTCTGGTGTTTTTGATGTCGCCCTTCGGTATGTACATATATGTCTTGCCTGACAGGCGTTGCTCCATCTGGGCTATCGGTTTCACCATTTCAGGATTGTTTTTCAGCATCGGGTATGCCTCCGTATGCGTACTCATGAAGTTGATGCGGAGCGTTTGTCGGGTGTTGAATGGTGGATTCGGGGTATTCACTTCGCGCACGAAACCCTTCTTTGTGTTCTCCTCTATCCACTCTGTGAAGTAATGCTGACGCGTAGGGTAGGACACCGTGCCGCCAACGTAGCGTATCATACGCAGGAAGTAGAGATAGTCGGCGTAGGATGTGCGGTTGTTCTTTACGCACTCGTACACGGCGAGCACGTTTTCTACGTATGTAGTGCAGTCGAGCTGGCGCAGATTGACCACAAGACTCTCCTTTGGGTTTACCTCCAACGTCTTTGCCACGTATGGTATGCCAAGGAAGCCTCGTGCTATGTGCAGCAGCAGCTTCCGGCGCTGTATGTCGGCATTGGTTGTCGTTGGCATGGATGTGCGGTATTTTTGTGCCTTTGCGATGTGTTGCATCACGCGTGCGCTGTCGTTCGTCGCAGCATAGCACTGCGTGGTTAGCATTGCTGCGGCTATTATTGTGAATACGATTGATTTCATGCTGTCTGTGTTTAATGTATAGTGTTACTTCTTCCTGTTGAAGTTAAATCCGAAGTATATGTTCAGACTTCCGAACATACTATTCGTTGAAAATCGAGGTTTCTTGTAGTTGTACGAGTGTACGATGGCGCTCATGCCGGCGAACCATCTCATGTTGTTCCACACGATGCCGAACCGTCCCACGCCGTCGATGTTGAAGTTGTCCATGCTGAAGTCGTGGAACGAGAGCACATCGCTGTTTTCATTGCCCGTAGCGTTCTTGTAGCCTAACGCCATCGACAGTGAAGCTGCCGCCAACCAGTTGTGAGCGAACGCCCAGTTGTAAGCGTATCCGCACGAGACGGAAAGGTCGGTGTATTTTATCTCCTTCATCTTCAGGTTGCTGTCCATGTATCGTTCCGCCACGTCCTCGCCCAAACGGTTGGCAACGGTGGTGTAGAGTTTGTCCCAGTCGATTTTCAGCGAGTGCTTTGTATAGCCCAATCCGCAGAGCCACGAACCGCTTGAGCGGCGTTGTATGGTGCTCTGACTGAATGCGGCAGGGTAGGAGAAGCGTCGATGATTGAAGATGTAGTAGAGGTTGAAGCCCTTGATGCCTACGTTGATGCCGTCGAAATCGATGTTCTTAAGTGGGCGCGTGTTGATAGAGTTGTTAGAGTCGAAGCTGGCGTACGAAATCTTGTAGTTGCTTCCTGTTTTGCGGTAGAACAGGTCGATGCCAAACATGCCGGTGTACAGGCTCAAGTCGAACTCCGTACTTCTACTCTTTTTACCCAATTCGTTGAAATCTATGGTGTAGCCGAGGAACAACCAACGCCAACCGAAGTAAGGCCCGAACTTTATCTTCGGTTCGGGGGCAAATGTGAAGTCGTTGCCCTGCGAGCTTGTTATACGATAGCGTTCGTAGGTGTTGGTGTTCTGTATCATCGCTGCATAGTTGTACCCCTGTGGTTCGATATAGGTGGTGTCCACGTCCGAGAACGACTCGAACAGACGCACGAATGCGTTCCCCACCTTCTTGAAAAACGGTGTTTTCTTTTGCGGTGTAGGCGTTGTGATTGAGTCTGTCGCCAACGTGTCGTCTACTACGTACGTAGCGGCAGAGTCAGTTGAAGCCACCATACCGCAGCTGTCGGCAGGTGTCTGTGCTGAGGTCTGTATGCTTGCGTGTATAGCAAGGCAGAGTATGACGGCGTATAGTCTCATTATGTATCTATGGATGTTGTAGTTTAAGTATTACAGTTTGCCCAAGATGCGATCCATTACCCAGTTTACGGGCGTAGCACTCACGCTCGTACAGGTGCAGAGACCTGTACCCTGTAGATGCTCTATAACGGCTTTGATGATAGGCAGTTGCACGTATGGCGGATTGGGTACAACGATGCTCGTTTTCCCATTGCTCGTCACGAGCTGTATAGGGTCGTAGTTGTACACCGAGAACGAGAGCATTCCCTTCTCGCCAATCACCTCTATGCAGTCCTCCTTTGCGCTCTTGTGGCCCACGAAGCACCATGAACCGCTGCCCGGCAGTCCGTTCTCGAAGTAGAAGCACGCACTTATCGTGTCCTCCGCCTTGTACAGATGCGCACGATTAGAGCAGTAGCCATGAGCACGTGTGATGATGCCGAATATCTCCTGCAGCAAGTCGAGCTGATGCGGTGCAAGGTCGTAGAAGTAGCCCGCGCCGGCTATGTCGGGTTGCAGACGCCACGGCAGGTTGTGCGAGTCGCTGTAGTCGAGGTCGCGTGGTGGCACCGAGAAGCGTATCTGCACGTTCGTCACCGTGCCAATCTCGCCCGAGTCGATAATCTGCTTCACCTTTTTGAAGTAAGGCAGATAGCGACGATAGTAAGCCACGAAGCACGGCACGCCCGTTATCTCGCTGATGCGGTTGATGCGTGCGCAGTCCTCGTAGCTCGCTGCCAACGGTTTCTCGATGTACACAGGCTTGCCCGCCTTCATCGCCATGATGGCGAAGGTGGCATGACTCGACGGTGGCGTAGCGATATATACCGCTGTCACCTCCGGGTCGTCGATGAGTTGTTGCGGGTCGGTGTACCATCGCTTTATGTCGTGTCGCTTGGCGTACGACTTCGCTTTCGCTTCGTTGCGGCTCATCACCGCCACAACCTTCGAGCCGGGCACCTCGTTAAATGCCGGTCCCGACTTCTTCTCGGTCACTTCTCCGCAACCTATAAATCCCCAACCTATCTGTTTCATATTCGTATCGTGTTTTATGAGTCAAAAATTAAACCGGTGTCTGTCTCTCGGTGTGTCTTTTCTGATGTCGCAGCCCTACTTTTGTCGTCGGATTGCGTCCGCCGCCCGATCAGATTGCGTTCGCCGCCCGATCAGATTGCGTTCGGTGAACGAT
>ERZ791612.352-NODE-352-length-26482-cov-3.373255_pt1 | contig 26482 bp, 9 predicted proteins | sample MGYA00509963_ERZ791612 | MGnify/ENA primary metagenome ERZ791612 (study PRJEB30046, sample SAMN00791906) | human gut metagenome | study: EMG produced TPA metagenomics assembly of the A metagenome-wide association study of gut microbiota in type 2... | reverse complement strand
TGAAGACATTGATGTAAAAGGCAAAAAAGTTCTTGCTCGTTGCGACTTTAACGTTCCGCTTAAAGACGGCGAAATCACTAATGACAAGAGAATTGTTGCCGCTCTTCCTACTATCAAGTATTTGATGGAGCACGGTGCAAAGGTTATACTTTGCTCACACCTCGGCAGACCTAAGGGAGAATATAAGCCTGAATTCAGCCTTGCTCCCGTTGCAAAAAGACTTTCGGAGTATCTCGGTGTTGAGGTTAAGCTTGCCGAAGATGCTGAGGTTGTAGGCCCTAATGCCAAGGCTATGGCAGCAGAGCTTAAGGACGGCGAGGTTATGCTCCTTGAAAACGTTAGATACAGAGCAGAAGAAACAAAGAACGAGGAGAATTTCTCTAAGGAACTTGCTTCTCTTGCTGATATTTTCGTAAACGACGCATTCGGTACTGCTCATAGAGCGCATTGCTCAACAACAGGTGTCGCTGCTTATTTACCTGCTGTTTGCGGTTACCTTATCCAAAAGGAAATTAAGTTTATGGGTGGCGCTCTCGCTAATCCAAAGAGACCTCTTGTTGCAATTCTCGGCGGTGCTAAGGTTTCAGACAAAATCGGTGTAATTGAAAACCTTATTGATAAGTGTGACACAATCATTATCGGCGGCGGTATGGCTTATACTTTTATGAAGTATCTCGGCCATAACATCGGTACTTCTCTTCTTGAGGCTGACTGGGTTGAAAAAGCAGGCGAAATGATGAAGAAGGCTGAGGGTAAAGGTGTTAAGTTCCTTATTCCTGTTGATAACAAGGTTGGTAAGGAATATGACGAGAACACTGAGGCTAAGGTAGTAAGCAGTGACGATATTCCTGACGGCTGGATGGGTCTTGATATCGGCCCTAAGACTCAGGAAGTTTTTGCAGACGCTATTAAGGGCGCAGGCACAGTAATTTGGAACGGTCCTATGGGCGTTTCAGAATGGGATAACTTTGCAGCAGGCACAATCTGCGTTGCTAAGGCAGTTGCTGATTCAGGCGCTATTTCAATCATCGGCGGCGGTGACTCGGTTGCAGCTGTAACAAAGCTTGGCTTTGCAGATAAGATGAGCCACATTTCAACCGGCGGCGGTGCATCACTTGAATTCCTTGAGGGTAAAGACCTTCCGGGTATCTGCGCACTCCAAGACAAATAATTTATCAATAATCGTAGGGGCGACCATTGGTCGCCTTATACCAAAAATATTTTAAAGAGGTAACTATTATGAATAAGACTCTTCGTAAGGCAATTATTGCCGGTAACTGGAAAATGAACAATACTCCTGCACAGACAACTGCTCTCATCAATGAGATGAAGCCGCTTGTTGCCGATGCTGATTGTGAGGTTGTTCTTTGCGTTCCTTTCGTAGATGTTCCTGCCGCAGTTGAAGCTGCTAAAGGCTCTAATATTAAAATCGGTGCAGAGAATGTTCACTTTAAGGACAGCGGTGCTTTCACAGGCGAGGTTTCAGCTGATATGCTCGTTGAGCTTGGCGTTGAATACGTTGTAATCGGTCACAGCGAGAGAAGAACATATTTCGGCGAAACAGACCAAACAGTAAATCTCAGAACTCTTAAGGCTCTTGAAAAAGGCTTGAAGCCAATCATCTGCGTTGGTGAAACTCTTGAGCAGAGAGAGCTTGGTTATACGGAAACACTTCTTAAGTATCAAACAAAGATGGCACTTACAAATGTAACAGCTGACCAGCTTAAAAATGTTGTAATCGCTTACGAGCCAATTTGGGCAATCGGTACAGGCAAGACTGCTACTGCTGACCAGGCTGACGAGGGTAACGGATATGTTCGTGCAGCTATTGCAGAGGCTTACGGTGCTGATGTTGCAGAAACAGTAACAATTCAGTACGGCGGCTCAATGAACGCTAAGAATGCTGATGAGCTTACATCAAAAGTAAACGTTGACGGCGGACTTATCGGCGGCGCTTCACTTAAGGCTGAGGACTTCTCAATTATCGTTAAGGCTGCAAGCAAATAATTAAACAAATTTGGGGTGGGTGTGTTTCGGCATACCCACTTTTTGTGAAAAACAATATGGAGGAATACTAATGAAAAAACCTGTTGTATTATGTATAATGGACGGTTACGGCAAGAATGACAGCGATTACGGCAATGCAATCGCTATGGCAAAAAAGCCTAACCTTGATAAGCTTATGGCTGAATATCCAATGACTTATATCGGAGCAAGCGGACTTGATGTAGGTCTTCCTGACGGTCAGATGGGCAACTCTGAAGTAGGCCACACAAATATCGGTGCCGGCAGAGTTGTATATCAGCCGCTCACAAGAATTACAAAGGCATTTGAGGATGGCGATGCTGAAAAAAATCCTGCTCTTAAGGGCGCTATGGATAATGCTAAGGGCAAGGCTCTTCACCTTATCGGTCTTGTTTCACCCGGTGGTGTTCATTCTCATTCGGAGCATCTTTATCATCTTCTTCAAATGGCTAAAAATAACGGTGTAGAGAATGTTTACGTTCACGCTCTTCTTGACGGCCGTGACGTTCCGCCTTCATCTGCTGTTGAATATCTCAATGAACTTGAGGATAAAATGAAGGAAATCGGCGTAGGTAAAATCGCTTCCGTAATGGGCAGATTTTACGCTATGGACCGTGACAATATTTGGGACAGAGTTGAAAAGGCTTATGCCGCTATCGTTTATGGCGAGGGCATTCAGGCTGACAATGCAGTTGAGGCGGTTAAGGCTTCTTATGAAACTGTTGATGAGGACGGCAAGCACCTTACAGATGAATTTGTGCTTCCTACCGTTATCGGCGGCAGCGAGGGCAGAGTTAAGGCTGACGACAGCGTTATCTTCTTTAACTTCCGCCCTGACCGTGCAAGAGAGATTACACGTACATTTGTTGACCCTGATTTTAACGGCTTTGAGAGAAAGAACGGCTTTTTCAAGCTTTACTATGTATGTATGACTCAGTATGATGCCGAGATGCCAAACGTTGAGGTTGCATTCGGCCCTGAAACTCTTGTTAATACCTTTGGTGAATATATTTCAAAGCACGGTATGACTCAGCTTCGTATTGCCGAAACTCAAAAGTATGCTCACGTAACTTTCTTTTTCAACGGCGGCGAGGAAAAGCAGTATGAGGGTGAGGACAGAATCCTTGTTGCTTCTCCTAAGATTTCCACATTTGACCTTATGCCTGAAATGAGTGCTCCTGAGGTATCGGAAAAGCTTAATGCGGCAGTAAGAAGTGGCAAATATGACGCTATTATCGTAAACTTTGCTAACTGCGATATGGTTGGCCATACAGGTATTATCCCGGCGGCAATCAAGGCTGTTGAAACTGTTGATGCTTGTGTTGGCTCACTTGCAAAGGCTGTTATAGAAATGAACGGCAACCTCTTTATCACTGCCGACCACGGCAATGCTGATAAGATGCTTGACGAAAACGGCGAGCCGTTCACAGCTCACACAACTAACCCTGTTCCGTTTGTTGCAGTAAACTGCGGCGAGGGCGTTGAACTTCGTGACGGCGGCAAGCTTTGCGACATCGCTCCTACAATGCTTCAAATGCTCGGACTTGACAAGCCTGCTGAAATGACAGGTGTATCACTTATTAAATAAGTAAATACAATAATAAAAGGATTAGATATTCGTATTAATTTACGCATATCTAATCCTTATTTTTTATCTTATATTTATGTTTATATTGTTATATTGTCGGTTTAACTCTGTATACTACAGTCGAATGTTTAGGAATTGTTGCATTAATGGTAGTTCCTGTTGAGCGTTCGTCTGTCCATAAATCGTGAAGCTCATAACCCGACGGAGATTCCTCAATACCTAAGTATGGGTCTTTAGTAAGGTCATCAAGCTTGAAGTTGACGCTTTTTGTGGAAGAAGCAGTATTGAATAAACAAAGTGCAACATCGCCGTTTGAAAGCGGACGGGCAATAATGTCAATACCGCTTTCCTTTTTAATTCTCTTAGCGCTCTTGCCGAGTGAATCCTGGTCAACTGCAATCATGTGTTTGTTAGTAACAATTTTAAGCGTTTCGTTATCCTTATCGGGCATACCGTTTGATACAAAGCTTCTGATATCGTTGCCAAGCATAAGCGGAGCGGCAAGCATACACCAAAGCGAGAAATGCGCTCTGTTTTCGTTATCGTCAAGCTTTCCGTTGCCGACCTCAAGCATATCAGGGTCATTCCAATGGCCCGGTCCTGAGTACTTATAAAGCTTCAAGGTGCGGTTATATATCATAGTTATGCTTCTCCAATTTGGAGCTATATCGGGCGTTGTGCGCCACATTGAGCCTGCTTTAGCACCCCAAAGATAAGGGCGAGCCATGCCCCATTCGCAAATAGAATATGTGATTGGCTTTTCTTCTGAATGTGTAACCTTAGCCCACATTGAGCTTGCTTCCTTAAGAGCGTCACCCATACGCTTATACTGAATATATGACGAGTCAATCGCAGTTGCTACAGGGTTTTTGATTGTCATATTGTTGGTGCCCTCTTTAAGCTCAACAATAATTTGTTGCCTGCCTAAAGGACTGAAGCCCTTGGTTTCAGGGAAGAAAATTTCATACATTTTGCCGTTAATATGAATTTGCATATACTGCTTTTTTTTAGCCATTGACTTGTGAAAAACAAAGGTTAATACGTATTCGCCCTTTTCGTCTGCGTCGAAATTAAAGCTTGCAGAGCCTGAGCCGTGGCTGATAAATCCGATTGCTTTTTTGCTCGGCACGTCAGACATTTTGATAATCTTTGCTCTGCCGGTAAACTCTGCGTCTTCCGGCCTTAAATCAATTTCAAAAGCGCTTTTTGGCTTGGTAATTACAATATGCTCAATTGCAGGGCAGTCACCACTGATTCTGTTATGATGGCAAAAATCGTATTTAAAAAATTCACAGCCCCAAGACGCAATTGTTTTAGCGTCAAGCCTTTCGTTGCCGAGAGAGGCAGGGAGGTCCTCGCAGGTGAGAGTACCGTTAGAAGAATAAAGACCAACCTTTAAGCCGAGTGCGTTAATATCCTTAATAAGCTTAGGGATACCACGGCTGAATGTGCCGAGATCGCCCTGAAGCTTTCCGTCACTGTCACGAAGGGAACTTTGCCAGCAATCGTCAAGGTTAATAAATTCATATCCTGCGTTTGCAAGTCCGCTGTCTTTCATAGCGTGGGCAGTTTGCATAATAATATCCTGGTCAATATTGTTCCTAAAGGTATTCCAGCTTGACCAGCCCATAGGCGGAGTTTGAGCAACCTTATTTTCAGAATATTCTTCGTCCTCGCTTATGTCAATTGTAAGCTTAGTCGGGATAAATATTTTTTTCAAGGCGCAAAGCGGGCACTTGCCGTTTGCTTTCATATTTAAAAACCAAGAAATGAACACAACAATCAATATTGCCAAAACGGCAACTAAAATTATAGCAAGATATTTCATTATAAACCAATCTCCTTAAAAAGCTCCAACTCCTTTTGAGCCAAAGCATGCGTATTTTCATCATCAAGTGAATTTACTGCATTTAACGTAAATTCTTTTCTGTTTTTAAAATTGTAAATTATTCGATAAATCCAAGCATATAAAATAAGCCAAGGTCTTCCGTCGATAAATTTGATATAATCAATTTCTTTAAGCTTTTTGTAAGGCGGAAAGAGAAGCCTGAGTTTCGCCATAAAGGGTGAATATTTTTTCCCTTCTTCAAGTTCTCTCCTTGCAACGGTAACGCCCTTGTTTTCATTCTCATTGCCGAATGCACCGCAGTCGCAAAGATATTTTTCAACATTTTTCGTATCAATTGCGTAATCATAACCTTCGCCGAAAAAGTTGTGGCAAACGGTTAAAACGGTTTTACCGAATTTCGCAAGTTCAACTGCGCTTAAATATTCAAACACCTTTTGAATATCAATACTTGCAGTTTTTAGCATTACGGCTAAATCAAGAATAAGCTTAATTCCTGCTCCGTAGAATTTGAAATGGTGCGCCATGTGGGCAATCAAATATGCAAAATGAAAGCTGTCGTCAAATTTTCCGTCAAAGCCGTCAAATTCTGCATAATCAAAAGCACTGCAAAACGGCTCGGTATCATAACAGCTTATAAGCTTTGTGTGCACCTCAAGCAGAACACCGTTTTTAACATAGTTATAAACCGGCCCGTTTTCCTTAACACAGTCAAAACCGTTAGATATAAGCAATTTTTTAATCTTGTCCCTGTCCTCAGCCTTGATTAGAACGTCTATATCGCCCATAGCACGGCTTTCAGGCACAGGGTAGTATTCTCTAAGTATTGCGCCTTTAAACGTGATATACGGGCACTGAGCCGATGCAAAAAGCGTTTTAACCTCTTTTAGCATATTAATCTGAGCGTTTGAAAGGAAAATTAAATCAAAAAAATTATTTTCAAGCGCATTTAAGAAGCTTTCGGGCAAATCGCTTTTATTCTTTGCATTTAAAAGTGCACAGTGCAATACACCTAAAAGGTTATGCCCCTTTGCATATAAAAACAATTTTTTATAATTAACGTCTGTATCGAAAATAAATTTGTCGCCGTTTAAATAGTGGCGGCAAAGGTCAATTAAAACCTCATATTCCTTATCCATATCAGTTGAAAACTGCGTTGCCGACAACAAGACTTAAAACAGTCATAATAAGTCCGGCAATAAATACACCGAGCGAAATCACAAAAAAGCTCTTTTTCCTATCAAGATGGAGAAGAGATGCAAGAAGTGCACCTGTCCAGCCGCCTGTACCCGGAAGCGGTATGGCAACGAAAATCAAAAGCCCCCAAATTCCGTATTTATCAATTTTATCTCGCTTTTTAAGCGTTTTGTCCTCAAGCCAATAAACAAACTTGTTTATTCCGGGAACTTTTTTTAATAAATCGAAAATCCAATTGATTAATAAAAGTATGAACGGTATAGGTAAAATGTTACCTAAAAAGCTGATAATAAATCCTACAAAAGGATTCATTTGCAAAAGCACAATGGCTGTAAACATTCCGAGCCTGCATTCCAAGATAGGGCAGACTGAAATAATAAACACAACAAGCCAATCGGGTATTCCGTGTGCTGTTAAAAACTCTTGTAAGTTTCTGCAAAATTCCTGTACCATATATTAGTTCTCCTTTTTGTCGGTTGTTATATTTTGCTTTTTATCTGCATTTGATTGCGACTCGTTATTTTTGTTTTGGGCATTAACGTTATTGTTTGCCGCATTTTGAAGTCGCTTTTTTTCCTGATTTCTTTTTCTCTTTTTTATTATTTTTTGGCGCACAATTTCCTCTTTGTGCTTTTCATAATAGCGTTGAGCTCTGAGTTTGTTTTGCTGTTCAATCCATTTTTGGCGCCTGTATTCGGCTATTCTTTCCTTGCGCTCTTGCTCTTTAAGTTCAATTTCTCTGTCAATAGCTTGCGCAGTGGGAGTGTTTTTATTTACAATAAGCTTTTGCTTAATGAGAAAATCAACGGCTTCCCTCAGTATTTTTTTATCATTTTCAAATGAGAGGTGGCCCATAGCCTGGTCATACGCAAGCCATCTGTAATCGTCAATTTCCTCCTCTTGCATTGTTGTTTTTAAATCGTCTGTCGTTGCAACGAATATAGAAACTTTTTTGTCAACATTATTGCGAAGCGTATATTTTGATATACCCTCGTAGCCGAGATGAATTTTAATGTGAAGCCCCGTTTCTTCAAGAACTTCTCTTCTTGCTGCGTCGTATTTTGTTTCACCCATTTCGAGGTGACCTTTCGGAAAGCCCCAATTCGCCGAGCGCTTATTTTTTATAAGCAAAAAGCGAAGCTTGCCTTTAATACTCCTGTATACTACTGCGCCTGCGCTTGATTCGTAGTAGCAGACAAGTTCATATTCGGGAAAATCTTTTTTAACATCAATGTATTGATAAATGTCTTGATTAATGTAGCGTGAACTTCTTGACGCCATAATCCAAATAGTTTTTAAATCCGTGTTCTGCGGGTCTTTAGGAACGAGTGCCGCTATAATTCGTCCGTCGAAATTGCAAACCGTGTGAGTCACTCCCATAACAAAAGCGTAACGGTTTTTGTATCCCTTGATTTGAACTAAGTTTAATGGATATACATAACCGTTCTCATCGACAGAATTAATAGTTTTAACAACTCTTCCTTGGGCTGTTTTGCCGAGAAACATAACATCACCACCAAGTAAAAGATATAATTCGTATTTATTATATCTTATTTTATATTGTAATACAAGAATTTTATTACAAAAACGTGAAAAATGATATTTAATATAAAGCAAAACGGACAACTCCGAAGAGTTGCCCGTTTTTATTTTTTATTCGGTTTGCAGATTTAGGTTTATGACATTGTCTGAAGTAAATCAACAAGTGAAGCAATAACCGTATCGGTATCACCCTTAAGAACAGGAAGTACCTGGTCTACAACACCTGAAACTGTTTCGTTGCCGCCAACAAGACCGGTTACAAGTGAACTAATCTTCTTGAAGTTGTCGCCTGCGTTTACAGTTTCGATTAAGTAGCTGAGAACTGCGATGAGAGTTTCTGAAGAGTTACCCTTAACGTAAATTCTTGTGCCGTAGGTAGCAGCCTGTGATGCGTCGGTAATTACCTTACCGTGGCTTGCAAGCTGTAACCAATTAATGTCGTTAAGCTTAATTCCAAGCGGTGTGCCCTTAATCTTAATCATTCCAAGAATGTTATTAAGAAGAGGAACGATAGCGTCAGCACCGAGGAGCGGCTTAAGTGTTGCGTTAATATCATAGATATCAAGCTTGAAGTTTGATACGCCAATCTTGCCGAGGAGAGAGTTAAGGTCAACCTTAAGTGCCTTAAGAAGGGCAGGTAAGAGAGTGTTGAGGTCAACTACAGGCTTGACAGCGTCTATAAGTGCAGAGATAGGAGTGAGGAGATTGTCAAGAATCTGGCAAAGTCCGTTATTACCAATGAAGAGTGCAAGGTTTGGAAGCATTTCAAATAATGTTTCGAGAGGAGCATTGAGAATATCCTCAACCTTATCCCAGATAGGATTGATAATGTCAAGAAGAACATTATCATAAGCTTTCTTCATATCTTCTCTGTACTGATACTGAGTCTTAACGTTATACATTGAGAATGCTTCCATAAGAGGAACGATTGATGATGTATAACCGTTAGAACCAGGGATTCTTACGATATCGAAAAGACCGAGGTATGCGTCATTAAGAAGTACATCAAGTACGCCGAATACAGGACGAAGAACTGCAACGAGTGCATGGAAGAATGTATCTCTGTCCTTAACGCCCCACTTAAGAGCTGATGTATTAACCTTTGACCAAGAACCAGCCTTAGCGATTACGCTTGCATTAGCTGCATAAGTTTTGCCGTAAGTTTCGTCTGTAAGGAGCTTAGCAACATTGCTTGTTGAGAAGTCGATACCTGTTTGTGCAAGGAGGGAAACGAGTGAGCCGTCGCCAACCTTAACCTTTTCAACTGCACCGTAAAGACCGGTGAGAAGTGAGTTAACAATGTCATCCTTGAAGAGGAGGCCGCCGATTAAGTTGTTAAGACCGCCTTTAACTAAACTGCCAACAAGGCCGTCAAGCATAGGAGGAAGATTCTTAAGGAAGTCAACGTCTACGCCCTTAGGATATGAGAAGTCGAATGAGCCTGTCTTATATGCGGTGTAATCCCAGAATGCATTAGTAGGTTCGCCTGTTAAGAAGTAGAATACTGCACGAACGATATCATCTTTTTCAGCCATGCTGATTGTAGTGAATACACTTGAGATGATTGACTTGAGCATACTGTTCTTCTTAATAGCGCCAATTGAAGAAACAAGTGATTTGATTGGTTTAGCGTTCTTAATAAGAGTGTCTGCCACATAGCGGAGAACTGCAACGAGAACCTCGCCCTTGTCAGCAATTACTTCCTTATTAGTGAACTTGCCTTCGGCATTCTTAGCATGCGACTTAGAGGTTACAACCTTGCCGTGAGCAGCGATTGTTGACCACTTGAAATCAGGAAGCTTGATGCCTGTTTTCTTAAGTAAGCTGTTAATAAGCGGAACAACGATGTCCTGAATGTTGCAAGACTTGAGGTCTGCAAGCTTAATGTTAAGCTTAACGCCTCTAACCTTAAGCAAGCTTGTTAAATACTTGCCAAGGTCCTTGCCAAGAACTGCTGAAATAATCTTATCAACGTCTAAACCTGCTGATTTAGCAGTTTTAACAATGTTTGTAATCGGAGCAAGGAGATTATCAAGAAGCTGGCCGATACCGTTGTTATCAATGAAGTATGCAAGGTTAGGAAGAACTGATGTAATTGTTTCAAATGGCTTGTCGAGAACTTGGTCAACAAAGCTCATAAGAGGATTAAGAACATCAAGAAGTACGTTATCCTTAGCCTTCTTGCAATCCTTCTGATACTGTGCAAATGTCTTAATCTTGCTGTTGCTTACCTGAAGAACATCAAGAAGAGGAATGATTGCACCTTCATAGCCGTTAATGCCGTTTACGCCGACATTGAGTGCGTTAAGGTCAAACTTAATTGTTGAAAGCTTAGAATCGGCATTCATTGAATCCTTAGCTGTAAGAGTAAGAACACCTTTCTTAAGCTCATAGGTAAGAGCAATCTTGCTTGCTACCTTGCCGTCGCTTCCCTTAATATCAAGAGATGTTGAAGCCTTTGCAATTGTGATATTGCTAAGGTCAATCTTTCCTTCATTAAGGAATACGTTGAGAACACTGTTGAGAGGACGAAGAATTGCAACAAGTGCATGTACGAAGCCCTGCTCAGCCTTTGCGGAGCCATCCTTGAAGCCCCAGTTGATTGTTTTAACCTTCTTCCAGCTCTTAACCTTCTTGAGGGTTTTAGCTGCTGAAGAATAAGTTTTACCATAACTCTTATCCATAAGTAAGCCTGCAACGCCCTTAGGTGAAACAGTAATGCCTGCCATATTGAGATAAGGTGAAATAGTCTTTTTGTCAAGTGCACCGTAAAGTGCCTTAGCAAGTGAAGTGAGGTTAGCGTTTGTAAATACCAAACCGCTTACAACACCCTTAAGATTTGATGCGTCAACTACGCCAAAGTTAGTGAGAAGAGCCATAACTGCGTCAACCGCACTGTCAAGCTGGGTGATAGCAGATTCAGCATCATAAGAAGAAATACCGTCAGGGTACTTGAACTTTAATGAAGTTCCCTTGTATTTGCTGTAAGCCCAATAAACTTCTGTAGGTGACTGTGTGAAGTCGAGAAGCTTGCCTACAATCTTAAGAAGTCCCATACCGTCAAGCTTACCTGTTTCGATATACTTGATGAGCTTCTTAACGCCTGAGCTTACCTTGTTGTTGCCCATAATCAAACCGATGATTGTGGAAAGGTTATGATTTGTCTTTACAAATTCAACAACATAATCGAGTACGTATACAAGTGTTTGAGCAGGAGTTGTTGTCTTGCCAAGCTTGTTCCAATTAATGTTGTTAAGTTTAATACCTGTCTTTGCAAGAAGGGTATTAATAATAGGAATAATGTTGTTGCCTGAAAGAGCATAGCCCTTAACCTTAAGTCCAAGCTCTTGCTTGTCGTTAACTGTGATTAAATCACCGAACGTCTTAGAAACGATACCTTCAAGTAGCGCTGCAAGTGACGGTGATGCGGCACCAAGCTTATCACTCTTAATCTTAAGAATGTTGGCTGCGCCGTTGAGCTCGTTTGCAATAGCCTTAACTGCGCTTGAAACAACAGAAGCAAGTGTAGGAGTTGTTGTATCGTCTAATACAACGCCGATAGCCGACACAAGATTGAGCAATGTTGTTGCAGGCTTTTCAAGGAACTTGTCAAGAAGTGAAACTATTGGATTAACAATACCTGTGAATACTTCATCACGGTATGGATTACTCTTATCTGCAAACTTAGTAGGAGTATCAACTGTGATGCCTGTCTTTTGAGCTATTGTATTAAGGACAGGGTAGAGAGCATTTTCATAAATGCCTGTATCAATAAGAACTACGCCGAGGATAGAGGTGAGAAGTCTGAGTGAGGTTGAAAGACCTGTCATAAATTCATCTCTGTTGCCTGCTGTGATGCCCCAATTAATGCTTACGTTAAGAGTACCGTTGTCATTAACTGCGTCACTCCAACTGTCAAGCTTAGAAAGCTTCTTGCTTGCGTTCTTAATGCCTGTGTCCTTAATTCTTACAGATAATGAGTCAGGAGAAATAAGTCCGTTGACTGCTTCACTGATAAGATTGTATTTTGCTGTCACGTCGGCAGTACCATTATTATATGTATAAGAGTATGCATACTTGTCTGTAAGTCCTGCAACAAGTGTTTCGACGAGAGCATAGGTTCTTACTACTACTGTTGTAAGACCTTCGTTTGTGTAGATATCCTTAGGATTAACGTTACCATTTGAATTAGGAGTACGTGCATCCTCGCCATTAAGATAATATAAATAGGTATTAAGTAAATCAATTGTTGCGTTTGATGCATTTGCACCAATGTAATTTGAAAGTAATGAAATTACGCCGACAATAATGTTACTTGTTTTGTTGATTGAATAGCCGTTTACGCTTGAATCCGTAAGGAGAGATGACAATGTTTTATCAAGCTTAGCTATTGTGTTATCAACGTTCTTCATATCGCTGCTCTTATGTGCTGAAATATCAACTGAAGAGTTAGGAGTTGCAACTGCCTGTGTAGTGGCAGGTGATGAAGAATTATTGTTATTGTTATTATTGTTGTTATTGTTGTTATTTGACTTGAATGAATTGATAAGTGCTTTAACAACGTCAACAAGCTTGCTTACATTAGTAATAAGGAAGTAAGCGTTATCTCTGTCAAGACCTACAAATCCGCTTGATTGCGGTTCAAATGTGAAGCTGTACTTGCTGTCACGTGTAATCTGGAAGATACTGTTGAGAAGGTCTGTAAGAGCACTTGTTTCGGTGAAACCGCCTACTGAATTGAGAAGACCTGTGATAATAGGAAGGTTCTTTTCAAATTCACTGCCCTTAGAGCTTATTACATTGTTTACAAGACCGAGAATAGCGTCAAGCCAATCCTCTACGAATACACCTACAAAGCAGTCAAAAATCTTTGTTGGATTTGGATTAGCGGCAAAATCCTTGAACTCTGTCATCTTAGAGTTGCTTACTGCGCCGTTTGAATCCTTAACAATCTTGCCCTTGTAGCAATATGTCCATGCATCCTTGCTTACGCCGTATTTGTCAGCTGCAAGGTTTTCCATAATGTCAAAGAGCTGAGGAATTGCAACCATAATGTTGTTAAGACCTGAGTTGATGACTTTTCCTCCGTCATCATGGCCCTTAACTTGGTCTCTGTACTTAGGAGTGCTAACGTATGTGTCAACTGCAGTAGTGAAGAGGCCAGCAATTTCTGTTACCAATTCATAAAGACCTGCGCCAACCTGTCCGTTCGAAGCTGTGATTGCTTTCTTAAGGATACCCTCAAGGTCGCTGAGCTTAGCATACTTGAGAGCCTTATCGGCAATGTAAATACCTGTAATCTTAGGTACGCCTGCTTCATATGTGTATTTAACGTTAAACTTAGTAGTGCTTGAAACGTTAGCAAGTACATCTGCAAGAGAACCGCTTACGCCATTATAAGAATAGGTATAAGAACCGTCGCTGTTCTTTGTGTATGTGATTGCTTTACCGTAGCTATCTACAACCTTGTCATACTTAAGTACGTAGTCAGGAGTTGCGATAATGTCGCCGGCTGAGAAGTTCTTGGTTACAAAGGTATCGTCAGAAGATTCTGAAATGTAGCCTGTTTTCTCATTACCGCCGTTCCAATAAGTACCGCCGAATTCCTCAAACTTGCCATCTCTCTGGAGCCAATGCATAAGCTGAGGAAGCATAGCGTTGAGGTCCCAAGCAAGCTGACTGATACCGATATATGAGCCGGTGTCTGCAGTCATATTTTTGAGTGGCTCAATAAGGTCAATAACAGAATAGAGGAAGCCTTCTTGGTTATTTCTTTGCGAATTGCCGATTTCAGAGAAAAGAATAGGCTCAAGAAGCTCGTTAATTACTACTGTAAGTAAAGGAAGAAGGTTTACGACTGTCTTAATCGGGTCGTTAACAAGATTCTTCCAAACATCGGTAAGAGCGTCCTTAAGATTTACGTTTGTCTTAAGAAGTGACTTAAGCACAGCGTCAACCGTTTTACCGATATCTGTACTTGGGTCAACGATATCGCCGATTGTGTTGTTGAGAATAAGGTTTGTAATCTCGGTACCTGCCGAACCTGTAAGGTCAACATTTTTACCGTTGAGAATTTCCTTTTGAGCGTCGGTAAGAACGATACCTGAAGTTTGAGAAGCTTTTTTCTTTACAATATCATCAAGTACGAGTTGAACGTTAAGAAGGAATTTGAAAGAATACTTATAGCTGTATGTATAAGTAGTGCTATCTGTGCCAAGGTCGTTTGTATCAACGCCGAGGTATTCAGATGCAATCTTAGTAACAATGTAGTCGTAAGAAGCTGCAACCCATTCGTTGATTAATGGCTTGCTGTAATTATTTGAATTAGTTACAGAGTCAGACTTAAGTGCGTTAATGCCGACACCCGGGTCTGAACGTGAAGCATCAACAAGTGAATTAACAGGCAAGTATTTTGTTTTGTCAATATGTGAACGGTTTTTAGCAAAGCCGCCAAATGAACCTAACAAATTATTGTAATTTGTTGAATTCTTTTTTTGGTTAGCTGCAATAAGAGACCAAAACTCTGAAGTGTAACTGCCTTTAAGTGAAGCAGGAACAATGACTGTCTTGTTCTTTTTGTCGGCATATTTATCGTTAAAGGTAACTTCGCCGTCCCTAAAGTAGTTTGTTACAACATTAGTGGTGGCGTTTGCACCGCCGACGCTGGAGAAGAATGCACGCAACTGAGTAAGTTCGTCATCGCTGATGAAGAAACTGTCACCCTCTTGCCAATTTGCATCATATCCTTTTGGAAGCTTAGCATTGATTTCGGAATTAAGCTTGTTGAGGTCAACGCCGTTTCCGTTATTACCGAAACGTACAACCATACCCTTAAGTATATCAGTGTAATACGGAGAAGTGGTTGTGTCGACATTACCGTTCATAAGTGCTTTTTTGCACAAATCGGTCATAATAGTGTTGCCTACTACATATTCGGTATATGACTCAATTTGGTAATCTGTTGTCATGCCCTCTTTTTGTGCAAGAGTCTCGAAAGAAGCATCTTCGGCAACGCCTAATTTAGCGGCAACAGCTTTTCTTGCGATTTCCTTAACAGTGTCATAAACATTGTTTTCAGTGTCGCTTACTGTGAAGCCCTTAAATGTCATAGGAACCTGATAAAGTGATGTGCTGTCAACTGTTTGGTTAAATGTTGCACCGCCGTCGCTTATCAATCTGATAAATTCGCTTGCTGAGATGAAGCTCTGACCGAGACCGAAGTCGTAGTAAATAACGTCAGCCAAATCGTTAAGCTTAACGTTGATACCGTATGTTGCATACTTAATGTTAAGTGTGCCCATATAGTTGTTAACAACGGCTTGCTCATCAGCTGTGAGCTTAAAATCAAAGTTCTTCAACTGGTAAAGTGTGGCAGTATCATAAGTGTCACCGATAGCTTCGCCGTTAAGCTTAACTGTTTCAACAGCACCGCTTTTTACAGCTTCGGTATAACGCTTAGCAATTGCTTCTACCTTATCACTGTCTGTACCTTCCTTTATCTTTTGAGCATAAAGGTCGGCTAAATACCAAAGGCTGTTTGTTGAGAACTTGATAGTTTGACCTGCGGCATTGTAGCCTGAAACGGTACGTTCGCTTTCTTTACCGTATAACCATTCGTCAAGCTGATTTCTCGTGTCTTTAGATAAGTCTTTGTTGTCTTTGTACTTTAAGCAAAGGGCAGTAAGTGAAAAATAATCAATTGCGCCCGTTGAACCGCTTAAGTAGTTATAATCTTCAGGATTACCCATACCTGTCTGAATATAACTTGTTACAAAGTCTGACTGGCTTATCTTTGCAAGTGCGCCGATAAGAGTCGGCTGCAATACGCCGAGTAAATCCTGAAGTGTTGTTTCACTTGCGATTTGCTCTTTTTCTTTGGTGGTAAGTTCCGCTGCGGTCTTACCTAACTTTTTAGCACCCTTTTCATAAACAGGCTTGCTTATTGCCTCAATGCCCATGAGAAGGGAAGGCAGCTGGTCTGCCAATTTGTTAAGTGTGTCGAATGCCGAATCGGCGTCAACACTTGTCGTTTTCCAAAGCGGGTTGTCATTACTCTTGGCGAACGCAGTAAATCCAACCGAGCATGTGGTCACGACCATTACTACAGCTAAGAAAAAGCTGAGTATCTTTTTGCTCGTTCTCATATAAATCTCTCTCTCCTTTACATATGATTTACGAACTTGTCGTATGGTAACGCATTTTTTGGATAATGCGCCGAGCAGTATTTGTTCACAGTTTCTACACAAAAAACTGCTTTTTAGGCGCAGGATATCCACACGCGTATTAACAAATACAATATATTTATAACAAATAAAAACTTATAAGTCAATAATTTTATAACATATTTTGAATTTATTGTGAATTTTCACATATTTTAGCATTGATTTTTGACGATAGAGAGTTGCAAAATAGACAATACAACATAAAAAGTCTAACAAACATAATTCGACAGAAAATTGACTGTAAAACGTAATATAGTCCATATAAAGTCGAGTAAAATTCTGTTCGATTTGTAAAGGCAAACATCTTTACAAATGTAAATTTTGTGTAAAGTATCACAGCTTTACTTGCGGAAAATCAAGCGTTTTTTGGCGCCAAATTATAAACAAATTGTAAACTTTTAATTAATAATTTGTGCAAGGTGTCAAAAATAAGTTTGCTTTTTTGGACATTGTTACAAAAATATCATTTGTCGTTTGTCTTTATTGACTTTTTTGTTGCCTTATGTAATAATTATAATGTGTTTAAAGCACATATTGCGCAGTTTTTGGTGCAACGGTTTGGCTTTGCCGACCTTCAGTCTAATTCAGATTGCCTGATGGTCAGAGATTGTGACAGGCTCCCCTGCAATATGTTAACACTTTATTATTTAATTATTTTAAATTTAATGGAGGTAAAAAATGACAACGAAGGCAAAAAAGTTTTCACATAAGCTTCTGGCATTATTTATGGCAGTGCTTATGGCAGCTTCCTGCTTTACCGGTGCTTTAACTGCTTATGCTGATACTATGAGCAGTGAAAAGACATATGCCGACGAATCAATCGAATATAACGATTTGGCGTGGGCTATTCTTTCCGATGAACAGGTAGCTACAGCTTTACTTGACTATGCTGATTTGATGCTTTCCGAATACGGTCCGCAGATTGATAAGCTTCTTGAAAACCTTCCATCAAGTATTACCCAGTATATCACATGGGACAGCAACAGCCGTACACTTAAGCTTAATGCTTTTGGTCTTATTAAAAAAGACATTCCGGTACGTACTCACAGTGTTGATGAAATTTTCTATACACTTAGGGGTGTCGCTGATCTTCTTAATCAATACGGTAACTTACTCGGTGATGCCGGCAACCTTAACTTTAAGGCTGTTGCTACTAAGGATTGGAGTATTTCAAGAGAAACTGCATCTTCAACTGATATTTTAAGAAGCGTAATCGGTATTTTCCAAAACCTTTCTTGCGACTATAACGGCACTGATATTTTAGGCAAGGTGCTTAGAGGTGAATTTACTCTCGGTACTCTCGGTAACGTTGCAAACCTTGACGTATATAAAATTATAGGTAACCTTTTGGGCTTTACAGATACAAAGTATAAAACAAACTTAGTATACAATGTTGCTCAAAACCTTATTTTCCAATATACTAATTGGTATACAGAAGATGAAATTAACAATTTCAAGAACGGTACTGCAACATGGGTTTATGATGACCAGCTTATTAATAAACTCACAACAGAGCTTCTTGATAAGATTAGTGTACTTGTTACATATAATCAAGAATACACAGATGCTGATTCGCAAACAGCAATTCAGGATACATCGGCTACACGTTATTTGAAGATTAAAGCTGAAATGAAGGCAAGCGGTTCTGACTACGCTACTGCAGCTGCAAAGCTTGGTTATGACCCTAACCTTGTATATTCAGACGAATTTAAAGATGATGAGGGTAATCCTCTTAACGTTCTTCTCTTTGCTTACGGTGCTCCTGACAAAAACGGTTATGCAACAGAATCAACCACAAAGGTAACACTTAAGGCAACCGATAATCTTTTTGATTTCGGTTATAAAGCTCTTGACCTTGCTTGGGATACAGTTCTCAAGGGTACAGTCAAACTCCTTCACGTAAATGATGGATTTGATAAGGGTCACGGCGCTAACTTTGATAACAACTATTATTATTTCTTCGACCAAAAGGGCGAGTGGAATGATAATGATGTTGCTGCAAACTATGCACAGCCTAAGCTCGATCAATGGGCAAATGCAGTATATAAGGATTATAAGTTTGATTCTGCAAAGGATTTCCTTGCTTATGTTAAGAAGACGGTAACTTATGATCGTACAGCTGCCGAGGACTCAACAGGTTCTTGGAAAGATATCGACGCAACGAGACTTTTCGCTAAGTTAAGATACAGTCCACTTGCTGATTACGGCTTTAAAGTAACAACAGGTCCTATCAATCTTTACTTTGCAGAAACAGGTACTCCAAACCTCGATAAGTTCTTTAGCGAAAGCTATTCAAAGTACAGCTCAATGGTAGCAGGCTTTAATGACGCACTTGTTGCAGCAGTTAAGGACTTGTTCCCGCAGAGCGGCAACGTTATCGGTACACGTCCTGAAATGACAACAACCGGTGATTTTGCAACTATTGACGCAGCAGCAATTAAGTCAATCGTTTCAACACTTGTTGGCAACGCTTGCAAGATGGTTCAGTACACAGCAGACGCTACAGACGCTAACATTCTTAAAGCATTCTATGCAAAGAACGGCGCAAGCGCTGCTCTTACAGAGAAGAATCTTGAAGAAGCAATGGTTCCTATGCTCGTTGCTTGTATCGGTCAGGTAAATCTTGGCTCAGGCAAGCTTGAGAAAATTATCCATCCTTCTGATTGGGACGGATGTAAGGACGCAGAAGCAGTAGCTTATGTATGCCTTAAGGAGTATTTATCATACTCAATGCCTAACAAGGATTATTCAAAGCTTGTTAATATTGGCAGCGACGGAACAATCAATGCAACACTTGAAGGCACAATTCTTCCAATGGCTCGTGACGCAGTTGCTTATGTAATTGAGGCTTACGTTCCTCTTGAGGACGAAAACGGCAATACTTGGAAGACAGAGTCAGCAGCTGTTGATTCTAAAACAACACTCTTTGACCTTCTTAATTCTGTAGTTTGCTACTACGGCGGCGACCATGCAATGGAGAAGGCTGTAAATAAGGGCGAAAGAGCTATGGGCGTAGGTGCTCTCCTCGGTATTTGTGATGAAAACGGCAACAGCCTTATCACAACAAAGAATACTCTTTGGGAAAACATTAATGCAATAGCTAATAAGCTTATGCCTGTTCTCGGTACACTTCAGGGTACAGGTTATGCTAAATTCAATTCAGAGGAACTTATTTGGAACAACATTGTTCTTTCATTCCTTGATATTGGTAAAGAAAATTCAAAGACAGGTCTTTGCGGCGTATCTAACTTCCTTAACCAGTTATTTACAATCGTTTCTGCAGAGCCTATCCAAAAGACTTCAATCGTCGTAACAATTTATGATTTACTTAAGGATCTCATTAACGGATTGTTTGGCGCACGTTACAGCGGACAGAGCTTTAAGACAATCGTTCCTGATGCTACAAGTGCTCATCCGTTTGATGATTTCTTCCAGGTTAAGGTACTCGCAGGTACAAGCAAGAGCTTGGGTGCATTCCAAAAGCTTATCTGTAACTTTGTAGAGTTCGGCGGATACGGTACAAACGGTCCTAAGACCTACTCTGATTCTATTATCAGAGGTATCTGTTTCGCAGTACAGGCAGTTAACAGCTTCCTTCCTAATGCATTGACTACACTTGGTCAGCATCAGCTCAAGATGGCTACTGCTTCATTCGGTTCTAACACCGTAACAGGCTGTATTTCAAATCAATATTATGATGATGCACTTACTGTTACAAACAATTCGGTAGGTATCAATGCATCGTACATCAAGGACGGCAAGCCTACTCAGCTTTCACGTTACTATGTAAAGATTACAAGCGTGCTTCAATATGATGTTTATAACGAGGAAGCTCCTGAGGAATTATCTTTCCCTGAAACTCCTATTGAGCCGGGTAAGAATGCTAAAATTGATATTTCAGTTCCATTCGATGTTTCAGGTTCTGATACAACAAATACATGCCGTGTTGTTGTAAATTATGATATCGTTGATGATCAGGGCAATGTTCTTTATGGAGGCAATACTGTAACAGCTTATAAGCTTCTTACAAGTGAAGTAAGCTTCAGAAATGCTCTTTATGATGCTGATTATAACTTCAACACTACATTCCAGCAGGCAGACGGCACTGACAGAGAAGAAAACGGTGTAACCGTTCATTCTCTTACAGGTATCGGCGGTAATATCTCTGCAAACTATCCTGATAAGATGGTTATCGCTTCTAACAAGCTTAACGAAATCGCTCAGTATTCATTCTTTATGAAGGGCGGCAGTAAGGAAAAGAGCATTGACGGTGTATTCTTCTTTGACAGAAAATCCGGCTATGAATCAAATAACCTTACTACTGCAGCTAAGTCATTCGATGATTCTAATTTAACAACAGTAAATATCGGCGAAAAAAACGCTATTGCTCGTTGGGATAAGTCAACAGGTGATCTTCTTAAGATTGGTATGTATGACTATCGTGTAGAAACATCTGCAGGCTCAGGCGAATTCGGCGAATGGCAGCGTAACCATACAAACGCTTCTACAGGTAGCGGCCTTGGTGCTGTTGACTACTACAGAGGTTATACTTCTGAGGAAATCGGTAACATTTCAAAGCAAAATGAGGGCAAGGAGATTGAAACAAGAACTCACGTTGCATTCACTCTTCAGGAAGCACTTGATGCTAAGATTATTGCCGGTTACCATATCAATGAAAGCGGTATTTATGATACAATGTATCTTAAGACCGGTGGTAAATATAACTATGATAACATCTTTAATATGGTTACACTCGGTACCGGTATTGATGCTATCTATATAAATACCTCAAAGCAAACATTTGGTTCAAATGCTGTTAATAACTACAGACCGTTTGGTTTCGACGGTGAGGCTACTGTTAAGACCGGCACTTATGATGTTAATGTTAACTTCTATAATTCAGGTTCTTATAAGACAGGCAGCTTCCAGCTTGTTATCGGTGAAAGCGGTTCAGCCGGCTCACTTGATAAGAACTATAAAGAACTTGCCAATATCATGGCTAACTATAAAACATCCGACTTCAAAGAGGATGCATCTATCGGTTCAGTTTATGATTTGGCTAAGGATGCTCTTATGAATGTACTTAGCGTTCAGTCAGCTCCTTACACTGCTGAATCGGCTCTTACTCAGTCAGATAAAACAGAGTATGCAGTTACAACTTCAGTTACAACTTCCGCAACAGGCGATCGTGCATACGTTCCTTACTCAACCTCTAACGAAACAGTAACATTTACTGTAAAGGGTACTCAGGTAAGCTACACAATCCCTGAATCGGTTAAAGCAACTGCTTATGTCGGTGGCACAGTAGACGCTACAACAGGTGCAACCAGTGGCGGCGTAAAGGGAATTTACTATTCCGATGAGAAATGTACAATGCCTATTTACTCACCAAAGCCGCTTACATCATCAGATGTTAAGAATGGCAAGGATGCTGCATTGGCTAATGTAACACTCGGTCAGGACGGTAACTATTACCTTACTAACTCAGTTAAGTATGCTACAAAATGGGATCTCGATACATATCCTGGCGGCCCATGGCAGAGACCGACAACTACTCAGGATACAAACAAAGATAACGAGCCTCTTTATAATCAGGTTCAATATGTATACAGAAATGCTGAAGGCAAAAAGTGCAACTCAGGCGATAATTGGGCATGTAAGTTCCCATCAGCTGAGTATCAGCTCATTCCTAACTCAGGCGAGATGGACTCAGTAGATAATCGTGGTATTGCTACTCAGGCTAATGACAGACTTGAATATGTTCTTAACGTAGTTAAGTCTCACCTTATCAGCTCATCATCAACACTCTACAATGAGATTTCTGAGCTTAGAAACGGTCTTGAAGAAATTAACTTTGATATTCTTACATATAATAAGATGGTAGAATATGCAAAGAAGGCTGAACAGCAGTATACAGTTGACGTTGATTACGTTGACGCAACAACAGGCAAGACTGTTGAAAGAAACGGTATGTCTTATGTTGACGCTGCTAAGCTTATGAATGACCTCAAGAATGCAGGTACTAAGTTTACTTATACCACAGCTTCTGAAGTATCTTCTGTTCAGGCAAAAGAATACGTTAAACTCTTTAACATATTCGCTTCTGCAGTTATTGAACGTGGTTACCAGGGCAAGCAGCTTGAAAATGAAATCAAGTGTGCATCGGGTAATGCTTACTCAATGCTCAAGGCAACACCTGCTACATACAATGAAGACGGTACAGTTGCTACTGAAGCAACCGTATCTAAGAATGGCGTAGCAGCTAACCCACGCTTTGGTTCATTTGATGCATCAGGTAAGCTTGTTAACGAAGGCGCAACAAAGTACTCATCAGCATCTTGGAACAGATACGTGAGAGCTCTTGCTGTCGCAGTTGACCTTGCTAACTATGGTAACGGTTCTTATAAGTATAAGAATTCCGGCACATTCAATATCAATGACCGTAAGAACTATGACGCTCAGCTTGCTAAGATTTACAATGTTGATACTGAACTTCAGGCAGCTGAAATCGGTCTTACCGAGTTTGAGAGCTGTGAGCTTACTGTAACTCCTGTTGCAGGTGCTAAAGTAACAATCGACGGCGTTGCTTACTCAGGTCCTGTAGCTGTAGAAAAGGGTCAGGTTGTTTCAATCAATGTAACAGCAGAGGAAGGTTATACTCTTAAACCTGAACTTACTGTTAACGGCGACAAACTTACATTTGACGATACAGCAACAGCATTCCCGTATGAGCTTACTGTTACAGGCAATACTACAATCGTTCCTTCGGTTGAGTCATTGGCTCCGTCAACTCATAATGTTACTGCTTCACTTGTTGTAGCAACATCTTCAAAGGGTGCTACTAACAATAAGGGCGTAAACGGAACATATAAAGTAACTGTTTATGACAGTGCAAACGCTCCTGTTCTTGAAAAGTCATTTGACCTTACAACTACTGCAAACAAGATTAGTCTTGACCTTGCACCTGGCACATATACAGCAACAATTACTTCTGAATTTGCTCTTGCACGTACAGTAAGCATTGTTGTTGGTGACGCTGATATTGCAGGTCCTGCAATTGCAATGATTGTATGCGATTATAATAAAGACAGTAATATTACCGGTGCAGATGCTACTGCTGTATATTCAGCTGCTTCTAAGGCTGCCGATCTTCGTTATGACCTTAATGGTGACGGTTCGGTAACCGGTGCGGATGCTACAGCCGTCTTTGCTATTGCATCATCACCTATTGCACTTCCTGATGTTACTATTAAGTAATATTAGTTTCTATACTTCTTAGGGGCGAAAGTCCCTAAGAAGTTTTACTTGAAAATTACGATAACTTGTGTTATCATTTAACTAAGCAGAGCTATGGCTTTGCTTTGTCTTGATATATTCGGCTTTTGCCGTTTATATACTATGCCCGCTTTGGGCGGGGAGGCTATGGGCAGTTTCGTTTAGTAAATGTTTAATGTTTCACGGTGTTTGGCTTTTGCCAAAGTTGCTTGGTTTCATATTTTTATGTTTTCTGACCGATTTTGTCTTTGCCCTTCACGGCGATTCTGCTTCTCCCCAAATTAAGCAATTTTTTTAACAAGGAGGTAACACCAATGAATACAATTGCAAAAAAACGAGTAGGTGTTATTTTCGGTACACTTGCGTTTTTGGTTTTTGTTGCGCTTGTTGTGTGCCTTCCTCGTACTTCGTATGCTGCTGCGCTCGGAACGGAGAGCCCGAACGTTTATTGCACATACACAGATTCTAACGGCAAACAATACGACGGTGATAAGTTACCTGCCGGTACATATGACGTCAGCTTTTATTTAGAGGGCGTTACCGAGTTATCGGTTGTGCAGGTTACATCAACCTATTCTTCGGATGTATCGGTGAAAAGTGAGCCTAAGGCTCTTCTTTCTGATGAGGTTGCCGGCGTATCTTCGATGGGAACTGTAACGAATGATTCTAATTTGGTATTCGGCTTTGTTTCAGATGCTGACACTTGTTCATCTGTAACAAAGGACGGCACGTTGCTTGCAACCTTCTCGGTTGCTTTTGCAAAGGATTGTGACGCCGCTGATGTTATTTCGGTTTCAACAGACCCAAATAAGACTTTCGTTTTGGCTAATTATAATGACGGATTTGACGATGAGTATGCTCTTGTTACCAAATCTGCCGATTATCCCGGTTCTCTATATTTAATGACCTGTGACGTTTCACCGTCAACCGGTCATAGCGTAAACGGCTCGCTTGTTATTATGACAGATGCGAAAGGCAATACTGCCAACAGTCCTGTTTACGGTGAATATACGGTTAACGTATATTCGGATTCAGCTCGTACCGAGCTTGTCGGTACAACCACATCATCACTTAAAGATGGTGTAAACGCTTTTTCTATTGATTCGTTAAAGGACGGAACATACTATCTTTCAATCTCGTCTGATTATGCAATAGCTCGTAATGACGCTACCGTTATCGTAAACGGTGCCGATATTACTAATGCGGTTATTCCTATGATGGCATGTGATTTTAACAAGGATGGTATAATTACAGGTGCCGATGCAACAAGTGTATATCTTTTTGCTTCAAAGCAAACGGATTTAAACTATGACCTTAACGGTGACAGCGTTGTAACAGGTGCCGATGCAACAGCAGTTTATGCTTGTGCATCCGGTTCCGGTTATTATAACGGATTAGAGATAAAGTAATTTTTTTCAAAATAAATAAAGGGGATTTCTAAGTGAAAAAGACATTTAGAAAAGCAATAGCTGTTCTTCTTGCAGTTCTTATGGTTGCATTCTCCGTTCCGTTTTCTGCTTTAGCTGCTACTAATGGTGTAGCTGATATGTTCGGTTCAACAGATTATACTGTTACTCAGAACAGAAAATGGTGGGTTGATGATGGCGTAGATACAAGCCTTGAAAAGCTTCAGTCAACTCCCGAATATCGTGGCTATGCTAATGATGACACTAGTGCTGGTACGGTAGATTTCGGTGCTGAATTCGTAGATTATGCGAGCAGTGGACTCGAAGACCATCGTAATGACTATAAGCCTGTAGTTGCTGCAACAGTTTCCAACTTGGGTTCAAAACAAGAAGCTGAAGCTGCCGTAGCGAACGGTACATACGCTGATTACAATAAGAAGTACAATAACCAATATTATGGCGTGAATGCTTCAAAAACTTATGAAGCTGTTAAAGCAGCAGGTAATATTGTAAACCCTGCTCATGTTAAAGCAGGTCAGCGTATTGCTATTACAGTTGAAGTCGGCGGTTTTGACACTCTTCAAAACGGTCAGTTCAAGGGTAAATTCAACACTGAATATCTTCAGGCGTCCACTCCGGGAACTGTTACTAAGGTACGTGATAATTGGAAAATTAATACAACTGCCAGGGGCGCAATTAAAAACGGTGTTTCATACTATGGAGATGGAATACAGTTTAATAGTTCAACGTATAATAATGAAGAAGGCATTTTCTATGGTGCTATTACAGGCGCAGCTGCCACAAACGGTAACCAAACGACTTCCAACTACTTTGGAGTTGGTACTGATGGCACACCAAAATTCGGTAAGTATGGTATGGTTTGCTATACTTATGCATTCGAAGTAATTAAGGACTGTGACCTTTCTGAAGTTTTCAAATTTGATACCGATATTGCAGGTACAGAGTTTGAGCCTTACTACAGAACTTCACTCGACGGTACAGGTGAACCTTCATGTAATGCTGCAAATCCTGAATTGTTCCTTATTACACACGACGATACAAAAAGCACTTTTGCTAACTGGGCATTAATTTGGACAGATTATGCAAAGGATTCAACACCTGAAACTAAGACTTATACTATTACATTTAATGACATCAACGGCAAGACTGTTGATACGCAGACAGTTAAAGAAGGCGATACTCCAACAGTTCCTTCAACAAATACTGCTGCAGCTGTAAATTATAAGAGCGATAATAAGCACGAAGTAACAACTTACTCATGGCCGGCAGTATCTGCTGCTACTGCAGATACTACTTATACTGAGGTTGCTACTAAAGCTGAGGAAAATTGTAACATTACTTATGCAGAGACAAGCAAGCA
>ERZ791612.350-NODE-350-length-26609-cov-25.303570_pt1 | contig 26609 bp, 22 predicted proteins | sample MGYA00509963_ERZ791612 | MGnify/ENA primary metagenome ERZ791612 (study PRJEB30046, sample SAMN00791906) | human gut metagenome | study: EMG produced TPA metagenomics assembly of the A metagenome-wide association study of gut microbiota in type 2... | reverse complement strand
CTTAGGGACTTTCACCCATTAGAGTGCGCCCATGCCGGGCGCACCTAAAAAAGGCGCTGTCTTCATGCGACAGCGCCTTTTTTCACCGCTTCCGGTATTCATATTCTACGTTTTGTTCGACGATGGCCGCTTTTTCTTCGATTTCGCGGATTTCGTTGATCATCTTCGTCACGAAGGTTTCATCCTTGATGGATTTCAGGTTGATGCGGACGCTGTAAAAAGCCGAGCGCATGGCTGCCCTGGCGTTCATGGTGGCAATGACGCCGTCCGTGATGACCCAGGCGTTGCCGTAGCGGACGACTTGTTCTGCCAGCTGGAGGAGGACGAAGATGTCCTTGCCCAGTTCAAAGGGCGACAGAGCCGCATCCTTAAAGGCCTGCTGGACCTTGGCCGCCCGGTCCGGCGTATCCTTGGGCAGGCGGACGGCGCGGATAACGCCGTCGAAGGCCGCCGCATCTTCAGCGATGCCGTCGAGGTAGCGCTGGCGCAGACCGTGGGCCTTATCGCGGATGGATACCATGAGTTTCTCGATTTCATCGTAGCCCTTCTTGCCGATAGTCAGGTTGGCGACCATCTCTACGAGCGCTGCTGCCGAAGCAGCGGTCATAGCGGCGATGCCGCCGCCGCCGGGAACGGGTTCCTTGGAAGCCGTGACTTCCAGGAGCCCGTCGAGGGGCATGGATTGGAATTGTGCAAAATCCATCTTAGAACAATCCCGTAATGACGCCATTTTCGTCGATGTCCATGCGGTTGGCAGCCGGTACTTTCGGCAGGCCCGGCATGGTCATGATATTGCTCGTCTGGCAGACGATGAAGCCCGCACCGGTGCAGACGCGGACGTCTTTGACCGTGACCTTGAAGCCCTTCGGTGCCCCCAGGAGCGCTGGGTTATCGGACAGGGAATACTGCGTCTTGGCCACGCAAACCGGCATTTTATCGAGGCCAAAGGCTTCCAGTTCCTTGATCTGTTTCTGAGCGTTGCCTTCAAAGAGGACGCCGTCGCCGCCGTAGACTTTCTTGACGATAGTTTCCAGTTTTTCAGGAATCGAAGCGTTGACGTCGTAGAGCGGTTTGTACGGGGTCTTCGGCTGCTGCAGCAGTTTCAGGACTTTTTCGCCCATTTCGACGCCGCCTTTGCCGCCTTCGGCCCAGCAGTTGTTGAGGGCGACTTCGACGCCGTAATCTTCGCAGAGTTTCCGCAGCGTAGCGATTTCTTCATCTGTATCGCTGACGAATTTATTGATGCCTACGACGACGGGTACGTCGAAGAGGCGCATATTTTCGATGTGTTTGGCCAGGTTGGCAAAGCCCTTCTTCAAGGCTTCGACATTTTCTTCCTGCAAGTTCTTCTTGTCGACGCCACCGTGCATCTTCAGGGCACGGACGGTCGCAACGATGACGACGGCATCGGGTTTGATACCGGCGAAACGGCATTTGATGTCCATGAATTTTTCAGCGCCCAGGTCGGCACCGAAACCGGCTTCCGTAACGGCGATATCGCCCATCTTCATAGCCAGTTTGGTTGCGACGACGGAGTTGCAGCCGTGGGCGATGTTGGCGAAGGGACCGCCGTGGACCAAGGCCGGCGTATGTTCGATGGTCTGGACCAAATTCGGCTTGATGGCATCTTTCATGAGGATGGCCATGGCGCCTTCGACGCCGAGCTGACGAGCTTTGACCAGATTGCCGTCCAGGTCATAGGCCACGGTGATGTCGCCCATGCGCTTCTTGAGGTCCATGAGGTCGCTGGCCAGGCAAAGGGCTGCCATGATTTCCGAAGCGACAGTGATCATGAAATGGTCTTCCCGCGGGAAGCCGCAGACTTTGCCGCCCATGCCGACGACGACGTTGCGCAAAGCCCGGTCGTTCATATCCATGACGCGTTTCCAGATGATGCGGCGCACATCGATGCGCAGGGCGTTGCCCTGATGGACATGGTTGTCGATGGCTGCGGCCAAGAGGTTGTTGGCTGCCGTAATGGCGTGCATGTCACCGGTGAAGTGCAGGTTGATGTCTTCCATGGGCAGGACCTGGGAATAGCCGCCGCCAGCAGCGCCGCCTTTGATGCCGAAGACCGGTCCCAGGGACGGTTCGCGCAGGGCGACGACAGCCTTATGACCCATGTAGTTCAGTGCCTGAGCCAGGCCGATAGTGGTCAAGGTCTTGCCTTCGCCAGCCGGTGTCGGCGTGATGGCCGTGACCAGGACCAGTTTCCCGTCTTCATTCTTCGACAGGCGCTTGATGGCGTCAAAAGAAATCTTTGCTTTATATTTTCCGTAGAGTTCCAAGTCATCATCGGTGAGGCCGACTTGTTTTGCAATGGCCGTAATCGGTTCCAATTTCGTCTGCTGTGCAATTTCGATATCGCTCAATACCTTTGCCATAGTAGTTGTCACTCCTGTTCTTTTCTTTGCATAAAAAAAGGCCGCTCCGCTGGAAGGTTGCCCAGACGGTCGGCTTCAAGAAATCATGCTCCCCGTGGTAACTCCACTTCCGTCAGTCACATGATTATGGCTTCATTATACAAAAAAAGAACCCTCTGGTCAAGGGTTCTTTTTCAGGACATCTTACTGGATCACGCTGGTATCGAGGTGTTCAAAGCCCGTGAGCAGGCCTTTCACCTGTCTGGCGATCTGCTGACAACCGCCTTTTTCCCTGCTTTCGATGTTCAGCGGCATGTTCGGGTCGTGGAGGGACATGCGCAGCAGGGCCCAGCCGTTAGGGAATACGAGGCGCACGCCTTCATAGGAAGGCGTGGCGATGGCGATGCCTGCTTGAGCGGCCCGTTCTTCAAACTGTTTAAGTACGTCAGCGCCGTAGGCCTGGACGTCGTCTGTGCCGGTGATTTTCAGGCGGAATTCGACGCCTTCCGCAGGATGGCCCAATTTGGCAATGAGGTCGCCGAGCTGTTTGCCTTCCTTCTTGGCTTTCGTCGCAGCGATGAGCAGTTTGACGGCCAGGTACGCGCCGTCGTCGAGGTAGTAGTTTTCACTCAGCGCGCCGTGACCGGATGTTTCAATGGCCAGCGGCGAAACTGTGCCGGCCTTGTTGAGGCGGATACATTCGTCGATGACATTCTTATAGCCCCGCATATAGCGGTGATGGACCAGGTGGAGTTCATTCTGGAGGAACGTCGTCAGTTCATCGGACGTGACCGAGTCGGTGACGATAGTGCTGCCGGGATAATCAGGCGCCAAGATGGCGGCCATCATGGCGATGAGGGCGTTGCGGTTGATTTCTTCCCCATCGGGCAGGACGGCGCTCATGCGGTCCACGTCGGTATCGAAAATGAGGCCCAAGTCGGCTTTGTTGTCGAGGACAGCCTTACGGATAGAGGCCATGGCATCGGCATTTTCCGGGTTAGGGATATGGTTGGGGAACATGCCATCCGGTTCGAGGAACTGGCTGCCCGTCGTATCGGCGCCGAGTTCCGCCAGGACCTTAGTGGCAAAGAAACCGCCGCTGCCGTTGCCGGCGTCGACGACGATATGCATCCCTTCCAGAGGACGGTCGTACATGCCGGAACAGAGGCCGGCACAGATTTTACGGCGCAGGTGCAGGGCGTAGAGGTCGATCAGGTCCAGCGAGGCAATGGCAGCCGACGATACGGCCATGGCCGACGACTGGGAAGCCAGGGTCAGGACTTCTTTGACTTCGCCCTTTTCCAGGCCGCCGTCGACGGTAAAGAATTTCAGGCCATTGCGGTTATAGGGCAAATGGCTGGCCGTAATCATGATGGAGCCATCCATGTGGGTATCTTCAAAAATAATGGACATGAACATGGCCGGCGTCGAAGCCAGGCCGCAGTCCGTGACGTGGACGCCCTGACCGAGGAGGCCGCCGAATACGGCTTCTTTCATCATGCCCGCCGACACGCGGGAATCGTGGCCGACAGCAATGCGCAGGTCACTTGTCTGTTTATGCAGCTTCTTGGCTAAAAACTTGGCAAACCCCGCGGCAATGCGGTTGACCGCTTCCGGGACTAAGGTGACGTCTTCACCGGGAACGCCGGCGATGGCGACGCCGCGGACGTCACTGCCATTCTGTAATTTCATCATCGCTTCTGTAGTTATCATGTAGGGATGTTTCCTTTCTTCGATTTAGCGGACAGCGTCCGCTGCCTCTTATCATACTGAAAATCAGGCCAAAAGGCAAGCGTCGACAATGGCTTCTGCCGTCAGGCCGTACTTTTTCAAAAGATCTCCGGCCTTGCCGGATTCACCGAAACAATCCTGGATGCCGACGTAAGCCTGGCGCGTCGGACAGCGGCGCGACAAGGTTTCTGCCACGGCGCCGCCCAGGCCGCCGATGACGCTGTGTTCTTCGGCCGTGACGACGAAGCCCGTTTTCCTGGCTGCAGCGACGACCAGGTCTTCGTCGAGCGGTTTGATGGCGGCCATGTCGATGACCATGACCTGACGGCCCCGATTGGCCAGGATATCGGCTGCTTTCAGGGCTTCCTGGACCATGAGGCCCGTGGCGATGACGGCAGCATCACAGCCGTCGCGCAGGACCGTCCCCTTCCCCCACTGGAAGGGACAGCCAGATTGATAGACGTCGTCGACTTTGGCCCGGCCCATGCGCACGTAGACCGGCCCGTCATGGGCAATGGCCGCCCGGATGACAGCTTCCGTTTCGGCGCCGTCAGCCGGACAGACGACGGTCATATTCGGCAGACTGCGCATGATGGCCATGTCTTCAACGGACTGATGGGTCGCCCCGTCTTCGCCGACGCTGAGGCCGGCGTGGGTCGCGCAGATCTTGACGTTGAGCTTTGGCAGGCAGATGGAGTTGCGAATCTGTTCAAAGGCCCGACCCGTGCCGAAGACGGCAAAGGTACTGGCTAGGGGAATCTTGCCGCAGGCGGCGAAGCCCGCTGCCGTGCCCATCATATCCTGTTCCGAAATGCCCATATCGAAATAGCGTTCCGGCGCTACCTTTTTAAAAGCAATCGACCGCGTCGACGAACCGAGGTCGGCGTCGAGGACGACAATCCTCGGATTTTTATACAATTCCGTTTCTAAGAGATGCCCGTAGGCATCGCGCGTTGCCCTTGCCATCAGCCTTCGCCCCCTAATTCACGTAATGCCCGTTCACATTCTTCTTTCGTCGGCGCCTTGCCATGCCAGGACACGGCATTTTCCATGAACGATACGCCTTTGCCCTTGACGGTCTGGGCGATGATGACCGTCGGCTTCCCTTTTGCGGCCTGCGCCTGGTGCAGTGCAGCGCCGATGGCGTCGTAATCGTGGCCGTCGATTTCCAGGACGTTCCAGCGGAAGGCCCGGAATTTGTCGGCAATGGGCATGACGTCCATGACGTCTTCATTGGACCCGTCGATCTGCAGTCCGTTATGGTCGATGAACAGAGTCAGGTTGTCCAGTTTATACTGAGCTGCCGACATGGCCGCTTCCCAAATCTGGCCTTCTTCGATTTCGCCGTCGCCGGCGATGACGTAGACCCGCCAGTCCGCCCCGTCCAGCTTGGCCGTCATGGCCATGCCGTTGGCAGCCGACAAGCCCTGTCCCAGGGATCCTGTCGTCATGTCGATACCCGGCGTCGTATTCATGTCAGGATTGCCCTGGAGCATGGCGCCGCACTGACGCAGGTGCCACAATTCATCTTCCGGGAAAAAGCCCCGTTCGGCCAGCGTCGCATACAGAGCCGGTACGGTATGGCCCTTGGAGAGGACGAAACGGTCCCGGTCCAGCCAGTGAGGCCGCTTGGGATCGATCCGCATGACATCGAAATACAAGACTTGCAGCATATCGACGATGGACAAAGAGCCGCCGGGATGCCCGGATTGGGCCAGGGTGACCATCTTGACGATATCCTGCCGCACGTGAGCCGCATGACGGCTCAATTCTTTGCTATCCATGAGAAAGCCCCCTTTTGCCTTCCATTATAGCACAAAAGAGGCTGCCCGGCGGCAGCCTCTTTTGTGAGTTTGAAGTTTGCAGTTTGTAGTGGATAGTCATAAACTTGAAACCATCTTCTACAAACTCCGTACTACAAACTATAAAGAGAAATGGGCCTGCATGATGGCAAAAAGCTTCGTGCAACAGTCTCTTTTAAGTGGCTAGTGGTTAGTGGATGGCTTTAGATGTAAATGCCCATTGGCTCTCTTTATAGGAGAGCTGTCAGCAAAGCTGACTGAGAGGTTCAACCTCTCCGGCCCTGCGGGCCACCTCTCCTATCAGGAGAGGCTTACGGTCTGCGACCTGCGGCCGCGGCCTTCGCAGTTCAGTTTCTTACGAGCCACGAATCACGAACCACGCTCACAACACATACTTCTCGATGGCTTCGGCGACGGCGCCTTCGTTATTGGTGGCGTCGGTGACGACGTCACAGTATCGGCGGATGACGGGGTTGAGGTTATGGACGCCGACGGAAAGGCCGGCGGCCTTCAGCATGTCGATGTCGTTGATGTTGTCGCCAATGGCCATGGTTTCTTCATGGGCTACACCGAGGATATCCGCCAATTTCCACAGGCCCGCCCCTTTATTGACGCCTTTGTGCATGAATTCGATATAGCGGTTGCTGGAGAAGCTGACCGTAATGTCGTCCAGCAAGGGGCGGATTTCAGCGTGTATCTGCTGTAAATAGTCGTAATCCGTATTGGTCACGATGAGCTTGCAGACTTCTTCTTTGCCGCGGATGAAATCGAGGTCCTCCGCTTCGACGGGCACGTAGCCCATGCGGCCGTGGAGGAATGCTTCTTCGTCGGGCGTAATATTCGTGATGTAGACGACATCACGCGTATAGATATGCATACATTGACCATAGGCACAGCAGCGGCGGAAAATCCGGTCGGCCAGGTCAAAGGGGATCGGGTCCCAGAAGAGGGAGCGGCTGCCCTTGTTTTCCGTAATATTGGCGCCGTTGAAGCCGATAACATACTGGTTCGCCTGGTCGTAGAGGCCCAGAGTCCTCAGGACGCCTTCGATAGAACGGAAGCCCCGGCCCGTACAGGGCACGAATTTCACGCCTTTGGCAATGGCTGCCGTAATGGCTTCGATATTGCGCCGGCAAATCGTCGCGTCGCTGCTGAGCAGCGTTTCATCCATATCACAAGCAATGATCTTATACTTCATGTCGTCTCCTTTTCTTTCGTAACGGCTGGGGCATAGTGGTCGTAAATCTTCCAGGCTGCCAGTGCTGCCAGACATTCAAAGATCCAGAAGGCGTGCCACACGCCGTCCGGTCCATAAACGCGGCAGAGGAGCCACGCCGCCGGCAGGCTGATGACGACGTAGCGCAGCAGGGTGATGGCAAAGGACGGATTGCCCTTCCCCAGCCCTTCCAGGGCGCCAGACGCCGTAATAGACAAAGCCGACGGTACGAACCCCCAGGCAATGATGCCCAGAGCCGACGCACCGGCTGCAATGGTTTCCTCACGGGACGTGAACCAGCCCATGAGGACGTCCGGTACAGCCAGGCAGATGACCAGGCCTGCCGCCATGACCAGACCGTTGAGGACCAGCGTCGTCCGATAAATGCGGCGCACGCGGCCCAATTCCCCAGCTCCGTAATTATAGCCGATCAGCGGCCGCACACCTTGAATGATACCATTTGTCGGCATAGAAAGAAAGGTCTGGAGCTTATAATAGACGCCGAGGATGAAAATATACGTCGGCGAAAAAGGCGCCAGGAGATGGTTCAGGGCGACGAGGAAGACCGACGACAGGCCCATGTTGAGAGCCGCCGGGATGCCGATGCCATAGAGCCGTTTATCGAGTTCGATGTCCCAGTGGAGATGACGGCGGCAAACTTCGACCCGCAGCGGCCGCCAATGGCAGACCACAGCATAAAAGAGGAGGTTCACCGTCTGGCCCAGGCCCGTCGCCCAGGCCGCGCCTTCAATCCCCATGGCCGGAATCGGTCCCAGGCCAAAGATGAGGATCGGGTCGCCGATGATATTGACCAGGCATCCCAGGGATAAGCCGGCCATGGTGACCTGCATGCGGCCAACGGCCTGGAACATCTTTTCATAGACCAGGTCGACGCTGAGGATCGTAGAAAAGGCAAAGACGATGACGGCATAGCGCAGGCCCAGGTCGATGAGTCCCGCGTCCTGCGTAAAAGCCCGCAAAAAAGAAGGCACAGCCCAGATACAGCCTGCCGTCATGACCAGACCATGGATGACAGCCAGGAAGACACCGTGTGTCGCAGCCACATCGGCCGTCCCCTTCTGACCGGCACCGAGACAGATGGAAATAATGGCATTGAGGCCGACGCCAAAGCCGATGCAGACGGCATTGACGAAGTTCTGCATGGGAAAGACCAGGGACACGGCCGTCATGGCCTGTTCGCTGATCATGGCGACGAACAGGCTGTCGACGATATTATAGAGCGAATTGACGATCATCGACACGACGGCCGGCAGGGCCATGGAAGCGATGAGCGGCAAAATCGCCCGTTCTTTCATAAACGATTCGTCCATACGTCACCTTCTGCGGCGGTCTCGCAGCCAGCGCCAGAGGGCCGCTGCGCCCTTGATGACCAGGTAGAGGATGAAGATATTCACTAACAGGCCGAGGATATCGGCACCCCAGCCCAGGGAACCCCAGCCGAAGAGATGGCTGAGCATACTGCCCAGGAACATGCCGCCGGCAAAGAGGCCGATACCGCGCATGACGCTGCCCAGGCGGGACGAAGACGCCGTCCGGCTGGCATTGGCCTGAGCCGTTTCAGCCTTGCGGGCCTGCGTCTGCCCATTCGGTTTCGTATTGCCCAGGCTGGGCGCTTCATTTTTCGTCGTCCCCGTTTTCGGTGTCACATTCTTAGGCGCCGGGGCCGGCAGCGATTTCGGCGCCGATACGCGGGCACCGCCACCACCTTTGGCGGCCTGTACGGAAGACGGGACAGCCGGCAGGGCCAGGGCCGTCCACAAAGCAAAGACACAAACGGCGATAAGAGTCGTTTTTTTCATAAATAGGCTCCTTTATAACAAATTGTGCGACGGATCCGACCCTTTCAAAACGGCCGGTCCCCCATGGGGAAACATGATGTCATATAGATTCAATGTCGACAGATAATCGGCCAGCTTGCCCTGTACCCCGGCCAGGGCTTCGTGGACGTCACAGAAACCATAGCGGTGATGGTACGGGCACTGGAAATCGCCGTCCAGGCAGCTGGTGATCATGTTTTCCCGTTCCATGACGTTAATGATGTCCATGAGGGTAATGCCGTGCAAATCCCGTGTCAGGCGGCATCCGCCCTGGGCGCCGCGGATGATTTCGATGAACCCGGCCCGTTCGAGTTTCTTGGAAATCTTGTAGGCGAACTGCCGGGGGACGAGCTGTTCGTCGCTGATTTCCCGTATATTTTTCAGCTGTAAATCAGCCAGGGATCGTAAAATGCGGATGGCATAGTCTGTTTCTCTGGTAATAATCACGATGTAAGACGCTCCTTCTCATTCTGTATAGATTAAGTCTATTATAACGTGAAATGACGAGAAATGCCAGTCGTAAATGCCTTGCGGTTACCAGAAAAACCCGATATAATAAATAGTGTTTGCATGTTTTAGCTTTAACTACAGATGAGGTGTACTATGTCATTAATCGATGAAGTAAATAATCGCCGTACTTTTGCCATCATCTCCCACCCTGATGCCGGCAAGACGACGTTGACTGAAAAATTACTGCTCTACGGAGGTGCCATCCACCTGGCCGGTTCCGTCAAGGCCCGCAAGACGGCGAAACATGCCGTTTCGGACTGGATGGAAATTGAAAAACAGCGTGGTATCTCCGTCACCAGTTCGGTCCTCCAGTTCGACTACGAAGGCCATCATATCAATATCCTCGACACGCCGGGCCATCAGGACTTCAGTGAAGATACGTACCGGACCCTCATGGCTGCCGACAGCGCCGTCATGCTCATCGACGTCGCCAAAGGCGTCGAAGCCCAGACGAAGAAGCTCTTCCGCGTCTGTAAAGAACGGGGCATCCCCATTTTCACCTTCGTCAACAAGATTGACCACTTCGGCCGCAACCCCTTCGACCTCATGGATGAAATCGAAGACATCCTGGGCATCCACGCCTACCCCATGAACTGGCCTATCGGCCTGAATGGCAACTACCAGGGCATCTACGACCGGGCTTCGTCGTCTATCGAACTCTTTGAAAAAGACACGACCCACGGCCAGCGCAAACTGGCATCGACCAAGGGCTCGGCAGACGACCCGATTTTCAAAGAACTCCTCGACGAAGACGTCCATCAGGGCCTCATCGACGACATCGAGCTCCTCGATGAAGCGGGCGACGAATTCGACATGGAAAAAGTCAAGCGCGGCGAACTGACGCCGATGTTCTTCGGCTCGGCTATGACCAACTTCGGCGTCAAGCCCTTCCTGGAAGAATTCCTGCGCATGGCTCCGAAGCCGCAGCCGCGTAAATGCCTGGAAGGCGTCGTCGAACCGACATCGGACCAGTTCACGTCGTTCGTCTTCAAAATCCAGGCCAACATGAACCCTCAGCATCACGACCGCATCGTCTTCATGCGCATCTGCTCGGGCAAGTTTGAAAAAGGCATGACTGTCACGCACCGCCAGTCCGGCAAGACCCTGCGCCTCATGCAGCCCCAGCAGTTCCTGGCAACGGAACGGACCATTGTCGAAGATGCCTATCCGGGAGACATCATCGGCGTCTTCGATAACGGCACCATGGGCGTCGGCGACACCCTCTATTCGGGCAAGAAGAAAGTCACCTTCAAGGACTTCCCGACCTTCCCGCCGGAACTCTTCGCCCGCATCCGCGCCAAGGATTCGATGAAGCGCAAACAGTTCCTTAAGGGCATGACCCAGCTGGCCCAGGAAGGGGCCGTCCAGATTTATGAAAACCTGGGCTCCATGGAAAGCTACATCGTCGGTGCCGTCGGGCAACTCCAGTTCGAAGTCCTGGAATACCGCCTGAAACACGAATACGGCGTCGACCTGGAAATGAACCGCCTGCCCTACACCGTCGCCCGCTGGATCCAGACCAACGGCCACGACTACAAAGAACTGAAGAACATCGACAGCGCCATGATCGTCAAGGACCATAAACAGCGCGTCGTCCTGCTCATCGCCAACGAATGGCAGACCAACTGGATCGTCGAACGGAACCCGGAATTCACATTCTGCACCACACCGGACCAGTTGAAAATAGAAGAAGAGTAGAAAAAAGGCTTGTCGCGTGCGACAAGCCTTTTTAAGTGGTTAGTGGTTAGTGGCTAGGGGCTAGCAAGATTTTCCCAACGGGGAATCGCAGGGGTCGACACGTGGGCGACCCGTCGGTATTGGGGCGATGTTCCCACACCGCCCCTCACGCCGTGAGGCAGCACCATTCCGGCAGGGTTACGGTACGGTCGAAGGCCGGTAGCCACTCGCCGCGGGTATGGTCATAGGTCCGGATGAGGATATGGTCTTATGGCATTTCCTCCTTCATCCATGAAAAAACAGGCTCTGGCTGTACAGTTTCAGTATAGCCAGAGCCTGTATGTTTTTTACAAAAATCAAGGGAAATGTCTGTAAAAGGTCATTTCTTCTGGACGACGGGATAGTCCTGCAGGGCGTCGTAGCCTTCTTCGCCGGTCCGGATCTTGACGGCGTTGTCGATGGCCGACACGAAGACCTTGCCGTCGCCGTAATTGCCCGTATAGAGCACTTTCTTCGCCGTTTCGATGATGGTCCGCGGCGACACTTTGGAAACGACCATTTCGACGCGGACCTTGGGCAGGAGTTTGGCCGACACTTTGGCACCGCGGTAGAATTCAGTCCGTCCCTTTTCGATGCCGAATCCCAGGGCGCGGGTAATGGTCATGCCCGTGATGCCGATGGCTTCCATGGCGTCTTTCAAGGTTTCAAAGCGCTTTTCATCAGTAATGATAGTCACGTTATACAGGGCATGGCCGCCGACCGGCTGGGGACTGGCCATGACCGAATCGGGGATAGCCTGGTCCAAGGGGATTTCTTGGGCCCCTTCCGGCGCTTCCCCGGCCTTCAAGGCTTGCGACAAGTCCTCCAAATCGTCGCTGCGGTCCAGTTCGTAAGCCGGTACCAGGCCGTTTTCCTTGAAGTCCAGGCCGTTGATTTCTTCGGCTGCCGAGACGCGCAGGCCTATCGTCGCCTGGAGGATGCGGAAAACCAGGGTCATAGCGACGAAGACGAACAGGGCCATAGCCACGACGCCGGCCAGCTGGACCAGGAACAGACGGATTTCTCCCGTATAGAACAGGCCGTCTTGGACGCTGAACAGGCCCGTCAGGAGGGTCCCCAAGGCACCGCAGCCGCCGTGAGCGGCAATAGCCCCGACCGGGTCGTCGATGCGCAGTTTCTGGTCGATGAATTCGATGAGGAAGACCGTCACGATGCCGGCCAGGGCGCCGATGACAAAGGCCCCAGGCACGCTGACAACATCACAGCCGGCCGTAATGGCCACCAGCGCCGCCAGGCTGCCGTCGAGAGTCATGGATACGTCGGGCTTGCCATAGCGGATCCATGTCGTCACCATGGCTGTCGTCGTCCCGGCAGCGGCGGCGATATTGGTCGTAAAGAAGATAGACGCGGCTTTTAGGATGGTCTGTTCTCCCGTCAGGGACAGGGTCTGGCCGCCATTGAAGCCGAACCAGCCGAACCATAAGATGAACATACCCAGACAAGCCAGGGGCAGGCTGTGGCCGGGAATGGCATTGACCGAGCCATCGTCATTGTACTTGCCGATGCGCGGCCCCAGGGCCTTGGCCCCGGTCAAGGCACAGATGCCGCCGGTCAGGCTGACGACAGAAGCGCCGGCGAAGTCATGGAAGCCCAGGCCTGCCAGCCAGCCGCCGCCCCAGGACCAGTGCCCGACGATGGGATAGATGAGCAGACTGATGAGGATCGTAATCAGACAGGATGACGAAAATTTCGTCCGTTCAGCCATAGCGCCGGACACGATGGCCGCCGTCACGGCACAGAGAACGGTCTGGAAGAGCAAAAAGGCCAGATCCGGATAAGGCGTCCCGGCCATGAGGTCCATATGCTGGGCGAAGAAATCGGGCATGCCGATGAATCCGCCTATGTCGCGGCCAAAGAGCAGGCTGAAGCCGACGATCCAGAAGGCCAGGGTCCCGAGGGAAAAGTTCATGAAATTCTTCATGACGATATTGCCGGCATTCTTGCCCCGCGTCAGGCCGGCTTCGAGCATGGCGAAACCGGGCTGCATGAAGAAGACCAGGACGGCCGCCATGAGGATCCACAAGGTATCGACCGATGAATAACTCATTGCGCTCCCCCCTCTTCTTCGGGATAGGTCAGGCCCCACTGCTGGCGGATGGCCGTCATGAGGTCCATGACATCTTTCGTATAAGCCTGGCACATGCCCTGGCCGCCGTGGGCCACAGCGTCTTCCATGTCCCGGATTTCGTACTGCAAGGCCTTGGACTGACTACCGGCCTGCAGGACATCCTGATGGCCGTCGGCCGTATAGGTGATGGTCGCCGTATCGGCCCGGGGATAGTCGTAGATTTCGATATAGCCCTTATCGAAGGCGGCCATGCCCCGTTTCGGCTGCTTGGCATGGAGCGATAAGGAAAGCGTCGCCATCTCCCCTTCCCGGTTCTGCAAGAGGATACCTGCCTGCTCGTCGACACCGGTCGGCGCCAGGCGGACCTGGGACGCGATCTGGTCGGGCTGACAGCTCATGAAATAGCGGACGAAGGACAGGGCATAGACGCCGATATCGAGAAGGGCACCACCGGCCAGGGAGCGGTTGAAGAAGCGGTTGTTCATATCATACTCTTTATAACTGCCGAAATTCATCTGAATGAAACGCAGCGGCCCCAGGGCGCCGGAACGGATGAGTTCAGCGAGCTGTTTGTAAATAGGCATATGATATAAGGTCATGGCTTCGGCCAGGACGACGCCGTGTTCATCAGCACAGCGCCGGGCCTGGTCCAGTTCCAGGCTGTTGAGGGTAATGGATTTTTCGCAGAGCACGTGTTTGCCCGCTGCCAGCGCCGGCAGCAGATAACGGATATGCGTATTATGAGGCGTCGAAATATAGACGATATCGACGTCGGGATCCGAAAAGATATCCTCTGGCTTGTCGTAGACCTTGGCGATGCCGTATTTTTCAGCAAAAGACAAGGCCTTTTCATGGGTCCGGTTGCCGACACTGTACAAATTCCCGCCCAGGGCCTGCATAGCCTGGGCCAGTTCATTGCCGATGACGCCGCAGCCCAAAGTCGCCCAACGATATGCTGGCATAATGATTCCCCCTTTTACGATAACAGGCGGCTGACGAGCTTGACACAGTCTGCCGCATCTTTGGAATAGCCATCGGCACCGATTTCATCGGAGAAACTCGGCGTAACGGCTGCGCCGCCGATGATGATCTTGCCGCCATACTGTTTATCCGCCGCTTCGGCGATGACATCTTTCATGTGCATCATCGTCGTCGTCATCAAGGCCGACAAGCCGACGACAGACGCCTTTTCGCGCAGCGCCGTCTCGATGATGGTGCCAGCCGGCACATCCTTGCCCAGGTCGATGACCTTATAGCCGTAGTTGCGCAGCATGAGGCCGACCAGGTTCTTACCGATATCGTGGACGTCGCCTTCGACGGTGGCAATGACGATGGTCGCCATGTCCTGCTGGCCCGGGTCTTTCTTGATGAGCGGTTCCAAATAGGCAATGGCCGTTTCCATCGTATTGGCACTGGCAATGAGCTGGGGCAGGAAGTAAATCTGTTTATCGTATAAATCGCCGACCTCAGTGATGGCCGGAATGAGCAGGTCGTTGATGATGGCATCCGGTGCCATACCCTTGGCCAGTTCTTCCTGAGCCAAGGCGACGACGGCGTCCTTTTCCCCTTCCAGGACGGCCTGGTAGACCGGATTGACCGGCCCTTGCTCAGCGCCTTGGGACTCCTCCGCCGTTTCGACAGCCCCAGCCGTACCGTGGCTGACCAGGAGTTCTGCTTCTTCCTGCCGTTTTCTTTCGGCTTCTTTCTTGTCGAAATACTGCATGCGGTGGATGTAGGCCAAGTCGCTGCCCTCTTTATTCATGAGCATATTGGCCGCTGCTGCCGTATTCATGAGCAAATCCTGAGACGGATTGGCAATGGCCATAGTCAGGCCGCTGGCAATGGCCATGCCCAAGAAAGTCGCGTTGACATAGATCCGGTCCGGCAGGCCGAAGGAGATGTTGGACAGGCCGCAGACCGTGGCCAGTCCCAGGTCCTGCTTGCAGTGAGAGAACGTGGCCATGCAGTCCAGGGCCGACGTCGGCGCAGCCCCGACCGTCGCTACCAGGGCGTCGACGACGACATCTTCCGGCGAAAAGCCGTGGTCGTAGGCATCGGCCAGGAGCTCGTCGAGGACGGCATGTTTTTCTTCGAGGGTCTTGGGGATACCGTTATCCGAAACAGGCAGGGCGATGAACATGGCGCCGTACTTTTTGACGACAGGCAAGAGTTTCTTTCGCTTTTCCGTTTCACAGGAAATGGAATTGACCAGGGCCCGGCCGGGATAGATGCGCAGGGCCGCTTCCATGATGTCCGGTGAGCTCGTGTCAATGCTGAGGGGCAGGCCCGATACGCCTGTCACTTCGTAAATGGCCTTGAGCATCATTTCTTTTTCATCGATACCGTTGGTCCCCATGTTGACGTCAAGGATAGACGCGCCGTTGCGTTCCTGTTCGCGAGCCATGGCGCGGACCATGTCCAGCTTGCCCGCCCGCAGTTCAGCCTGGAGCTTCTTCTTGCCCGTCGGATTGATGCGTTCGCCAATGACCTGGAAAGAGCCGTCGAGCTTGATCTCTACGACCTGCCGTTCTGAGGCCAGGACGCGGTGATGGCTGGCATGCGGCGCTTTCGGCGTCAGCCGGCAGACAGCCTCGTGAAGGGCCCGGATATGGTCCGGCGTCGTGCCGCAGCAGCCGCCGACGATATGGGCACCGGCTTCGATGAGCAGCCGGCCGTCCTGGGCGAATTCTTCCGGCGTCGTCTTATAGACCGTCTTGTCACCATCCAATTCCGGCAAACCGGCATTGGGCTTGGCAATGAGGGGAATCGTCGCATATTCATACATCTTCCGGACCGTTTCCACCATGTCGGCCGGTCCTGTCGAGCAGTTCAGGCCGACGGCATCGACGCCGAGGTTCTGCAAGACGACGACAGCCGCTTCCGGCGGCGTCCCATAGAGGGTACGGCCGTCCTTTTCAAAGGTCAGCGTCGCCATGATGGGCAGGTCGCAGACCTCCTTGATAGCCAGGACACAAGCCCGCGTTTCCTGGAGGCTCATCATGGTTTCGACGATGAACAAATCGACGCCGGCATCGTACAAGGCCTGTGCCTGTTCGCGATAGACGTCGACAAGGCCGTCAAAGGTCAGTTCACCCATAGGATAGAGCTGTTGGCCCGTCATGGTCATGTCGCCGGCAACCAGGGCTTTCCCCTGGGCCGCTTCTTTGGAGATAGCGACCAAGCCCTGATTGATGGCGACGAGCTGGTCATCGAGGCCGTATTCGGCCAATTTGAGCCGGTTCCCCGTAAAGGTCGGCGCATAGAGGATCTGCGAGCCCGCTTCGACGAAACGGCGCTGCAAATCAATCATGACGTCGCGGTTCTCTAAGATCCATTGTTCCGGGCAGACGCCGATAGGCATGCCCGCCTGTTGCAGGTTCGTCCCCGTCGCCCCGTCGAGCAGGACGACACCGCCCTGTAGAAGTTGTTGAAATGCTTCGTTAGTCAATCTAAGTCCCCCTAAAAATTCAGATACTCAATGTATAAGCGTTGAAAGGCTTCGTCGTTGCCGAGGACGATTTCCTCTGCCCCGGCGGCGATGGCCTGTAACTCTTCCAAAGTCACGGCGCCCGTCAAAAGGCCGATGGCCCCTTTCAGGGACGTGTTGCCGACAGCCGTCGTCCGTTCGGCCAGATCCGCTGGCAACAGGCCGATGACAGCCGCTTTCTGCGGATCCAGGTAATAACCGAAACCGCCGGCCAGGAAGACCTGGTGGACGCGCTGACGGCTGATTCCGCTGCGTTCGATGAGCGATTCGATGCCGGCCCGGATGGCGCTCTTGGCCATCTGGATTTCGCGGATATCCTGCTGGCTCAGGGTAATGCGCTGATAATCCAACGTCGACGCCAAAGGAAAGCCTTTATGGAAATAAGGCTCTACGAGTTTCCCCGTTGCGTCGACCAGGCCTTCCCGGACCAGGCCGGCCATGGCTTCGAGGATGCCCGTCCCGCAGATACCGACGGGAACGGCGTGGTCGATAGTCCGCACCTTGGCCCGGCCCCGCTCGATGCGGACGCCGCAGATGGCCCCGGGGACGCTGCCCGTCCCCCAGGTCAGCTTGCCCCCTTCCAGGGCCGGACCGGCTGGAGCCGATGCAATGAAGCGCTGGTCCTTATTGCCCAGGACCATTTCCCCATTCGTCCCGAGATCGACGAAGAGGCTGACGTCATCTGACGAGGCCAGGCCGCACTGCCAGATGCCGGCCGTAATGTCGGCGCCGACGTAGGTGCTCATGCCGGGCAGCAGGGTCACTGTAGCGTCTGCCAGCACCGTCTGCGGTCCCAGGACCTCCTGAGCGCGATAAGTCTTCCCGCCCAGAGACACGGGATGGAACGGCCAGTCGCCCAGGCCGTCGCAGGGCCAGCCCATGAGCAGGTGGAGCATGGTCGTATTGGCGGCAATGGCCATCTGGCGGCAGCGAGCTGCCGTGCCGGGATGGTCCTTCAGGAGCTGCTTTGTCAGCCGCGTCAGGTCCCGGCGTACGGCTTTCTGCAAGGCCTTGCCTTTGCCGTGGCAGGCGGCACCGATGCGGCTGACGACGTCGGCCCCGAAAGAGCGCTGGCTGTTGACTGCCGTCGCTGTCGCCAGGATTTTTCCATCCGTACAGTCTACCAGAGCTGCGGCCAACGTCGTGGTCCCGATATCAACAGCCAGGCCATAGTCGTGGTCCGCTGCCAGCGAAAGGGCTCCCTCGTCAGCGGCTTCGGCAGCCAGGGCCGAAAAGCCCTGCTGTTCCTGCACGGGAACGACAATTTCGACCGCTTCCCGGGTTACGGCCTTGCAGGCCAGGCGCCAGCCCTGGGCCAGCTGCGCTTCGGAAAAGATGCGCTTGTCTTCCGGTGTGACGGGAAGCCGCCTCCGGACGACGCGGACGCGGCATTTGCCGCACATGCCCTTGCCGCCGCAGGGCATGGCCAGGGCCGTTCCCTGAGACTGGATATAGTCATGGACCCGGCAGCCGCCAGGGCAGGTCAGCCGTACTTCCCGGGCCGATTCGGCCTGGCGTTGCGGGCAATCCGTCTTAGGGCAGGCCGTACAGTCATGTTTCACCTGGAATACAGCCGGGTCTTCGCAAAGGTCAAAGACGAGGCTCATGGATTTCTCCGGCGACAAGGCCATGGCCGCATTGACCGTCACGCCAGCCGTCCGGCCGGCAGCCGTCTCACGGACCGCATCGGCCTGGACCGATAAGGGCAAATCGCTGCCCGGTTCGTGGCGGCAGACGATGCCACAGCCCTTTTGCCGGCAAATAAGGCGCAGCTGCTGCAAGACCTGCTGTTCCAGAGCAAAGAGGCACGTATCAGCCATGGCAGCGAAGAGCACGGCGGCCAGCTCATCCCCGTCATCCTGATAGCGGTCGATCTGCCGGCTCACAGCAGCACCTAACGTCAGGATGACATAGAGCCGTTCCTCTGTAAAGGCCAGGACCGCCTTGGCCTGCAAAGACCGCCGCAAGAGCGGTGCCATATCCCGGCACATCCCTTCAGCCCGTTCCCAAGCTGCCCCTTTCGATTCATAACCAGCAAACTGCAGAGCCTGCTCCACGTCGGGGACGATCCGCTGCCCCCGGATGATACGAATATCTGCCATATACTTCCTCCTAAAAACATTATCCATAATACATAAATTATATAACCTCAAGGCGCCTCGTGGCAACACAATCTTAACAGAAACCTCACGGCCGTATACATTTCCCTTCCCTTTTGCTATAATTCCGAGTTTGACACTTTTAAAAATAAAAAATACTCACAAAATAGCGTAGTGCTACGTCTTGTGAGTATTTATAGTTCCGTTTCGATATGTGCTGTAGAGTCTATCAGCACAGCTTCGTTAATAATTCTACTATGCTTTCATTTTTTTCTTAGGTTCAAAAGATATCTTTAGAACCATATCCATACCGTCTGCCAAACGTTGCAGAATTTTCAGGGACGGGTTACGGGTACCATTTTCAATCCGGCTGATTTCTGTTTGAGCAATTCCTGTTTTTTCAGCTAATTCTTTCTGTGTAAGATTTTGGGCGATTCTCGTATCTACAATGGCATGAATAACATTCATTTCCGGTTCCAATTCAGCATACGCAGCTGCAAAATCAGGATTCTTCATTTGTTCTGCTTTAAATTGCTTTAATGTTTTCATTCTAGACCCTCCATTCGTCGAATGTAATCGGCTCGACGTTCTTGCGCTAAACGAATTTCCTGGCGCGGAGTTTTAGGTGTCTTTTTAGTAAAACCATTGGTAACAAAAAATCTTCAACAGGCTTTTGGCCGTCTCCGGTTTCATAGAAAACCAATTCAAATTGCATTTGTTTCCTCCTCTTCATATTTTATGAGTTATATCTCATAAAGTCAAGAATAAATTAGAAATGCTCGTACTGAAAAACGGTCTGCTATCCGGCAAGTATATTGCTATTATTGTATCATTTCTATGCACTTCCAACAAGCTACTTATTGCAACAGAACAGCGTCAACCTCTGGTGGAAATTTTTTTACATACCCCATCATAGCTCACAATCGTATACATTTCCCTTTTGCTATAATGAACGTAGTCTTTTTTTGCTAAAGGAGGAATACCCATGTTAACCAACGTCTTTTTCGACTGTATCAAACGCGATGGCATCGTCTCTGTCGCTTCGGCCAATGCCGAAGGCCAGGCTCATATCGCAAACACCTGGAACAAAAAAACCAAACTGTAAATCTATAATATATTAGAGAATACAAAAATAACCGCTTCAGACCCTAATCTTGAGCGGTTATTTCTATAAATAATTTATTCTGGGATCATCCATCTATCGGCAATATTTTCGGCAATATTTTGTATACAGAAAAAGAGCCCGGGCACGATTACGTGCGACAAGCTCTTTTCATTCATGGTGGGCTTACCGAGCATATACTCGAACCATTATATCCAAATATTCGATCGATATTTTACTGTCTCCATTCCGCGCAATCCATTCAATGCGTTCATTTCAAATTGATGTCCATTTTACATCATGAATTCCATTGTGTAACCATAAATTTCTTAATATCTTTAACTAATTTTTCAACAAACCGAATTTGTTCTTCACATTCCTCCTGACTTACAACAAAAAAGTCATCATATATGGAACTATCTTTTCTCTTTGTTTAAATAATTCATAATTTTGAAAAACAGGAGAAATCCATACATTGTATTTATCATTATACTCCATCGTAACATCTACAACAGCACTTTACAACTTTTATGCAGTCTCGGTAGTTTCCGAAGCTAGTTTACACAAGGCCTTATATTTGCCAGCTTATATGGTTCGCAGCTTTTGCAGACTGGCTTTGGTACTTCGCGAAGTGTTCATCCAGATACGGCAGCATTTTCAAACTGCTATGAATAAAGGGTACTAGGTTCACTATATGTCCAATTTTTTTTAGATGAATCCGTTTCGCTAATTTCTTGGGATAAGAAATTTCGGTGAAGAAAACAAAGTGATGGGAATGCCTGCTAGGCCAGATAAGTCATGACTAGTCAGATTAACAGGCATTGTGTGGTCGCGTCGCGTAAAAACATATTGAGAAAAGAAATACAATAGGCTATTCATTGTCGTTTTTTCGAGGTATAATGAACTCATCAAGGATGTCTTTGAAGCAGATTCATTATACTTCGAAGTATGGTTACGCGATATTTATTTGTTCAAAAAGTTTTAACTTGCTGTTGGATAAATGGATAAAACTTCAATAATTTAAAAATATTAAAAATTAGCAATTATTTAACTGTATTTAGGGAATGTGAAGATGGACTTAGATAAGTTTGCTAGAAAAATACAAAATTATTTACAAAATAATCCTTTGGTAGTTTTGGGCTCCGGGAGTTCTGTTCCATTTGGGTTACCTACAATGGGATTTTTATCTACTATTTTAAAAGATACACAATTTTTGAGAGACAATAATTGCCAACAATTTTTAAAGAATCTTGATTGTATGGGATTGGAGGATGCTATAAATTGTAGTGAACTTTCAGATGAAATAAAAGAGTTAATTAGAATAGAAATATGGAATTGTATAAATGAAGCAGATCTTAACGTATTTCAATCGCTATTAAGAGGAAATCAATTAAATTCGTTAATTATTTTGATAAAAAAACTTATTGAACCAAGTCCAAATAGAATTGTTGCTATTACAACAAATTATGATCGACTTTTTGAATATGCTTGTGATTACTGTAATGTTACTGTGGATAACGGATTTGATGGTTGTTTTTATAAACATTTCTATGGCTTTTCACATGAATATGACTGCAAAAGATTACTTGGCAAAAAAAGATTAGCTAAAGTTTTGAAGGTTCACGGCTCCTTAGATTGGTTTGTCAAAAACAATTCTAATGAATTAATTTCCGTAGCACACTGTCGGGAAATACCCAAAGGGTACAAACCATTAATTGTACCACCGGGCAGAGACAAGTATTCGCAAACGCATATGGAACCATATCGAGGAATAATTACTGAAGCAGATAAACAATTTAATAATGCTGAATGCTTTTTGTGTATTGGGTATGGATTTAATGATAAACATATCCAACCTAAATTATTAGAGCAAATCCATCAAAATAAACCTATTGTGGTCATAACTAAAGAAGCTACTGAGTCATGTAAAAATTTAATAATTAATTCAACTATAAAAAAATATATTATTGTAGAACAAAAAGATACAAATTATACGCATGTTTTTTGTGATTTTAATGAAGAGTTTGACATAGAAGGTAATTATTGGTCGTTGGATAATTTTATGGAGGTGTGGTGAATAAAATGTCTGAATTTTTATGTAAAAAAGAGCTTTTGCTTATTGGAACTGTTGGAAATGTTGATACTAATACGATTATTATAAATGTTTCTGATGAAGAAAAAATAAAAAAAGTTCAAGTAAATCAGTTAATCGCTGTTCAAAGTTCGAAGGTTGGACAGTACTTGATTTCGATGGTTTCGAAGATCATAAGTAGGCCATTGGATTTACCAAATACTGAGGATGATGAAGGAGCGGAAAACATTTTTAGTTCAAATATTATTAAGGCAGTATTGATTGGCACTTTTTTTAAGAAAAATGGAGTAAAGAGTAATGTTTTTAAACGTAGTTTATCTGTAGTCCCTTCTATTCTCGCTGATTGTTATTTGCTTCAAGGTGATGATTTGAAAATATTTATGTCATCTATTGCCGGTAAGAGTGAAAATCGTGATGAACTTCGTTTAGGAACATATTCTATAGATAATGATACCGTGGCATTTTTAAATGGAGATAAATTTTTTCAACGTCATGCCGTTATTGTTGGTAGTACTGGCTCTGGCAAATCTTGGTGTGTTGCAAAAATTTTAGAACAAGTGGCTAAATTAAATTCTGCTAACGCAATATTATTTGATATTCATGGGGAATATTCAACTTTAAATAACGATGGGTTTTCACAATGGAAGATAGCAGGACCTAATGATTCTCCTGATGATGAAAATATTATATTTTTGCCGTACTGGTTTCTGACATATGAAGAAATGCTATCTATGATTTTAGATAGAAGTGATAATAATGCACCGAATCAAGCAATGTTATTTTCTAAAGAAGTTTTAATTCAAAAGAAAAAATTTTTAGATGATATCAATGAGCAAAAATTGCAAGAAGAAATTACTGTAGATAGTCCTGTTCCATATAATTTTACTCAGCTTTTGGCTGAATTAAATGATAAGGATACAGAGATGGTAGATAGTAGTAGTAGGAAAAAACAAGGACCTTTTCATGGTAAATTAACAAGATTCATCCAGCGTCTAGAAGCTAAAAAGAATGATAAAAGGTTAAATTTTATGTTCAATAATAATGTAGGACGATTAGATTACCTAAATAAATTATGCAAAGCTTTAATGGTACCAGCGCTGGACTCCAAAAATGGTGTAAAAATAATAGATTTTTCTGAAGTACCATCAGATATATTGCCTTTAATATCATCCTTAATTGCAAGGATTATTTTTTCAGTGCAGCAATGGATGAATCTGGAATCAAGGACTCCAATTGCTATTTTCTGTGATGAAGCACATTTATATATTTCTTCTGAGAACGATGAATTGAATACAATGGCACGAGATTCTTTTAAACGAATTTCCAAAGAAGGGAGAAAATATGGAATTGGATTAGTAATTATTACTCAAAGACCTTCTGAAGTAGATAAAACTGTTTTGAGTCAATGTAATAATTTTATTGCAATGCGTTTAACTAATAATGAAGATCAAAATGTGATTAAAAGATTACTTCCAGATAGCTTAGGAAATTATACGGAACTTTTACCAATTTTAGATGTGGGAGAAGCCATTGTTGTGGGAGATTCCTGTTTATTACCAAGCAAGATTCGTGTTTCTGAACCCACTTTAAAACCTCTAAGTGCTACATTTGATTTTTGGGATGAATGGTGTAAAGAAGGAGAAAAAAATGATATTGATAACGCTGTAAGTGCGTTAAGAATACAAACAAAAATCAAAAAAACTAATTAGTTACTCAGTAAGTGGTAAATAAATCAGCGGATTTTCTCTTCTTGTGGTTTGTGAGATAATAAACTCACAAAATTTTTACCTTTAAAATCAAAAATACGTTCACAATTAATTGCTAGCGTCAGTCTGGAACGGCTGGTTGTAATGTAAAAATATTTAGAGTATAATTAAACTAATAATTTAATTAATATAAAGATTCAGTACGGTGCTTTATTGGGATTTAAGGTGGATGATAAACATGAAAAAAGACTCGATTAATGAAGCGTATGCAGTTCACAATAATAAATTTTCTTTTTTAGCTCGTAGGCTACATCCGGAATCAAATAGTCCAGAAGGGATTACTGTTAGGGATCCCTTTCAGCGTGATCGTGATCGAATTATTCATTCCAGGGCGTTTCGTCGAATGATGCACAAGACGCAGATTTTTAATGCCAATAAAGGGGATCATTACCGAAATCGATTGACACATACGCTGGAAGTGGATCAAATTGCTCGTTCTATTGGCAAGGACTTGGGGCTTAATGATGAATTAGTAGAAGCAATTGCGCTAGGACATGATTTAGGACACACGCCATTTGGTCATATTGGAGAGCGTACACTAGATAAAATTTTAACAGAAGGGATTGATTCAAGGGATGGAAAAATTTGTTTAATCAAGGAAAATTTTAAGCATAATTTTCAATCCCTTCGTGTCGTAGATACTTTGGAATCTCGTTGCAAAGAATACATGGGAATTAATTTGACTTTCGCAACGCGAGAAGGAATATTAAAACATACCAGTTGCATGAAAAATGGGAAGTATATTCAATATGCTTCGGCTTTAAATTTGGTGAATATGGATTTGGATAAGCCATCCGTTACCTTAGAAGGACAAACGGTAGCCATTGCAGATGAAATCGCACAATGTACACATGATTTGGAAGATGGTGTGCGAAGTGGTATTATTGATTTTGAAGAATTGCTTCAACAGCCTTTGATAAGGGATTTTATAGATAAGTATAATACAATGACATCGAATAAAAATACGGATGAACTAGCATATGAAACGCGTTCATTTATTATCAAACATCTGGTTGGCTTTCTTATTGCTGATGTAGATGAAACTTCTCAGAAAAAAATCAATGAGTATATCAAGCAGGCAGATAAGACAGATGGTGATTACCAATTTACAGAAGAATGTATTTCTTTTTCTGATGAAGTTAATGATAAACGAAAAAAATTGCAAAAATGGGTAAGCAGTAAGATTGTTCGCTCTGAAGAAATCAGTGTTTCAGATTCGAAAGCAGAGTATTTTATCCGGCAAATGTTCAAAGCCTTTTACTTGCATCCACTTGAATTACCTGATTACGTCTTGACACGTTATCGTCATTTAACTGGACATACGGGAAACTTTAATCGAATGAATATCAACGATGATACTATAAACGAGATGAAAAATAATAGCTTATTTATCCGATTGATTGCAGACCACATTGGTGGTATGACGGATCAGTTTGCTTCAAGAACCTATAAAAAGTTGTATTATCCAGATTATATTTAAATACAGCACTTTACAACTTTTATGCTGTCTCAGAAATTGACGAAGCTACTTTACACAAGGCCTGAACTAAGTTTATTGAATTTTTTGAGGCATAATGAACTCATTGTGTAACTTCTTTTAGCTGATGTTTTGTAGCAGATTCATTATACTTCAAAGTGAAAAGTTGTACTGTCAAAATATACATATGTGTTTGCATTGATGATGGGTTTGAGCATCTTGTTAGAATGCATATATAAGGTGAGATAATGAATTATATTGAGGCAATAAAAGAACGCATATCTACCGGCGAAATCCAAGAGGCTTCGACGGATTTGTTTGAAGATGCACTTGACGCTGTTTTAGGGAATCCGATATCTGTTGGGAAAATTATCATTACTCTCACTAAATCTGCTTTTTTTATTCGTGAATGATTATTTTGGTCTAAAATGGAAAAGTTTCTTAACGGAGTTTGCCTAAGTAAAGATGATTGTGATAAATTACAGGTCAAACTTGCAGAGGATGGCAAACAGAAAGAGAATGCTTTTCGATTAGTGAGTATTATTGACAGAGTAGAGACACAGCAAAAAATTACCTATTTAATTAATGTGACTCGATGTTTGCTTGAAAATCTCATTGATAGGGCAACCTATTTCAGGATTTGTCATACCATAACGAATACTTTAGAAGAAGATTTAGCATTTTTAGGTGAACATATTTTTGAAGCAGACCTTCCATATGACATTTCAATACAAGGACTTTTAACATCGGGCTTAATGTATCAAAGCGTTATTGATGCCAATGGTGATCAGAAATATTCATTTACTCCGCTTGCACAAATTGTGGACCAATATGCAATCAGTTCTAATAATATAGAACGATATCCTGATTTAGGGCAGCTTACTAATAGTTTTTCAGCTCCCCAACCTAAATTGCCGGGCATACCTGAATGGGAGGTGGCATCTCAAGAAGATATTGCTGATATGTTCAAAGAAGAATCATAATCGGCCTTTAAAATACATTATTTTGATATTAATATGGGTTATTTATTTAAAACACTGATTTTTGCGTTTTAAATGCAAAAATCAGTGTTTTTTCTTCTAATATCTTCTAGAGTATGATATGATAGCTTATGGGAGGATGTGATTCTATGCTACTACAATTCAGTGTGGAGAATTATAAATCTATTAAAGAACCAACGATATTGTCTTTTGAAGCTTCAGCTGATAAATCTTTCAAAACACATGTTTGCACGAAAAAGAATAATCGTATTTTAAAAACCATATCCAGCACTTTACAACTTTTACGCCACCTCGGAAGTTGATGAAGCTAGTTTACACAA
>ERZ791612.335-NODE-335-length-27463-cov-20.294950_pt1 | contig 27463 bp, 23 predicted proteins | sample MGYA00509963_ERZ791612 | MGnify/ENA primary metagenome ERZ791612 (study PRJEB30046, sample SAMN00791906) | human gut metagenome | study: EMG produced TPA metagenomics assembly of the A metagenome-wide association study of gut microbiota in type 2... | reverse complement strand
GTGATTTCAGCTACAGTGTACGTGGCAACCTCGCTACCTTGAAGAACGATTTGAAATCATTTTTGCGCTCCTCCAATCCACATATAGCCCATACCGTAAACGGTTTTGATGTAGGAATGCTGGTTCGTTTCAATTTTACTGCGGATGCGGCTGATCGTTGTGGTAAGTGCGTGTTCATCCACATAATTTTCATCTATATCCCACAGCTTTTCAAGCAATACCTGCCGGGTCAGGACAGTTTGAGAATTTCTTGTCAGCACTTTTAGTAAACGATATTCCAATGATGTAAGGGTAATCGGCTGTCCTGCAAGACACGCTGATAATTCGGAAAAATTGATATACAAATTCCCATCATCGTAGAAATCTCCGCCGGATTGTGCTGAAATGCGGTTCAGTAAAGCAGATACTTTCTTTTGGAACACGCTGATAGGAAAGGGCTTTGTTACATAATCATCTGCGCCCAATTCAAATCCTTTCAGCATATCGCTTTCCATATCATTTGCGGTTAGAAAAATCACGGCGGTATCAGGACGGCGTTCTTTTACCTCACGGCATATATCAAACCCGTTCCCATCTGGCAGATTGACATCCAAAACGATTAAATCATAATCCTGTTTTTCAAGAAATCTTATGGCAACAGCCTTTGACATAGCCCCATCCACGGAATATCCGACAGCCGACAGATTATAGCTTAATGTCTTATTCAAAAGCTGGTCATCTTCAACAACCAGTATTCGCATAGTATCACATCCTTTTTCTTTTTATAGTATCAGCAAAATGTCACAGAAACCTCACAACGAGAAAAAAATTTAGTATTCAGTCAGCCTCACAATTACATTACTTTGCAGATACAGCCAGTCCGTAAATTCTTTCGGGCTGGCCGTTCCTGTTTTTACAGCCTTTTTTCTCTGTAAGGCTTCTTTCTTAAAGTCGGAAAAGGAAGCCTGTATTTTTTCCAGACGGTCAGCCGGAAAGCCTGCGGTATTTTTTACCCGGTTTATTTTGTTGCGCCAGTTCTGGCATTCATTTTTATAAAGCAGGTCATAGTTATTTTCTCTTGACCTCTCGTCAAATTCCCGCTTGTTTTGAAGCGCCTGTGCTTTTCGGCACTTGTCGCTGCACAGCTCATACCGCTGGCTCTTTGCCAGAAAATATTTTCCACAGACCTTGCACCGCCGGAAGCAAAGCCCCCAGTCATTCAGCCTGTTCAGATAATAGGTAATCAACGGGTAGAGGGACGCATAGGCAGACACACATTCTTCTGTGCGCCGGTTGTCCGGGAACCAGAGGTCAAGCCGGGTATCTTCTGACGGTGCGCCTTTGAAATAAAGGCTGCCAGCTTGAAATTGTTTCGGTTTTCCTGTCTCCCTGTCAAAGCTCATGGTTTCGTTTTGGAATACCCCGGTCAGTCTGCTCATTTTATCCATGAAGCGGTCACAGGCAGCGTTACGGTCACGGGGTTCTCTGGCAAGCAGATAGCTGTTCCAGATACGGAACGCCACATACATTTTCAGAGGGTCGTTGCTAAGATATTTCTCCCAAAGAAATTCGCTTGCCGCCTGCTCCAGCTCCGGCTGTTTCCATCGGTTGGAGTGGAGAGCTTGCCGCAGCGGAGAAAGCCCGTATAAGTTCCAGTCTCTGTCCGTGTCACGCTCAAAGTTTATCAAAAAAGTTCCCAGTGGGCGTGTCATATCACAAAGCACCTCTGCGTTTTGGCTCCCGTTCAGACGGAAGCGGATCTGCTGTTCTTCCCCAATCAAAATCCGCTCTTTCATTTTCTTCCTGTCCAGCGTCAGGACAAACAAAATCCTCTCAAAACATGGCTCATGCCGTATAAACTGATTCTCCATCCCTATCCCCTGCCTTTGTTTATGGTAATTATATAATTCAGTTATATCCGTTACACTCATGGTATCGCAGAATCATTGTTTTGTCAAGGATAGTACGCTATGATGATTGCGGTTGGTAATTTCGTACCGCACAGTACCTTGACAAGTGAATGACCGTCCAAAAGGGATATGACCGGCAGGAGAAGTGACGCATTCGGCGCACCAATGCAGGGAAACACCGCAGGAATGGGGCAGGAAAACGGCTTTTGGGGAGAACGGCAACAGGAAGCATTTTAACCTATTTGATTTATGGGAGGAACAGAATGAACGATAAAAAGAGATTGAACAGCTACGAGGATTTACCGCTGGTTCTGGATGTGGCGGACATTCAGTGGATTATGGGAATTTCAAGAGCGAGCGCCTATGAGCTGGTACACACACCCGGCTTTCCAGCGTTCCGCAGGGGCAGACTTATCAAGGTCAGCAAAATTGCTTTCTTTGAATGGATGGCAAAAGGCTCCGAAACCGTACCGGGAAGCGACAAATAAGCGTGAGGTATCATTCCCTGACTTGCAATACTGCCGCACTTTCCAAAGGGGCATACAGAGGGAAAAAAACTTAAAAATGATACCGAGACGCTACATCAAAACAGCCTATCTGCGTACATCAGATAGAAACGGAGAAAGGAGCCGGTTATGGCAAGAATGAGTAACAAGCGGCGGTTGGAATGGTCTTTCTTCTTAAATGACCGCAGCCGTATCACTTACAACGAACTGTGCCGGAAATGCCAGCACGAATGTAAACAGAGCTTCCGGGCGGTTGTGGTTGACTGCCCGAAGTATCTTTCCAAGCGTTCCAAGAAAAAGGACAAGACTGCCGGAAACGGCAAAATCCCTTAGGAACTAAGGGCGCACTTCTATACATAGTCTAAAGACCATGTATCGTGCGTCCTGCGGAGCTTACCTCTGCCGCTGATAAAATCAGCAATCCGAGGTCTGCGTTCGCTTCGCTCCGACAAGGTGGCTACACCCCCTTGCGCCGCTAAAGCGGCTATCCCCTGTGTACTCGCCGCAAAGAGAAATCCGCTCTGCGGTTTTCCCTTTTCATCGGGTTTTATAGAAGCACTGACACACGGACTGTCTGCGGATGGTCTTTCTTTATCTTATCAGCAAAGGATGTGAGAACATGGAAAAATCTTTGGAACAGTTGAAGCAGGAATATGAAAAAACCACTGTCCTGCTGGAACAGGAAAAACGGAAAATGCAGCGTTTGAAAAACCGGCAGGCGTATCTGGAAAGCGGTTCCCGGAAACAGAGGACGCACCGGCTGATTACCCGTGGGGCAGCTATTGAGAGCATTGCACCACAGACAAAGGAGCTATCCGAAGCGGAATTTTATTCCCTCATGGAAAGCATTTTGAATCTGCCGCAGGCGGAGCATTTCATCCGGTCTGCCACAGAGAACCACGCCCGTATTTCCGGGCAGGAGAAAGGCGGTGACTAAGGATAGCACTTTATCATTTTTCAATCGCACAGATCAAGCGCAGCGCCGGTCAGAGCGCCATTGCCAGCGCAGCCTATCGAGCCGGGGAGCGTCTTTACAGCAGCTACTATGGAGAAGTCAGCGACTACACCAAAAAGGGCGGCGTGATCGCTTCGGAAATCATGCTGCCGCCCCATGCGCCGGAAATATATCTTGACCGGGCGACCCTCTGGAATGCTGTGGAGAACTGCGAGAAACATCCAAAAGCACAGCTTGCCTATTCCTTTGATATTGCCATGCAGAATGAATTGACGCTGGAAGAAAACATGGAGCTGGCGAGGAAGTTCGTACAGGAGCAGTTTGTGACAAAAGGCATGATTGCCGACCTTGCTTTTCACAGCCCGGAGAAAGAGGACGGCGGCATCCCTAACCCGCATTTTCATGTGATGACAACCATGCGCCCTTTGAACCCGGATGGCACATGGGGACAAAAACAGCGTCGGGAATATCTTCTTGATGAAGATGGAAACCGAATCCGGGATAAAAACGGCGATTATATGTTTAACGCTGTCCATACAACAGACTGGCATGAGCCGGAAACGCTGGAACACTGGCGGGAGCAGTGGGCGGCTGCCGTTAATACAAAATTTGAGGAAAAAGGGCTGGATGTGCGTATCGACCACCGTTCCTATGTGCGGCAGGGGCTTGACCTGATACCTACTGTCCACGAGGGAGCTAATGTCCGGCAGATGGAAGCAAAGGGCATCCGCACCGAGAAAGGGGAACTGAACCGCTGGATTAAAGCCACCAACCGGCTCATGCAGGATGTGAGGAAGAAGATCAAAGCCCTGTTTGTCTGGATGGCAGAGGTAAAAGAAGAACTTTCCAAACCGCAGACACCGAGCCTTGCCGACCTGTTGATCGCTTATTACAACCAGCGCAACGCAGGGGCATGGAGCAATAAAGCCAGAACCGGAAACTTAAAGCAGTTTGCCGAAGCCGTCAATTATCTGACGGAAAACAAGCTGCTCACATTAGAGGATTTGCAGGAGCGTCTTTCCTCTGTCAACGAAGAATTTGAAGCGTTAAGCGACTCCATGAAAAAGAAATCTGCCCGGATAAAGGAATTGCAGGAATTGATACGGGAGGGCGAGAATTACCAGCGGCTAAAACCTGTTCATACGGAATTGAACAATATCAAGTTTAAGAAACAGAGGGAGAAATTTGAAACATCCCACGATGCGGAGTTACGGCTGTTTTATGCCGCCCGCCGTATTTTGAAAGAAAAACTGGACGGAAAACCCATTGCCCTGAAAGCATGGAAACAGGAATACGCACAGTTAAAAACAGAGTATGCCGAACTGTCTCCGCAGCACAAGCCACTCCGGGAGGAAGTCATACGGCTACGGCAGGTGCAGAACGCCGTAGATACCGCACTGCGCCGGAGGGAGCAGCCACAGGCAGTACAGAGAAAGAAACATGAGATGGAGCTATGATATAATCGGCAGCTTTACCGCTACCAGTATTTTTATGGAGGGAGCATTTGAATGTATTTGAAGCGGTGAAACAGTCTGTTACCACTCGGCAGGCTGCTTCATTCTATGGAATCCGGGTGGGGAGAAACGGCATGGTCTGCTGTCCATTCCACAATGACCGCACGCCCAGCATGAAAGTGGACAGCCGCTTTTACTGCTTCGGCTGCGGGGCTTCCGGGGATGTGATCGACTTTGCCGCTTTGCTGCATGGATTGGGGAAACGGGAAGCTGCGGTCAGGCTTGCGGAGGACTTCGGCGTTTCCTATGAGAAATCCGGCAATGCGCCGCCAGATAGGAAGCGTCACAACAGGTCACAGCCCCGACAAAAATCAGCGGAGCAGAGATTTCAGGAAACGGAACGGTATTGTTTCCGGGTGCTATGCGATTATCTGCGCCTGCTGGAGCATTGGAAAACAGCACACGCCCCACAGCCGCAGGATGCCATCTGGCATCCTCTTTTTGTGGAAGCGTTGCAGAGGATAAGCTACACAGAATACCTTTTGGATATTTTGTTATACGGAGAAATAGAAGAAAAAGCGGCATTGATCGCCGCACAGGGAAAGGAGGTGTTGCGGCTTGAACAGCGAATTTCAGAGCTTGCCGCCGGAAACGCAGGAAGCGGTCAAAAGGACGATGGACACAATGGAACCGGCGCAGACACCGGCAGAAATCCGGGAAACATTAGAGGGGACGCAGAAAGGCGGCGTGAAGAACAGCATCCGAAACTGCCTGACGGTGTTCCAGCGTGACCCTCTGTTTCGCGGGGCGCTGCGCCTGAACCTTTTGACGGAGCAGATTGACATTGTGAAGCCGCTGGGCTGGGAGCGCACCAGTACCACGCTGACCGACATGGACATGAACTACCTGCTTTTGTATCTGGAAGAAAATTACGGGCTTACCAGCGAGAAAAAGGTGCAGAGCGCCATCAAGATTGTTGCCAATGAAAACCGCTACCATCCAGTCAGGGATTACCTGAACAGCCTGCAATGGGACGGCACAGAGCGCATCCGTTACGCCCTGCATCACTTTCTGGGAGCCGATACGGACGAATACACCTATGAAGCCTTGAAACTGTTCCTGATGGGAGCCATCCGGCGGGTATTCAGACCGGGGAGCAAGTTTGAGGTCATGCTCTGTCTGGTTGGTGGTCAGGGAGCCGGGAAATCTACCTTTTTCCGGCTGCTGGCAGGCAGGGACGAATGGTTTTCAGACGATTTGAAAAAGCTGGACGATGAAAATGTGTACCGCAAGCTGCAAGGGCATTGGATTATCGAGATGTCGGAGATGATTGCCACAGCCAACGCCAAGAGTATTGAGGAAATCAAGTCATTCTTAAGCCGCCAGAAAGAAACCTACAAAGTGCCGTATGAGACACATCCGGCAGACCGGCTGCGGCAATGTGTATTTGGAGGGACGACCAACCGGCAGGACTTTTTGCCCCGTGACCGCACCGGCAACCGGCGCTTTCTCCCCGTGACGGTGTACCCGGAACGGGCGGAGGTTCACATACTGGACGATGAAGCGGCGGCGAGGGCGTATATCGAACAGATGTGGGCGGAAGCCATGACGGTTTATCGCAGTGGGAAGTATAAGCTGTCATTCAGCATGGAAATGAACCGATACCTGAACGCCCACCAGCAGGACTTTATGCAGGAAGACACACAGGCCGGCATGATCTACGCCTATTTGGAGGACTACACCGGCGACAGGGTATGTTCCAAGCAGCTTTATGAGGAAGCGCTGGGGAACTTAAATTCCCCGGCAGACTGGGAGACACGGGCAATCTGCGAGATTATGAATACCGGCATTGCGGGCGGCATCATACAGGGCTGGGTAGCCTACAAAAGCCCGAAGCGGTATAAGAAATACGGTTCTCAAAAAGGCTGGGAGCGTGTCAACCAAGCTCCGCCGGAGGGGGACGGTTTTCAGGAAATCACGGAAGAAGAAGCCCGGCAAATGGAACTTCCATTCTGAAAAGCCACCGGTTGACAGTTTGGTTGACGCTTTGGTTGACAGCCGGTTGACGGGGAAAAGCCTGATATTTGGGGCATTTCTCTCCTTTGTCAACCATGTCAACCAAGAAATCAAAGAAAAAGTAAAAAGTAATAATAGAGCGCCTATGGATTGTTTTCAAAGTCTTTTCTGCCGGTTGACACGGTTTGGTTGACACGGAGACAGTCTGCGGCTGTACACCTGTCTGACATTCCCTTGTCGGGCATATTTCATTTATGGAGGTAACTGCCTATGGCAAAAAGCAAAAACGAGAGCAATAACAAAAACAGCGGCACCCTGCTTACCGAAAAAGACGGCACCCAGTATTTTGTCATGGGGAAAGTCCGTATCAAGGTATCGGAGCATTTCGCACAGGATGGGAAGCCGCTTGACAGCCTGCTGGAAGATGTGATCCAGCACGCTGCCGCCGCTTCCTGAAAAAATACGGAATAACGACTGTCAATCAGCCCACGCTTATGATATACTTGTACCAGCGAGTATTGTATAAGCGTGGGTTGTTTCTTTTAGAAGGAGGATTTTTAACCGTGAAACAACCATACAATACAACGATTTATAACACTGCACTATATTTGAGATTGAGCCGTGACGATGAATTACAGGGGGAAAGCGGCAGTATCCAGACCCAGCGCATGATGCTTAGACAGTATGCCGCAGAGCATGGGCTGACCGTTGTAGACGAGTACATTGACGACGGATGGAGTGGGACAAATTTCGAGCGTCCAAGTTTCCAAAGGATGATTGATGACATCGAAGACGGGAAAATCAACTGCGTTGTCACAAAGGACTTATCCCGTCTGGGAAGAAACTATATCCTGACCGGTCAGTACACGGAAATCTATTTCCCCAGCAAGGGAGTACGCTACATTGCCATCAATGACAATGTGGACACCATCAACGGAGAAAGCGAGCTTGCACCGTTCTTAAACATCCTGAATGAAATGCACGCCCGACAGACCAGCAAAAAGGTCAAGGCTGCCATGCACACAAGATTTGCCAATGGCGCACACTATGGAGCCTATGCACCGCTGGGCTATGTAAAAGACCCGGACAAAAAAGGTCATCTTCTGATCGACCCGGAAACACGCTGGATTGTAGAGAAGATTTTTGACCTTGCTGTACATGGGCGTGGAGCCGCCAGCATTACACGGATTCTGGTGGAGGAAAAAGTACCTACCCCCGGCTGGCTGAACTATGAAAGATACGGGACTTTCGCCAATATCTACGCCGGTGCGCCCGCAGAAAAAGCCTATGCGTGGACGATTGCACAGGTCAAGAGCATTTTGAAAGAGGAAACCTACATCGGTCACAGCGTTCACAACAAGCAGAGCAACATTTCATTCAAGAACAAGAAAAAGGTGCGGAAGCCGCAGGAAGAATGGTATCGTGTGGAAAATACCCACGAAGCCATCATTTCCGAAGAAGTGTTCCAAAAAGTTCAAGAGCTGATTGCAAGCAGACGCAGGAAACGCAGAAACGGTACGACACAGATTTTCGCAGGATTGATAAAATGTGCAGACTGCGGATGGTCTTTAGCCTATGGGGAAAACAAGCAGAACAAAAACCCATACGGGTACTACCATTGCAGCAAGAACGGACAGGGATTACGCCAGTGTTCCATGCACTATATCCGCTATGATGTACTGTATGCCTATGTGCTTGCAAGACTGCAATACTGGTCTATGCTGGCACAGAAAGATGAGGACAAGCTGCTGAAACGGCTGCTCAATGTCAGCGACAGGGAAAGGAACTCTGCGAAGAAAAAGCAGGCTGCGGAGCTGAAAAAGGCAGAGAAGCGTAAAGCCGAAGTTGACGGGCTGTTTGCTAAAATGTATGAGGACTGGTCTGCCGGACGCATAACCGAGTATAACTTCAATATGCTGTCCGAGAAGTACCAGAACGAGCAAAAGGAGCTTGAAACAAAAATAAGACAGCTTCACGAAATGATGGAAGCCGCCGTACAGACCGCAGCGGATGCTGAAAAGTGGATTGCCCTAATGAAACAGTATGTCAACCCTGTGGAGCTGACCGCCGAACTTCTGAACACTCTAATTGAAAAAATAACCGTCCACGAAGCTGTCAAGGGCGAGGATGGAAGCCGTGAGCAGGAAGTAGAAATCTACTACCGCTTCATCGGCAAAATCGACTGACCTTTCTTTTTTTACCCAACAATATCTTTAATTAAGGGAAACGGGTGCGACCTACCCTGAAATCAAGGCCCGTGTGTTGGAACAGACTGGGCTGAAGGTTTCTTCCCTGTATATCTCGCAGGTCAAGCAGAAATGCGGTCTGGAGGTACGGGAGAACCACCACAAGGCGAAGTCCGAAAATACAAAGCAGCCTCAGTGTCCGAAGGAGAAAGAAGATGCAATTGTGGAAGCATTGAAGCATTTTCAGATGATTTGATTTACTGTATGCCCGTCTGGTTTTCAGGCGGGCATTTCTTTTTGGCAAAATATAGTCATTCCGCAAAATCCGTGGTACAATAGATGCAAGAATCATTTTTCAGGAAAAGCAATCTTCCGTCCACTTTATGGGACACCCATTGTTGTAAAATCAGGATGTCCACCTATCGCAAAAAACAAGGAGCAACGTATGCCAAACGATAAGATCACCGCCGTAGGTGCCAATATTGCCGAAAAAGCCGCCATGATCTGGAACGTAGCCGATATGCTGCGTGGGCCGTTCAAGCCCCACGAGTACGGTCTGGTCATTCTGCCCATGACCGTGGTGAAGCGGTTCCACGACTGCCTGCTGCCCACCCATCAGGCAGTGCTGGATACCTACGAAAAGGTAAAAAAGCTGCAGGTCATCGACGGCTTTTTGCAGAAGGCCTCCGGTTACCAGTTCTATAACACCAGCCGGTTCACCTTCGAGACCCTGCTGGCTGACCCGGACAACATTGAATCCAACTTCCGGGATTACCTGTCCGGCTTTTCTGCCAACGCACAGGATGTGCTGGCAAAGTTCGACTTTGACAACATCATCAAGCGGATGGTAGAGAGCAACACCCTCTACCTCGTTATCAAGGAGTTTGGCTCTGAGAAGGGCTATCTCGGCCCGGACAAGATCAGCGCCGTGGATTGCGGCTACATCTTTGAGGACCTGGTGCGGCGGTTCTCCGAAAGCTTTGGCGAGGAAGCCGGAGCCCACTTCACCAGCCGGGACATCATCTACCTGATGACCGACCTGCTGCTGTCCGAAGCCGACCTCGATACCAGCAGCATGACCGTTTACGATATGGCCATGGGCACCAGCCAGATGCTCAGCTGCATGGAGGAGCGCATCCACGAGCTGAACAGCGACATTGAGGTGACCTGCTTCGGGCAGGAGTTCAATCCCTCCACCTTTGCCATCGCCAAGGCGGACATGATGATCCGGGGCGGCGACCCCAACAATATGCGGTTCGGTGATACTCTGTCAGAGGATCAGTTCCCCGGGTTCACCTTCCAGTACATCATCTCCAACCCGCCCTTCGGCATTGACTGGAAGCGGGAGCAGAAGGCGGTGGAAGCCGAGGCTGCCCGCGGCGAGATGGGGCGTTTTGCGCCCGGTCTGCCCAAGATCAGCGATGGGCAGCAGCTTTTTGTGCTGAACGGCCTTGCCAAGCTGGCAAACAAAGGCAAGATGGCCATTATCCAGAACGGCTCTCCCCTGTTCAGCGGCGATGCCGGCAGCGGGCCCAGCAACATCCGGCAGTATATTCTGGAAAACGACTGGCTGGACTGCATCATCCAGCTTTCCACCGATATGTTCATGAACACCGGCATCTCCACCTACATCTGGGTGCTCAGCAAGGATAAGCCCGCCCACCGTGCGGGCAAGGTGCAGCTTATTGACGCCAGCCACTGCTTCGAGCCCCGCCGCAAGAGCATCGGCACCAAGCGCAACGACATCACCGATGCCTGCCGGGAGCTGATCGTCACCGCCTACGGCGAATTTGCCAATGGCAAGGTGTACGGCGACAAAAACGGCATCTACTGCGAGAGCAAGGTGTTCGAGAGCGTGGAGTTCGGCTACAACAAGATCGTGGTGGAGCGCCCCCAGCGGGACGAGGCGGGCAACGTTATCCTGAAGCGCGGCAAGCCTGTGCCGGACACCAGTCTGCGGGACACCGAAAACGTACCGCTGGTGCAGGATATTGACGCCTACTTTGCCCGGGAAGTTCTGCCCTACGCCCCCGGCGCATGGATCGACCACAGCAAGACCAAGGTGGGCTACGAAATCCCCATGACCCGCTATTTCTACGAGTATCAGGCACCGGAAGCTGTGGAGGATATCGTGGCGCGCATCACCGCACTGGAACAGGATATCTCCGCCGGGCTGGCAGAGCTGTTCCATAAGGAGGGGTAATTTATATGTTTTTCTTGAAAAAAAACAAACATTCTGTAAATGAAAAGCCAAAGCACCAAAGTATGATTAAAGTCCGTGGAGGATTCAGTGAGCAAATAGGCTTTAATACTTGTACAACTCAAATTCAACTCAACGAATTTGACAGTAGAACTCGGACACTTATTGGAAATCATTTATATAACGTTCTTTGTACCGTTTTTTCTCAAGCCCGTTCCATTGGCATCCGTTGCTATCGTGATTTTTATGATGCGCCAAGTAAAGAAATGGGCAGTGATTTCTACAAAGACATTCTATCTGAAGTTATGAATGTACCGGTTCATCTTCCCTCTGACGCATATTATGAATGGGAGAAAAATTATGACACCATTGTAAAGATTATCTCTAACGCTCCTTACAATGAGGTATTAGACCTTGTCTGGTATATTTGCCACTGGATATCAGACCATATAACTGCAACCAATGTAATGCACACCATCTATGAATCTTTTAATACACTGTTTGAACGAGAATATGTTGGTTATCGCTTTGTAGCTGGAAGGATTGTTCCTATCACAGACGAAAATGAAGCGAAGGAAATTGAACAAGCCTGCCATACTCCCTTTGAAGGTGCCCGCACTCAGCTTCAAAAGGCACTTTGTTTCTTGTCCGATAGAGAACATCCCGATTACAAAAACTGCGTTAAAGAAAGTATCAGTGCTGTCGAATCTGTCTGCAAGGTTATTTCTGGCAACGAAAAGGCTGCATTAAAAGATGCACTCAATGGTTTAATTGCCAACGGTATGAACATCCACGGCAGCTTAAAATCTGCTATTTTAGTCTTATACGGCTACGCTTCCGATGAAGGCGGCATTCGCCATGCCGAGCGTGAAACCGAAAGCACTGTCACTTTTGAAGAAGCCAAATTCATGATGGTCACTTGTAGTGCAATTGTTAATTATCTGGTCGCAGAATATGGAAAGCATGGTGCTGAAAATGCGTAAAATGAAAGACAGCGGCATCGAATGGATCGGGGAGATTCCAGAGGGGTGGGAACTCACAAAAGTAAAACGTATTTTTGATATTGGTCGTGGTAGAGTTATCTCCCAGCAGGAACTAACGTCGGTCGGTTATCCTGTTTATTCCTCTCAAACTAAAAACAATGGCTGTCTAGGATATATTTCAACTTATGACTTCGACAAAAGTCAACTCACTTGGACGACGGATGGAGTCAATGCTGGAACAGTTTTTTTGCGCGAGGGAAAGCACAACTGTACTAATGTTTGTGGAACTCTTGCTCCAAAGAACGATACGAATGATTTACGCTATTTGAAATATGCACTCGAATATATTGCTTTCTATCATAAACGAGCAGATATAAACGGTTTCAAAATAATGAACAATGAAATGGCTGAAATTGAATTACTCTTGCCACCATTATTCGAACAGCAAAATATCGCCAATTATTTGGATTTTAAGTGTTCTCAAACTCAATCCATCCTTGAACAATCTTTATTCAGCATTGAAGAATATAAAAAGCTCAAGCAGGCGGTTATTACGCAGGCTGTTACAAAAGGCGTGCGTGGTGAGCGGGAGATGAAGGATAGCGGGGTTGAGTGGATTGGAGAGATTCCGAAAGAGTGGGTATGCGAAAAAATCAAATATGCTACGTCTATTTCTCGTGGTCTCTTCAACCATCGTCCTCGAAATGATGAACGATATTACAATGGCAAATATCCTTTTATTCAAACGGGTGATGTAGCAAATGCTACAAAATATATCGTTTCTTACAGCCAAACGCTCAACGAACTTGGAAAATCGGTCAGTAAAGATTTTCCAAAAGGCACACTGACTATGACAATTGCCGCAAATGTTGGCGATGTTGCAATTTTGAATTTTGATGCTTATTTTCCGGACAGCGTCGTTGGCTTTGTCCCCAACAAGAACATCCGAACACTCTATCTCTTTTATGTTTTTTCTGCTATGAAGGATGAGTTTATCCGTACAGCTATTAAAAGCACTCAACTCAATTTAAATATCGACCGCGTAAAAGAAACTTTTATTCCCGTAACTCTTAACGTAAACGAACAATGTGAAATCGAGAATTACTTGGAGAGCAAATGCGCTGAGATTGACGGACTGATTGCAAAGAAGGAGCAGCTGGTGAAAGAGCTGGAAAGCTATAAGAAAAGTTTGATTTATGAGGTTGTAACGGGAAAACGGGAGGTGTAACATGTGGTCGGTGATGTCTTTTTCGAGTCGCTTCTAAAGAAACTAAAGGAAGCGAGCAAGAGCGATTATCAATCTATCTGCGACAGTTTTTTAGACAGTCAAGTTGATTCCGTTATGCAAACCAGAATAAGTTGCATCGACACCGTTGAAAAGAACTTTCGAGACGGACTTCAGAAATTTCTAGCACATCAAGACAGTATCTGGTACGATGTTTTTTCACTTTCGCAAAGTATGTATCAGATTGCCGTTGATTCATCCAAAGCGTTTTCCGACTATTATCGTACCTCTTTAGAACCTTCAAAACGTGCGTCTCTACAATACACCTTTATTGCACTCGAACAAATTCACGGAAGAGCTTGCCAAGAATTTTTGGAAATTTTATATTTAATGCGCCTTGGATTTGCTGATGGTGCATTTGCACGCTGGCGTTCTCTCTTCGAGCTTCAATGCACAGCACTATTTATCTCACAACAAGGTGAAACCATTGCCAAGCAATTCATAGACGCTTCTTTCGGTGATGGTCAACATTACGAATGGGCTAACGGTGCGGTCAATAAAGACGGTTCTATCATTAAATCTGGCTCGTTCAAAAAGTTATTTAATGGATGTAACTTTCCAGATGAAAGCAGAAATACTTGGTATAGGCAATATCAATACGCCTGCTTGACAACTCATGCTTCTCCGCAAGGAACAATGGGACGAATTGCTCTACGGCAAAGCGTTCCTTGCGTTCCAATTGGACAAACCGATTATGGTATAGATATTCCCGCAAAGCATGCTGCACGCTCTCTTGCTTTAGAATCTTGTGCATTCTTTTCAGTCTGCCCCTATGGAAATAACGTAATACATTCTATCGTATTAAATAACTGGGCTGTTCTTATAGATGAAGCTACTGATTTCGCCGTAAAAGAAGCTTTTAAAGACCCAAATAAAACCGACCTATTTGATTCTTCACACAATAAAATGAACTAGGAGGTCTAACCATATGAACTCATTCTATAATATGTGGAACTATGAATACATCCAACAACAAGCACAGACTCATCATTTTAATCAGATCAAAAAAGTGCAAGACGCCGCAAAATCCTTAAAAGATTTTTTAGACAATTGCGATCAAATCGAGCCAGCTTATCAAAATGCCGCCAGTGCAGAATTTTGTGCAATTCTTGCCGAATATCTTAGAAAACACAACGGATAAAACCGGAGGAATATGCTATGATTACCACCGAAAAGCAGTTTGAATCGGACATTGCGGCGGCGCTGCTCTCCCCTGCCGGCGGCTACACCCGCAACGGGGATTGCTACGACCCCAAGCTGGGGCTATTTGTGGATACCCTGATCCGCTTTGTGCAAAAGACCCAGCCCAACGAGTGGGCGTTTTTTGAAAAGCAGAACCCGGTAAACCCGGTGCGGAAGTTCTGCACGGCCTTTAACAATGCCTGCGATGCGGACGGACTGCTCTCGGTGCTGCGGTATGGGTTCAAGCACCGAGGACGGCGGTTCCGGGTGTGCTATTTTCAGCCGGAGTCCGCGCTGAACCAGAAGGACGCCCAGCGCTACGCCCAAAACGAGATCACCTGCAACCGGCAGTGGTTCTACTCCGACACCACCCACAACTCGGTGGACATGGTGCTGGCGGTAAACGGCATCCCGGTGTTCGCCTTTGAGCTGAAGAACCAGTTCACCGGGCAGACCGTGGAGAACGCCAAGCAGCAGTGGATGCACGACCGGGACCCGCGGGAGGTGTGTTTCCAGTTCAACAAGCGCATTCTGGGCTACTTTTGCGTAGACCTGACCGAGGTGTGGATGGCCACCCGGCTGGCAGGCAAGGACACCCGCTTTCTGCCCTTCAATCAGGGCTCCAACGGTGCCGGGCGGGACGGCGGTGCAGGCAACCCGCCCAACCCCAACGGCTACCTTACCGCCTACCTCTGGGAAGAAGTGTTCCAGAAGGACAGCATGATGGACATCCTGCAAAAGTTCATGAGCCTGCAGGACGGCAAGACCCTGATCTTCCCCCGGTATCACCAGCTGGACGTGGTGCGCAAGCTGGTGGCAGATGTGCGGCAGAAGGGTGCCGGGCAGCACTATCTCATCCAGCACAGCGCCGGGTCGGGCAAGTCCAACTCCATTGCTTGGACGGCGTACCGGCTGGCTTCCCTGTTCAACACCGAGAACAAGCCGGTGTTTGCCAGCGTCATCGTGGTGACTGACCGCACTGTGCTGGACGCGCAGCTGCAGGAGACCATCTCCGGCTTCGACCATACGCTGGGTGCGGTGGAGGCCATCGGCGAGGACAAAAACTCCGGCGACCTGCGGGATGCCATCAACAACGGCGCACGCATCATCATCACCACGCTGCAAAAGTTCCCGGTTATCTACACTGAGGTGAACAAGACCGCCGGGAAGAACTATGCCGTTATCATCGACGAAGCGCACTCCTCCCAGACCGGCACCTCTGCTTTAAAGCTGAAAGCCGCCCTTGCCGACACCGAGGACGCGCTGCGGGAATATGCCGAGCTGGAAGGCAAAGCGGAGGACGAGATCGACCCGGAGGATGCGCTGGTGAAGGAGCTGACCTCCCACGGGCGGCATAAGAACCTGTCCTTCTTTGCCTTTACCGCCACCCCAAAAGCCGCCACGCTGGAACTGTTCGGCACCGAGTACCCGGACGGCAGCCACCACCCCTTCCACATTTACAGTATGCGTCAGGCCATTGAGGAAGGGTTCATTCTGGATGTGCTGCAAAATTACATGACCTATTCCACCTGCTTCAAGATCGCCAAGACCATCCCAGACAACCCCGACCTGCCTGCCAGCCGGGCGGCGAAGCTCATCCGCAAGTATGAGGAGCTGCACCCCTACAACATCAGCCAGAAGGCAAAGATCATTGTAGAGACCTTCCGGGAGACCACCAGCCACAAGATCGGCGGGCGAGGCAAGATGATGGTAGTCACCTCCTCCCGATTGGCGGCGGTGCGGTACTTCCACGAGGTCAAGCGCTACATTGCCGAGCAGGGCTATGACGATGTGCAGATCTTAGCGGCGTTTTCCGGGGCCGTACCGGATGGCGGCGTGGAGTACACGGAGCAGTCCCTGAATGTCCGAGCCGACGGCAGCCACATTGCAGAGAGCCAGACCAAAAAGGAGTTCCATAACAGCTTCAATGTGCTCATCGTGGCAGAAAAATACCAGACCGGTTTTGACGAACCGCTGCTCCACACCATGATCGTGGACAAAAAGTTAAAGGGCGTCAAGGCGGTGCAGACCCTCTCCCGTCTGAACCGTACCTGCCCTGGCAAAACCGACACCTTTGTGCTGGATTTTGTGAACAAGGCAGAGGACATCCGGGAGGCATTCCAGCCCTTTTATCAGGAAACCTTTCTGGAGCAGGAGGTCAACACCGACCTCATTTACAAGACCCAGAAGGAGCTGCGGAGCTTTGCCGTCTATTCCGATGCAGACGTGGAAGCCTTTGCCAAGGAGTATTTCCGCAGCACCAAGCAGGACAAAAACGCCGTGGGCCGCATGAGCAGCGTCTTGAAGCCGGTGGCAGACCGCTACAACCAGAAAACGCAGGCCGAGCGGTACCAGTTCCGCCGCTTGCTGCGCAGCCTTGTCAAGTGGTACGGCTACGTTTCACAGGTGGCGCGGATGTTCGATGAAGAGCTGCACAAGGAGAACGTATTCTGTGCCTACCTGCTCAAGCTGCTGCCGCCGGACGAGGTCTCTCCGCTGGATCTGGAGGGCAAATTGCAGTTGGAGTATTACAAGCTGCAAAAGACCTTTGCCGGTGCCATCGAGCTGGAACACGCAAAGGGCATCTACGAGCCGGTCACCCAGAAGGGTGCTCTCGGTCACGACCCCAAGGAGCCGCTGGACGAGATCATTTTGAAGATCAACGAGAAGTTCAAGGGCGAGTTCACCAATGCCGACCGGGTGCTGCTTACTGCCCTGCATGACCGTCTGCTGGCCGACCCGAAACTGGCAAAGCTGGCGCGCAGCTCCGACCCGCAGATCTTTACCGAGAGCATCTTCCCCAAGGCTTTTGATACTGCCGCACAGGACAGCTATCTTGAAGCGCAGGACACCTTTTCTTCCCTGTTTGAGGATACCAGCAAGTACAAGGCTATTATGTCAGCTCTGGCAGAGTGGCTGTATGGAGAATTCCGCAAGAAGTAAAACCGTTTTCCTTTTTGTTTGCTTAAAACAGCCTGCATCCACGGGATGCAGTTCGAGGGTTTGGGTGTTCCCAACAAGTATTTTGCAAAGCAAAATAAGCAGATGTATATACGTCTGCATTGCTTGCGGGTGCTATGAAACCTCTCAACGTTCTTCCAAAATTTGAAAATCATTTTGCAATCGAGACCGTCCGTTTTCAAGTTCAACTTGAAGCGGGCGGTTATTTTTCTGCACAAAAATTTTCGAGTTTGCAACCGCAGCAAACAGGGCGAGTTGGTACCGCCTCGAAATTTTTGAATCAGATTTTTCAAATCCGACTTCAAAAACACTTGTTGAGCTTCGCCAAAACCCGATATTCAGCACATAAACTGTGCCGACTGCGTATCTTAACAGACGCTGAATAAGCAAATTTCTTGTAGAAAAAAATCGTTTCCGAAAAATCGTCGTTGATTCATTCAATATTGCACAAAACCGGAACTATTACTTCCGGTTTTGAAGGCAAAAAGCGGAAGTATCACCTCCTAAAAAATCGAACAATTTTATGGTATGCTCTATCCAAAGCCGTTCACAAGAACCGGACCTCCCAGGTCCGGTTTTCTCCCTCAAAACCGGACCTGATACGTCCTAAAAATACTTATTTGATTGTGATAGGCTTTCTACAAGCCTTCATCGAACCTTGAGAACCGAATGACCGTCTGCATGGGATACCCGGCCATGACCCCGCAAGGGAGAGCCGGAAGACGCCGCCGGAAGGGGGCAGGAAGTCCATGTAGGGAGAACGGCTAAACCACCAATAAATTTTTGAAAGGAGATTTTGCCTATGAGAAAAAACAAGTTTGAATTTATCATCGACCCCGAATTTCAATCTCAGATTCCTGCATTGACCGATGAAGAATTTCAGCAACTGGAAGAAAACATCCTTTCAGAGAGAGAAGTCCTGTCCCCCCTGATCGTCTGGGGCAACATCCTTGTTGATGGCCACAATCGCTATAAGATTCTCCAGCAGCACCCGGAAATTCCTTATACCACCCGTTCGATTTCCTGCACCTGCGAAACCCGTGAAGATGTTCTTGCATGGATCTGTAAACATCAGCTGGGTCGCCGGAATTTGACACCCGAGCAGAAAAAGTTTCTGATTGGAAAGCAGTATCACTCTGAAAAATCCACTCGTGGGGGAAACCATGGCAATCAGTACACGCAGGTGGCAAACTGTCAAATTGACAATTTGCCATCGGTAGAAAACACGACCGAACGAATCGCCAAAGAAAATAATGTAAGTCCCTCTTTTGTAATTCGTGCCGAGCAGTTCATGAAAACCGTTGAGCTGATGGAAAAATACTGCCCCGGCATTCAGGAAGAAATCTTATCCGGCAAACTTAAGCTATCCCAGCGAGAGGCTACCATTATCCGTGGAACTCCCACAGAAGCATTGCCCACCGTGGTATCAACGTGGCGAGAGGAAAAGTTAAACGGTAAACCAGACGATAGTGCAGACACCTATGAAAATTTAGAATTGCTTTCCAAGGTCACCGAACGAAATTTCTCTAGTGCTGCCACATCGAAAATCCAAACGGCTGATCCACTCTCGGAGAATCGACCTTTTATTTCATCGGGAAAGCGCAGCACCGAACTCCAGACCATTCGTGAGCTAGGAGAAAAGATGGCAACGGTTGATCATGTCGCCGATGCCGAAGGAATGTTCAGTGAAATCAACAGTGCCTCTGATAGCTTTATTTTCCGTCTCGAACAATGCTTTGCTCTGTATCCCGACTTTCTGACAAATGTAGAGATTGAAGCAAAAGTTATTGCTGCTTTGCAAAAGGCAGAAAGCTATATTGTGCATCTGAAAGAACAGCATCGGCAGCATCTTCTGGAGACTACCAACAGCCAGTAAAATGCTTTCCAAAAATTTGTTTGATGAAAAAACACTGGAGGTAAATTTTATTTCCAACTACCTGACTGTCACTACACCTTTGCCGCAATATCTGCCCTATCCCCGCTTTCTGCTGGATACCGACTTGAGCCACACAGCGAAGTTGCTCTACACCCTGCTGCTTGACCGGGCAACTCTTTCTCAAAAGAACAACTGGATGGATGAGCGCGGCTTCGTCTATGTGATTTTCCCTCTTTCTGCATTGAGCAAAGCTCTGCGATGCAGCACTATGAGCATTAAACGTGCGTTGCGCTCGCTGGAAGATGCCGATTTGATTGAGCGCAGAAGAGGTCGCATTACTGTGCCCAACAGCATCTTTGTAAAAGTTCCGACAGTGCAAAAATGTTCCCCTGCATGGAACGATTCTGTTCTACCTGATGGAACAGAAATGATACCTTCTATGGAACAAAAGTGTTCCACTAACCAACGTAATAAGAGCAACCTGAAAGATAGCCACCTGATAAGAACAACAGACGCTCATTTGACCTTTGGAGAATATCAAAATGTCTTTTTAACAGCAAAGGAGTACAGGCGACTCAAAGCTGATTTCTCCGGGCTGGACAGCCTGATCGAACGGCTTTCAGCTTATATCCAGTCTACTGGCAAAAAGTACACCGACCACGCCGCCACCCTGCGTATCTGGGCAAAGCGGCAGAAAACAGAACGAAAATCGACGCCGGGCATCCAGGACTACACATTCAAGGAAGGAGAAAGCCTATAAAGACGATAGAAAAAATTTTGGAACAGCTCCCATCCAGTATTCCCGAAAACACCGATGATTATTATGGCAAGGACGGCCTGCTTCATTGTGGAAAGTGTCACACCCCAAAAGAAGCGTTCTTTGCAAAAGGCATTGTCCTGATGGGCAAGAACAAGCACCCAATCGAATGCATCTGCCAGCGCACGGAAAGAGAAAAACAAGAAACCCTTATCAGCCAGCAAAAGCACAACGACCTTGTGCGGCAGCTGAAAGCAGAGGGATTTTCTGACCCGTCAATGCTGGACTGGACCTTTGAAAACGACAATGTCCGCAGCCCACAGATGCACCACGCACACCGCTATGTAGAGCAATGGCAGACCATGCGCGCAGAGAACCTTGGGCTTCTTCTCTGGGGTGGTGTAGGCACCGGCAAGAGTTTCCTTGCCGGGTGCATTGCAAACGCTCTGATAGAGCAGGAGGTGCCTGTGCGTATGACGAACTTCGCCCGAATCCTGAACGAGTTGAACAGCAGCTTTTCCGGGCGCAATGATATTGTGGACAGGCTCTGCCGCTATCCCCTGCTCATCATTGACGACTTCGGCATGGAGCGTGGCACCGAGTACGCACTGGAACAGATCTACAGCATCGTGGACAGCAGATACCGCAGCCAGAAGCCGCTGATCGTCACCACCAACCTGACGCTGGGCGAGATACGATACCCACAGGATACCGCCCATGCCCGCATCTATGACCGCCTGCTGGAAATGTGTGTTCCTGTTTCCTGCATCGGCGTGAGTTTCCGCAAAGAAACAGCGCAGGAAAAGCTGGAGCGACTGAAACTTTTGATCGGATGAATCAAGGGATGTTTCTAAAATTCGCAGGACTGTCAAAGTTCTGCTACAAGGAAATGGAGTTGCCTATTGAAAAAATACTATGACACCGAAACTGACAATGCATCCTTTGTACGCTGTATCGATGTTATGGCAAAGCTGATTCAAAAATATGGCTCAACTGTACTGGAGCAAAAGGAGTCTCTGCTTTGCGCGACCAACAGTAAAGCTGCATAAGCAGATTTACACGTTGCGTAATTTTTATTTTTATGTTAAAATAATCGCGTAGCGTGTTTTACATATATGAGGGCAACTTTATGGACTGCAAAGACAAAATCCTCGAACTGCGCGAATCGACCGGGATGAACCGCCGGGAGTTTTGCACTTTCTTCCAAATTCCCTACCGCACTGTAACAGAATGGGAACTCGGCCACCGCCATGCGCCAGAGTATGTACTCCGGTTGCTAGAGTATTATATCCAGCATGAAAATCTCACACAACAACCAACCGCCGAAAGTGAGGATTTCTTATGAAAAAAGCACGCACCAAATGCTACATTTATACTCGCGTATCTACGGCCATGCAGGTGGACGGTTACAGCCTTGATGCACAGCGTGAAAAGCTGCGCAAATATGCCGATTATGAAGATATGGTCATTGCTGGAGAATATTCTGATGAAGGATTTTCCGGTAAGAACATTCAAGGTCGGCACGAATTTCAACAGATGCTGCGAGATGTGCAAGACTGTAAAGACGGCGTTTCTTATGTTCTGGTATTCAAACTCTCCCGTTTTGGGCGCAATGCGGCCGATGTTCTGAACTCCTTGCAGCTTATGCAGGATTTCGGTGTCAATTCGATTTGCGTAGAAGATGGCATCGACAGTTCCAAAGATTCCGGCAAGTTAATGATTTCTGTTCTTTCTGCTGTTGCTGAAATCGAACGTGAGAATATCCGTGCTCAAACGATGGCCGGCCGTGAACAGAAAGCCCGTGAGGGCAAATGGAACGGCGGCTTTGCACCCTATGGCTATAGGCTGGAAAATGGCGAGCTTTCGATTGCAGACGATGAAGTGGAAGTTATCCGTGTTATTTTTGACCGCTTTATCCATACCAACGATGGTGTAGCAGGTATTGCCCGGTATCTGAACACCCATGGCTATGTGAAAAAGCTCCGTCAGAATGGAACTATTCCAAAGTTTTCTGCTGTATTTGTTAGAGGTATTCTGGACAATCCCATTTACTGCGGTAAGATTGCATTTGGTCGCCGCAAGGTTGAAAAGAAACTCGGCACTCGAAACGAAATGCACGTTGTGAAGCAATCCGAGTTTCCCGTCTATGTCGGTCAACATGAAGCCATCGTTTCCGAGGACGACTGGAATCTTGCACAGACCAAGCGTCAGCGTACCACAGGGCGGCGTGAAAAGGTCCGTGACCCAGACCACGCGCATATTCTTTCCGGCCTTCTGAAATGCCCCTGCTGTGGACGGAATCTGTACGGAAATGTCTCTAAGGCTCACAGCAAGGATAACAAAACTCGTTACTACTACTTCTGCAAGAGCATCAAAGGGCAGACTGGACACGAATGTTCTTTCCGGTTGAACATTGAACAGAACGAAATCAATCAGATGGTCGCATCCATCGTATCCGCTATGGTTCACGATCCACGCTTCGTAGATGCCATCAAAGAGAAAATCGGTTCTGCAGTCGATACCAGCGAGTTAGACCGTCAGGCCGATGCAATCAAAGCGCAGCTCCGCCAGCGACTCAGTACGAAATCTCGTCTGGAGCACCAGATGGACACACTGGACTTTAATGATCCCTATTATGACCGTAAGGCTTTGGATTTGCAACGGCGTTACGATGAGCAATATGAACTGATTGAGGACATGGAAACCCAGCTCGCTGAAATCCAGGGTCAGATTGATGACATTCATCAGGAGAAGATCACAGCTGACAACATCTACCACCTGCTTCTGGCCTTCGATGAAGTCTACAATGCCGCCACTGAGGTGGAGCAAAAGGAATTCATGCGCGCCTTCATCGAGCGCATTGATATTTTCCCGGAAAAACAGCCAAATGGCAACTGGATTCGGAACATTGTATTTGCCTTCCCTGTCCCCTATAATGGAAAAGAGATTCGAGAATTTCCCTTGGAATCGCAATCAACCGTCGAGTGCGTACTCTTGATGTCAAAAGTCCAGTAATATAGTGCAGTGATTCGTTTAATATCGTTTGGACATCATTTTACAGTCTGAACCGTTCTCGTCCTTGGAAACAGGTCGAGGGCGGTTTTCGAGAATTTGGGCAGTATCTAAATCGTAGCCACAGGGGTAGTGGATAATTGAGTTTCTGGATTAGATGTTTGGGCTAACAGCGAATCCACTAACTCAGGTATCTGGGGGTATCCAGTGTAGGATTTAGATGTCATCCCCCTATAACGCAAAAAACGCCGTCAGCGTATCATGTGAAATCCATCACACGGTACGCTGGCGGCGTTTTCATTTTATCTGCTTATACAGCTTTCGGCGTGAGCCACTTTTCTAAGGAAGACGTCCGTTGCGTTTCACATAAAGAATCCTCCGGCCAACGAAAAAGCGTGAAGCTGATTTTTATGCCCTCATTATTCTCTATAAATAGCACTGCACCGCAGCTCTTGACGTTTCTCATCCAGAGAATACCGGATCGTAATCACACCATTTTCTGTCTCTACTTCTACCTGTTTTGCATGTTCAAACAACCTGCGCAGGCGGCGGTACTCGTCCCGCTGCGCATCCGTGTAGCGGGACGGCATATCCGAGGTAAGGAACACATTGCCCAGCAGGGCGTTGACTGTGGCAAGGGTGCGTTTTTGTTCTGCCGTCAGCTTGCAGTTTTCCTTCCGGAGGAAGAACACATCCGGGTCGCTGCCATAGGCACGGCCATTGAGCTGACGCCGGAACACCGTGTTGTTCAGCGCCTGCTTTGTGGACACCCGCTCCCGGTGGAACAGGCGCATATACCACACATCGTCCCAGTCCAGCCCTACGTCACAGCTGACACGGCAGTAGTCCACCAGCCCGAAGGCAGGCATCACCGGCACGCCGCAGCCGAGGATGGCTTTTTGTCCGCACCAACTACGCAGCAGCTCCATGGCACGACGCATCCGGGCGGCACGACTCTCGTGGGCGTTGCCAAAGGGGGCAGCGCCATACAGAAAATCCAGCTTGACAAGGTCGAAGCCCCAGTCGTTCAGCACCCGGTCAAACACCCGGCGCAGATAGTCCAGCACGGCTGGGTTGTCGATATCCAGCGCATAGAAACTGCTCCAGTTGCTGCCGCAGCACCACGGTTTGCCGTCCACTTTCAGCAGCCAGTCCGGGTGCTGAAGGAAAAGGGCAGAGTCCTTTTCGCACACAAAGGGGGCAAGCCAGAGCCCAGCCTGAAAGCCAGAGGCGTGGATCTCCTCCACCATGCCTTTCAGTCCGTGGGGGAACTTCTGTGCATCCGTTTCCAGCCAGTCGCCCACCTTCGGCTCCCAGCCGTCGTCGATCTGAAACAGGTCTCCCGGGCAAAGCAGGCTGCGGCATCCGGTCAGGTCCTCCCGGATGGTGTCCTCGGTGATGTCCTGATAGCGGTTGTACCAGCTGGAATAGCCCGCCAGCTTCTCTTCAGTTCGAGGACGGATGCCCATAGCCCGAAACCAACCGTCAAACACTTCGGTCTCGCCGCCCTCGGCAAAAAACAGGTCGAACAGAGCAAAGCTGCCGCCGGGATGCTCCACCCCGGCGCAGTCCCGCACCAGCGTCAGCAGGGCTTTGCCGCTGTCGTACCGGAGGATGGTGTAGCCCGGGGTTTCGTCCAGCGATGCCACCAGCCGGAACTGCTTGCCCTTGCGGAAATAGCAGTAGGAAAAGCCGTGGCTCTGACCGTTATGATGCCCGTAAGGTACAAAGTGATAATCGCCGTAGCGGTCAAAGGCGTATTTCTTGCGCAGAAAGCCGGGGATATGGTCGGTGCCGCGCAGCTTGCCATTCCGGTTTAGCTCCGGGCTGTATGTCCATGTCTGGTAGCCGTTCATGAACAGGCGCTCGTCTGCTTCCATCTTCCACGGCAGCTCGGCACGCACGGCTTTCAGCGTCCCGGCAGGCAGGTCAGCGGAAAGATGCAGCGCGCCGCAGCCCGGGTGCACCGGGGCATCGCCCTTCCACACACCGCCTGTGGTCTCTGCGTACCAGTGCAGCGTTTCAGTCATGGTGCGTTTCCTCCCCGTGGAGCTGTGCGCTGATCTCGGCAGCGCGGGCATCCGTCAAAACGAACTTGCGGCGGAACAGCACCAGCGCACCTGCCAGCACCAGCATGGGCAGGACCGTCATCATCAGGCGCAGACCCAGCAGGGTGCCGGCGCTTTGTACTGCCACGGGGCCGGTTTCCTCTGTGTTGCCCACAAGACCGATGAGATCCAGCCCGATGCCGGTGAGGAACACCGCCACACCGGAGGCTGCCTTGACCACAAAGGTCTGCATGGAAAAGATGACGCTCTCCTCCCGGCGGCCGGTCTTGAGCTGACCGTAATCCACGCTGTTGGAAAGGAACAGGGTGGTCAGCACGGTCAGCATTCCGTTGCAGGCGAACACGACAACGCCCGGGATGCACAGCAGGGCAAGGCTATGGGAAAGCCCGGTCAGGCAGAACACCAGCAGTGTGCCGTAGCCGCACAGCGCCAGCACAAGACTCAGATGGAATACCTGCGTGCTGCTGAATTTTTTTCGCAGCAAGGGGTAAAGCACCATCATGCCAAGGATCTGCGCCGCACCGCCCACGGTGGAAAACAGGGTGTAGGTGGCTTTCCAGCCTGCGCCGCCAAGGTCGTACTTGAAGAAATAGATGATGAAGTTGGAGGTAAGGTACAGTGCCGAGTTGATCAGCACGATGCTGCCCACCACTACCATAGCCTGATCGTTGCGGAACAGGGCGGAGAACATCTCCTTTACGGTGGCGGTCTTCATCTCACTGGGGGTGGTTTCTTTCATGGAAATGCAGCACACCAGCTCTGTCACTGCAAAAATTGCCGCTACGATCAATGCCACCCAGCGGAAGCCAGCGCGCTCGCTGTCGCCGCCAAGGGCTCCCACCAGCAGCATGGTGAACATGGCGATAAGTGCCGAACCAACGCCCGCACAGGTACGGCCCACCATGGAGAGGTTCTCCCGGTCTTTGGGCGTGCGGGTCACGGCGGGGATCATGGACCAGTACGGAATATCCATCATGGTATAGGTGACGCCCCACAGGATGTACACCACGCTGAAGTAGACCATCAGCGCTGCTTCGTCCAGCACCGGGGCGGCAAACAGGGCGTAGAGCACCAACGCATTGAGCAGCGTGCCGGAAAAGATCCACGGACGGAAACGTCCCCAGCGGGTGCGGGTCTTTGCCACCAGAACGCCCATAAAGGGGTCGTTGAAGGCATCAAAGAACCGGGCTGCCATGAGCACCAGCCCCACAAAGCTTGCCGAAAGTCCCAGCACATCCTGATAATAATACATGACGTAGGAAGCCGACAAGGCATACACCATATCCTTGCCCACGGCACCAATGCCGAACGCAGTTTTCTGTTTCAGGGTCAGTTCCATACAGCATCCTCCTTTTCAATGGTGAAGCGCAGCACAACGGGCTGGGTCTGCGGTGCAGAAACGGTCAACACGGCTTCTCCGGCAGTGCCCACGGTGCGCAGATAAGTACCGGTCATGCCGCCTTCTGCCACGGCGGTCTGCGGGCCCACAAGGGCGGCGTTTCCATCTACCGCAAACTGCACCGGGAACTGTGCGTAGGGGGCTGGGATGCCGTTCTCATCCAGAATGCGCACCCGCACAGCCGCCATATCGTAAGTGTCTTTTTCCCGAAGAACCGTCCGGCTGACTTTGACTTCCAAGTGCAGCTTTGCACTGGGGCAGAGGGTCACGCTGCGCACTACGTTGCCGTCCTGTACGGCATCGAACCGCCATCGGGTAGCTTCGCCGCCCCAGTTGCCCACATATTTGCCGTAAAGCGCCACGCCGTCCTTAAAGGCCATTTTATAGCGCAGCATACACCAGCCGAATTTGACCTTGTAGGCCAGCGGCAGCCCTGCCAAGCCATATTTCCCGGCAGCCAGCAGGCAGTCCCGCACGGCGGCGGCCTTGGCGGGAGAAAAGTGCTCCTGCGTTTCCAGCAGCTCGCCGATGGTGTCGTCCATCACAAAGGGCGGGTGGGGCAGCGCCGTCCACGAACTGCGGCGCAGGGCAGTGACGAACACATCGTTTTTGTAGAGCTTGACCTGCTGGGCATTGCTGAAAACGTAGGCCGTGCCCAGCTGCCCGGCGGGGTTATCTCCGATGTCCATGGAGGAGCTGACCGCCAGCACCGGGTCAGTATCGCCCTGACTGG
>ERZ791612.330-NODE-330-length-27728-cov-10.162794_pt1 | contig 27728 bp, 24 predicted proteins | sample MGYA00509963_ERZ791612 | MGnify/ENA primary metagenome ERZ791612 (study PRJEB30046, sample SAMN00791906) | human gut metagenome | study: EMG produced TPA metagenomics assembly of the A metagenome-wide association study of gut microbiota in type 2... | reverse complement strand
AGCCCCCTGTGCCGGGCCGAACACCGCCAGTGTCAGCCGGTAACCGGCGATCGGCAGGAGTGTGCCCAGCACCAGCAGCAGGGCACAGAGGAGAAAGAATGTCTTTTTCATCGTAGTTTTCCCTCCCGGACAGGCATTTTTCTGGGCATAGTGTACCAGTACGGCGGGGTGAAAAAGCGCACATTTCATCCAAGACTTGAATTTACTTCACAAAAGCGCTATCATAAGGGTGTACCATCATGGTGGATGGCCGGAAAGTATATAAGAGAGAAATAAGAGAAAGGGGAAATTCGCGCATGAACTATACCCATGCAGAAGTAGCGTCGCTGGACCCGCAGACCATGCGGACGCTGTGTGAAGAGTATCTGGCAAACAACTACATCGACCCGGAGACGAGTGAGCGTCTCGGTGTCAAGCGCGGCCTGCGCAACCCGGATGGCACCGGTGTGCTGGCAGGCCTGACCAATGTCTGTGACGTTGTGGGCTACAAAAAGGATCAGGAAGGGCATGTCATTCCCATTCCGGGCCGCGTCGGCCCGCTCCCGTAGACCGCCTTCGGCTCCTCGAAGCCCAGGATCCACCCGGCGATCTCGGCGGCGTCGGTCCCGAAGGTCCTCTGCGCGACCTCCCCCGTGAACGGGTCGAAGGCGCACGTCGACACCGATCTGGCGTGTACGTCCAGCCCGATGGAGGTAACATAGGTCATGGGGAGCCTCCTCCCATACGTGCGGTACGGCGGCACCGCAGGTTGACGATACACAACCATTGTTCCCGCCCAGCCCGCGACCCTGTATGCCGCGGGGAGGCTTTCCCTTCAATGGCTTTCTCATATCGTCTCATGCACGTCGCACATGCTTGAATACCGGCATCGAGTGACCATGGCGATGGCTGTTTGGGCTGTGCTTTCTAAAAAGGCGCATGTAAACGAGCCCAAGTGGTGCTACATGCACTATAGTTTGCGATGGATATATAGAGTGCGCCGCTGGGAACCGTCGGCGCAAAATGTGCAGGGAGCGACATGACCGCGAACAGCCAGCAGCAAGAAAACCAGCCCGGATATCTTTCTCCCGAGCTCGACCGCATGTCCTGCGACATGATGGGCGAGTTTCTGGACGCCCTCGCCGAGGGGGATGTGCCGGGCGTAGTGGCGTGTGTGGAGGACGCGGGCGGCAACCGCGCCGCCGTGGCTTTCTCTGAGGACGGCGACGAGGCGTGCTTGAACGCCGCAGACGACTTTGTAGTTTCCGCAGGCCGCAATGGTTCTCCTGAGGACGGGGTTGGCCCCGCTGTGCGCTATGCGATTTTGTACCTGGGCTGCATCCAGGAGATGGATGGCGCTTACAACGATGCCATGATTACCGTGTTTGGCGAGAAGGGCTCCGCGAGCGCGTATTCCGCCTTCACATTGGTGAAAGGCATGGGCCAAGGCGAGAACTTCATGTGGAGTGACCCTGAACCTGCAGGAGAAGAGCAACTTTTGTTGTAACACTCGCTAAAATTGAGCGGTTACGGTGAAAAACCGACCGTACGCCTAATTCTCATCACGTAACCGTTTCAAGGGAACGAGGACCCATATATGCGCGTTGATAACCTAAGGAACATCGCCATCATCGCCCACGTCGACCACGGCAAGACTACCCTGGTTGACAAGCTCCTTCGCGCCACGGATGCTTTCCGTGCGAACCAGCAGGTGGAGGAGCGCGTGCTCGACTCCAACGATCAGGAGCGCGAACGCGGCATCACCATTTTGGCTAAGAACATCTCCATCGAGTATAAGGGCGTGAAGATCAACGTCCTCGATACCCCCGGCCATGCCGACTTTGGCGGCGAGGTCGAGCGCGTTTTGCGCATGGCGGACGGCGCCCTGCTTTTGGTCGATGCGTTCGAGGGCCCCATGCCCCAGACCCGCTTCGTTTTGCGTCACGCCATCGACACCGGTCTTTCGATCATGGTTGTCATCAACAAGATCGATCGTCCCGGCGCCGAGCCCGAGCGCGCGTTCAACGACTGCCTCGACCTCATGGCTGACCTGGGTGCCACCGACGAGCAGCTTGAGTTTGCGATGGAGCACGTGGTCTATGCGAGCGCTGTGAACGGCTTTGCCCGCCTCGACCCCGAGGACGGCAACATGGATATGTTCCCGCTGCTCGACATGGTCGTTGACGACATGCCCGCCCCCGACGTCGACGTGGACGGTCCGTTGGCGATGCAGTGCGTCACCATCGACCACTCCAACTTCGTCGGTCGCATCGGCATTGGTCGCGTCTACTCCGGTACCATTCACCAGGGCGAGCAGATTTTGGTTGTAAAGAATGGCGGCGAGCGCGCCATGGCCACCGTCAAGCAGCTCTTCACCTTTGACTACCTGGGCCGCACCGAGTGCAGCGAGGTTGGCGCGGGCGATATCGCCGCTGTGGTCGGCGTCGACTCCACCGACATCGGCGACGTCTACACCGATCCCGAGAATCCCGTCGAGCTCGATCCCATCGAGATCGATCCTCCCACCCTGTCCATTGTCTTCGAGGCGTCCACGTCTCCGCTGGTCGGCCGTGACGGCGACATCGTTGGCGCCCGCCAGCTCAAGGAACGCCTGTTCACCGAGCGTGAGAACAACGTGACCATGCGCATCGAGGAGCTTGCCGACAAGAGCGGTGTCGAGGTCTCCGGCCGCGGCATCCTGCATCTCTCCGTTCTTATGGAAACCCTGCGTCGCGAGGGCTATGAGTTCCAGGTTGGCCGTCCGCGCGTTCTGTTCAAGAAGGACGAGAACGGCAACACCGTCGAGCCCATCGAGCAGGCCGTTGTCGAGTGCCCGGACGAGTACGCCGGCAAGGTTATCGAGGTCTTCGGCAACGCTGGCGGCACCATGACCAACATGCAGGCAGGCTCCACCGTCACCCATGTCGAGTTCCGCATCCCCACCCGCGGCATCATGGGCCTCAAGAACCGCGTGCTCAACGTCACCCACGGCGAGGGTGTTTTCTATCACACCTTCTTGGAGTACGGACCCTATGCTGGCGAGATTGGCGGGCGCAGCAACGGCGCCATGATCTCCATGACGACTGAGAAGGCCGTCGCCTACGCTCTGGGCACCCTGCAGGAGCGCGGTGCTCTGTTTGTCGAGCCCGGCACCGAGTGCTACGAGGGCATGCTGGTTGGCGAGCGCAACAAGCCCGGTGACATGGTGGTCAACATCGCCCGTACCAAGAACCTGGGCAACCAGCGTTCTTCGACCTCCGATATCTCCGTCCAGCTGGTTCCGCCTCGCGTCTTCTCCCTTGAGGAGGCTCTGGAGTACATTGCGGATGACGAGCTGGTCGAGATCACGCCCAAGAACATTCGCCTGCGCAAGCGCCTTCTGAACGCGATCGACCGCAAGAAGGCCGCCGCCCGCGCGATGAAGTAGCGCTTTGGGCATCACTGTCTTAAGAACGAAGAAGAGGCTCCAGAGGGTTTTTCCCCTTTGGAGCCTCTTTTCTTTATGCTTGAAGATGCGGATCAGCTGGCCCGGCCGGCCTGTCGTCGAGTCCAAAGGCGCCAGATTTGCCGTAAGGTTTGCATGCAAGGTGGCGCGATGAGACGCCTGAGGATTTTCTAGCGGTGCTTCTCCCAGAAAGCACGGCGCTTTTGGGCAACTTGCCGCTTGCGCTCCTCGCGGCGGCGCTGCTTGATGTCTGCCTGCACGCGTTCGCGGCGCTCGTCCAGGGCGCGCTCCGACGGCACCCGGTGAACGGGTTTTGAGACGGCCTCAACGGCCTTGTTGCCAAACTGCCTGATGGGTCGCGCGACGCGGTCAAGATTGACCTCCGTTGGCGTGAGGATGTTGTAGTGCAGCGAGATCCACCGCAGCGCCATGGTGATGACTACGCAAACCACCAGGGCTAAGATATTGGGGGCGTGGAAGTTCTCGACAAGGGCGACGTAGGATGCTGCTCCGGCGATGGCGGTTATGGCATAGAAGTTGCCGCGCTGGAAGATGCCGGGCGTCTGCCCCAAGAATACGTCGCGCAGCATACCGCCTCCGACGGCTGTAAAGAAGCCCATCATTACGCAGACCATGGGGGAAAGCTCGTACACCATCGATTTGTCCGCGCCGACGGCAGCGTAAAGGCCTACGGAGAAGATGTCGAGAATGGCGATGAGGCGATCGGGTTTCTCGAAGATAACCGGAAAGACAAAGGCGATGGCAGCCGTTGCCACGGACATGGGCAGCGCGAGCGGTTGGTCGAGGATGTAGACGGCACCTTTCTGCAAGATGACGTCGCGGATGATGCCGCCGCCGAGTCCGCATGCGACGGCGAGACCGATAGCGCCAATGAAATCGAGTTTGTGCTCGCGGGCGGTAAGCACGCCCGACACGGATGCAACTACAACGGCGAGCATCTCAAGCCAGATGGGGATGGAGACCTGTTCGCCCGCGGCTCCCCCCGCGGTCGTCATGGCTGCGACCACCGGTGCGAGCAATACAGTAGTAAGCGTCACGGACCCCTCCAAACAATGCGTTGATTGGTCTTATCTTACCTATCTATAGACGTCTGGCTTTCGGTAAATAAGGTCAAAATAAAGCACCTTCAAGGTCGGGATGAGTGAGAAAAGAATTAAATTTAATCCTCCTACCTGCATAAACGAGATTATCGAAAAAAAGTTTAAGAAAAAGCTTTGCGAGTACGGAAGTCTGGGTTACAATTTCTCCTGCATTCGTTGGAGAGTTGTCCGAGTGGCCGAAGGAGCACGATTGGAAATCGTGTAGGCGCCAAAAGCGTCTCCAGGGTTCAAATCCCTGACTCTCCGCCAGTTAACTCTCATGGCGCGTCCTCAATTGGGTGCGCCATGTTTCACTTCAAACGGAGGAGTGGCAGAGTGGTTGAATGCGGCGGTCTCGAAAACCGTTTACCCGGTGTTCCCGGGTACGAGGGTTCGAATCCCTCCTCCTCCGCCATTTGATCTGCTGGGCCCGTAAGGGCTTTTTTCATATATAGATGCCAATGGAATAGCGCGGTGGAACGACGGCGAGCGTTTCGTAATGTGTCCTTAAGAGCACTTAAGGGCCGCTTAAAACGCGGTTACGAGGATGCTCGCCGCGCGCCGTGCGGATACACTGCTAAAAGAAGGCCTACCAAGAGGAGTGGATATGAACAAAGGGATCGCATCGGGATCGTTTGAGCTCATGCTGACGGATTCCATGCGGGTGGCGCTCGACCATGCTTTTGCGGACGCCCGCGAATGCCTGGAGGCAGACGGCGGGATGGTGCCGTTTAGCGTTTTATGCACGTCTGACGGGTTCGATGTTTCGGAACATCCCGGCGAGACGGTGGACGACGTCTACGCTTCGATGAAGTCGCTGGTTGCCCGCGAGATGCCCGAGGCATACGTCTTTTCCTACGATGGCTTTGTTGAAGTTGTTGGTGGACGAGAAGAGGCGATAATTTGCGAGGTCGCGCGCCGCGGTGATGAGCAGGCGACTATTCTTGCTCAAACCTATACGGTGAGTGATGGGTCGTACGAGTTCGCACCTTCCTTTGCGTATGCGGGCGAGACCCCTCAGCTATATCCAAGCGGTACAAAGCCCATCGTGTCCGGCCTGGTCGCCCTTGCTGCCGAGCGAGAGGCGGCGGCCAAGGGTGATGCTACGAACGAGGTTGTTGAAGCGACTGTCGAGGTTGCTGAATAGGAGTGCTCATGCTTTCAAATGAATTGGGGTTTACCACCTCATGGAAGATGTTGACCAGGGATAAAGGGTGGATCAAGCCGATACTGTTGCTGACGCTAGTGGGCTGGGTGCCCATTTTGGGTCAGATCGCCGTACTGGGTTACGGGTTGGAATGGGCGCGCCTAACCGCATGGGGAATCGATGCGGCGCCCAAGCAGCGCGGAGTCGATTACGGCAAGGTTCTCACCACGGGCGGCATCGCGTTTCTTGTGAACCTGAGCATGTCTGTCATCGTTGCAATTCTTGGCAGCATGATCTTTGGAACCACGTTTGGCATCGCTAGCATTTTTGGCCCCATTGGGTCGTTATTCTCCAATGTCGTGTCGTTGACGGCTGTGGCCGGCGGCGCTGCTTTTAGTCTTATCGCAGCGGTAGTAAACATCTTTATGAGCACGTTTATCCTTGCGGCGTGCATGCGCTCGACTATCTACGACGGTTTTACCGCGGGTTGGCGTGTGGACCGTTTGTTCCAGATGATCATGAAGGACCCGGGCGGCTTTTTCCACGCATACGCCGTGAAGCTCATTGGCGACATTGTGGTCGGAGCGTACTCGGCGATTGTCAGCCTGTTTGGTACGCTGTTTCTGCTGGGCGGCGTGGCGGGCATGATGGCGTACGGATATAGCACCAGCCACTATAGGTATGATCTCGCCGCGCACATCATCAATTCCTTGGTCGCTATGGGCCCGGGGCTGGTCATGGTGATTGTGCTGCTGGTGATTGCAGCCCTATTCGTTGGCGGAGTGATCACCGTCGCCATGCAGTTGGTATCCATTAACGCTATGGGGCAGTGGTTCTGCCGGTTTGACGTCAACCGCTGGGGAACCTCGTCCGCTCCTTTGCCTGATGGAGTCCCGGCGCACCCGCAGTCTTCCGTGTACGGCGATGGCTCCATTCCGCAGCAGCCCTCCGATGCCTCGCAGCAGCCAGCACAGCCTGCTCAACAGCCTGTGCGCTCTTCTGGGGGCGATCAGGTCCAGCAATCTTCTTCCCAGTCGGTCGAGGAAGTTGCAGGCGAGGCGAAGGACGGGTCCGATGATGTCGCCAAGCTGATTGACGTTGCGCCGGAGCAGTCCGTCGAAGATGGAGAAGAGACGCCTCACCAGGCGATTCCGTTGCCGCCGATTTCAGAAGATTCGCCCGTAGCCGATGATGCCGGCAAAGACAATGAGGGGTCGAGTGGAACCCCCATTGTGGAAGGATAGATGCAGCATAGAGCGACCCTCGATTGTCGGGGGTCGCTTTTTTTGTAGAGGTTTGCTGGCGGTCAAACGTGTCTAGGCGCGGGTGCGGGCGCTATGAAGGGAAGTAGCACCAACCGTGGTCTGCCCGAACGCCAGGTGTGGAAGATAAGGCGCTATCGGCGGAGATGCTTTGGGGAGAAACAGAGGGTCAGAAGCGAAGAGATGATGTGAAACGCTGGGTTGAGAAAGCTATCTGCGAGGGATTTATGGAGGTAGTGCGTGGTGTGAGCTCGCCGCTTGAGGATGCGGATGATCGCAGCTATAGTTATCCAGTCCTTTCCTGCTTCGGGCGCACCTTCACGACCCGGAGCCTTATGCCCAGAGGAGGTGACCAAATGAAGGCTTATGAACTGCTGTTCTTTGTTGACCCCGCTCTCGATCCCGAGACCCGTCTCGCTGTGATGAAGCGCATCGATAACACGATCGCCGAGGGTAACGGCAAGGTCGACAACGTTGACGAGTGGGGCAAGCGCAAGCTCGCCTACGAGATCAACAAGCTCACCGAAGGTGACTACACCCTCATCAATTTCCATGCAGATCCCACCCAGATCGCCGAGCTCGACCGCGTTCTGCGCATCACCGATGCCGTGGTTCGTCACATGATCGTTCGTCGTGACGACCAGGAGTAGAAACTGTTTTGGAAGCCGAGCGGCATAGAGCCGTAATCGGCAATGAGAGGTAGTGAGTTAAGCATGAGCATCAACCGCGTTACTATTTCCGGAAACCTCACCCGCGATCCCGAGCTGCGCGCAACCGCCGGCGGTACCCAGGTTCTTTCCTTTGGCGTCGCCGTTAACGATCGTCGTCGCAACCCTCAGAATGGCGAGTGGGAGGATTACCCCAACTTCGTGGATTGCACGATGTTTGGCACCCGCGCCGAGGCCGTGAGCCGCTATCTCTCCAAGGGGTCGAAGGTCGCGATCGAAGGTAAGCTGCGTTACAGCTCCTGGGAGCGCGACGGCCAGCGTAGGAGCAAGCTCGAGGTCATCGTCGATGAGATCGAGTTCCTCTCTCGCGGTCAGCAGGGTGGCGGCCAGGGCGGCTACGGCCAGCCCGCATACGGCCAGGGCGGCTACGATGCCGCTCCTATGCCCGCTCCTGCCCCGCAGGCGCCCGCTCCGGTTCCGCCTGCAGGCGACGTCTTTGATGAGGACATCCCGTTCTAATCGTCCAAAGACGAGGGATGTTCACCTGATTTAGTGAGAGGCATGCGAGTCTACTAGTGCTTCGCGTGCCAAATGAAAGGTATTTTGACATGGCTAATGATTACTCTGCACGTCAGCCGCGTCGTAAGTACTGCCAGTTCTGCAAGGAGAACACTGAGTACATCGATTACAAGGATACTCAGCTCCTCCGTAAGTACATGACCGATCGTGGCAAGATCAAGCCTCGTCGCGTCACTGGCGCTTGCACGCAGCATCAGCACGACATCGCGAACGCTATTAAGCGCGCCCGCGAGATGGCTCTCCTGCCGTACACCGTTCCCGTGGTTTCCTCCCGTGGTAACCGCGACCGCGGCTAGGAAAGCGAGTTCGATCAGATAGATGGAGAATGGTGTTTCAAACGGCGGACCCCAGACGGATCTAACCAGCAGGGTTTTGGGACGTCCTCCTAAGGAGATGTCCGGTGCTCTGTGGTTTGCGCTTGGATCGTTCGCCAGCTTTGTGATTCCGTTCTTTGGCGTTGTCATGATGGGCTACGGCGCCCGCGAACTTCTGGAAGCGCGCGGACCTCGAGGATTCCTCTTTGCCGTAGCCGAAGGCATCGTCATTACGGCAGTCGCCCTATTTGCCAATTCGGGCATGGGCATGCTGCTTGTTGGTGAAGTTCTTTGTGTTCTTGGCGTTGTGTGGTGCATGCGCAACCACGCCGCAACGTTGGCTGGCATCTGCGCCGTTATCGTTGCGACCGCGCTTGTGAACATTGGGATCGAGGCTGCTGTTGCAACGGCGGCCGGCTCTTCGCTTTCGCAGGTTGTCGACGGACTGCTCGCCTATATGGTTTCCGTGGCTCAAGACGCCGCTGGAACTGGCATACAGGCAGAGCTGATTGTCCGGCAGATCGCGCCCGTGCTTAAAGCGCTTTGGCCGTTCACGTATGTTGCGTCAGCAGGCATGGATGCACTGGCCGCGGGAATTGGATCGTATCTCATGTACGTCCGGACCAGCGGAATCCCCAGGGTTCCCGCTATTGCTGCCTTCGATATGCCCATGTGGCCCGTTGGCGTGCTGATAGCGTCGATTCTTGGCTTGAGTGCCTCGCTCTCCGGTTTTCCGGGAGCAGAGGTTCTGCTTAGCGCTAGCGTTACAGCCCTCATGAGCGTGCGCTTCATCTTCGCCATTCAGGGTTTTGCCGTCGTTCTCACGTTTGCGAATCGTTTTCGATTCGGCTGCTTGGGTAGGACGCTTCTCCTGGTTCTGTCTATCTGGCTCGAGACTATGTTCTTCATTGTGAGCATAGTCGGCCTGATCGATGTCTGGGCAAACTTCCGCAAACTTACGCGGGGTTCCCAGGAATCTTAGGCAAACACGTAAGAAATGCACTGCCAGCGCGGTGCAAGTAGCAAGGAGATCTCATGAAAGTCGTTCTTCTGGGTGAGATCAAGGGCAAGGGTGGCGAGGGTGACGTCGTAGACGTCGCTCAGGGTTACGCCGAGAACTACCTCTTCCCTAAGAAGCTCGCCGTTGCGGCGACCAAGGGCAACCTGAAGCAGCTCGAGGAGCGTCGCAACAACATTGAGAAGCGTGAGGCCGTCCGCATTGCCGACGCCAACACGCTTAAGGAGACCCTCGAGGGCAAGTCCGTCGTTGTCGACGCCAAGGTTGGCGACGAGGGCGTCCTGTTTGGTTCCGTCACCTCTGCCATGATCGCCGATGCGGTCAAGGCCCAGCTTGGCGTCGAGCTCGATCGCAAGCGCATCGAGCTTGGTAAGCCCATCAAGATGGCTGGTTCTCACGAGGTTGCCGTCTCGCTCTACCGCGAGATCCGCGCCACCCTCACCGTTCTCGTTGGCGTCACCGCTGACGAGGAGGTCGAGGAGGAGGCTGTCGAGGAGACCGCCGAGGCCGAGACCGAGGCTGCCACTGAGTAGCTTCGCGACTCAAATCGCTCGAACAACCCGGTTACCGCAAGGTGCCGGGTTTTTTATTGCTCTTTCGCTGCGCGTCCTGGCAACTTGTCCTCCGCTTAGTGCGTTTGAGTGGCCATGTGTTTGTTCACAGGTGCTTTTTGCAATCACAGGAATGTTTATAAGTTTAGGCAGATATCAACAGGGCGCATTCGGGCGATTGTGAAGAAGCTGGTCTCTGATTATAGTGACCAATTATGAAATTGCATTTAACCCTCAAGTGCTAGTTGCACCTTTTACCTGCGTAATGCATAAAGCTCATCTGTCTACCTGCGCATTCATTAAATCATCACATTAAGAATGTGTAAGATTCCAGCAAAAGTAGGCTTAATAATGAATATCTGCAGGTGAGCAAGGTATGTGGATAACTCAAATAATTGTTCTCACCAAATTGTGGATAACGTGGAAAACTACCGTTTTCGCAGGGTGGGGCGGCTGCAGTTATACCCAAGATTCTGTGGATGAATAAAAGCGCACGTAGACGCTTTACGGCCCGACTTGACAGATATCTCAGTATCCGATTGACGTTGAGCGCTGTCCGTACCGGAGGTTCGCGCCATTTATGGCCTGCGGCTCGATCAAGTTAGTTGTGGACTATATTGGCACCCTGCCGGCCAACCTCTGTTCTACGCCCATCGGGCCACCCACTGGCTTTAATATTGAATGTTCAGCAAGATTCAACGAGAGGGGGCCGTGGTAAACCGTGAGCGATAACGCATGGGAGCCCACCGGGGTTGTTGAGCGAGGTGCTCAGTTGACCCTTCCAAACAACATAGAGGCAGAGGCAAATGTTTTGGCCGCCATGTTGCTTTCTAGCGAGGTGGTCGAGGAAGCGCTTGTTGAATTGCTTCCCGATGACTTTTATCGTCCTGCGCACAAAACGCTGTTCCTCGCTATGCATGACATGTACGATCGCAACCTGCCGATCGACTCCATCTCGCTTATCGACTATCTCAGCTCCATCGACAAGCTTGAGGCCGTTGGCGGTGAGGCGTATATCCTCGAGCTCATGGGCCGCACGCTTTCTTTGGTGAGCTGGCAGTACCATGCGGGAATTGTTCGTCGCGACGCTATGCTTCGTGAAATCATCGGGGCAACCAACCAGATCAACGCGTTGGCATACAATGCTCCCACCGATACCAAAGAGGTTATCGAGCGCGCCGAAAGCATGCTGTTGTCCGTCACCGGTCGCGAGGTGAAAAGCTCGTACAAGCCGCTGACCGACTTTATGGTCGAGGCGTATAAGGAGGCGGAGGCGGTTGCCGCCGCAGGTGGCGAAACTCAGGGCGTTCCCACGGGATATCCTACCTTGGACAAGATGCTTATGGGTTTCCGCGAGGGCCAGCTCATCATCATCGGCGCGCGTCCTGCAGTTGGTAAGACATCGTTCGCATTGAATCTGGCGCTGAATGCCGCGGCAGCTGGTTTTACCGTGGGTTTCTTCTCGCTCGAGATGTCGGGCAAGGAAATCGCCCAGCGCTTCATCTGCGCTCATGCCCAGGTGAACATGTCGAACTTCCGTACCGGCCGCATCTCCGCGCAGGAATGGGCGAATATCAACGAGGCCACGCAGGAGCTTTCCAAGCTCGATATTCTCATTGACGATACGCCCGGCACCACGGTAACCGAAATTCGCGCGAAGGCGCGCCGAATGCTTCACAACAAAGAGCACGCTATCGTTATCTTGGACTACTTGCAGCTGGTCAATCCCCCCGCGGGTCGTCGCGCGGAGAGCCGCGCCGTCGAGGTTTCCGAGATGTCGCGTGCCCTTAAGATCATGGCCAAGGAGCTTAAGATCCCCCTTATCGCCCTGTCGCAGCTGTCCCGTCAGGTCGAAAGCCGCACCGGTAAGCGCCCGCAGCTGTCCGACCTACGTGAATCGGGCTCCATCGAGCAGGACGCCGACATCGTTATGTTCCTGGACCGTTCAAGCTCGGAGCAGGAGGCCGCTCGGGACGATCGTCCGGACGAGGGCATCACGCGTATTGTTCTGGCGAAGAACCGTTCCGGCCCCATTGGCGATGTCGACCTGGTCTTCCTGCCTTCCTCCACAAAATTCTACGAGCTCAACGAGCATATGGAAGACTAGCGCGCGTCGGTTGCAGAAGACAGCGGAGACGTGGACGTGCCGCGGGTCAACGCCCAAATCAAGTGTGAGCCGCCCGACAGTTTGCCGAGCGGCTCGTAACGATTATGGAAGATTGCGCCCGCCGCGACCAAACGCCTTGCCCACCCGCCTATAATAGGAACGTTTTGGGGGCACGAGCACCCAGGAGCCCTTTTGGGCTCTCAACAGTTGAAACACATGAGGAGAAGACATGACGTCGGCAGTGTTGGTTGGTACCCAATGGGGCGATGAGGGCAAGGGCAAGATTTGCGACCTTATCGCGCCTGATTTTGACTGCGTCGTCCGCTACCAGGGCGGAAACAACGCGGGTCATACCATTGTGGTGGGTGACAAGAAGTACGGCCTGCACCAGGTTCCGTCTGGCATCATGTATCCCAATTGCGTGTCGGTCATTGGCAACGGCTGCGTGGTGAACCCGCAGGTACTGCTTGAAGAGATCGATATGTTCGAGCATGACGGAATCTCTACCGCCAATCTTAAGGTGTCCGGCAACGCCCATGTGATCATGCCCTACCACATGGATCTCGACGGCGCTTTCGAGGAGCAGCTCGGCGGCAAGAACATCGGCACCACCAAGCGCGGCATCGGCCCGTGCTACCAGGACAAGATGGCCCGCATTGGCATTCGTATGCAGGACCTTTTGGACGAGGATACCTTCCGCGACAAGCTCGCAACGGCTCTTGATCGCGTAAACCCCCAGCTTGAGAAGCTGTTTGACCTTCCCACCTATACCGTTGAGCAGATTTGCGAGACCTACCTAGGTTACGCTGAGCGTCTGCGTCCTTATATCTGCGAGACCGGCCTTTTGCTTAACGGCATGGTTGAAGAGGGCAAGTCGATCCTCTTCGAGGGCGCCCAGGCGACCCTGCTCGATATCGACCACGGAACCTATCCGTTTGTCACCTCGTCCAACTGCACCGCCGGCGGCGCCGTGACCGGCTCCGGCGTTGGCATGAAGAACATCGGCCGCGTGCTGGGCATCATGAAGGCCTATATCACCCGTGTTGGCTCCGGCCCCATGCCCACCGAGCTTTCTTATGAGGACGAGGCGGGCCACACGCTGACCGAGGTTGGCGCTGAATACGGCGTCACCACCGGTCGTCGCCGTCGCTGCGGCTGGTTCGATGGCGTTATCGCCAACTATGCAGCTCGCGTGAACGGCCTGACGGACATCGCTCTTACCAAGCTGGACGTTCTGTCCGAGTTCGAGACCATTAAGGTCTGCGTTGCCTACGATGTTGACGGCGAGCGCTACACCACCGTGCCCGAGCACTCCGCGCGCTTTGCCAACGCCAAGCCCGTCTATGAGGAGCTGCCTGGTTGGAAGTGCGACATCTCCGGTTGCCGCACCTTTGATGAGCTTCCGCAGAACGCTAAGGACTACGTGGCCTACATCGAGAAGCTCGCCCACACGCGCATCTCGATTGTCGCCGTCGGTCCCGACCGCGAGCAGACCATCATGCGCAGCTGGTAGCGAAGAGCAAAGATATATGGATGAGCCAATTTGGACCGAGTCTGGATTGGCTCATTTTTAGCACGTACGCCCGCGCGGGCGCCATGAAAGTGGAGTCACCCTTTAGTTCCAAGGAGGAACCATGAACGCAGAGACCCAGGTTATCGACATCTTGCTGCTGGGCAGCGGCGGTCGCGAGCACGCCCTGGCAAAGAAGCTCTCCGAGTCTCCCCGCTGCGGCAAGCTCTATATCGCTCCGGGCAACGGCGGTACGCTCAGCGTGGGCGAAAACGTTGCCATAGACGAGGCGGACCCCGAGGTTGTCGCTGACTTTGTAAAGGGCGCGGGCATTGGCCTGGTGGTTATTGGCCCCGAGGCCCCGCTGGTCGCGGGCGTCGCCGATGCTGTGCGCGCGCTGGGCGTGCCCTGCTTTGGCCCGGGTGCCGCGGGCGCCCAGCTTGAGGGCTCCAAGCGCTTTTCCAAGGAGCTCATGGACCGCGCCGGCATCCCTACCGCCGCTTACGGTAGCTTTGATAACGAGGAAGATGCGCTCGCCTATGTTCGCGAGCAGGGCGCGCCGCTGGTAGTTAAGGCCGACGGTCTGGCTGCCGGAAAGGGCGTTATCGTCGCTACCGAGCTTGCGGAGGCCGAGAACGCGGTGCACGAGTGCTTCTCCGGCGCGTTTGGCGCCGCGGGTGCCACCGTGGTTATTGAGGAGATGCTAGTCGGCCCGGAGTGCAGCCTGCTCGCCTTCACTGATGGCATCACCGTTTGCCCCATGTCCACCTCGCAGGATCACAAGCGCGCCCTTGAGGGCGATCTCGGCCCCAACACCGGCGGCATGGGCGCTTATTCTCCGGTACCTATCGTTACCCCCGAGGAGCATGCCGAGATGGAGCGCATCATGCGCGTCACCGTTGACCAGCTGCGTTCCGAGGGCATCGACTACCGCGGCTGCCTGTACGGCGGCTTTATGCTGACTGCCCAGGGTCCCAAGGTGCTTGAGTACAACGCCCGCTTTGGCGATCCGGAGACCCAGGTGGTTCTGCCTCGCCTTGAAAATGATCTGGTCGAGGTCATGCTCGCCGTAGCGGAGCAGCGCCTGGCAGACGTTGAGCTGTCCTGGTGTGACGAGTGGGCGGTCACCGTTGTGCTTACCTCCGCCGGTTATCCCGGCTCTTATGAGAAGGGCAAGGTGATAACGGGCGCGGACGAGGCCGACGCCATGGACGGCGTTACCGTCTACCACGCCGGCACCACGCAGGAGGGCGACGAGCTGCTGACCTCTGGCGGCCGCGTGATTGCCGTGACCGCTCTGGGAGAGACCTTCGAGGCTGCTCGCGACCTCTCCTATGCAGCTTGCGACAAGATTGAATTCGAGGGCAAGACGCTGCGCCATGACATTGGCCTGCGCGCCCTTCGCGGCCGTGAGGCGTGGGAGCAATAAGAGATTCTAGAAGCTGGGTGATGCGATATGACAGAGCTTGATGCGCAGATCGTCGAGGACAATGATGTGGTGGACGAGCAGCCCATGGATGAGGAGCCGTCGCTGGTGTTGGGCGACGAGGACCCCCGCGACGCCGAGCTGCACGAGAAGATCTTGTCTGAGGAGACCGCGTGGCGCGGCAAGATCCTGGACGTTCGCTCTCTTGAGGTTGAGCTGCCCAATGGTCGCCGCACCGGTCGCGACATCGTCCGCCATCCCGGCGCCGCCGCCGTTGTGGCTCTGACGGAGTCTGGCAAGATCGTCCTCGTCCGCCAATACCGCACCGCGCTTGATAGGGTGACGGTGGAGATTCCCGCCGGCAAGCTCGATCCGGGCGAGGATCCTCTGGATTGCGCCCGTCGCGAGCTGCATGAGGAGACGGGCTTTACTCCTCGTCGTATTCGCTATCTCACCACCATAGCCACTACCTGCGGTTTTTGTGACGAGGTTATTCATATCTACTTGGCGACCCAGCTGGAGTTCGATGGGGCTAATCCGGACGATGATGAGTTTGTAAACGTTGATCTTGTGCCGCTGCAAGAGCTGATCGACGCGGTTCTTGACGGTAAGATCGAGGATGCGAAAACCGTGGTCGGCGCGTTGGCGCTGGACGCGATCTCTCATCGCCTGTAACGTTACAAATGGCATTGAGTGAGGGTCGGGGTGCGCTGCGCTGCAAAAGCGGGCCCCGACCCTTTATGTTGGAGCGTCGCACCGCTGCGGGAAGAGGCGGGGCGCGCAAGCATGCGAAGGGGAGAAGAACGCCTAGATGTTTAAGAGATTTATTTCCTATTACGGTCCGCAGAAGGGTCTGTTTATCGCGGATACCATCTGCGCGCTGGTTTACGCGGGCATTGACCTTGCGTTTCCCATTTTGCTGCGCTTTTTGACGGGGGGATTTTTCGCCGAGGGTTCGTCGGCCATCATGGACGGCTTGCTTTACATAGCGCTTGGCCTGGTGATTATGTATGCCGTCCGCACGGCTTGCGTCTACTTTGTATCTGCCCAGGGCCACATCATGGGCGCGCGCATGGAGTCCAAGATGCGCGAGGATCTATTTGACCAGTACGAGCGCTTCAGCTTTGCGTATTTCGACGCGCACAGCTCGGGCGATATGATGAGTCGCGTGGTCAACGACCTTTTTGACATCTGCGAGGGCGCACACCATCTGCCCGAGTGGATCATCATCTGCAGCATCAAGATCATCGGCGCGCTTGTAATCCTGTTTACTATATCGCCCGCCTTGGCCGCCGCTCTTACTGCGGTGACGGTGGTCTTTATGGGCATCATGGTGCGCCAGAACCTGCATATGCGCGCGGTGTTTGCTGATAACCGCAAAAAGATTTCTGGCGTTAACTCGCAGTTGCAGGATTCGCTGGGTGGCATCCGCGTAGTGAAATCCTTTGCCGGCGAGGATGTGGAGCGCGAGAAGTTCCGCGTAGCCAATGGCCGCTACCTGCGGTCTAAAGAGGATCAATACCATGTCATGGGCGGTTACCAAGCGACCAGCGCGCTTATGACCGGCATGCATTACCTTACCATTGTGGTATTTGGCGGCTATCTGGTGGCAACCGGGCGCATGGCGGCGCTCGATCTGGCAACGTTCGCTCTTTATATCAGCTTATTTACCAGCCCTATCGAGACGCTGGTGAACTCAACCGAGACTTTCCAGAAAGCCATCGCCGGCTTCAGGCGCATGGACGAGGTCATGCGAACGGTCCCCGATATCCAGGACAAGAAGGACGCGCGTCCGCTGGTTGTGACCGAGGGGGCTATCGAGTACAGCAACGTGTGCTTTACCTACCCGGATACGGAGACCTCCGATGATGGGACGGCGCTGGAGCGTCCGGTTATCGACCATATGAACCTGTCCATTCGTCCCGGCGAGACCATTGCGTTGGTCGGACCCTCGGGCGGCGGCAAGTCGACCACGTGCTCGCTGTTGCCGCGTTTCTATGATGTGGCATCCGGCAGCATCACTATCGATGGACAGGACGTACGCGATGTGACGCAGGATAGCTTGCGCCGAGCGATCGGCCTGGTTCAGCAGGATGTTTACCTATTTGATGGCACCCTGCGCGATAACATCGCATATGGACGACCTGGCGCTACGGATGAAGAGATCGAGCATGCGGCTCGTCAGGCGAATATCCATGAGTTCATATCCAGCTTGCCCGAGGGGTATGACACGGTTGTGGGCGAGCGCGGTAGCCGTCTTTCCGGTGGGCAAAAGCAGCGCGTCGCCATCGCCCGCGTGTTCTTGAAGAATCCGGCGATCCTTATCTTGGATGAGGCTACCAGTGCGCTGGACAACGAAAGCGAAGAGGCCGTGCAGGAATCGCTGGAGCGCTTGGCGCAGGACCGCACCACCATCATCATTGCGCACCGTCTCTCGACCATCAAGAATGCGGACGAGATCGCGACGGTGGAACGTGGCAAGGTGATGGAGCGTGGTACCCACGAGGAGCTTCTCGCTCGCGGCGGCACCTACGCCCGTTACTATCGAATGCAGTTTGAGGGAGCGCGCTCGCACGAGCTTTAAGGTTGTGGCGCTGTCCACACGCGCATGCGTCGGCACGCCGCCAGCTGCCCTCGTCCATATTATATAAGCGAAGCGCCTCCACCCGTCAGGGGTGGCGGCGTGAGGTACCACGTTAGGCGAAGCGATGGCTAAGAACCAACCGTTGACATCAGAAGAGGCGTCGAGGCTTTTTAGCGAGATCGATGAGTCGGGCGTTGTCGACCCCGACCGCGCGCGAGAGATTAGTTCTGGTAAAAGGCCGTCGCCGCGCCCTTCGCGTCGTCTTAAAGTGGACCCTTTGAGTGAGGATGACCCGTCTGGATCCAAGGTTGGTCAGACTATCTCCCGTACGGCGATTTTGGTTATTACCCTAGTTTTGCTGGGCATCCTGGGCATGCAGATTTGGTACGGCGTGTCGAGACGTCTTAACACGGCAAACCTGTCCGAGAACGTCGATCGCGATACGGTGGAGCACGCCATGGAATCAGGCGTGGAATGGGGAAACGGCTTTACGCAGTTCCCCGCCACCTTTACGGTTGACGAGGCGGATCAGCGCACGGGCGTGGTAGAGGTTACGGTTGTTGACACCGACTCGCGCAACGAGCTGGAGATGCTTTCGAACTCGCAGATCCAGGCCGCGGCGCTGGCGACCAACGCCCTGCTCAACGATAAGATCGACCGCGTGGTGTATAACGTGTGCGCGTTGGTGAATCGTGCGGGCGATTTCCAGCATGATTCCTTCTTTGGGTTTCTCCCGGCCAAGGGAACGCGCCGCGCGGTGCTGACTTTCATTTGGACCAAGAGCGTCTCGAGCTATTCCAACTACATTGACTGGGAGCTCAAGATTGTGGGCATGGATGATCAGACCGCTCAGAAGATTCAGGAGCAGGTCAATTCTGTCAGCGCGTTGATTGAGAGCTCTGAGATCGCGCAGAACAAAGTCGAGGAGGAGCGCGAGGAGATGCAGCGCGAAAAGATGCTGCATGGCTCTGAGATCTTTACCGGCGGCAAACGCGAGAAGAGCATCGAGAGCGTTTTGCCGCCTGAGAAATAAGGCTTTGCCCGCCTTTTTCCGTTGCTTTACGGGTGCTGTACGCAGTTGTGAAGGTAAATTGCATCACTTTTGATTTTTGCTTTGCATACCAATCTGGTAGTAAATAAGTGACTAGCGGATTTCTCGATTGAAAAATGCGGTCTACTGCGGCTTTTCCAAAATCAATGCAATTATCCTTAAGAATTGCGTGCGGGGACCATTGTAAGGTTGCTTACGACCCGGTCTCAGACAACGGGAGCGTCGGCGCTGAGTCAACCCAATGGAAAGTCATAGGTAACGAGAAGGGCCCGCTGGTGCGGACCCTTTGCAGTAATCGATGCACAAGAGGCTCTATGCGAGCAAGCTTGCCACTTTGCCCAACGTGGGCTCGAAGGAGACGCCGCGCACCTCAAAGTCAGGCTGCTCGCGGGTGACGCGCATTGCGTCGCGAACAAGCTCGCCTGCGAAGTCGACGGCGTCGTGGAGGCTGCGGCCGGTGTAGATGGCGGCGCATAGGGCGCTCGCGAACAGGTCTCCGGTGCCATGCAGCATATACGGAAGCAGCTCGCTTTGCACCTCTTCGATCTTTCCGCCGTCCTGGGCGCTTGCCAGGTAGTTGCGGATAATGCCTTCACCCTCATGGACTACGCCCTTGATGACCACGCTCTTTGCACCCATCTCAAGCAGGGCATCGACGTTTTTCTGAATAAACGCCTCGTCGACATCCTGACCCTGATAGGGAATACCGGTAAGAATGGAGGCCTCGGTAAGGTTGGGCGTCAGCACATCGGCGCCGTCGACTAGGCCCGCCATGGCTTCGCAGAGTTCGTCGGTGTACGTGGGGTACTTGACGCCGCCGTCGCCCATGACCGGATCGACAATGCGCAAGGCGCCTGGATATTCCTTGTACAGGCGCTGAATCACCGCAACCTGATCGGCGGAGCCCAAAAAGCCGGAGTACACGCCGTCAAGGTCGATGCCCTCCTGGTTCCAAGCGTCCAGATAGTCATTGAGGATTTCCGTGGTGTCATGCATGTAGAACACGGGAAACTTGGTGTGCGCGGAGAACAGGGCCGTTGGGACGGGGCACACATCGATGCCTGCGGCCGAAAGCACGGGAATGGCAACGCCAAGAGAGCATTTGCCATAGCCGCATATGTCGTGCACGGCGGCAACGCGCGGAATGTAGCTTCCGCTTCGCGTATACAGGATTGCAGATGTGGAGCTGGGAGTGGATTGAGACATAATCATGCCTTCTTTCTTTTCCGCGGACTTATGGACCAGCGTACAAAGCGACAAGATAGCACGATTGAGAAAAAAAGAAACCGTTTCACCCGACTGAAACAAAACGCAGCCGCCTGTCATGGATTTTGTATAGATCGTATCGATGGACGGCGGGTGCGCGGATGCGTCGCAAGCGTCGTTGCGTTTAGTGATACGTATAAATGTTTCAGATATATATCAAAATTTGGATAATCTTACATGTCCTCTCTTTTGGACGAGAAAAGATTTAAAATACCCCAGACCTTATAGGCCTTTAAGCCGGTACAGAGAGACCGAAAAGGAGTGGAAATGAGGGTGAACAACGCTTCCGCGGCGGCAGAATCTGCCACCCCGCTTGCCCAGCGTATGCTCGCGTCGACGAGCAAGGGAGAGTCCGTCCCCGCCGTTCTCATGCTCGAGGACGGTACCGTCTTTTATGGACGAGGCTGCGGTGCCAAGGGTTCCGCGGTGGGCGAGGTGTGCTTCAATACATCGCTCGAGGGTTACTTCGAGGTATTGACAGACCCTTCCTACGCCGGTCAGATTATCACCATGACCTATCCCCAAATTGGTAACTACGGCATTGATTTGGACGATGCCCAGCTTTCGTGCGCTCCCGGCGCGTCTTCTCGCCCCGCGTTGCGCGGTATGGTGGTTCGCGACATGTGCCACACGCCGTCCAACTGGCGTTCTTCCGTAAGCGTGCCGGATTACCTCAAGCAGCGCAACATCGTTGCCATCGAGGGTATCGATACGCGCGCGCTGGTGCGCCACCTGCGCGATAACGGCTCTCAAAAGGGCATTGTTTCTACAGAGACCCTTGATTTGGACGAGCTCCGCGCGCAGCTAGACGAGGCACCCGGCCTGGTTGGCCAGAACTTTGTAGAGAGCGTAAGCTGCAACGGCACCTACAGCTTCGGCGTCGCCAACCTGCCCGCGGCCCACTCTTTCGCAGACGCTCCCGCCCCGGCTTCCCGCCATCGCGTGGTCGCCTACGACTGCGGCATCAAGCGCGGCATTCTTGAGGGCCTGGTGCGTGCCGGCTGCGACCTCACCGTGGTTCCGTGGGACACCCCGGCTGAGGACGTGCTCGCCCAAAACCCGGACGGCGTCTTTCTTTCCAACGGCCCCGGCGACCCCGATGCGGTCGAGGGCACTTACACGCAAGTAAAGAAGCTGCTTGGCAAGGTGCCGGTGTTCGGCATTTGCCTGGGCCACCAAATGATTAGCCTGGCTTGCGGCGCCCAGATCGAAAAGCTCAAGTTTGGTCACCGCGGTGGCAACCAGCCCGTTATGAACCTGGTGAGCGGTCGCGTTGAGATCACCGCGCAAAACCACGGCTTTGGCCTGGTATGGGATAGCCTGGGCGAAATAGTGCCGGAGCTTTCCGGTGGCTATGATCAGCATCCGGCAGACGGCGATCTGCGCTTCTGGGTCCGTGCCGGCGTGGCTCCCGTGGTGCGCAATGAGCAATTTGGCCTCATTCGCCTTACGCATGTGAACCTTAATGACGGAACGGCGGAGGGCATCCAGTTGCTGGACGTCCCGGCGTTCTGCGTGCAGTATCATCCCGAGGCCGCACCCGGACCCACCGATGCCCACTACCTGTTCACCGCGTTCGCCCACCTTATGGATGGCGATCAGGATTACCTGAATATCGATATCGCTGCCGACCGACTCGCTGGTTGGAACTTCGCCGAGGAGGTCTCCCATGCCTAAACGTACCGACATCAAGCGCATCCTGGTCATCGGCTCCGGCCCCATCGTCATCGGCCAGGCGTGCGAGTTCGACTACTCCGGCGCCCAGGCATGCAAGGTGCTCAAAGAGGAGGGTTACGAGGTCATCCTCGTCAATTCCAACCCCGCCACCATCATGACCGACCCCGGTTTGGCGGATCGCACCTATGTCGAACCCATCACCCCGGAGTTTATCGAGCGCGTCATCGAGCGCGAGCACCCGGACGCCCTGCTGCCCACGCTGGGCGGTCAAACCGGCCTTAACGCTGCCGTCGACCTGGCGAAGTCCGGTGCGCTCGAGCGCCACGGTGTCGAGATGATCGGCTGCGACCTTGCCGCTATCGAGCGCGGCGAGGACCGCAAGCTTTTCAACGAGGCTATGGACGAGATTGGCCTGGAGGTCGCTCGTTCCGGCTATGCTTATTCGGTCGAGGATGCGCTGGCCATCGTCGAGCGCGTCGGCTACCCCTGTGTGCTGCGCCCCAGCTTCACCCTGGGCGGCGCCGGCGGCGGTATCGCGCATGATGAGGCAGAGCTCATTGAGATCGTGAGCCAGGGCCTGGAACTCTCTCCTGCGGGCGAGGTGTTGGTCGAGGAATCCATCATCGGCTGGAAAGAGTACGAGATGGAGGTCATGCGCGATCACGCCGGCAACGGCATCATCGTGTGCTCCATCGAGAACCTGGACCCCATGGGCGTGCATACCGGCGACTCCATCACCGTCGCTCCCGCGCAGACCCTTTCGGACCTCGAGTACCAGCGCATGCGCGTCGCATCGCTCGCTATCCTGGAGAAGGTCGGCGTCGAGACCGGCGGTTCCAACGTTCAGTTTGCCGTCAACCCTGAAAACGGCCGTCTCATCGTCATCGAGATGAATCCCCGCGTAAGCCGCAGTTCCGCGCTTGCCTCCAAGGCCACTGGCTTCCCCATCGCCAAGGCCGCCGCGCGCCTGGCCGTGGGTTATTCGCTTGACGAGATCGTCAACGACATCACCCGTGCCACCCCGGCTTGCTTCGAGCCCTCCATCGATTACTGCGTGGTCAAGGTTCCGCGCTTTGCCTTTGAGAAGTTCAAGGGCACCGATACCACGTTGACCACCCGCATGAAGGCGGTTGGCGAGGTCATGGCCATCGGCCGTACCTTCGAGGAGTCCTTTGGCAAGGCCATGCGTTCGCTTGAGGACGGACATGTGGGCCTTCTTTCCTCTGGTCGCGATGATCTGTCCGCTTTGGCGGACGAGGAGATCGAGCAGGGCGCCGCAATCCCTACCGAGCACCGCATCTTCTACGTGGCCGAGGCGCTTCGCCGCGGTTGGACCACGGAACGCGTGCATGGCATCACCGGCATCGACCCGTGGTTTATCGACCGCATCGCCGACATGATGGCCGTGCGCGAGCAGATCCGCGGCCTTCGCGTAGAGGACATCGATGCCGACTCCATGCGCCTGCTCAAGCAGTACGGCACGTCCGATGCGGAAATCGCCATGCTCACCGGCAGCGATGAGCGCTTTGTTCGCGCGTACCGCAAGGGGCAGGGCGTAGTGCCTAGCATGAAGACCGTCGATACCTGCGCGGCGGAGTTTTCCAGCGCTACCCAGTACCACTACAAAACCTATGAGAACCTGGTCCGCCCCGGTATGGATGCCAAGAAGGGCGTTGCCGCTGACGAGGTAGCTCCCTGCGACAAGCCCAAGGCGATGATTCTGGGCGCCGGCCCCAACCGTATTGGCCAGGGCATCGAGTTCGATTACTGCTGCGTGCACGCGAGCTACGCGCTGGCGGCCCAGGGGTATGAGACCATCATGGTCAACTGCAATCCGGAGACCGTCTCCACCGACTATGACACGTCTGATCGCTTGTACTTCGAGCCGCTCACCTACGAGGACGTTATGGACGTCATCGACGTGGAGCGCCCGGACGGCGTGGTGGTGACCCTGGGTGGGCAGACGCCGCTCAAGCTTGCCCGCCTGCTGGTCGAGTCCGGCGTCAGGGTAATGGGGACCCAGCCCGACGCCATCGATTTGGCCGAGGATCGCGAGCGCTTCAGCGCCGTGCTGGATAACCTTGGCATCATGTACCCGCCCGCGGGCATGGCGACCTCGTTTGAGGAGGCGGAGCAGGTCGCGGCGCGCATTGGCTACCCGCTGCTGGTGCGTCCCAGCTACGTGCTGGGCGGCCGCGGCATGATGATCGCCTACGATTCCACGCACCTGCGCGAATACATGGCAGAAGCCACGCGTATCTCGCCTGACTATCCGGTCTACCTGGACCGCTTCTTGGAGGGCGCCATCGAATCCGACGTCGATGCCCTGTGCGACGGCGAAGAGGTCTACATCGGCGGCATTCTGGAGCACATCGAGGAGGCCGGCATCCACTCCGGCGACTCGGCTACGTGCATCCCGCCCTTCTCGTTCTCAAGCTCGCTGCAGGACAAGCTGCGCGACACCACGCGTCGCATTGCCCTGGCTTTGGGCGTGCGCGGCCTGGTAAACGTGCAGTACGCCATCAAGGGCGAGACCGTCTATGTTATCGAGGCCAATCCCCGTGCCAGCCGCACGGTGCCCTTTATCTCCAAGGCTACTGGCGTGCCGCTGGCCAAGGCCGCCGCGCGCATTATGGCGGGCGAGAAGATCGCAGATCTCAACCTGCCGTCTGATGAGCGCGATATGGACTGGTTCTGCATGAAGGAAGCCGTCATGCCCTGGGGCCGCTTCCCCGGCGCCGAGGTTGTGCTTGGTCCGGAGATGAAGTCCACGGGCGAGGTCATGGGCATTTCTCGCAGCTACCCGCAGGCATACGCCAAGACGCAGCTGGCTATCGACTACCGCCTGCCCACGCCGGAGGACGGCAAGGTCTTTATCTCTGTGTGCGACCGCGACAAGCGCCATATTCTGTCCGTGGCGCGCATCCTGCACTACCTGGGCTTCAAGATTTGCTCTACGCAAGGAACGGCGCGCGTGCTTCGCGGCGGCAACGTCCGCTGCGAAGTGGTCGAGAAGATCAGCGGCGCTCATCCCAACGTGGGCGACATGGTCGCCAACGGCGAGATCGCGTTCATGATCAACATCCCTTACGGACCCGGCTCGCGCGGCGACGGTTACCTGCTGCGCACCGAGGCGGTTCGCCGCGGCGTCACCTGCGTGACCGCGCTTTCCGCCGCCAACGCGTTTGTGGCCGCTCTTGAGGCCGAGCGCGAGAGCCGTCTGGGCGAGGTTGAGGACGATGGCATGAACGTCATCGCGCTGCAGGATTTGCCCCAGAACGAGCTGTAAGTAGCACTTGATGGCCATCCGCACGGGTGGCTTGTAGACTCCTACAACAAAGCCCCTGTTTTCCAGATGCTTCTTCAACATTTGGGAGGCGGGGGCTTTTCGCATGCTCTCGAACGAATGAATGAAAAAAGCCCGGTCACCCCATGTCGAGGGATGGCCGGGCCTAGTTATCGTCCAAAAAACGCTACTGAGCGTCTTGCGGCACAGGTGAATCCACGCGGCTGGAGGAATCCGGGTGGATGGTCATGGTTTGGAAGCGGTGCGCCATGTACTCGTTATCAAAGTGCTGGGCGTAGAACTCTTCAACGGGGGAGCTGGGCGCCAGTCCACTTTCGCGGCAGAACCAGCAGTCCAGCGACTGCAGCGTCATAACGCCGTTGACCAGCATAAGAACGGTGACAACGGTGGTAAGCGAGTAGCGCATCTTCCAGGGGATGAGGTTGATGACCTTGAGCAGGCGCGGCAGGCATAGCTTGATCCAGAACAGGCCCAGTATGCCCCACATAATCATGAAGGGGGTAGAGGTGCGCCCGTGGAAGAAGATCGCCATGGGGTCTGGTATGCCGGGCAAGAGCTCGTAGGAGTAACTCCATGCGATGGCGCCAAAAGAGGTTTGCATCCACCAGCTCACCGCGGCTTCGAACACGCCGCCAATGACGGCGCTAACCAAGAAGATGATGAGGAAGTTCTTTTTATAGAAGCGGTTGAGGGCCACCGTAAGAAGTACGGCGCCAAAGCCGTAGATGGGGCTAAAGGGACCAAAGAGCAGGCCCGCGCGGTCCTGGTAGACGCCGGGGTCAACCCAAACCATATGGAAGATGATCTCGATAATAAGGCCTAGCACGCAGCAGACCATAAAGACCCAAAAGAGGTTGAAGAAGTTGAGTTTGATGTAGCCCCCGCCAGTGAGGTCTCGACCAAGCATGCCTTTTTCTGCTGCCTCGCGGTCTTCAAGGTCGCGCAGGCGGCGCTGTAGGTCGCGCTCTTCGTGCAGGGTGGGGTCGATGGTGGCCGACAGGGCCGTGAGGATGGCGAGCTGAATGGCGGGGCGAATAAGGTGCACGCCGATACCTTGCAGCATGACGTCGATAAGAATCTGGCCGATGGTCATGACGATGAGCGCATACGCCCAGCGCCCCGCATCGCGGCGATAGCTCTTGATGAGCGTCCAACCAAAAAGGATGAGGGCGACCGAGGCGACGAAAGCCAAGATGGAGCCTATGACCGTCATGCTCACCGTAAGCGTGAGGTCCGTGCCCATGAGAACGTCTTCTTGGCCGATGACCAGGCGATAGACCATGATGCCAAAGTAGGCACCCATAAGCGGTAGCGAAATGATGCCGTCCAGCGCGCACAGGGCACCGTAGACACGGACGATGAGGGGAATGGTTTTTAGCTGCTCGGCGGTAGGGGTCTTGGGGTTGAGATCGTTGCCCGGCAGGCCGTAGTCTGTCCGCGCGGCTTCGATGGAGTCGCTCGAGGTGCTCACAGAGGTGCTCCTTGTTTTGATGCGATGATTGATAACTCGAGGGATTTTACCCGTTTTGCATAGCGCGTACTCTACATTTGGCCTTGCCTGTGGGGTGGAATGCATCCCGTACGCTGTTGGAAGGGTGCCAGTCGGTATACTGAAGGGGTTGAAGAAGCTGTCTATCGACACCGTCTATTGGGAGGCACCATGGCCGAGAATACCGAGAAGACCCCGCTTGTTGGAATCATCATGGGCTCTAAGTCCGATCTGCCCGTTATGGAGGGCTGCACCGCTGAGCTGGAGCGCCTGGGCGTTCCCTACGAGCTGGTCATCGCCAGCGCGCACCGCACGCCGGACAAAGTTCACGAATGGGCGGAGACCGCGGCCGACCGCGGCATCAAGGTGATTGTCGCCGCCGCCGGCAAGGCCGCGCACCTGGGCGGCGTGGTCGCCGCCTTTACCCCGCTGCCGGTTGTGGGCGTTCCCATGAAGACGAGCGATTTGGGCGGTATGGACTCCCTGCTTTCCATGGTGCAGATGCCCTCTGGCGTGCCCGTTGCCTGCGTTGCCATCAATGGAGCCAAGAACGCGGCCATCTACGCCACGCAGATTCTGGGTGCTACCATGCCCGAGTATCGCGAGGCGATCGTTGACCTCAAAAACGAGATGGCTCAGGCCTAGCATTCTCGCCCTCTGTAAGCGCGGTGCATCAGCGATGGTGCGCTGCGCTTTTTGCATGATAGGGAGACCTTACGTATGGCAGAAAACAACCAGCGCGACGTCGACCGCCTTGTTGCGGATCTTAGCGTATCGAGTACCCGCTCCAGCCGTGTCCGCATGGTTCCTGCAGGCGGGCACTTTGCCCAGGGCGATGGGGCCGCTGCGCCCGCGCCCACCACGGTTGGCGGCGCCGCTGCCGGTAGGCGTTTTCGCCAGCGCACCGCTATGGACGAGGAAGAGCCGCGGCCTGCCGGTGCGCGTTTTGCCGATTCACGGCCTGCTGGCGCCCGTTTTGCATCCGCCCATGTGGACGAGGGCCATGTGGACGATGGCCGGCCGCAGGTTACCCGTCCTGCCGGTAGCAGGTTCTCATCTTCAAGCGGCGCATTCGGTCCCGTGTCTTCGCGCGTGCCCGCTGTCCCCAAGCACGGTGCCCCTGAAAAGCCGGACGCCGCCTCCGTCACCACCGCGGCGATCGACATCTCCGACTCCCATGCGGCGACCGAGCCTTTATCCCATGGGTCAGAGGTCCTTGCCGCGCCCAAGCCCGCCGACACCGCAGAG
>ERZ791612.320-NODE-320-length-28086-cov-35.138204_pt1 | contig 28086 bp, 29 predicted proteins | sample MGYA00509963_ERZ791612 | MGnify/ENA primary metagenome ERZ791612 (study PRJEB30046, sample SAMN00791906) | human gut metagenome | study: EMG produced TPA metagenomics assembly of the A metagenome-wide association study of gut microbiota in type 2... | reverse complement strand
ATCGGCAGGACCTCTTTCACGTTTATTATACCGTTATCAGTTAATCTTCGTCAAGCTAATCGCTCCATAGAAGATAATTTAGCTGAATCGGACTCAGATGCGGCTTTGCCGCGTCAAATTCATTATTTGATTGCGACCGCGTATCATCTGTCATAAATTCCGGCTGTCTACAGGATTCACGCGGGACGCCTTAACAGGACGTCCCCTACGATATCGCATAGAGGCGATGAAAATGAACGCAGGCCGCTGTTCGCAGGTGGCAGGCCGTAAAAAAATAACCACGCGGCTCATAAACCGCGTGGTTATCGTATTCTTTATGGTGGAGATAAAGAGGATCGAACTCCTGACCTCTTGCATGCCATCTCCAAATTCCCGGAAAATAAGCTCAATCAGCCTCATATGTATTATTTAAATAGTACAAACAGCCTTATATGTCCAATGAGCAAAATACTTATGGTAGCAACTGCTATACAAAAGCTAACCTTCATCGGCTAACATCAATCATCGAAAAATTTATAAATATCTATTTCAAAGACTAATCTATCTCCTATTATAGCACCTATAGCACCATAAATTGTGTCGCTCGGGGATTATATTTATGCGTGTTTTTTATTATCTATCAGTAATTCACAATGTACCGCCATAATCCATAACTTCCTATAACACCGCTCGGGTTTATATCATATGGGTTATATCGCCAATATCGGATAGCAACGATTTCTCGAGAACTTTGGTTAACAAGAAATTGTATTTGCCGCTGTTCCCTATCAAAGTAAATGATAGAATAGTATTTAAAACCATGAATCTTTCCGCGAACTAAATAACTGTAAACTTCCTTATAATAATAACCAGTATTCAGGTCATTATTATAAATATCGGAACGGGCACGTTCATAAACTTTTCCATAGGTATTTATCAATTTCTGAAGCGTATCCCCTACCTGAATTCCTTTGTCTGTAAAGATACCTGGCTTTAATATAATTACACTGTTCATTTGTCCTGGCTGAATAGGATAATCGCTTTTATTAGCAAGTACCATAAACATGCTATTGTCATTTTTCATGTACCCATCTTGAGTGCCTGCGTTGAAGTGATTAACGAATCGATAATCATTGGAATTCAAATAATCGTACATATACATAGAATTATCATAATTGAATCTGTCCATTATACCTACGTCATCTGAATAGGCAAATGCGGTTGTACCAATCATGACACATAATGCGGTCAGCGTAGCCCGTATCCATTTTTTTATCATCATGATGCCCCCTAATTCAAACTTTCTAAATTTATTAACTCATATATAGCAGACCCGTTATTCCACGTAAGGAAACGTTTGATTATTGATCCATGTATGCCGTGATTGAAACGATTTTGTTATTTTTTGTCCCGAAGGAGAGGCCTCTCATTCCCGATGGGTAGACGAAGTAGGTATAATACAAAATGCCGTCGCGTCGGAACGAGGTGTCTTCTTTTCCATAAATATCATGTAATACGGATTTGTCCATACCAACGGTGACGCCAGCCGGGGTGCCCCATCCATTATTGGCTGTTGTGGTAATATTAACTATAGCTTTCCCGCCTACCGAAAAAATAGATACCGTATCACCATACTTATAAGTATATTTGCTAAATGCCGGGAGATTGCAAGGCTGTACTTTTTCCAATACCGGCTGTCCATAGATGCTTTCCATGTATTCCAAGGTATTGCCAGGCTGTAATCCGCCAACTTCGACGGCGTCATCTGGGATTAGTGCATAGGAAGCTGGGATTAGTGCATAGGAAGCTGGGATTCCGCCCAATGCGAAGGTCAGGCTGCTGACGGAAAACATCGCAGCAATGATTTTTTTCAACATATGACACACCTCTGTTCATTTTTAACAAAAATACGGTTTTGTCTTAATAACAGTTAAATTATAACATAAAATATTATTCTTTGTGATATAATAGACATATATTTTGTTTTTGTAGTGCAAATAAGGAGGCAAAATTATGACAATCCGTAAATTCTGTAATGGCCTCGCCGTCATCTTGGCCGGCGTCCTCATGATGGCCTTCCTCGGCGGCTGCGGCAACTCGGAGAAGTTTGCCGGGCATTGGATTGGATACGGGAAAGACGGGTATCCTAAAGAAACAGATTGTATTTATGACGTAACTATTGAAAAGAACGGTAAAGGATACATCGTCAATATGGATGAAAGCCGCTGGAAGTTAGAACAAGCTCCAGGCAGTACCTGGAAAGACGTCATGAACAATACAAATGAACAATATGTATGGACTACCAAGAAAAACGATAATTTAGCAGCTTCTGCCAAAGAAAATACATTATCAACGACAACAGAAAGTCCCATCCGCTTAACTTATATGGAAAAAGACGATACCTTGCAGTTGGTATATAGTGATTCATTACATATGCAGCCTATCAAGGTTACACTCCACAAAGCTAAGGACGGCGAAACAGACGAATTCAAGAACAAATCGAAAGATGCTTTGACGAAAGAAATGGATCCTTCGAATCCAAGACCATTCAAAGATTGATAGTATAGGGAAAAAGCAGGCGTAGAAAACTACGCCTGCTTTTTTATTCCGTCTGCTGTGTCGAAAGAAAGCCGAAATTATCGATTGGGGATTCTCTATCTGGAAGTCCATATAATTTTTTACATAAGTCATAGGCCCCGTTATAGATGATTTCTTGCCAACTATCTGGTTCGACGGGTTTCATATGATTGAAAAGAGCAAATCCCCAGGTATAATTTGTGAAGTCAAAAACATAGTGAATGGGATAATTGGAACCTTTTGTGGCACGAACGGTTTTAATCCAAACGGAATATAGGTTTGTTTTGGTATTGTAGGAAGTGGCATCTGTTGCTATATAATAGCTTTCGGTATCTGTTGAATGAAACCACTGCCAACGCTCTGCCCCACCCTTGTAGAGGTGAGGGATTTTTAATTGATCAGCAACAGCATTTGCCAACGCCTCACTAGGAGTTCCTGGACCAATCTCATTGTTTGGTTTCGATTTTGGCGATAAGACTTCAGTTTCCCCTGAATTGATATAGCCGATCAACTGATCAGTTTTATTAGAGAAGTCAATTTTAATATAATTCTTTGGAGCCATTCCATTGGACATTACACATTTGTCCCAAACTTTTGCCGTATTACTTTTTTTGTCATACGTAACAGAGGCTGGATTAAAATATAAAGTTTGGTTGGCATCGGAGTAGCACCACTGCCATTGGTCCGCTGATGTATTTGCCGCGTAGCTGATGCAACTAATCATGGCAATGAAGAGGATCAGGGATGAAATGATTTTTTTGAACATCTGAAAAGCCTCCTTGGGTTCATTCAAACTTAATTTCTGGCAAGCTATTGACAATTTCCTGGGTTTTCAGGCTTACAGTCATGACGCTGAGGAGCAGGTCAAGGATGTAACGCGGTTTCCCGTGCTCTATGGCCCAATCGTTGGGGTCGTTGGTGATACCACTTTCTTTATGGGTAGAGACTTGATAGCGGTCCATGATCCATTCGACGGGGCTGCGGCCATTGACTACGTAGTCGTACACGGCCAAAGGAATATGGGTAATACGGATATCGTCGTTATAAATGAGGATGGACTTGTCCTTTTTCGATTTGAATTTCAGCTTCTTGACCGTGAAATTGCCACTTTCTGCGCCTTCGACGACGACGCCGTCTGGCGCAGGCTGGTTTTCGTAGTTCAAGTGGACGTCGGCTAACTGGCGGCCGATTTTTTCAATCTGCCAGAACTGCTTAGGCTCTTCGACGAAGAGAATCCGGGGCAGGGATTTTTTCAAATCAGCGGCAAACTCTTCCCGGTATGACGGCAGATGGAGAAAACCATAGACATAGTAGAAAATATCTTCTTTGGTGACCTTTGGGCCATATAATTCTCTGGCCTGTTTCAAGGAAAAATCGGTAATTCCGTCATGACGGATGTATTCCTTTTCTCCGGCGACACCAAACAGGTTATCCATGGCTGTGGCATGTTCCTCGTAATAGTAGAGAGGAAAACATTGAGTACCAGCGTCTAAACAATTTAAATCAGTAATAGCGTTCGTCATAAAAAATGAATTATCTTTTGTTCCTCCGATTCCCGACACACAAATCAATAAATTCTTTTCCTGCCCTGTGGGAAAAAGGCGAGGCATCTGATAGACACGTTCATTAAGATAGTGGTCATAATACAAATATTGACGACAGAAAGGACGGTATTCACTGACAACTATTTTCTTTGAAGAAAAATTATAAGCCCTTTGGCGGTATATATTTTGTTTGGTCCCAGCAGTCCAACTAATTTTAGTCGTATCTGTATCAAAAACAAACTTTTCTTTTCCTACCCTTTTCAATGTTTGCTGGTACTGCGAAAGAATGTCATTGTAAAAGGCAATCGTATGCTGCATATTCATTTCCAGTCGCTTCTTGGAAAAGTTATAACACCAAGTATCTCGTTGGGTTTTTAATCCGTTTGAGTAAAAATCGCAGAAAAGGGTATTATGATTATTTTTGTTCTTTTTATCTCCTATCAAAAGCAAGTCTTCAAATTTGCCATTTCGCTGATTGAGCCAGTCATTGTATTCATTCGGCTTGAGGACCGTGACGGGGAATTTACTACTCATACAACTTTTAAAATCGGCAATGATGGACAGCTTTTCTTCCCGGCTCAGGTAGTCACCGATATCATGATAGTAGATGTCGGCTTTTTCTTTCTTCTTTTTAGGATTCTTGACGAGAATCGTAATGGCAACGGGTGTGCGAGAACCGGAGCCAAATATTTTACCGCCTTCTTTTCTCGACGTTTCGCCGCTAGTACGTTGGTTGCCTCGCAGATTAAAGACATAAATCGAGCTGAATTCCCGTTCTAGGCAATGGCGCATGCCGTCCATAGCAGCCCCGTCTAACCAGCCCGCATTGCTGACAAAGCCGATGACGCCACCATTATCCGAATCAATGCGGTCCGAAGCCCAGCGAAAGGCCTTGATATAGCTGTCATAGAGGGCGTTTTTATTGGTAGCCTTCGTATTTTTAGCATAGGTATCGGCAATCCGCGATTCCAAGTGGGGATATGATTCGTTTTGTGCATCATCATTAGCCGATTTCTGTCCGACCGAATACGGTGGATTGCCGACGATGACCCGGATGGGCGTATGTTTTTGCTCCAGGACGCGGATGGAGTTCTTGGGAAAGACTTCGGAGAACAGCCGATCATCACTGTTTTCTTCGCAGAGCTGGAACGTATCAGTCAGGCAGATGCCATCGAAGCTGGTATAACCATCGTCCTGCATCAAATCATGGAAGGCGTTTTCGATGTTGATGCTGGCAATGTAATACGCTAACAGAACGATTTCGTTGGCATGGAGTTCCCGTGTATATTTGCGGATACGGTCCTTGGGTTTGATGATGTCACTTTGCAGAAGCCTGGTGATAAAAGTCCCTGTGCCGACAAAGGGATCGAGGATGTGGACATTTTCATCGGATAGGCTGCGGTTGAATTCTTTTTTCAGGACGTCATTGACACTATTGAGGATAAAATCGACGACTTCGACAGGGGTATAGACGATTCCCAGTTTTTCCACGGTCTTGGGCAGTGCCGTCTTGAAAAACTTGTCATATAGTTCGATGATGATTTTCTGTTTCCCTTCGGCGTTATCGACGCCTTCACAGCGTTCCCGGACCGACTGGTAGAACCGTTTCAGCTGTTCCTGGTCCTTAGCCATGCCATCATTGTCGAGAAGGGCCAGAATTCGCTGCATCGACTGGGAAACGGTATTATTGTTGACGAAAGAGTAATTTTCAAAGAGCGCTTCAAAAACGGGCTTTGTAATCATATGCTGGGCCAGCATTTCGATGGCTTCTTCTTCTTTGATATTAGGGTTGATATTCGTATGCAGGCCCTTCATGAAACTGTCGAAAGCCTGGCGATGTTTTTGGTCCGTATCAATCAGCCGGATGATGCGCTCTTTATGGCGTTCGGCTATTTTAGCAATATCACTGGCCCACTGTTCCCAATACCGTTTGCTGCCGACACGCTTGACCATGCGGGCATAAATAGCCCCCTGGAGTTCGGAGAAGTAGAGCGTCGTCTGATAAGGCGCAGTAGCCGTGCTGCTGCCGTCGCCGCCTTCGTCATCGTCAGGCGGAATGGTGCTGACGAGAATTTGTTCCGGTTTATTTTTGTTCAGTTCAATCTTATTGATAGTAGCATTGAAACGGTCATCATGCGCCCGTAATGCGTTGAGGACCGTCCAAATGGTGCCGAAATCTTTGCTTTCGTCTAAGGCTTTTTCCGGTTCGACATTGGCCGGGACGACGACGGGAATGATGATGTAGCCATATTTCTTTTTGCCGTTTTTGGGCTTTCGCATGACACGGCCGACGGACTGGACTACGTCGACCTGGGAATTGCGGGCAGACAGGAAAATAATGGCATCCAGGGCAGGCACATCAATACCTTCGGAAAGGCAGCGGACATTGGTCAGGATATGGCAGTCCTCTTCCTGATCAATGGACGATTGCAGCCAATCCAGTTTTTCCTGGCGGGTCATGGCATTCATCGAGCCATCGACATGCATGGCCGATACATGGACCATTTCTTCCCGCTGGCTTGCAGTCAGGGAGTCATAGTATTCCTGGGCATAATTGTTGAATACACCGGTAATACGCTGGGAATTGCGGATGCTGGAACAAAAGGCCAAGGCGGTATGCATGAACCCCGGGTCGATGTCTTTCAGATGGTCCGAATCGCCAATCATGCGCTTGGACAGGGCATTGATGCAGCCAATCAGCTTAGCTGCGGCGTCCGTATTGATTTCCGTGTTATTCGAGCTGACAGCGTCTTGTAAAGCCGGAGGAATCATATCTTCCCCGATGGTCAGAACCAGGACCTTATAATCGGAAAGAAGCCCTTTGTTGACAGCTTCACCGAAGCCGAGACGGTAGAACTCTTCCCCATATAAGGACTCGTCATCCATAGAGCAGAGAACGGCCGATTCCTGCTTGGCCTTGCTCTTGGCAGTTTCTGTGTACAGCCTGGGGGTAGCAGTCATATACAGGCGATGACGGGCCTTGAGGAAGTCATTATTATGGACTTTGACGAAACTCGATTCTTCTTTGCCTGCCAAGGTGGTCCCCGTCGTTCGGTGGGCTTCGTCACAGACGATGATGTCGAAGATCCCTGTTTGGGAACCAGACGAAGCCAGACCGGCGTCAGCTACACGAGTCAAGGGAAGCAGCAGTTGTCCATCAGTCAATGGCATGGAGGATATGGGACGGAGCAGGCGGTCCTGGATAGCATGGACGACGTCGATAGATTGGTACGTCGAGAAGATGATAACCATGCCGCCATGCTTTTTCTGCTGCTGGAACCGGATACGAAGCTGGGATACGGCTTTTTCTACATTCGTCGTAGCCGGGAAAGGCAGATCCAAGGTGGACATTTCTTCCCGGTCACTCTGGCTCACCCTGGAAGAACTGGCGTCGGAACAGATACAAATCGGGTAAATCCGGCCCGTCGTGTCATTCATCCATTCACGTAATGTCTGGCTGAGAAGGGCGATGGATGGAACCAGAAACAGGGCGAATCCGTCCTTGTGGGTCTGGTCTTCGACGATTTTCAAGGCCGTGTAGGTTTTCCCAGTGCCACAAGCGCTGATCATTTTGCCACGGTCGTGATTTTTGTAATACGCATGTGCCTTGGCAATCGCTTCTTTTTGGTGCGGACGAGGTGTTTTTTTCTCCGCCAGGGCTTTGGAACCCGTTTCGCCGTCATACAGTTTTTGCCAGTCCACGGGAGCGGTCCGCAAATCATAAGGCCCCAAGCGGTTGACAGGCGGTTCCTGATTTTGCAGGGTAATGTTCGCCTCTTTGGACCAGCGATCGGTCGTAGCAATCCAAAGGCGGCGTGTAAAGTGGCGCTGTTGGCCCATTTCATCGGTAAAATATTTTCCCGATGTCGACAGGAAAGTATCGACGTCGGCTTTTGAAATCGTCGTCAAAGGAGCATAGCATTTACATTGAATGGCCCAATAGTCCCCGGACTTTGTCTTGGCTACCAGGTCAATGCCGATGTCCTTGCCGCCGAAGTCATTGCGGAACGGGAATTCCGTCCACAGCCATACTTGGTCTAAATCGTCGGCATATAACGGGTTCGTTGCCAGGAAACGCCCCATCAGTTCTTCGAAACGAGTGCCTTTATCACGTTCCGAAAAAGAATATTTCTGGTAGCGTTCCAATATTGTCGTAAAATCCATCATCAGTCTCAATCCTTTTTTGTATTACTTAAATATAGCCTTATTTTACCATATGAAAGAGAGCATCGGGGCCATAAATTCAAGATTCATAGTTCTGGTTGCTATTCGGCTTATGCATCTGCAAGAAGAACTTCAACGTAAGCAGCCTGTTTATCTAGGAAATTTAGGCCAGAAGGCAAAAAGCCCCGCGCGTTCTGCACGGGGCTTTCCGGTCATTCGATGCCGTATTCTTTATATAATTTTTCTCTGAGGGTCTTATCGTCAAGGGCGTCAGAGAAGTCCTGCAAGCGGCCGTCGGCTTTCATCCGTTTAAACAAGGCCGCCACTCGGTCTTCGCCTTCCTCCAGTCCTTTCTTGTATTCTTCCAGTAGCCATTGTTCCAATTCCCGACTCATGGCGAACGCCTCCTCGCTATTGTATTATTTATTCTCCCAGTCCTTTGTCTAAATCACTTTCCAGGTATAGATGGCGGGCTACATGCTTTGAATGATGATTCTTTCGATTTTTTTGAGCTTTCTTCCAGGCTTGGAAATCTTTCTGGACTTCCGGGTCATTGGCCGCCCGGATGAACATATCCAGGAGTGGATTCAAATCAGCATCGTTTCCGACCGGAGCCGGTTCCGGGGTCCAGTTTTCCAGTTCTTTCATATCGCTCATCGCCTTTTCCTAGCCTCCTTTTTGCGCTATCCCTGGCGAATCGTCAGGAAAATTGACTACGAACATTTGCTTCTGCTTCTGGCACGTGGTACACAGCCGAGGCCATTGCCTTAAGATGAGCTGCTCTTCACGCTGGTTTTTCAGTCATTCGATACCGTATTCTTTATAGAATTGTTCTCGAATTTTCTTATCTTCGACGGCTAAAACCCAATCTTTGAAACGGCCGTCGGCTTTCAGCCGTTCCAGCAATATTGTCAGCCTATCTTCTCCTGCTTCTCGTTCTTCCAGCAGCCATTGTTCCAATTCCCGACTCATGCGAACACCTCCTCGTTGTTCTATTTGAACGATAGCACAATCGCTATGGAAAGACAAGAGCGGAAAGACGGCGTAGATGGAGGCACAACTACACATACACATGTACACATACACATGTGTATGTGTAGTGCTATTAAAATTCGCTCTTACAAAAAAATACACAGCCGATAGCTTTGTGTGCAGGGGCTTTCACGTACTTTTTCAGCCAGTCAGGTCGTGACTGCAAGGAAGGGCAAGACGGCTGCCGAAAAAGGAAAATGGCTATGCCATGACGAAATATAGCATTAGGACTATTATTGATGGATAACCGTTGATGAGGCAGGTGGAGAATATGGATGAAGCCGCAAAGGCCATGGCATTAAAAGCCCTGGAAGAATTACAGGAGAAAATGAGAGGCGAAGCTGAAAAAGCCGGCCTCCGGACAGAAGAAGACGTCATTCGATTGGTAAAAGAAACACGGCATGAAGATGACCCCAAACCAGAAGTAAATGACGAAAATCAATGACTACGGGGTTCATAAAGGAGGCATGAGGCGATGAAGGTAAGCTATCCCGCCATTTTCTATGAAGAAAAGATAGGCAATTACACCGTATTCTTTCCTGATTTCCAGCAGGTCACCTGCGGTGATGATTTAGCGGATGCCGAGTTCATGGCAAAGGATTGGTTGTCCCTGTCTATCACCATCGAAAAAGAAGATCGGCACAAAATACCGAAACCGACGCCCATCGAAGACCTGGACATACACTGCATCGACTCCGAAGATTGGGAATATGTACGGTCTTTTGTCAAAATGATAGAAATCGACATATAGCATACTATTTTTCCGCAGCTCATACTACGAATAAAGCGCTCCAGACATTCAGCATCTGGAGCGCTTTATGGTATACGCGTCATGCTTCGTAAATGATATAGATGGCTTCATCGTCCTTTACCGGTTCCCGTTCCTGGCATAGGCTCACCGGGGTTGCCGGCGGAAGAGACTGCTTATCCTGCCTCATTCCCGACAGATGCAGTGTCAGCACTGTCTGGGCGGCTTCGATGGCCTGGGGGACGTCCTGGCCCCAGGATATGCATCCCGGCAAATCGGGGAATGTCACATGGATTCCGTCTGGTCCCTTTGTGAAGATGGCCGGATAATGCGCTTTCATAAAGACCCGCTGGAACATCTTATACGTCTGCTGAATGGCAAGAATCGTGTTGATGATGTCTTCGCGTTTTTCCGTTACAGCCCGTTTGGGCAGGGCGTCCCAGCCCATTTCACGACGGAATTCGTCGAATGGATAGGTTTGTGCGTTCTTCACGGCTTGCCATTCGTCTTCCATTTCTGCCAGGGCACGGTGATGTTCTTCCAAGGTAACGCCGCAAAAAGATATTTCGTATAACACGGCGGCTAAAAATTGCAACTTTTCGTCCTCTGAAAAATCGCACGGCCAGCAAATATCAACAGCCATCATATTTTCCCAAGGTTCAAACGTATAGGCATAACTATCCGGCTGATGCTGTTGCTGCGTTTGGCGGATGGCTTTGAGTTCAGCCGTCGAAAAGTGCTGTAATTCCGTTTTCGTGTAGCACCTTTCCAGCTGCCATTGGGCTAGAGCGGCCCGTACATCACTATACAAATATAATGCAGCGGTCATGAAAGGCCCATCGTTATCCGGCAGCAAACATTGTTCGTCTTCCTTTTTGGGGGATAATGTCAGCAGCCGTTGGATGAAATCGGAATAGGCTTTCGTAACCCCATGACATCGCCTTTCATCATACACGGTTGGGCCCGAATCAGCAGCGCGATGATATTCATACGTCGCCGCTGCCAATTTCTGTGCATCAGCCTGCCGCAAGGCTTCCTGTAAAATCATAGAATCACCTCCCTCAGTGCTTACTGGATGGTCCAGGGCATTTCGATTTGCGTCATTTTCTTCTTGACTTCGAGTATTTCCGTAACGACATACCGGCTCGACAAGGCATAATCCTTTACGCTCTGCCGGATATAGTAGCGGATACGGAAAATATTTCCGCGGGTAACCTTGAGGTTTTCCTGCTTGAGCCGGTCCAGGGCATCTTTTTCGACATATACTTCAAAGGTGCTGCTCCCATCGGTTACCTTCCATCGAGATTCATTTTGCCTTGCAGCGATGGCTTTGACCCACATTTCCTGCTCCGGAAGTCGTTCGTCCATGACGTCATCCATCCTATCACGTCCTTTCGGGGCATCATTTTTTCTCAATCGGCACGACGTCCTGATACATCCAGGCGGCCACGGAGTCGCCCCGGATGTAGTCGACATGGAAATGGCCGAAGTACCATTTCTTATAGGTCATCAGTGCTTCCAGGCCGCTCAGGAGTTGGGAGGTCTTGCAGCCTTCGATCCACTGGGCCATGTCCGCGACTTGGTCGACAAAGCGGGCCGGCGCCGTATGGGTGATGACGTAATCGACGGTGAAATCGTGGGCCGTCAGGTTCTTGGCGGCGTTGTCGAAGTTTTCGGCCGACGCCTCTTCCTGGGGCCACCAGGACACACCTGGCCAGCGCTGTGCCTTGTCCGTCGACTTGGCCCCGCCGAAGGTGAAGAAGGTCTGGCCTTCGAGGGTGAAGACTTCGCCGCGCAGCAGGTGATAGAGATTGGGCCGCAGTTCATGGATCCGGCCGCCGGACCAGTTTTTCACCGGATAGCGGCAGAGCTGGTCAAAGTTCTCATGGTTCCCATCGACGAACAGGACCGTATACGGCAGCCGGGCCAGCCATTCCAGCCACTTATGATCTGTTTCATCCGATTCCCCGATCCAGGGAATCCCGAAATCGCCGCAAACGATGACATAATCTTCCGGATTCATATGAATCCCGCGCTGGGCTAAGGCATCCATACCCAGCCTTTCCGGATTGGCATGAATGTCGCCGGTAATATAGATCATAAGAACACCTCCTCAATATAAAATAAAAGAGAGCAAGCCTGAAAACTCGCTCTCTTCTTATTTTGGCACCTTTTGTCTAAATAAAAGCAGATCAGGATTTCAACTCTCGACCCATTCACATACACGGATTGCAAGAACTTCGTGCTTCTCCACGAATACTTATACGCAATATTTCAACCCACTCATATACACGGATTGCAAGTGTGAGAAAGAGCTGGTTCCTTACGAATGTCGTCTCATTTCAACCCACTCATATACACGGATTGCAAGGGGGTGGTGGAAAACGCTAGCACCCATCTTATTCCGGTCTTTGGTTTTTGCGAACCTCATTGAAGAGTGTTACCAGAGTGGAGTCCCCTGGCAAGCTTCGCACAAATTGGGTGAGTTGCTGGACTTATTTTTTGCCAGGCTTTTGCCGAGCGGTACCGGTGATTTCGGCATCGGCCCTTCTCAGCTTAGGGAAAAGCAAACGAACCCAATTATGGTATGTACCCTATCCTTTGACGGGGCGTTTTTTTATTTCAACTCGCTCACGGTGAGTTGCTGGTCTTATTTTTTGCCAGGCTTTTACCGAGTGGTACCGGTGATTTCGGCATCGGCCCTTCTCAGCTTAGGGAAAAGCAAACGAACCCAATTATGGTATGTACCCTATCCTTTGACGGGGCGTTTTTTTATTTCAACTCGCTCACGGTGAGTTGCTGGTCTTATTTTTTGCCAGGCTTTTACCGAGTGGTACCGGTGATTTCGACGCCGGCCCTTCTCGGCTTAGGGAAAAACAAACGAACCCAATAGGTGGTGCCATTGATGTACATTGCGGTACATCGATTACAGGTATTATTATAGGATACTTTTGCTTTATTGTCAATAAAATTATGCATATAAAACCAAATGGATTTTTATTAGCACGACCTTGACTCCTCTTTTTAAGCTATGAATTTATCTATGTAAAATGGCGTTATTTAGCCATTCCACTATTATACACATACACATGTGTATGTGTATGTGTAGTTTCGCGTTAATTATATTTTAGAATATTCATTCTCTATCATGAATAATAAACATGGCATTGGAATTATTATATGTAAAAGCAGGCCGCAAAATCCGCAGCCTGCTTCCAGAAATTGATTACGTACTTAACGTATTACCGAATTCTTTTCCGAGATTGGCTTTCCCACGCTCGTAAATGTTCCGGGCAGCGTTTTCGTCATCATCTACGATGGTATCGGCCCCATAGCCGCAGTTCCGGCAGACGAAGCGATGTTCATTCTGCAAGCGATTGGCTCTTTCTACATGACCGCATACGGGGCAGGTTATGCTGGTATCGTGGGGAGAGCATGTATAGATCCATTGGCCGGACAATGCCGCAAAATAGGTCAGCATGTCTTCCAGATGCCTATACGGCCAGTTGCTGGGCCGTTCTTCATCTTTAAAGGTAAGGTCTTCTAAAATGAAAACGGTTCCCGCTGGTTCCTGGCTTACGATTTCTCGCGCGATTTTGATATTGGCGGCAAGCGCTTGCTCGCCTTTATCCTGGGGTGACGAAGAACCGCAATCCAGCAAATATTCTTTTCTGGAATACCGCTTGGCATTTCCTGGTGTATACGTAGTGGCGATATTAATGATACCTCTATCAACCCCGACAATGCGAGATACTTGTTTGAGAGATGTTATTTCCGGCTTCCTAAAGGCGATTCTCATCATCCACGTACCATGTTTGTACTCAAGAAAAGCCATCTTTGACTTCCAGGAACTCGGCGGTAAGGGAATGCCGGTGGGCAATGAGAATTTCACCGTTACCTTTTTGCCAATACGGAGTACACAGGTAAAAGAATCCGCGTCATTATCTGCCTGAAAATGGATATCGTACGAACGTCCTGGAATGAGCCGAACAGAAAGGTGTCGAGAATGCTCAAGGTTAAATTTCTTGTGCTGGTTCTTCGCTTGCCGATATGCTGACATCACGGTAGCTAATGGGTATTGGCCATACTTTATACGAAGTTTAAAACGTTGGTTCAGCCGGTAGCTTATCTGGTGACTGATTCTTTTTACCTGATTTATACTCTTATCTTCTTCTGAATGGATTTCCCCCTTATTTCTGTATTCCCAGTATTGTTTTTCGAACACGGCGATATCTATATTCCTTTCTTCAAAAAATTTCACAATATCCAGGCAGGCATCCCGGTATGTATCCTGCGTATGTTGCAACAGGTCCATGGCTGTCTGGTCTGGATGCAGGAGAATTGGTAAATGAAAGTAGGAAGAGGTAGGATTGTCCTGTCTGGTATACGTATTGGTTGTTGTTGTCATGTGAACCCACTCCTTTGTTTAACACCACAATGGTTTGCTTTTTGCGCAAAATGAAAAAACGGACCTGGGCCAGAGGCAGGGGCAGCTTGCTGTACATTTTACCCTTGCCGGCGGCACAGGTCCGTTTAGAATGACGCGCGAAAAAGCACCCTGGGTTAGGTCACATTTTCGTTAGGACTTATCATGGCTTATGTTCCAGCGTGGTGTTGTGTAATACCACCAGTTTCCACTTGAATAACAAACAACGTATATATTATTCCCACAATCTGCTTTGACAAAAAAAGCTTCGGCGGGTTTGCCATAGACCCATTTACAAGAACGCTGATGTACTTTAACGAGCGAGGATAATCCAAAGTCGGATATTTCATCGACTACACGGTTATCTATTTGCACAATATCTTTCCCAAAGGGATACCATCCTACTACGTATTGAAAAATTTCCCCGTGCAAAATATCCAACAAAGTCCACATCAAGTAGCAAGGAGGCTGATGCTCATTAGATAGAATGTTATTTCTGCCGGGTATATGTGAAATACACAATGCATAATCGAAGCATGCCGAGAAAAGGTCTATTGGTTTTTTCCCCGAATGCGGAGCTAAATAGCACCCGACTTTTTTTGCACCTGTTGTTTCTTTTGTATTTTTTAGGAACTCGCAAAGTTCTTGCATGTCCTCTTTTTTATAGGTTTTACTCGCTATGCCCATATCTTTGCGCGAATACCGATTTAAAGAGTTCGCAACAAAATCCTCAGCGAATAGTCCTGCGTCTATAGCTTTCAATACCGTATCCGAGACATAGATTTCATCTTTTTGCTGCGAATTCGCATTCAATTTTACCCAATATGATTTTTTTCCCGTTGGATAGGCTTCTTCCCAAAGGGCTTCTTCCCAAAGTTTGCTCAATTTCATATTTTTAAAACCACCTTTCGTAGTCAATAGCCATAAAAAAATTTATGAATCTTACCTATAAAGTAATACAGTAATAAAACTCCCAGAAGTAGCATTACGCCAGCCAATACATAATCAGTGAGCGTCATGGATTTCATGAAGGCCCATATAGATTGGAAGGTCTGGGTAGTGGGGATGAAATAGGCTGTCATCCCAAGACTGTAAAGCAGCAAGCCTGTCAAGAGGAAGCTCCAGCGCATGGAAAATCCTTTCCCTTGACGGATCCGGTTATATCTATCTTTCCATGCCTTGGTTTCGGCTTTTCTTTGCGTTATTTCTCGTTGAAGAGAGATAGTGCTTTCGCTGATGAGCTCCAGGTCGTGATTCAGTTCGTCTTTCTCCTGACGAAGCTGTTGCTTCTCTTTCTCCAGTTCCTGAATCTCGGCTGTTTGTCTTTCTACCTTGTTCTGGAGTTCCGCAATCAGGCGTTGACGGGCTGATTCTTCCGCTTGTGCGGACGGTGGTTGGTATTTCATGCGAGGTCACCTCCTTTCCGGTCATAATAGAGGTTTGAGCAGCAATCTGTAGGGCTTCCTGGGTTGCCGCTTCTTGGTGCTGTTTTCGCCAGGAAGCAACGGTCTGCGTAATGGATTGCGTAAGTGATTTCCAGAACGACGCCTTTTCAGTTTTAGCTGATTCTTCTTGCAACTTCTTCAAGGCTTGGACATTCTTTGCGTTTTCAGCGAAATGGGCTTCCAAAGAGTCTTTGGAGCAGGGGATTTTCAAAGTCTTTTCAAAATTACTATCTCTTACCTTATGTCCTTCGGCATCAGCAAAAGTAATGTGCTTCCGCTTGTCTGTCCAAGTGACCTGGATCCCCTTTTCATCCATCAGCCGGACGAAGTCTGTCCGGCTTACGGATTGGCTTTGACATGTTGAGATGGCATCGGCCATCTCGAGGTAATAACTTTGATATTGGCCTGCTAAGGCCTTTGACAAGGCTTGCTGCTTGGGCATATTCCAAGCGGTGATATCCGGCCCTTTTTCGGGCACTGAGAGTCCCTGGGCCTGCGATAGGGTATTACAGCGTTCTTTCAGATCCGCCAGGTCCTGCTTGGACCATTGCAGCTTATACCCCGTTTCAGTATGGACGGAATTGACGACAATATGGGCGTGGATATGCTTCCGGTCCTGGTGCACAGCGATGAGGGCCTGATAGCCTTGCAGTGCCGGCGTTTCCGTCACGAGACGCTGTGCGTTTTCCAGCACCTGCTCTGGCGTAATGGCTTCCCCTGGCGGGAACGAATAGATGAAATGCTTGTACTGCCGACCGTTCGTCTTATGGAACAGTTCTTTCGTCAGCATCATGTCGTCATAGGCGTTTTGTGGGTCGCAATCAATGCCGGCCATTAAATGCTCTTCCGTCTTCTTGGGCTGTGTTACGTAATTAATAATACGCTTCAAAGATGCTCCTGATTGAGCTGCCTTAATGATTGCCATAGCTGACTCAGCTCCTTCCGCATAGCGACGATTTCAACATACGCTGGATGCTTTCCCTGGTTACAGCTGCGGGCCATCTGATTCAGGTTGTTGCCAATGCGCCGTATTTCCGGAAGCAGGGATTGCAGTCCGTAATTATTGATAATAGGTATCGACAAAAGTGCATGAAGAACGAAGTCTCTTTGCGACCTTCCCGATTCCTTGATGCGTTTTTGCACTGCCTTTCTTTCTTCGGCAGTCATGCGGATGGACAGACCGTAAGGCCGAGTCCGCTTACCTTTAGCCATTGGGAAAACCTCCTTATTTTGCATTTGGGGCCGGGGTTCGAAGGGGCAGCGCCCCTCGCAAGTTCTGTTTGACCAGCCGGTGGCTGGCCAAATAGGGAACTTGCCAAAGCTCCCCCCACGCCACTAATAAATAGAAATCCCCGGACTGCCACGACCGATGACGATATAGCAGGCCGGGGACCCTAAGACCACCTCCACACAGTGGCGTGGTGGGGAGCATCAGCCTCTACTTATTTTCCGATTCGTTTTCGGAATCAAAAAATCTGGAATTCCGTAAAATCTTATCTAAATAAGCCAGTGTATTGGTCGTGGCATGCTCCTGAGCATAGTTATAAGCATATTGAATCTGACTTTCAGTTAACTTTTTTATGTGAGTCAGTTTTATGAGCTGATTCACTTGTTCTTTAGTCATCCCCCATCCTGACATAATCTCAACCAGGCGGGCGACATGATACGTGTCTGGCGGTTGGACTTGTGCATCAGCTGCGACGACCTCATGGTTGTCACTAGGCGTGCTATGTGGTTGAACCGTAGACAGGCGAACTGGTTTCCCTGTAGGTTGACATACTTGCGAACCTGATGGTTCCCTCCCCGCATTGGCAGTAGAACCATTCATAGTGTCATTTTGCCAGGCTGATGAGTCCTCATTGGTAGCAGGATAGGTTCTCACTGGGGGACTATCAGGGTGCGCTACTGGAGCCACACTTGGTGATACACTGTCTCCATATTGTACCACATGATAACGCCTTCCCGGGTGCCACTCCAATTGCGCCAGTTCTGCCAGGCAGGTTGTCTCAATGAACCGGTCCCGGCGCACGGAATTGTGCACAGGCCAATCCAGAATAACGACCACCCCGCTGAAAAACTGGTACACATAGCCGGCTTGCAAGAGGACTTTCAGGTCTTTTTCCGGGGCGTCAATGGACCGGAGCAGACGTCGGGGAGACGGAATGAATCCCCGATCGTCGGCCCGCATGCCTAAATCGTAGTACAGCAATCTTGCCGAACGCGGCAAACTCAGAAATGAATCTGAATCCACCACACTCAGAGCAAAAGAACGTTTATTCCGCATTTCGCTCATCCTTCAGCCCCCCAATTATTCCCTAAATACTGGCCAATAGCATTAATAATATGATCTGTATCCCAAAACGCGACTTCCAACGTCTGAAAGATTTTTTCGTCAAAATCATCTGATGATTCTGTAATTTTCTTGGCCAACGTCACTGCCTGAACCAAATAAGTATTTTGGCAAAGCAGGCAAATCCGGCTATTTTCATATTCTTTTCGTACCATTAAATGCGTAAACAGATTATCTTGATTCTCCAATAAAGCAGTATAATCACGCAATAATCTGACCTGCTCTACCAAAATACCATTTTCTTGATGACTATGGATAAAATCATCCAAATAATCACACATCTGGTCATATGCAATTAATATCTGCGGGATTGCAATACATTTTTTCTGTTGCTGATTGTTATGCATAGTAATAGCCTCCTTTTTAAAACCACTGATTATTTGGCTAGCAGGGATGCTGCTTCGTGGTTGCCATATTTCATAAAATATGCCTCCTTTCGGCAGGTGAGATATGGATTCTCACCTGCCACCATGACAATACTAACTTTTCAAATCAATACGATTTAAAAGTAACTTCATTTTCCCACCAATCTCCGAGTGAGACTCATTAGTCATGAGTTGACGCAATGCCTCTACTGACTCTTTTCGGTCTGTATCTTGGGCGACAATCAATAAATAGGTGTCGCGAAACTGAGCACGCAAGATCTGTCCATCCCGGCTGGGAGCCAAACAAATATTTTGCCAGCCAATTCGTTTGACAGCTTCTTGCGCGTATTTATCAATAATCTTCGGATGACCACAGTGGCCAACACGGTGTACTTCCCTGACCACTTCTTGCCAAGCAATCGACCAGTCGGGGGGCACTGAGTGGTCAGCCATGCGTTGATACGAGCTTGCCTGTTTTCGGATTTCCGCAATCGCTGGCAAAAACGTACGGGTATTGATGATTTTTTGGACCGTTAGGGTTAAAATATAAGGAGGGATGTTCCTTAACTGTTTTACGTAAAACGTAAAACGGTCAGAATCAAGTGCTGAACCGTAAGCCAACAAAAGCGGCGACAAAGCGGCAACAATCTCTTTTTCAGACCAAGCCATCTGGAACCACCTCCTTATCACACCGGGATAGGGTATCGTGGAGGATTGTCCTGACATCGTTGCGGGAATGAGCTTTCCTAAATCGCAAATCATAACGCTCCCATTGCCGCACAGCAGCAGTCCAATCCTCGACCTCGTGCCAGCCCCTGGCTGTGTAATAATCGCAAAACTCCTCGGCATCCAGAGAGTTGCCCCGGGCCTGGCAATACATCCGAACGGACTGGATATCGGGCGGTATTTGGGTTGGCGCACACATGGTTTGTATATTTACCTCAGGCTCACTCCCTTCAGGGTCATTAAGATCAGGGTCATTAAGATCAGTCTCATTAGGGGGCATACCAGGCCCATCGGTTGGGTCCAGTTTGAGAGGCGGTGAATCCACTTCTGGCTCATCTGAATTCCCAGATTTGTCCAATGTGTAGGACAGATTTGGGTCAACGTCGGGCATGCAAACATATAGCTGGTTGGGTTTGCCGAGCCCTTGCCGTTCTGATTCCAGTAGTCCTGCATCTTTTAAATGCCTAAAAATACGATATACTGTTTTCCTTGACACGTTTAATAATTCAGCGAGATGTTCCGCCGAAAAATAAATATATAGTTCCCGATGCGCATTGACCCAGCCATTCTTGCGAGATAACTGTAGTCGATCGCTAAGGATAGCGTACACGACTCTGTCATCGTTTGTTAGTTGAGTATATTTGGATAGCAGTAAGGCCTTGGGGATTTGATAGTATCGGTATTTAACTGAATCACCAGAATTATAGCGATGTCCCATTTTACATCATCCTTTCTTGATTGGGTTTGCCAAAAAAGCAAAAAACTGATAAGATGATGACAGCGAATGTGTCCTAAGCATTAGTCGCTATCACCGAAGTCGGATTGTGTTCCAGCACAGTCCGATTTTTTGTTATCTGGGCCGGTTATCAGCCCGGCTAGTGTATCTGCGGCTTTAGCGTCATTCTCACTCAAAACATGAGCGTAGACCTTGAGCAGCATTGTGGCGTTGGAATGACCTAGGCGCTGGGCACAGGTCTTGATATCGACACCAGCTTGCAGCATCAACGTTGCCGCTGTGTGGCGCAAGGAATGAAGAGTACAGCCCTTCGGCAGGTCCGCGGCCCTACACATAGCCGCCCAGTGACGACATCGAAAATTGTCCGGATGGACGAAAGTCCCAAAGGCATTAGTCAGGACGAGCCGGTTGGGATTCCGAAACTGGTTGCCTAATAGGCTTGCATATGCTTTCTGATACTGATGCCAATCATTGAGCACTTGCATCGTTGTGTGATCCAGACTGATAGTACGTATCGACGTTTGGGTCTTGGGCGTGCCCAAGTAATAGCCTTTGTTCGGGATGTACTGCTCTTGGTAGCGGATGCTGATTGTATCGGTACCTACGCAAGGCCAAGTAAGACCGAGAAGCTCACCTCGACGCATTCCAGTGACCAATGCCAAGCGGATTAGGACCGCATAGCATCGCAAAAGATAGAGTTGACCAGGATCTGCGGTCGTCTTGTCGATGTAGTACGTTCCCTTTTCGGCGACGGCCAACAGCCTTTGTGCTTGCGCTGGGGAGAGGAACACCTTCTCCTTTCGGATGAGCCTGGGCGGTTTTGTTGCCTTGGCCGGATTAGTTGTTAGGAGACCGGCCTCTTTAGCAGCATCGAGGCAAGTAATCAGCGTGCTACGGATACTGCGTACGGTGCTGGTTGATAGCGGTCCGCCATTCTGCCGGCCATGGTCTAGTAAGTCCATGAGCATTGATTGGCACATCAGAGGCGTCAGCGTTGCCAGCGGCCTTTTTTGCATTTCGACCGGCACATAAGCCAGCATCCGACAGTAGTAGTCGATGGTATTGTCCTTCACGACGTTATCGACGTACACGGCCAGCCATTTCTGAATCCATTCCCCAAGCGTGATATCTGGGGCGACAGTGATATCCAATTTGGCGATGCGTTGCTCCAGCGCCGCTCTCGTCTTGGCTGTAATAGCCCGGCGATGCTTTTGACCATGGATATCGAGCTGTTGATACTGATACACCCAACGATTTCTGCGTTTGTCATGGATTATGCTGCCTGTCCCATTTGCCCGCTTAGCCATTGCGGCTCACCTTGATAGGACCATACAAGAAATCCTCAACATAATCAGCAGGGATGAGTGGCTTTTCGCCGAATCTTTTTGCCGGAATTCTGCCAATCTTGATTTGGTAGTAGATACTCTGTTTACTTACACATCCCGACAGAAGGTGGTACAACTCATCTACCGTGTAAAATAAACGTTTAGTCGCTTTTAAATTAGTCATATCCATATTCTCCTTTCTTCTTTTATGGTATAATATTATAAAAATTATAATATTATACTTTGTTTTCTATAAGAAACTTTTTACACTTATATTATAGGTTTTCCATGGAGAACTGTCAAGATGAATTATACAGATATTACCCTTTTTGCCAAAAATTTAAAGAAGTTGCGTATAGCGCATAATCTAAATGGTGAGTTAATGTCTAAGCTCATTGGAATGAATAGTAAAGGTTCATTTAGCAAATTAGAAAATGCAAAAAATCCACCTTCTTTTCAAACTTTAATCAATGTAGCGAAAGTCTTTGCTGTTGACTTAGACTGGTTAGTTGGCCGTATAGATAAACCCTACCAAGAAGAACTTATTGAATCAGAAGAACGAGACCTATTTCCACTTATAACTCAAATGCCTGATGGATATACACTCGAAATTGTACCGTATAAGCAGGTGGTAAGCATTCCAAAAGACTATACTGATTTGAATAGCCGTCGGCAAACATATTCTTTGCCTTTACGTGCTAATATCATTTATTTAGCACACTTACTCTCATATTTGATAAAGACAAATTCTGATACACTGGATTATCTTCAGTATCTTCCCAATATTCTTGTGAAAGATTCTTCAACAAAAAACAATTCTCTTATGCGTCCTCTTTTCTCTCAAACGCCTATGGGGAAAAGGGAACTTTTAAAACATTCACCCATTTTATATTGTTATTATTGTTTGGATAGATTATGGGGAAATGAAAAAGAAAAACCACTTGAACGACAAATTCCCATTTTTGATATTTTAAAAAAATGAATAAAAAAACGACAGTTTCCTTTTGGGATTACTGTCATTTTTTCAATTGCTAACCTTATTGCTAACCTTATTCGATTTTCCAAGAAATAAAAATAACCACGCGGCTCATAAACCGCGTGGTTATCGTATTCTTTATGGTGGAGATAAGGAGGATCGAACTCCTGACCTCTTGCATGCCATGCAAGCGCTCTCCCAGCTGAGCTATACCCCCATGTGTTTGGTACGAAAATTATTATAGCATGGGTTATGGATTGTTGTCAAGGTTTCTTTAAGGAAAAGGGACCGCGCATGGCAGCAAAAGTGCTATGCGACGGTCCCTTTGCATCTGACTATGTTACCGGAGTGGGATTCTGGTAAACGAATCAGGCAACCTTATCTGTTTGGGTACGGTAATAGGTATTTTCGGCAAAGTCTTTGACCGATTCTACGTCGATCAATTCGTTTTCTCCCAAAGGTGTCTTAGCCATGGCTTCGGCCACGTAATTGACGTGGGTCCCGGCGACCCATACGCCGCTGGGCAGGAGTTCGACGGCGCTGCGCAGGTTCTTCGAGATATCGTCGGAGAAGAGGTCGTGGTGCATGATGGCAAAGAGGGCGACTTTTCCGGCTTTGAGCCGCGGCAGGACGGCTTGGGAGACGTTATCTAATTTCAGGTTCAGGAACCAGACGCCGGCAAAGACGATATCGTAATCGTCAAAGTTTTCCGGGGCTTGTTCCATGGGCAGGAAGTCCGTATCTTTCGGCAGGACCGAACGGATGGCTTCGGCTAATTTTTTGACTCTACCTGTCTGTGAGGAATACAATACCAGTGCTTTCATAGTTTCCACGCTCCTTTCACATGGATGAGCATCCCTTTTCTCTCTGGCTTTACTATATCATAGAAAAGAGCGGAAAACTGTTGTATTTACAACACCTCACAGTTCTTCAAAGACGTGTTCGGCAATATGAAGGGCCCGCAGCTGGGATGTTTTTTTGTATTGGTGCTGTTCCATGCGCTGGAGGATGTTGGTCAGGACGGTGACGGCTTCGACGATGTACGGGCCTTTATTGAGCATGACACATTCCGCCCGTTCGCCCATGGCGGCGTCAGTGATTTCCGCCCGTGACGGCAAGCCCGTCTTGACCAGGTTTTCCAGGACCTGTGTGGCCCAGATGACAGGGATATGCGCTGATTCGCAGACCCACATGATTTCTTCCTGGAGCTCGGCCAGACGCCGATAACCGACTTCGACGGCCAGGTCGCCGCGGGCGATCATGATGCCCAAGGGCTGACAGGATGCAGCCTGGATGATGATATCCGGCAAGTGGTCTACGGCTTCTTTATTTTCGATTTTGGCGACCAGGGCCAGGTGGTGGAACGATTTGCCGCAGCGTTTCTTCAATTCTTTCTGCAAGAGGGCCACGTCGGCTGCGGACTTCACGAAGGAATAGCCGATGGCATCGGCATGTTGGACGACGAAGTCCAGGTCTTCTTTGTCCTTTTCCGTCAAAGGCGACAGGTTCATCGGCGTCTGCGGGAAGTTCAGGCTCTTCTGGTTCTTGATTTTCCCGCCTTTCGGCTTGGTGTAGGTAATCTTCAGGTAGGCCCCCTTTTCGGTCAGGCTTTCGACGACGGCCCGGATTTTCCCATCGTCGATGAGGACGGGCTGGCTGCTCTGAAGGTTTTCAAAGACTTCCGGGATGCTGCACGACAAGACGATATTTCCTGTATAATCTGAGGGATACGACGAGATGGCGCCGGATACGAGGAAGACTTGTTCCCCTGGCAGGACCTTGGCTTCGCCATAGCGCAGCAAGACCGAGGCAATGCGGACTTTCGGACCGGCCAGGTCCATGTAGACTTTGCAGTGATGCCCCGTTTCGGCTTCAGCCTGGCGGATATAGGAAATCATGGCATCCCAGACTTCGCGGGAATCGTGGGCGCAGTTGATGCGGGCGCAGTCCATGCCGGCAGCGACGAGGTTGCGGATCAGGGCCCCGCCATCTTCGGCGGCTTCTGTCGGCAGGGTCACCATGATACGCGTCCCCGTCTTGGCCGTGCCAAAAATCCGCCCTGTGTTATAGGCCAGGAGCGTATCGCCGTAGAAGAAGCGCTTCGTCTGGGGATAAGGGATGAGTTTGTCCGCCGGTTCATGGCAAATCCGGCCTAGGGAGGCCATGACGGCATCCAGATTGGTAATCGCCCGGGCTTCGCCGCGTCCCAGGGAGGACAGGCCCAATGGCAGAAGGGAGCGCTGGATTTTCCGCAGGTCATGGCAGCGCAGGGCTAAGTAAAAGGCCATATTCCAGGCGCTATAGACGAAGCGCGTCCGCTGTATCTGCGGCAGCCAGTGCTGGAATAAGGCGTCGCCCCGTGAAAGGACGTCGCGCCGGAGCTGGCAGAGGACGTCGTAGAGTTCGTTCGTCGATGTATATATTTCCTGTTCCAATGTAATCACCTCAATATCATGAATTTTCTTCATATCTATTATTATATTCCCGACATGTGGCCTTCTCAATGCTTTCTGTTTTGTTTTACAGTGTTTTTACAGATATATTTTTTACATATGGATAATCCATGATATATATATTTTTCTAATCATAAAATTCATGATATACTGGCTTTTGTTTCTACGAAAGGAGTCTTACTATGGAATGGATTACGACGACGGATATTCACATCCTCTTTGGGCTGCACCGCCTGGCCGGGCCGCACATGGATGCTTTCATCACTTACTTCACGACGGTGATCAATACGCTTTGGCTCTGGGCCATCCTGGCGGCCGCCGGCCTTTGGAAACGGCGGAGCCGCTGGGTCACGCTTACCATCATCGTCGCCGTCATCCTGGCCATCCTCGTCGGCGATGTGGCCATCAAGCACTTCGTCATGCGTATCCGGCCGTATCTGGTCATTCCCGGTGCGCCGACGCTGGATACGCTGAAGTACCCGATCAGCTACTCTTTTCCGTCAGGCCATTCGTTCTTCTTCTTTGCCGGGGCCACGGTCTTATTCCGATCCTGCCGGCGCCTGGGCATAGCGGCCTACGGCCTGGCCTGTGTCGTCGCCTTTTCCCGTATGTACCTGTTCATGCATTTCCCCAGCGACGTCCTGACCGGTGCCGTCCTGGGTATTATCATTGGAAATATTGCCTGGCAGATATGCGGGTATGCCAAAAAGCGGCTGTCTTAATAAGACAGCCGCTTTTTGAGCTTTAAGTTTTCAGTTTGTAGTTTTTAGTGAAGGCTTTTAAATTTAAAACCATCTTCTACAAACTATAAACTCCGTACTACAAACTGTAGAGTAAAAGGGACCACGCATGATGGCAGAGAAACCTTCGTGCGTAGTCCTTTTTTAATTAAGCTTTTGCTTTTTTCGGTACTAAATCGCCGACCCGGTCCAGGATATAATGGGGCTGGTAGGAGAACTGCTGGATATTTTCCCGGTTAGAGACACCGCTCATGACCAAGACCGTTTCCATACCCGATTCTACCCCGCCGATGATGTCCGTATCCATCCGGTCGCCAATCATGACGGCTTCTTCGGAATGGACGCCCAGCTTTTTCAAGCCCGTGCGCATCATTAATGGATTCGGCTTGCCGATGAAGTAAGCTTTCTTCCCCGTAGCCAGTTCAATCGGTGCAATCAAGGCCCGGCAGGCCGGGATAACGCCCCGGTCACTAGGACTGGTCATATCGCCATTGGTGCCAATAAGCTTGGCCCCTTTGTTGATCAGCTCGGTTGCCTTGATGATCATTTCATAATTATAGCCTGTCGTTTCGCCGACGACTACGTATTCCGGATTGACATCATTGAAAGGAATACCAACTTCATACAGAGCATTGATCAGGCCATGGGCCCCGATGATGTAAGCCGAACAGCCTGGAGCCTGGGTTTTCAGGAAATGAGCTGTCGCCAGGGCGCTCGTATAAAAATGACTTTCCTCGACATCCAGTCCCATAGACTGAAGCTTTTTGCGAAGTTCCAGCGGGGTCCGTTCACTAGAATTGGTAAGGAACAGAAACTGCTTCTTTTCTTTCTGGAGCCAGTTCACAAAATCCTTTACCCCCGGAATCAAGGTGCTGCCTTGGTAGATAACACCGTCCATATCACTGATAAAACCTTTTTTAGAACGTATAATGTTCAAATCCCTCATGAATTGGTTCCCCCTTCATTGATGAGTGTTATTTATTCGCCACGAAGCCGGCAATGACCATGCGCTGGACTTCGTTGGTGCCTTCGTAAATCTGCATGATCTTGGCATCGCGGACGAGTTTTTCTACCGGATATTCCCGGCTGTAACCGAAGCCGCCAAGGATCTGAACAGCTTCCAATGCGACCTGGACGGCCATGTCACCGGCAAAGCATTTGGCAATGGCAGCTTCGCGGGTATAGTTCCGTTTCGGTACGGCATAGTAGGTATTGAGGAAGTTGATGATCGCCGCACGGGCGACTTCGGTCTTCATGTCCATGTCAGCCAGTTTAAAGGCGATGACTTCGTGCTTGATGATTGGTTTGCCGAAGGTGACGCGCTGTTTGGCGTATTTGACCGATTCGTCAATAGCCCGCTGGGCAATGCCGACGGCCAGGGATGCGACCATAGGCCGGGCCAGGTCCAGGGTCTGCATGGCGTAGATGAAGCCCTTCCCTTCTTCACCGATGAGGTGGTCTGCCGGAATGTGGACGTCCTGGAAAATGACTTCCGTCGTGTTGGACAGGCGGATGCCCATTTTATCTTCTTCTTTGCCGACAGAAACGCCTGGGCGGTCCCGTTCGACGATGAAGGCCGAAATGCCTTTGACGCCCTTCGTCTTGTCAGTAATGGCAAAGACCGTGTAGACCGAAGCGACGCCGCCATTGGTGATGAAGCATTTCGTGCCGTTCAATACGTATTCATCGCCCTGCTTGACAGCGACTGTCGTCCCGGCTGCCGCATCGGAGCCGGCATTGGCTTCGGTCAGGCAGAAAGCGCAGAAACCGCTGCCCTTTTCACCGGTCAGGTATTCGGCATAGAGCTTCTTCTGGGCATCCGTGCCGTGCTGGAGCACCGGTTTCAGGCCCAGGCCGGAAGCGGCAATAGCCGTAGCGACGCCGGCGTCGACTTTTGCCAGTTCTTCATAGACAGCGGCAACGGTGTAGTAGTCCTGGCCCAGGCCGCCGTATTCTTCCGGGATTTCCAGGCCGCAGAAGCCCATGTCGACGGCTTCCTGATAGATGTCCAGTAACTTCTGGCCCGGTTCCTTAGCCTGATCCAATTCATGAACAAAAGGAGCGACTTTCTTTTCAGCAAAATCTTTAGCCAAATTGACCAGGTCCTGCTGGTCTTTCTTCAAAATGTAACCCATGATGAAAACCTCCTCTGACAGAAAATAAGCGGATGACAAACGGATATATACTATTTATCATCATTCTATCAGAAATGGCCGAAAAAGCAACCGTGAGAAGTGGTTAGTGGCTCGTGGTTAGTGGCTCGTGGTTAGTGGCTCGTGGCTAGTGGTTAGCATTTCGTAGGGGCCGTCCCAAAGGGCGGCCCGCTTCAGGATATGTGTGATTTTTCCCAACTAGTCTGTCAGAAGAATCATCCAAATTCCGGAACGGGCTCCCCACGTGCGAGCCCCTGAAATGACAAAAAAGGGGCTGTCGCACGAAGATTATTGAGCTGACCCCCAATAGTTAGACCAAAAATCTAACGATTGGGGGTCAGTTTTTT
>ERZ791612.314-NODE-314-length-28350-cov-4.809154_pt1 | contig 28350 bp, 19 predicted proteins | sample MGYA00509963_ERZ791612 | MGnify/ENA primary metagenome ERZ791612 (study PRJEB30046, sample SAMN00791906) | human gut metagenome | study: EMG produced TPA metagenomics assembly of the A metagenome-wide association study of gut microbiota in type 2... | reverse complement strand
AGCATAGTCCATGATGTCCTTGAGAAAAATGTGTCAACCAATCTTGACAACATCAGTTCCTTTCGGGTCGGTTACAACGTAGCTGCTGTGCATTTGCATTAAGTTGGGCTTCACGAAAAATCTCGTCTTTCCGCTGCCGCTTCCCCCGATAACAAGGATATTTTTATTCCTTGCATACTTCGGCTGCTTCGGGCGGCTGTTCATGGTAAGCCGTTCCGTCTGCGTCAGCAGCACGTTATTCTGAAATACCGGGTCGGTGTAGGGCTTAATATCTTCGGCAGTCCCCCAACGGGCAGAGCCGTATTCGATACCTTTCCGGTATTTCTTCGCGTTCTTGCCTTTGAAGTACACCATAAGCCGGATAAGGACAGCCCCCGCAATACCGATAAGCAAATCCATAGGGGCAAAACTCGGAAGCGGGTTTGCAAAAGCCATAGAAAATCCCTCCCCAAGCGACAACACCTTGCCGGACAGGTCAGCCCCCGGCGAAAGGCGTACCGCCTGCCCGACTTTATCAAAAAGATACACAAAGAACAGATAGGGAATGTTGGGAAGCAGCAGTTTTTTCCAGTTGATAGCGTTCATCTTGCAATCCCCCTGTCTTTGTTTTTTACTTTGTCCCGCTGTGTGTTCAGAGCCGCCGCCTTTTCTTTGAGGGAAACAATCAGCTTTCGGATAGGGGGCTTTTGTTCCTGCGTCAGTTTCTTTGCGGAAAACTCCTTGAAAGCTGCGGTCAGTGCGTCCGCGTCCCGTCCCTTGAAAAACACAAGATAGCGGGGCGGGGTTTCGGTGCTGTCTTTCTTTAGGGCAAAGTCAATCCCGTATTTTTTCGCCGTACTCTCAAAGGCTTTGATATTGTCCTTTGTGATTTCAATGTTGGAAACGCCCGCGTTCTGCTTCATAAGCTGCTTTAGGGTCTGCTTTCCATGCGGGATTTTCTGTCTGTCATGCTGCTTTTTCATCTGTGCAAGCAGGGCTTTCATAGCCTTTTGGAGCTGCTGCGCCGTCAGCTTCCCGGTCTTGATGTAAAGGGCTATGGTCTTTTCGTTGGTTTCCTCCTGCAATGGGTGTCCTCCTTTCGTGTTCTATGGTGGTATGCCCGCCGCCGGGAAGCGGGGCGGGCATGAAAAAAAGAGCGTCCGCTTTCACGCCGCCCTGTTAAATCCGTACCCGCAGCCCGGAAAGGTCTGCCGCCCGAATACCTACAAGATACCAGTTGTCCCCGTACTCCATACGGGTAGGCTTCCATTTGCCCCGCACAAAGACCTCCATGCAGTCGCCGCAATGCAAACCCCCGTAATAGTCGTTTACGTCAAAGCGAATGTCGTAGCGGTCAGCGGTTTCATCAAAAATCAAAGCTCCTGTTCTCTGTGTCATCATAAAATCCTCCTTTAGGTTGGTTTACAGGCTTTCGCCCTCGTTGCAGGTGTAATCGGGTATGCCCTTGCTTCTTGCCGACTGGATAGTGCGCCCGCCGTACATATCGTGAGATACAAGGGACGTGTAATAGCTGCCAATCGTAGACGGGGCATTGAAAAGGGCAGCTTTCATGTACTGCTTGATGTTGCGGATTTTGGTGGTGTTTTCCTGCATACAGTCCAGTACAAAGCGGATATGTTCGCTGTTCAGTTTCATAAATTTTGCTTTTACAAGCTCTGCCGGGTGGTCGTCCCCGGCGATACGGATTGTTCTTCGTTTGGTGCAGACGGTTTCAAGAATAAGGGCAAGGATTTCCTCTATCCTGTCCCGGTCAAGGTATCTGTCCTGTATCAGATAGTCGTACTCGATATTGTCCTTGATGATTTCCTCATACACGCGATATGCGTCTGTCGTTTCCTTTCGCTTCCGTTCCGGCGGCTGTGCAGCGTCCTCTAAGGGAAAGGGATTTAGGGAATGGAAAGGAATGGAATGGGTACTTAATATATCTGTATTTAATTTTTCTTTTGTTGGTAAGTTAGTCTTTAATAGTTCTTTATTTAATTGCGTTGGATTTTCCAACGTAGGTTTTTCCAACATAGGCTTTTCCAATGTTGGATTATCCAATGTTGGTTTTTCCAATGTAGGTAAATCCAACTTAGGCGGCTGCTCATAGATAACATACGTTGTACCGCGTAAGCATCCTTTCTCATCACGTTCCCTTGAACGCTGTATATATCCGGCATTTTCCAGTTCCCGTACTGCTTCCCGGATAGCGTCAATCTTTTCCCGGTTGATAAGGGACAGTCCTGCAAGGGTGTAGTCCCAATCTTCGGGAAGTGAGAGCATTTGCGACAACAAGCCCTTTGCCTTTAAGGAAAGCTCCTTGTTGCGTAAATGGTGGTTGCTCATAACGGTATAACCTTTGTTCTTTTCCACGCGGAAAACTGCCATAGCTTCGTCACTCCTTTTCGTTGGATTTGTTACGCAGTAGAAACGCGGTTTTGAGGGAAAAGGTATCAACCCTTGTCTTTCTCATTTCCACGCTCTAAGAGCCGCATAAATCAAGGCTTTGTTTGCCCTTACTGCGTAACACGAGGGCATAAAAAAAGCAGCGTTCCTGTTCTCCTGTGTAGGAGTGAGAAACGCCGCCTTATAGGTGGTGCTTATTTTATTTTTTCTTTTCGACGTGCCGCGTAAGGTGGTGCAGCGGTCTATCCGGCAGTCCGCAGGTGCTTTTTGCATATCAAGGCTCAATTCGTTAAAAGTAGTAAATGAGTAGTAAAATCAATCTGCAAACCTGCGAATATGCCTGCAAATCAAGCATTTTTCAAGACAATCAACTAATTTCATATACACTTTTCATATAAGTTAGCAGCTTCTTTAATGCTAATTTTTCATTAAGGACACCTTCTTTCGTGTTGTTTTGTGGGTAACATAATTATACAATAAAAGGTGTCCTTTTTGATTGCTTATGCAGAAAAAACAGTAACTTTTTATTCAATATGAGAATTCCCCGTTCTGCCAGATGGATCCCTTGCAAAACGGGGAACTTTTTATCTTAAAAGCGAAATCCCTGCTGATTCTTATCATCGATCATCATCGATAGTTTTTGCATCTCACATATGGCTATTTTCCTGTATTCTCAGGTATTTCCCGTTCTTTTTCTGTATCGCCCCCTACAGCTGTATCCGGATCATTTATAGTTTCATTTTCTTCTTTTGACCACCGGTTCATGTTAACAAACTCTCCACTACGGGAATCTATATGATGGAGGCAACAGTAATCCGATGTATTTTCCGAATATTTTTTCTTTTTAAGAGCGCTATTAATATATAAGGACATGGTTCTGTAGATAACTGCAAATGTGGGTACTGCAATGATCATTCCCACAAATCCAAACAATCCACCAAATAACAGGATAGAAAATAATACCCAGAAGCTTGGGAGTCCCGTAGAATCCCCTAAGATTTTCGGACCAAGAATGTTTCCGTCAAACTGTTGGAGTACCAGAATGAAGATCAGAAAATACAGGCACTTCATAGGATCCACCAGAAGGATCAAAAATGCACTTGGAACTGCCCCAATAAATGGTCCAAAGAATGGGATCACATTGGTAACACCTACAATCACGCTGATCAAAAGTACATAAGGCATTTTTAAAAATTTCAGAGAAAAGAAACACATGATACCAATGATCAGTGAATCTAAGAGTTTGCCTGTAATAAAGCCTCCAAATATTTTGTGGGCAAAACGAACCTCTCCGATCATGCGGTTAGCAGCCTTCACATTTAAAAAGCCGTATACCATCTTCTTGGACTGGGCACATAAGGTATCCTTTATATTTAAAAAGTATACCATAACAATAAGACCGATCAGTATGTTCTTAAGAACCGTAACAAAACTGATCACGCCACTGGAAACCCGGTCAAAGATCAGGGAAATATTTGGCACCAAATCTGTGGCGATCCAATTCTGAAAACGCATAACCGCCTCATTATAATAGGGCATAATGCTTTCCCGAAGATGTTCATTGTCCTGAAGGAGCTTTCCGATCCAGAGAGTCAGATTGTTGATATATTCTGTCAGACTATCCTGGAAACCAATGATACTTTCATAAATCTGAGGAATCAACATAGAAAACAGACCAACGACAATAGCAAACAATACTGCAAGGCTGACCAGTGTAGCAATACTTTTTGCAAGTCTGCCGCGGCTGTCATTATTTTTAATGATCTTTCCAAATAAATGCTGAACATATCTTTCTGACGCATTGTAAACCGGCAGCATCAGATACGCCAGCACACCTCCATATATAATAGGCATAAGAACCGTAACAATCTTGCCTACTACAGTGGCTATTACAGAAAATTTTAACAATGCAAAACATAAAAGGACACTACTGGCAATCACTGCCAATGCAGTAAGACCCCAGTCCATAAAAAAACGAAATTTTGAGTTTTTCATATTTTTTTTTAACTCCTGCGGATGATTATGACAAAACAGATTTTACTCCTGTTTTCTCATTTATATGAGTATACCATACTATACCAGATTTTAAAAGCAGACCAGACGTTACAAAATTGTTTTTAATTCTGTTAAAACAGCACGTTCTGTGTTAAAATGTTATACGCATGTACTTTATATTAATCTAACAGAAAGAAGGAATTTTTTTGTCTTATATCATAAAAATGGCTCTAGATATTAAAGCACGCTTCAATCCACCAGCTCATATGTCTTCTCCTATTGAAGCTTACTGTGCCATTGGAACTGTTGCAAAAGCCCTTGGGCTTTCCTGTCCTGAACGCAAAGATACTTTATTTGAAATGCGCCAGGAGCTTTCTGATACTGAGACCGGCAAAATATTTCCCTCTGACCGTATTGAAAAGATCAATCAAATTCTTATGAGTTTTATCCGTAATGAAAAAACGACAGACACCATGATGGATTATGTTACTTATGGCTATGAAAATGAAAATGGGAATGCCGTCAAATAGACATTCCCGTTTTTATCGAATATTTTTGAATTGCAAGAGCACAAAGCACGTAGCAATTCGGTATCAGAGGGGTTAAAATACCTTCTTACCCCAACATCTTATCATTTAGCTTCTTAACTCAATTCCATAAGTCTTATTTAACTGCTTTAAGATTTTCTTCACATATCCGTCTACTGTATCAGCCTGGAATTCTTCTTCCTTTGGTGTGAACAGTACAGTAAATGCCATAGACTTCTTATCATCAGCAATCTGCTTGCCCTCATATACATCAAAGAGTGTTACGTCTTTAACAAAAGAGCTTGCCTGGTAAATGCATTCTTCTACCTGTCCACATGTAATACCTTTATCCATTACCAGTGCCAGATCACGCTTTTCTTCTGCGAATTTTGGAAGCGGCTCAAATACAGGTGCCTTGCCATACCATTTCTCCAGGGCCTGCATATTGATCTCCAGAACGTAGGCATCTTCACGCATTGCCTCTTCTTTCATGATCTCATATTTAACCTGTCCCAGATAACCGATCACTTCTCCTTCACAAAGGATAGCGGCAGTTCTGTATGGATGTAGAAATGGCTTTTGTGTTCTTTCATAAGTAAAAGTAAGATGAAGCACGTCTGCTACTGTCTCTGCCATGCCCTTTAAAGTGTAGAAGGACTCATCCTTACCAAAGGCACCGATACATAAAGTCTCACGCTCATTTGGATACTCTGTTAATGGAAGAGACTTTGGAATAAATGCATTTCCGATCTCGAAAATACGTCCCTCAAAAATGCCTCTCTTCTGGTTGCGTCCCATTGCATGGATCATCTGAGGCGCCAAAGTAGTTCTCATCAGTGAAAGATCCTCATTGATCGGATTCATAATGCGGATTGCTTTACGCTCCATTGCATCCTCTGGGAATTCCATTTCATCTAAATCAGCCGGTGAAAAGAAGGAGTAATGCATTCCTTCAAATGCGCCTACACTGCAAAGAGCTCTTTTTACTTTTAAAATTGTCTTCTGACGGATATTAGTTCCACCGATAGTCACCTTGGCAGTTGGAAGAAATGTAGACTTAATATGATCATATCCGTACATACGGATCACTTCCTCTGCTACATCCGGATAATCTTCCATATCTTCACGATATGCAGGGAAATGTAAAGTCAGCTCATCGCCCTTGATCTCAGGATCAAAATCCAGACCTTTCAGGATACGAAGGATATCTTCATCCGGAACAGTGATACCTAATACACCATTTACCTTCTTAATGCTGGTCTTAAAAGTTTTCGGCTCCAGGGAATTTCCTGTATTTACGTTCTTGTGAGTTCTTGAAACCTTTCCTGCTCCCAGCTCTTCTACCAGGTGCAGTACGCGCTTCATAGCCATTTCTGTTGCATACTCGTCAACACCCTTTGCATATCTCTGGCTTGCATCAGAGGACTGTCCTAATGCGCGGGAACTCTTGCGGATGTTGTCACGGGCAAACTTAGCTGCCTCAAACATTACTTCCGTAGTGGTGTCGCGGATCTCAGAATTTAAACCACCCATGATACCTGCAAGTGCTACTGGCTTTTTACCATCACAGATCACCAGATTATTTGTATTTAAGGTAAATTCCTTCTCATCCAGAGTAACTATCTTTTCGCCTTCTGCTGCACGTCTTACGCAGATAGCGTTGCCTTCCAGATAATCACAGTCAAATGCATGCAATGGCTGTCCTAACTCACGCATAATGTAGTTGGTGATATCTACGATATTGGAAATAGAGTTATTTCCAACCAGAGCCAGACGTCTTCTCATCCATGCCGGAGACTGCGCCAGTTTTACATCATATACATAGTGGGCAATATAACGGGGGCACAGATCCGGGGCTTCTACAGTTACATCAAAGCCTGGTTTTTCTACTTCTGTCTCAGTATAGTCTAAAGCAGGCATCTTTAATGGCTGTCCCAAAGCTGCTGCTACTTCTCTTGCAAGACCAAAGATACTCTGGCAGTCTGGACGGTTTGCAGTAATGGAAACATCAAAGATCCAGTCATTTAAACCAGTGATCTCTTTTACATCTGAACCTATTTCTGCATCCTCTGGCAGTACCAGAAGTCCGTTATAACCAGCGCCTGGATACAGGTCTTCATTTAAACCAAGCTCTGTTCCGGAACACAGCATACCATAGGACTCATAGCCTCTTAATTTGCCCTTTTTGATCGTAACTACACCTTCGATCGTAACATGGTCTTTTGCAGTTGCATAAACCTGGGCACCGATCATTGCTACAGGGAACTTTCCACCTGCTTTTACATTATCTGCACCACAGCAGATCTGTAATAATTCTGGTCCGCCTACATTGACCTGGCATACATGAAGGTGAGTCTCAGGAATCGGCTCACAGGACTCAACATAACCAACTACAATACCGCTGATATCCTTTCCTACCTGCCATTTTTCTTCTACTTCGAATCCACAGTCAAACAGCTTTTTCTCTAATTCGTCTGCGGAAACATTAATATCTACATAATCATTTAACCAGCTTAACGGTACAAGCATTTCTAATCCTCCTGTCCTGATCGAACCTATTTAATCATCGATCTGATCTAACACACGCAGATCAGACTCAAACAGCATCTTAATGTTGTTAATGCCGTATTTTAACATTGCGATACGCTCCAGACCAAGTCCAAAAGCAAAACCGCTGTATTTCTCAGAGTCGATGCCGCAGTTTTCGAGTACCTTCTTATTTACTACACCTGCGCCCAAAACCTCGATCCAGCCTGTTCCCTTGCACAGTCTGCAGCCTTTACCTCCACACTGGAAGCAGCTTACATCTACCTCTACAGATGGCTCTGTAAATGGGAAATAGGAAGGACGGAGCCTGGTCCTTGTAGATTCACCGAAAATCCTCTGGACAAACATATCCAGCATTCCCTTTAAGTCACACAACGTAATGCCTTCATCTACTACAAGGCCTTCCATCTGGCTGAACATTGGTGAGTGAGTAGCATCATCATCAGAACGGAATACTTTACCTGGCGAAACAACCTTGATCGGTGGTTTCTTTGCTTCCATTACATGAACCTGTCCTGCAGATGTCTGGGTACGCAGTAAAAACTCAGGGGACAGATAGAAGGTATCCTGCATATCACGGGCCGGATGATCCTTTGGTGTATTTAAAGCAGTGAAGTTATAATAGTCTGTCTCAATCTCAGTTCCTTCGTATACCTCAAATCCCATAGATGCGAAGATATCAGTCAGCTGATTGCGGACAGTCGTTACCGGATGAAGATTTCCGTAACGAATCTTCTTTGGAGGCATGGAAATATCAATCTTTTCAGATTCATAACGCTGCTGCTGCTCTTTTTCCTTCAATTTCTGATCCAGTTCATCAAAAAACTGGTTTGCCCATTCTTTTGCACCGTTAATGGTCTTACCAAACTCTGCCTTCTGATTGTTCGGTACATTGCGCATCTCCTTCATCAAAAGACCGATCCGGCCCTGCTTGTTGTCTAAAAAGGTTTTCTTGAATTCATAAACACCTCTGGAAGTAGTGAGAGTTTCTGCACCTTTGCAGATCTCATCTTTGATCCCAGCGATCACTTCATTCAGTTCTTTTAAATCCTGCATGATTTCTCTCCTTTACCTGTCTTTATTGGTGTTTTCCCCACAGCTCCACTCACAGCCTCGTGCTCCCCACTCTGCTGCCTGCTTACGCAGGCGGGTTGTTTATTAATATGTTCGTTAATGGTTTTAAAAAAACAAATGCTGCCATTGATGCCGCTTGTTTTTTCTGCACGCACAAAAAATCCCCCTGCATTTACATGCAGAGGGACGATAATTCACCGTGGTACCACCCAGTTTCCCGCAAACAGACTTTCCCGTTTGCAGACACTTTCCAGTATGTAACGTATACTATACGGCAATGCCTACTGTACCCTTCAGCAATGCAGCTCCCGTGGGAAATTCGGATATCTGTCTGAACGGAAAAAGGCTCACAGCCGATGACCTTTTCTCTCTGGCCGAAAACAGTATCTTAAAAACACGATCTTCGCTTTTGATCTCATTTATGATTCAGGTATGTCTGTCCTGCTCGGACATCCATAGTCTGTAAATCATTCTAGTCATTTTGCCAAAAAAAGTCAAGGCTTTTTTCGTTTCTTCAATTCTCCCACATACTCTAATACGCATTCTTTTAACTTCTTCACGCTATCTGAAGGCTCTTCCCCTTTTTTCATTCCCATCCCCAGTTCCCGGATACATTCCGGTGTCACAGGAATACATTGCACATCATCTGTATTTCCCCGGATCATAAATTCTGACATCATAGAGATACCAAGTCCCTTCCCAACCATGCGGATCACTGTTTCATCATCTACATAAACTGTCTGTTCATTCGCTTTAACTCCCGCTTTTCCAAAAGCGGCATGAACGTCAATATCAAAACGGCCATAGGGCATAAGAAAGTCTTTTCCTTCAAATTCTTTTAACGGAAACAAGGTACGTCCATTTAACGGATAATTTTTTGGCAGAATAGCATACAGTAATTCATCATAAAGGGGCATCCATTCACAGCTTTCACTGCTTTGCCTGCTGGCAAAGATCACATCTGTTTTCCCTTCCTGAAGCAGTTCAAAAGGCTCCAATGCATGGTCCACCATACGCAGGTCTACATCTACCTTGGGGCAGATCCTCCGGAAACGGTATAAAATCTCAGGCAGCCAGAACATTGCCATACTTGCATAGGCAGCAATGCGTATGGTCTCTCCCTGCTGCTTTGCCATAGCCTGAATGCGGTTTTCCAGACTGGCATTTACCTGAAGGAACTGTCTGATATCCGGCACCAGCTCTTTTCCCTGTTCTGTGAGGGAAACCCCATTATGACTCCTCATAATAAGGGGAAAACCAATCTCCCGTTCTAAGCTGTTTACCAGATGGGTAAGGCCGGACTGGGTATAACCTACTACCTCAGAGGCCTTTGAAAAACTTCCAAGATCCACTGCTGTCATTAATATTTCAAGTTTCTTTGCATCCATTTTATTATTATTTTTCCCTTCACTGATTTATATTGGTCTGCACTACTCTATATTGCCCTGCATACTAATGTATTACATTTTGTCATAGTTCTATTATAAATATGGATTTCACAAACTGCAAGGCAAGCCGTACAATTGTATTACATAAGATTATAAGAGGTGATCCGTAATTATGAATAAAAAGAAACTTTCACTCCATCAGCGCCTTCTGGTAGCTGCCACACTTTTCGGCATGTTCTTTGGTGCCGGAAATCTGATCTTCCCGGTACACCTTGGACAGCTTGCAGGAAGAAACCTGATCCCGGCCATGACCGGTTTTATCATTACTGCAGTAGGTATCCCCATTTTGGGAGTTGCTGCCATCGGTAATACACACTCTGACGGTTTAAAGGCACTGTCTGCCAGGATTGGAAAACACTATAGCTACTTTTTCACCTGTCTGCTGTATCTGACCATAGGTCCCTGCTTTGCTATTCCAAGATGTGCCACTACATCTTTTACCACAGGCATTGAACCACTCCTTGTAAACCAGATTTCAGAAAAGACAGCACTCCTTATTTTTTCAGTGATCTTTTTCACCCTGGTATTGTTTTTCTCTTTAAAACCGGGAAATATCACACTATGGATCGGCAAAGTGATCAATCCGATGTTTTTATTCTTTCTGGCGATCCTGATCCTCTTTGCATTGCTTCATCCCAGCATCGCCGTATGGGAAGCACAGCCAGACGCTGCTTATGAAACAGGAGCCATGTTCCACGCCTTATCGGAAGGCTACGGCACCATGGATGCCATTGCAGGTCTTGCTTTTGGCATCGTTGTTGTAAATGTGATCCGGCAGATGGGTGTTACCGATGATACAGCTGTTGCTGGTGAAGTTCTCCACTCTGGTATTCTCGCTGGTATTTTAATGGCTTTTATTTATATCCTGACTATCCTCATGGGTGCACAATCTCTGGGACTGTTTGCAGTTTCCGAAAATGGCGGCATCGCGTTATCCCAGCTCTCCAGCCACTACCTTGGCAGAGCCGGTCTTGTGATCCTGGCAGTTACCATTACCTTTGCCTGCTTAAAAACCTCTATAGGGCTGGTAACCAGCTGCGCTGAAACTTTTGTACAGATGTTCCCGGATAAACTGTCCTACCGGACCTGGGCAATGATCTTTACACTGTTTTCCTTTATTGTGTCCAACATGGGACTTTCCACCATTATCCGCTACTCTATACCGGTCCTGATGCTGATCTATCCACCAGCCATTTCCCTGGTGCTTCTGGCAATGTTCGGAAAATATTTTCATCATGACCAAAAAGTATATGCATGGGTAACAGCCTTCACTTGGGCAGCATCTCTGTTCGACTTCTTTAAAACACTGCCAGAACAGATACAGATCCTGTTCCATCTGGACAAAGCAGTGGGATTTGCAGAAAAATTCCTTCCTTTCTTTAATCTGAATCTTGGCTGGATCATCCCGGCAATGTTAGGACTTATCATCGGGCTTAGTTTTAAGAAAAGCAGAAAAAGAGTGCAGGCGCTTTACTATTAAAAAAGATCCGGGAATTCTGTATCCACAAAATTCCCGGACCTTTTTATTACTGCATATCCAGACTACACCAATGCAGATTTTCCTGATACCCGGCTTTCCTGCACCTGACCATATTATTTACTACCGGCAATAATCGTTCATCTGTGATTTTTTCCAGCATTTTCAGCCTTCTCTCTGAAAGTATCTCCTGCGACTGGCAGACCTTATAATCTTCCTCTGCCATATGCCAATAAGTAAATCTTCCCGGATAAAACCTGGAAAGCTTCTGAGCGATCAGCATTCCTTCCGGATCGAGATCACCGGAATAAAACACATGAGTTCCTGATCTTGCCAATAATTCAAGTACCATAAGACAGGACAGCCTCGGCTGGCCATTCATGCACATACATGACTTTTCTTCACATATCATTGCAAATACAGAAGGATTTTCTACAATATAGATCTCATTGTCCCTGCACCGGATCTGACTTAGCCTGGCTATTACATTTAGCGAAAGCTGGAGTATATCCTTTTCCCGAAAAAATCCTTCGATTCCTCCATGTAATGTTCCATCTTTTTTTAAAGCCTGCACATGATAAAGCATAGCATAATTGGAAATATCATTGATCAGTATTCCTGCCAACAGATAACTTTTCTGTTTTTTATAAGCTGGAAACAGCTTTGAATCTTCTATCTGTTGATTTCTTGACTCCAGGTCTATTTCTATGATCTGATACAGGATTTTTCCCTCTGAAGTTTCTGCATCAAAGGCATGAGGATTTCCAGTTATTTTGGCAGCAAAAAAAGCCAGATACATTTCCTTATCATAACGATACGGAAGTTCATTATATATTTTTGCACAAAGCCACAGCCAGCGTTTCCACTCTGCAAAATCCATGGATCTGCACATATCATCCATATCCTGCTGCATAGGATCATTTCTCTTATTCCGTATAAGAGTCTTAAATTTTTCAAGCTGGTAATACGCCGGAGTAAACTCAAAGATCTTCTTAAATTCACCTTCAATCTCCGTGATCTTCTGCTCATGCATTTCCTTTATTTCCACCTTTGCATACAAAGGCATTCCAAAATACCCCGTAAGGATCTCCAGTGGCTGTATTTCTTTAAACCTGCTGTCTGCCAGAGCTTTTGCAAATTTCTCCGCTGATATGGTAACACTTCTTTGACCATGAAAATTCTGTCCGAAAAATCCTTCCAGCTCTTCAATTTCTTCAGCTGAAAGCTTTTTTATAACAATCTTCCCGGCAAAACGCCCATAAGATAAATATTTATCCCTGAAACCAGTAAACACACGTTTCCATACAGGGCACTTTTTAAAATAATCTATACACTCATTTCTCTGTTCAACTTTCTGATGTTTCAAGTTCTATCCCCCGTTGCTCCACACTTTCTTCATCATCCAGAAGTTCTTTTCCATGACCATTCCATAAGTAAGGCATGACTGTAACAAATTTGGCATTTTCCGGACGGATCAGCTGGTAAATTGCAAGGGCATCCAGCGTATCGCAATCTCCCCATAATACCTGGGAGTTGATAATAAAATCAAATCCAAACTGTGTCATTAAACGGAACATATCTCTTATATTTCTGTTATCTACTCCCGCAAATGCCTCATCTAAGGAAATCAGCCTTGGGGCATCTTCTCTTCCGCCCTGATATTTGGCAACAACAGCAGAAAATAACGGTACATACATAGACATGGCTTTTTCTCCACCACTGAATGTACCAAATACACTATTGGTAAGCTCCTTCTGCCGTTCTCCGCTTTTCTGTGAAAACAACTGGAATTCAAACCATTTTCTGTAATCAAGTGTTTCCTTCATGATCTGGTAAAATGAGATCATACCGCTGCTTTCCCGGGCGCTTCTCCTTGCTTCATCCACTTTTGACCGAAAATGTGACGATAACTTCGCAGCCTCTTCCTCACTCATCAGACGGTAATCTTTCTTTAAAAGTTCCACCAGTTCCCTGGTATCCAGCTGGTCTTCCTTTTCTGCGGTCTTACTTCTCCACCTGAGGCTAAGCTTTAATCCGCTTGATGTGTCCATGCCATTCATCAAACGGTTCATTTTCTGGACCCATATGTTGGATGCATTGATCTTGCCTCTTATCTTGCGGCTTACAGTATTAGCCAGGATATCTTCAAATAATTCCCTGTCACCATCCTTTATCAGATTTTCCAATTCCAGAATATCCTCTTCCAGATGGGTAAGAAGACTTGTGAAAGATACTTTTATCCCCTGATATCTGGCACTTATATCCAGACGTTTTGCTGAAAATCCTTCTATCTTTTCTTCTTTGTCAAAATCCTCAAATAAAGAACTCTGGGTAAGCTGATGATCAGTCAGAAAAATCCTGTTTTCAAAATACACCTGGTTCAGATTTGTTATCACACTGTCTTTATCCATTCCCTTTACATCAGTCGCCAGATATTCCTGTATATGTTTTACATCATCTACGATCTGATCAGGTAATTTTACATATGCAAGGCCTTTTTCACTTTCATAACACTTTGCAAAAAATCCTGCTCTGTGCTCATATAAACTTATCTTATCTTCATTGGTCTTCTGATCTTTTTCAATCTGCTGCGCTTTATCTATTGTCTGTGTTTTTTCAGCTACCTGCTTCTGCAGTTCCTGAGGAAATATCTTCAGCCAACTAACACATGTATCCAGACGTTCCCTGATTGCTTCATAATCAGTCAGCGCCAGCTGCCCCAGAATCGATTCTCTTTCTTCCTGCTGCCTTTTGATCTGCCTTTCCTGTTCTGCTATATCATAACGGATCTGATCCAGGTCATCATCCAGATCTTCCAGATGCTGCTTTCTGTCCTTCAGATAACGCACGCTGTGCACCAGCATTTCATGATCTGACTTTAAACCAATAAGTGCTTTATCATACCCTTCTGCTGCATTTTTTGCTTCAAAAAATACTTCATAAGAACAGGTCAGATACAATTTTTCTGCAATTTCAAGAACTGCCCTCTTCTTATTTTTAATATTCTCCAAAAATGCAGTCAACTGTTCTTCCAGCTTTCTGTTTGCAATACGAAGCTGCTCCTGCTCCCGTTCCTGCTCCATAAGGCTGTTAAGTGCTTCCCTCATATCAGTATCATCCGGAAGGCACTTATATTCCTCTTCTAACCTGCATTTTCTCTGCTGCAAGATCTCACATTCACGTTGGATCAATGCGATGTTTTCTTCTATCTCTGCAATCCGTTTTTTACATTCTTCTATTCTGACCAGACGATTTCGTTCTCTTGCCTTTATGCCTAAATAACCGGCCTGGTACTCCCCTGTGACCGTTCCGGTCAGAACCCCCATATGATAGGTGCCATCAGAGGTTATTGATACCATTTCCTCACCACCGTAAGAAATATTACTTAGTATTCCGGTAAGCCTCTGATTGGAAAAAATATCATTTACATTTTCATTCAGTTCAAGAACATCCAGCAGGCTTTTTCCTTCTGCCGGTTTACCTGCAAAAAGGTAATGATCCTCACATCCCTTTACCGGAACCAGCACCTGTTCTTTATACTGTTCCTCTACTACAATGGCATCCAGGATCCCCATTTTAAGAAGGGCTTCTTCCAGATGATCACAGGTCTCATCATCCAGTCCTGCTCCAAATTCGATCACTTTATAAAATTCCTGATATGGTATTCCCGCTTTTTTCAGACGTTCACGGTTCCTTACCACTGTATCCGGCCGTTCAGGCTGCGGCTCTTTCTGATTTTCCCATTCCGCAAGCTCTATTTTCACCCTGGAAAGTTCCTCTTTTTCCAGATTCCATTCATGCTTTTTTGCACCGATATCTGTAACGATCCCAGCATTCTTTTCAGCCCATTTATCTCCCACTTTCTGGCGGACCGTCACAAAATCAGAAGTTTTATCATAATGATCTGCAAATGTACTCAGTCTTCCTAAAAGATCCCGGTCAAGCTTCAGTTCCGTATTATCCTCATTCCATTTATAAAAAGCCTCTTTCCATTCATTTTCTACCTGGATCAGAAGATCTTCCAGCTCCGCTATTTTTCTCTGCACCTGATCCAGTTCCCGTATCTGTTTTTCCCGCGCCTGGAGCATTTCATCTTTCTGCTTTTCAAGGATCTTCAGTTCTTCCAATATTTGAAATCCACTTTGTATATTTTTACGTACACCATCAAATTGCTGCCTGTGAAGATCAAATTTGTAGGGTTCATCCAGCTTTTCACAAAGTTCATCCTTCATAAAAACAAACTCCTGAAAAGCCATCTGCTCAGCTTCATCCTGCATTTCCTCTAACAGCGCATCTATCTCTTTTTCTTTTTCGTATTTTCTGTCTTCCTCTTCTTTTACCTGCTTTTCCACATCGCGGTACTGTTCCTCTTTAGAAGCAAGAAATTTATTTTTTTCTGCCAGGATCTTACTATGCTGAGCGATTTCCTCAACCAGCTGCACTTCTCTTGTTTTTAACGCTACTGCATCACTTTTACTTAAGGATTCTTTTTCTTTTTCAAATGTCTCTCTTTTGCCATTCAGATCCTGGATCCGAAGCTCCAGCTGCCGGATTTTTTCTGTGCAGTCAGCATATTTATCCTGGTATTCTTTTTGTTCTTTCAGCGCTTCCTGCAGCTTCTGCTGTGCCTGCATATAGCGGTCTGCTTTATCGTACAACAGGATTTTATTATACTTATTAAATACCGTATATATCTTCTCCGCTGCCTGTTTCGCTTCCCTGCGTCCTTTCAGGTTCATATTCATGGTATCCATGTTTTCAATAGCTTCGGACATAGGACGCAGATCTTCATCTGACAATGGCTGAAGAGAATCGCTTAATATATCATTGATCACAGATGGTTTAAAATCTTTTGACAATTTCGGTGTACGAAGCTGGATCAGAAGATCTACCATTTCCTTATATTCGTCCGCTGTTTCAAAACCAAATATCTGGCGGTTTACATATTCCATATATTCCACCTGCCGTTCAAACACACGGCCTCCGTCAGCAACCCTGTTTTCCAGCTCTTTCTTTGAAAGGGTTACTTTTTCACCTATATCTTTGTAAAGAAAAAAATCTTTGCCAATACGCCGCCCATCTGTCAGACTGAAATACCATTTATCCAAAGGTTTTCCACGTCTGGCCCTGATCCCCATACCGATAGTCAGGTATGTCTCACTGTCTTTTCGTTTAAATTCCAAATAAAGATAGCCTGTTCTTTCCTCTCTGCCGTCATTTTCCTCCAGGAGATAACTGCTCATTTTACGGTCTCTTGAACCAAAGGGATCAAGTCTTTCAGGACTCATATTTCCATCCAGCAAAAGCGGTACTACGCTTTGCATAGTAACTGATTTTCCTGATCCATTAGATCCACGGAGTAATATACGTCCTTTTACAAAGGGAAATTCCTGTTCATCATAATACCAGAAATTAATCAGCCCTATTTTATTCGCCTGCCATCTGCTGTTCATCTTCTGTTCCTCCCATGTAATCCTGTGGATAACTGCCCTGTATTTTTCCTGTAAGCGGACATATTTTTATCTGATGCATATCATCTTCCTTCTTCAGGAACATCCAGCGTTCCATTTCTTCTGTTACGTTTTCTACAAACTCTCCCTCGGGCATATCCCGGTACATCTTGGCAAACCCGGATCCGTATGTATGCTTTACTTCTTTTATCAGTGTTTCAAATGTGATCTTATCTACAATGCACATTTCTTCCGGTGTAGTCTTCCATTCTCCACTTTCTATTTTTCTGCGGATCTCCCCAAAACATAATAACAAAATGTCTGCCAGTGAATTATTTCCAGGAAATACCGTACCTATTTTACACTCATCACCTGCCAGAAAATAGGCACTTCCTCTATGGATATGTACATGACAGTCAAATAACTGTTCTAATTCATCGATCAGTCTGCCTCTGTAATTTTTCAGATATTCAAAGTCCTCACCAGACCCGTCTTCTCTGTACATTGCAGGTGCAAACAGCAGTCTCTTATACACTCTGTGGCGTCTGGCAAATCCACGGTCTTCATCTACTTCAAACCATTCGCTTTCCCTGAAATCTTCCGGACTGGCATAGCTTATGATATCTTTGGGGAAATTTCTTACAAACCATTTGGAAGCTCCTGTATTTTCATATAATACTTCCCCCCGGACATCATCCATAAAGCTGTCATCTGCACCATCTGTCACTTTTATGATCCCCTGTTCCACAGCATACCGCAGCACTCGGATCATCCTTCGTCTGTTTGTATATAGAGTCCAGTCTGTAATGCTTCCCGGCAGCACGGTGGTCATATACTCAGTTAGCTGTGAAAGGATAAACTGTTCCCCTGCATCCTTATCTTCCAGAAACATTAACAGCACACATAAATATGCATATTCTTCCTTTGAGTCGAATACAGCAATTCCCATAAATTTTTCCGGAACAACCGGTATTTTTTCCATTTTTACAAGCAGGGAATTATCTATAATCTGGCATCCCAGTTTATCTGTAGAATATTTTCTGATCTCACCTACCGCATCCCTGATTTTATAATATAATTCTTTATCCTCTGATTTTAGGATCCAGCGTCTGTTTAATAAGGTTTCCAGTTCTTTCATGCCTCTGCCTCCTGAAATACCAGTCTCATTTTAGGCATCGTAAAATTTCCATCTTCGCAATGAATCACACATTTCTCATCAGCTCTGCCTCTATCCAGCCTGTAACCTCTTCCATCATCTGTCCTTGCAGAAAAATCAGCTGATTCCATTGCATCTGATATCCATTTCAGTAATATCTCCCTCAGCCTCGGCGTTAAAACAGGCAGATCTGAAAAGTCAATTACCCCATTTTTTTCAAGCTGGCGTATTTTCTGCATTTCTTCTTTTTGCTGTTCCAGCAGCTGCCTGCGTATTTCCATTTTTTTCTCTTTTGCTTCTATGATCGAGCTTCTTCTTGTTTTTTCACGGTAAGTACGTACTCTCGGCTTTAACTCCACCAAAAATGGATTTTCTTCATATACACCTTTATTAATGCTGTCTGTTTCCCGGATGCTGTCTGCTGCTATGTGAAATGGTTTCTCTAATCCAAATACCATGGCTGCCATCTTGTGAGCATCTGCAAGATCTTCACATTTCATAAAAATTTCCGCGATTTTTTTATACTCTTCCTTCCTGTTCGCTCCCAGAGTGTTTTTTTCACTAAGCTGGGTTGCATATCTGGTAATACGACGTATTATCTCATTGGTTGCATCAAATAATTTTGCCGCTTCATTTTCCTGCTCTTCATTTCCGGCAAACCAGTTATAAATACTCTGATATCTGCCCCGGATCTTTTTCTGTATCATATCTTCAGATATTTCAACATCCATGCGTGGGATCAGCAGCTCATATTCAACAATCTTGTGAAAGATCTGGTCCTGCATTTCCTTGTCCTGCATTCTTAAACATTCTTCTATTACCCCCACATTGCGCTGCAGCCCTTTAATAAAACTGCGTAAATATTCGATCAGACGGTCCTTAAAAACAAGAAATTGTTTTGTATGCATCATTTCTTCCGCTTTTACACTATTCAGATCACGGATATAATCCTGATAATTCTGATTTAATCTTATAAAATCATTATTTAGATCCGTCCACCAGGTATATACTGTATTGGTATCCTTATCAAGCATATCTGGAAATTTTTCTATATTCCGCCTTATGCGCTCCAACAAAGTAGGTTCAAGAGATGCACCTTCAATAAACAGATTCTCCAGCCGTATTACCAGACGTTCTATCTCAACACTATATTCTGACATCTGGTATCTGTATTTTTTATGCTTAAACTCTTCTATTGAGGAAACTTTTCTGGTGTCCTGTATTGTATTCAGATTCTTCCATTCTGTCAGCATGGCAAGATCCTGCTGACACTGTTCCTGCTTATAATCTGCCCATAATGGATCTGCTGACATCTGCTCATAGACCTCTTCCTGATACAGCCAGTATTTCAATTTCTCATAATTTTCAAAAAAAATACGCATAATACAGCGATATCTGCTGACATTATCCGCATTTAAATATTTAGCTTCTGTTAATGGCTTTATTAATTTATCTGTGGCCTGCACCTGTTTTCTCCCTTGCGTTTATATTTGTCCGCACAATTTTAGCTCGTTTTTTAAAATCTGATCCCAATCCCGGAAACATTTGAAGGCTTTCAAATTTACCGTCTTTCCCCTCTCCTTCAGCTGCTTCCTTGGATTTCACATTGTTTCAGCTGCTTTTATTATACATGAAAAGCTATAATATTCAATGTGGATTTTTACATACAACTTTATTCCGCCACAGTACAGCCATGTGCTGATTTAAATGAGAAAGTGTGTTGCAAACTTGCTTGCATAAGCACGTTTGCATCCAGATCAGCATATGGTGGACGCCATGCTTCTTGTTTTCACGGATCACACCACATACTAAGAGCCAAGATCCCACTATCCAAGCAGTTTCCCGGCTCTTAGTTTACTATTCAAATTTCTTTGCGGACTGCGTTTCACAACACCCCAAGACTATGATCCGTGGTTTTGTGCCGCATACATGTTCTGTTTCCATTCTTTCCGTATCATTTTGCTGTCCTTTCTAATGGCAGCTGTGACTTCCGCATCCATGCTCTCCACATGTATGTCCTTCCCCATGGCTGTGCTCATGATGAGAGCACTTTACATCTGGATCATAATCAAGTGTTTCATTAATAAATGCTTCTACTGCCTTATCCGCATCCCCGGAAACTCCTCCGAAAAGCTTAATGCCTGCTGCCGCTAACGCTGCCTGTGCACCGCCTCCGATCCCGCCACAGATCAACACATCTGCATTTAATGCATTAAGAACTCCTGCTAATGCGCCATGTCCGTTTCCATTCGTATCTACTACTTCTGAATGTACTATTTTTCCTTCCTCTACATCATAAATCTTAAATGACTCTGTGTGTCCAAAATGCTGGAAAATCTGTCCATTCTCATATGTTACTGCTATTCTCATGATACCTTCTCCTTTTTCTACTGCATATTTTTGATAAAACTCCTGCTTGTAACATCCTCCAAGGCTGCAGTTACTGCTCTGACCATTACAGATCCTAAAATCCCCGCCTTCAATTTTGAGCGGATGCCCATCAATAAGTGCATCTGCTATTTTCTTCCTGGCAATCTCGTAAATCCGTTGAACTGTTGTTCTTGCGATCTGCATAGATTCTGCACACTGCTCCTGACTATAACCTTTCTTGTCCAAAAGACGGATTGTCTCGTACTCATCTACCGTCAGAACAATGGGCGTTTTTTTCTCAGTATCATCTGCCGGAAGAAATTCTAAAATTTGTGGGAAATGACAGACTTTTCTGCATTTTACTGGTCTCGGCATAAACTGCTCCTTTCTCGCTTTTCTTATTGAATATTCTTGCGGAAGAACCATCCGAGCCGGAATATTCACTTATATGTTATCTCTATAAAAGGCATATGTCAATAACGTTTTTGACATATGCCTTTTATGATATAGTATAAAATACTTTTCACTCAAATGCAAAAAAAATTAGAAGAAGTTTTCCATTGCCTCGCTGTATTCGCAACGCACGGTGACCCGGTTCTGGCTGTCCAGGGTGCAGGTAAACAGGGTGAGCGGCCACTCTCCGCTCGTCATATCGTCCACACTCCAGGGAGTCAGTGCCTCCGTTACCGCCACATAGTAAGAAAACCGGTTTCCCACAGCATCTGTAAAAAAAACCTCGCTTCCTTCCGGAAGAGTTCTTAATCCCCCAAAATGAGACTGATAATTATGCGCTGCGATTACCAAATCCCCCTTGTAGGCGCTTCCGGAATAACGGCAGGGTGCCAACCTTAAAGAAGAATAACTCCAGCTGCTGATAACCGGAAGTTCCAGATCCAGCGCCGGAATCTCCAGAATTCCTATACACGCCACATCACCCAGACTTTTCAGCGTGTATTCAGGCATATCCATATCCGGGTTCAGAAGATAGTCCGGTATGTTCTGTTCATCTTCTTTATCCGAATCATCAGGACTCTCTGATGCTTTTTTGTTTTCCTGCAGATATTCTGCCAGGATTGCCTCCTCGCTCTCCCGGGCACGGTGTCCGTCCCACAGATTATACACCAGGAGCAGCACTGCTGCTGTCACCAGAATCAGTCCTGCTCCTTTTAAAATATTTCCAATTCGATTCTTTTTCTTATACTGCATCTTTTTATTTCTTTTCTTCCATGGATTTTCGCAGCTGCTTACCTACTAACAGACAGATCACACCGGCCAGCATAAGAAGAGGAACCGGCCACCAGAGCTGTCCTGTCTGTGGAAGCTTCTGAGAAGAATTTCCACCATTTTCTCCAGACGTTCCCGTTTTATCTGGTGCTTCTGGTTTATCTTCTGAATCTGCTGTTTTAGTGTTTGTCAGCACAACTGTATTCCCCTCTCGGCTGGTGCTCACAGTATAGCCTGACGGTACTTCTGTTTCCACCACGCTCCAACTCACCTGTGATGAAAGATCTTCCCAGGTATAGGACCACTGATTCTCCTTTTCCAGAATCTGACTGTCCGCAACTGTTGTTGTTCCATCCTGATCTGTTCTCAGCAGATCAACCTGCACCGAAGCCGGACGTTCTTTTGCCTGATCCTGCTTCCATACCTTCAGCACATGGATCTTTGTCTGGGAAACTTCTATATTATCACTTTCTTCCTCGTCATACTTCATGTTTACCTTTATATGTAGCGGATCTTTCTGCGAAGCATCCGGAAGCGCAATCAGTGAAACAGGCGGAACAGATATCTTTACCTTTCCATTCTCCTGCACCTCGATTTCCTGACCTTTTACCAGATAAAGCCCATTTGAAAGATTTTCAAAGCATACGGTTTTGTCACTTCCTGATTTCAGCACTGCATCTGCCTGGATTCCGTCACGTTCCGCATAATCCGCAAGCGTACGCGCTGTTCCTCTCCATTCATCTGATTCCAGGGAAACCCGATAATTCTGAAATTTTTCTGTCAGTGCAAAACCACCTGTATCTTTGTAGTCTGCCACACGATACAGCGAAAACTCCAGACCCTCGGCCGGACATCCAAGAGAAATACTTCCCTTTGTCTGTTCTGCTTCCGCCGCAGCCAGAACCGGTGTGTTCATCAGCATCCCGGAAAAAACAGCGGCAAAAGCCAGCATGCATATCATTCTCTTTATTCGACTGTAACAGCTCTGCCTGTATTGGTACTTCATCTTCTTCTCCCACTGGTTTGTTTTGTTCTGATTCGTTTTGCTCTGGTTTGTATGGTTGCTTTTCTTCTGTTTTTACTTCTGTTTTTACTTTTCTTTTTTCTTTTTGGAACGCGCTCCGACACGTCCACTGCAATAAAACTGATGATAAGAAGCGGAATTCCAATGCCTACTGCAACAAGCACAGTACTCACCTTTGCGGCATCCGATGTGATCCTCGAATTATCTCCCGACCGGTTTGCGATCCTGTGACCGCGCACCAGCAGTCTCTCTGTGTTGATTCCATAGGGCGTACAGGTAAGAAGCGTACACAGATCCTCGCCTTCCTCAATGTTCAGAAGTCCATAATCTATTGGTTCTACGATATGAATCTGGTCGACTTCATATGTAAACACCTGATCATAAATATGAAGCAGAAAAATATCACCCTTCTGCAGCCTGTCAAGATCCGTAAAAAGCTTTGCACTCGGAAGTCCCCTGTGCCCGGAGAAAACACAGTGCGTTCCACTGCCTCCAACCGGCAGGCTGGACCCTTCCATATGGCCGACTCCCACCTGTAAAACCGAAGCATCCACTGTGTGATAAAGGGCAAGCTTACAGTCTATTTCCGGTATGGTGATATACCCCATCATTCCAGTTCCGTCTATATCCAAGAGACTCTTATACCACTCATCCTGCTCCTCCGTCGGAGTAAAACGGCCTGGATCTGAAATCAGCGTTTCATTATATTTTTCCGCCTGCTCAAATGCCTGCTTCTTCTCCTGCTCATCCATCTTTTCAATCCGGTCCGAATACTCCGCAACCGCCTGCGTCTGATGCTTGGAATTCCAATAGTTACTGACTGTCGGATACAGCAGCAAGGACAGACCTGCAAGAAAGACCAGCACCGTGGTAATTGTTGAAACATGCTTTCTCATCTTACAATCCTCTCCTTGCTGCTGTACAGGGAATGCCCATTCCCCGCACAGCGAAATTACTACACGATACCTGTGTCAAAGGGTATCATAGTCGGAGCTTTGACCCCAACATTATCTCATGCGTTTCTTTGTGATCAATACCACACTGGATCCAAGTGCAAGAACTGCACCCAGGAAGTAGATCAGAGATGTACCATTGCCACCTGTGGATTGGAGGATGGTACCGGATTTATTTTCAACTTCGACTGTAGTTGCTTCTGTTCCTAGATCCCCAACACTAATTTTTCCATCTTCAGCAATGACTACTTTTATTGGAGCAGACAGCTTGTTATAACCGTCTGGCTGCTTTGTCTCTGTAAGATGGTATGTTCCTGCAGAAAGACCTTCAATTGTGAATTTACCATCATCAGGAGTAGTTATTTCTCCCTTGTCTAGTCTTGGATTTTCAGCAGATTCTGCTACTCGATAAGTATTAATCAAACTATTCTCTGAACCTTTCTTTTGCACCAAATTAATCAATGTTGAATTATTATTTTCTCCCACTTTACTTAATGTAAATCTTGCATTTGCAAGTCCATTTTTTTGAGTATCTTTCATCGTATATTTAAATACGCTGATGCTATAGGTTTTTGTAGTAGTCTTATCATGAATTGTTTCACTACTATTTCCATAACTTAACCATGTTTCATTCTCATTGCCATTTCCTGCAATTACTGCATTCTTATTCAAAGTTGCAGAGTAAGTAACAACTATCGTATCGCCAGTTTTAAGTCCATCGCAAAATGTATCATGAAAAGCAATTTCAAATGTACAATCATCGGTAATAGCAGTAGATGAATCTGTAGATTTTTTTAGTGTATAATTTGTTGTATCAACTTCTGTTCCATTTTTTTTCACAGTTACAGTACCATCAAATGTTAATCCTGCATCCATCTTATCATGCAGCACATATTTCCTTGCTCCAGGCTGTGCCGTAATTGTCGTCTTGAATTCTACTTTATCACCAATACTTGCTGTATTATTATCTCCCCAAGTACTATCTGCTTTCTTAACTTTCTTTTCTACTGAAGGAATATTATTCTTTTCATCAATAGAAATCTCTTTATGAGTTGTATCAAGTGCACAGAGTGTTCCTGTACTGGATTCTATAAGATAATATCCAAGAGAAAGATTCTCAAATTTTACAGTTTCCTCATTCGCTACCTCTGTTGCATCTGCCTCTATTTTCGAGGTTGAAGTATCTGACGGATGAGCATATTCCAATGCTTTTTTTATAAAATCTGTTTTTCTCTCTGCTGTATCTTCACCTATCCAAGTCACATAATTATTATCAATTTTTACATAATTATTTTCTATATCTGTACCTTTAATGAATGTACTCCAATTATATGTTGATGATGATTCATATGTTCTGACCTTATAAGCAAAATTATTTTCACTATAGCTTTCCAAATCTAGAATGCGGTATATTTTATACGTTTCACCTTTTGCTGCTTTATTAATTGTAATTGTTCCTGTAGATGCAGCTGCTGCTCCACTTTCTTCTGCGCTTACCACGCTGGCCATTCCCAATACCATCATAATAGAGAGCATAATGGCTGCAATTTTCTTAATCAGTTTCATTTCTTCCTCCTTGGTTTTGCGTCACTGCCCCCCCCCAGAAAAATTCCGTTTTTCTGAAAGGTACAGCACACCCTCTTTTGTATTACCTATTGTTACAGGCTCTTTTTTTTATATTAATCAGCATCTGCAGTCCGGCGAAAAATATCAATACCGCTCCTGCAAGCCTGAAAATAAGGGGACCATAACTGCCTGTAGAAGGCAGTTCTTTTACACGGGTCTGGTTGGTAACTGTCACCGTGTCTCCACTGACTGCGCTGTTTCCCCCTGTTGTTGCACCTGCAGTCTGTGGTTTCTCATACGATGTGAAGTATTCCATTTTGTTCACAGTCGCAACTGTGATTGAATCTGTGATTGGCTTTCCATTATCATCAAGTTCAAAAACATAATATGTCTTTTTCAAATCCAGATTCGTGAATTTCGCTGTCCTGGAACCTGTCTCTCCTGCCAGGTATGTAATAGTGACCGTCTGAAGCGGTGTTGTAGTTGTACCTGATGTAGTTCCGTCTGGATTTGTCGTGTTTGTTCCATCTGCATTCTCATACAGCCCAAACTTATACGTTCCACTCACCGAACTTGAAGCATGACCACCTGCATCCTTGAACTTCTTCTCCACTGTGATCTCACCTTTGTGGTTGAGGACAGTAAGTTCATAGGTCGACCTATACTGTTTCTGAATTCTCGAATCATTTATGCAGTTCTTCACATACTCCGAATAATCTGCGGCATTTTCTTCTTTTCTCGGAACCATAATATAGATTGGTTCACTGTTTACCACATATCCTGCCGGTGCCTCGGTCTCTGTCACTTTATAGATAGTGTTGTAATCCATTACATGATCTGCAGATGATCCTGCTCCAAAGGAAATTACTCCATTTTCATCGGTTGTTCCGGTCCATTTTTCTGCGTTCTCTTTAAATGTACCATCATTATTTCTTGTACAGGAGACTATCTCAAATCCAGCACCCGGCAATGTAACTGACAGATTATTCTGATCCTTTTTGACGATCTTCAGTTTAATATTCTTTCCTGCACCTACTGTTCCACCGGCAGCATAGGAATAATTCTTCTCTTCCACACTGTCTCCGCCAGCAGAAGAATAGTTCTCCCAGTATGCTTCATTTGAGAAACTTACTGCCTGGTCCGGTGGTGCATTCACCATCGCATCGTAAGTGATTTTAACCGACACATTACATGGAATTGCTATTTTCAACGTATTAGTTATTGCATCAAAGGAAGCTGTATAAATAACCGCTTCATTTGTTTTTGAATTAATCACACTGATTGATCCCGTATCCAGAATCAAAGAGGAACTCAGTTTATCAATTAACGTTAGTGTCTTACCGTTCTCCGCAGGAAGTACCTCACCAAGTGGATTCGCTTCGATTGTAAATGTTATTTTTTCGCTTTTCTTGCCGGTTATCTGTTTGTCCAGTTTCTTCTGCGGTTCTATAGTTGCCGGGGAAGTCGCTGTGCTGATAGCCTGTCCATCTGCTGTCTGGAGCGTAACCTGGTTTGTAAATGTCTTTTCTATTCCTCCAAGCAGTACATCAGGATCAGTCACCCTGCATACAACCTGCACGTCAACAGAATAATCATCTCTCTTTTTCCCTGCTATGAAATCACCCAGTTCGATCAGAGCCTGCTTTCCCATGACATAATAGGTTGTTATCTTTTCAGGTCCATTATCTGTACCTGCCGTAATGGTTTTTTCTTCCCATCCGTCTGACTTGAGTTCTGAAATTCCTTTCGAGGAAATCGCACCAAAGTCCTGACCTCCTCCAACCCATTTGATTCGAATATATGCGAGTTCCATACCATCCGGTATCGTCTCCAACACCCGATAGGTTCCTGACAGTTCCCCTGCGTAGTTCACCTTAAACGCCCAGGCCGCATACTGTCCTGCACCCGGCAGTTCAGTTGTAACAATCCTGCTATTTTGTCCCTGATCTGCACCGTCGTTCTTGCTGGTTACTGTTGTTCCATCATAGGTAAATGTCTGTCCAAGTTCCTTCAGGATGTCTGCGCCTCCACACAGAAGCTTATCCGCACTGCCATGGTCAATCCAGGTATTGCCATTGTCGCTTGTACTGATATGATTTCTATATGTGAAAGCATCACGATATTTTGTCGGCAATGACTGTGGTTCTGTCCTTACGATGAAGTAAAGCTTAGCTGTTCCAAGTTCAATCTTTTCATTTGCCTTTAATGACAGTTCACTGTGATTATCCGTACCTGTGAAGTTTTTATCATTAGTCGGTTTCGGCGTAAACTTATCAGTTACATCTGTAAGTCCTCCAGTCCTCTGAAGTTCCTCCAGACTGCTGTACCCGGTGATCGTCTTTTCCTCTGGCAATGTTCCCATATAAATTCCTGCCAGTGAATCTGAATGCAGATAAGAGTCTGTCAGACCTGAATCCCTTGATATGGCATCCTTGAAATATGTATCCTGCATAATTGCCGTTCCTGATACTTCGATCACCCAGTAGAGTTTTCCATTTTGCCAGGTTGTCGCGTCTGTTTTGGGTTCCTCATAATACCAGGATTCTTTTTTAACATTCATTTTATAAGAACCGGAGACTGTCACTTCTCCCTGAGAAGATATCCCGTCAAGTTGGAAACTATTCTTTCCTCTTATCACCTTTCCTGACAATGAAAATGTATTAGTGACCTTTACCTCGCTAAAATTGCTGTCTGCCGGCTTTGCATAGTAGGTAAATTTATATGCATAATTTGCATTTGTCCAGCCAAGATCTGATGGTTTCAGGGTAAACGATCTTAAGCCGTCAATCTTCACCCATTTTGTCTCTTTTGCGTCATATATTTCTTTATTTGCATTGTACTCATAGGCTTCTACTTTCGCATATCCGGTATAGTTCATCTTATCCGAACTCAGTGTATCCGTCATCGACACACCTGTCGCATCCCACTCACCCAGTGTCTGGTTGACATCTACGGTATATGGGTAGCTTCCGGCAGGGACAGTGAAAGAGGTATCTGTCTGAGAATCAATTATTTCCGGTTTGCCAGACGACTCATTATATTCATACTTGTCGCCGTTCATCGGGATTGTCCGCTCTGTCTCAGTTCCGGTTCCGATACGGTCGTAGTTGCTGTAGATGTTCTCATCGGTATAAGTCAAGTCGACTTCCTT
>ERZ791612.307-NODE-307-length-28885-cov-5.448456_pt1 | contig 28885 bp, 25 predicted proteins | sample MGYA00509963_ERZ791612 | MGnify/ENA primary metagenome ERZ791612 (study PRJEB30046, sample SAMN00791906) | human gut metagenome | study: EMG produced TPA metagenomics assembly of the A metagenome-wide association study of gut microbiota in type 2... | reverse complement strand
ACTACGTTATCGTACGGCACTTTCGGTTCCAAAAGTGCCTACCATGTACAGTAACTATTCATGCAACTATTGCATCGTGTTTGCACAATTATCATTGACACAGATTTCATTCTCTTTTACAATGATACCATACGATTTTTACTGAACCCAGGAGGTTTTATCATGGCAGTTACTATAAAAGACGTAGCAGCTCTTGCAGGTGTATCTTCTTCTACTGTATCCAGAACCTGCAAAAACAATCCATCTATAAGCGAAGAAACAAAAGAAAAAGTACGCCGCGCCATGGCACAATTAGGATATGAACCCAATTTTCAAGCCAGCAACCTGGCTTCCAAAAATTCCCGCACCATAGGGATCATTCTGCCCGTTTCTGCCAGAGAAGCATATGAAAACCCATTTTATCTGGAAGCTATCCGCGGGGTCAGCCAGCTGTGCAACAAGCGACAGTATATTAATACAGTGATCACAGGTGAAAGCGAAGAAGAGATTCTTCAGGTGATAAAGACCATGGCACGCAGCGGCCAGGTAGATGGGTTTATTGTCCTGTATTCCCGTCAGGATGATCCCATTGCCGGTTTTCTCTATAATGAAGGCTTTCTTTATGTGCTGGTGGGAAAAGCCTATGCCCATGCAAACCAGACTATCTACATTGATAATGATAACCTTCTGGCATCTCAGGAAGCCACTGAATATCTATACCAGATGGGTCACAGGCGGATCGGCTACATTGGAACTGATACATCCATGATCTTCTCTGCTGACCGCAAAAGCGGTTATCAGACTGCACTTTTGCAGCATAACATCCTTCCAAGAGCTGATTACTGCGTAGAAATGGCTGCATCAGAAAAAGACAGCGCACCTTTACGCTGTCTTCTCTCTATACCAGACCGTCCCACTGCTGTTGTAGTCAGTGATGATATCCTGGCTGTAACCCTGGAACGTGTCTGTCTTGAAATGGGGCTTTCCATACCGAAAGACCTTTCCATTATCTCTTTTAATAACTCTTTATTTGCAAGGCTTACCTCTCCCCAGCTTACTTCGGTAGATATCAACTCCTTCCAGCTGGGATCAGAAGCTGCTGCCCAGATAATCAACCATATTGAAGATCCTGATCTTCCTGCTACCAAGATCCTGGTACCTCACCATATGGTAGAACGGGACAGCTGCTGTCCGCCAAAAAACAGCATATTATAAATTTTTTACTGGATCCATGCCCCGTTCCCATCTACATAATAACCATCTGGTGTGCGGGTATTGGTAAGCATCTCACCGCTGTCACAGCAGTAATACCATACATTATTCCACTGTACCCAGCCAGTTACCATATAGCCGGATGCATTGAAGAAATACCAGTAATTGTTGATGTACTGCCACTGGTTCACCGGATAACTGCGGTCTGCGTTGCAGTACCACCAGCCCACATCATTTTTAAGCCATGCGCCCTGGCTGCTGTTTGTATCTCCAGGGCCTCCATCATCGTTTACGGAATTGGATGGTGTATTTCCGGAGGATCTTCCATTGTCACGGATATCTCTTGCCTCGCTGGAAGAAACGCTTAATTCATCAGACTCTTCCCAGTCACCTTTATTGGAAGAATTGTAAATAGCACGCACCTTAAAGGTGTAATCGCCGCTTCTTGTAAAATAGCTGGCAAAGTTATAACTGGTATCTGTGGTGGAGATGGCAGAAGAAATGCTGCTGCCATCCCTGTAGAGACGTACCTCATAGCGCTTTGCATCTTCCGGCTCTTCCCAGCTGGCGGTGCCGTCATAATCATCCCAGTTCAGTTCTGTTACATCCAGCTCATAATCATCGGAGTCACGTTCCAGCTTTTCCAGTGTAAGGCTGACTGTCAGCTCATATTTACCGGATCGGCTGACTGATGTCACATTGGCATCATTTCCGCTGACTGAAATATCACTCTTGTTGATACCTGTACCAAAATAAGCATCCCCGTCTGAAGATAATGTAACCTTGATCTTTGGTCTTGCGCCATTCTTCCACTCGTCAGATGGCTCATTTGTAACCTCTACATCGTCCACACTGCAATATCTTGAGGAAGTAGTCACTTCCACATCATTGCTGCTGTCACCTGCCTCAATAGAAGAATCGATCTTCAGTGAAATACTGCTGATCTTTGTATCCGCCCATACATTTACAGGCATTGCAAGACTAAGTGCCGTAATAAGAGCTGCCAAAAGCTTTCCCGTTTTCTTCATGGAACTCCTCCTTTACATCCAGATGTATTTCAACCTGATTTCAGTATAGCACACCTCCTTATTACTTTTCTATTACAATTTCAGTCACAGTCTTTACAATTATACATAAATATAATCATTTAACACCGGCTGCAGACCGCCTTTTTCCATATCTTCATACATGCTGGCAAAGGAGCGGCCGTCGTTGATCTCAAACTGCTCATCTCCTACGTCTGCATCTTCCTTACCCTCGTATTTCTCCTCATGATCTCCAATGCCTGTAGATACACCGGCAGATACCTTTGTTGCACAAATCTTGGTAATACCATTTCTGAAAGCAGCGCTCTCCCGGCTGGAAACAGTGATGCCTGCAAATGGCAGGAAAATACGGTATGCGCATAGAACCTGGCAAAGTTCTTTTTCCCCTACATCTCTTGGGTTGATCTTGTCATTATTAACGATTGGACGCAGTCTTGGGCAGCTTAAGGACAACTCAGCATAAGGGTATTTCCGGTTAATATAATACACATGAAGAGCCGTTGCCAAAGCATCCTTCCTGAAATCATCCAGACCTAACAGTGCAGAAAAACCTGCGCCTCTCATGCCGCCCATAAGAGCCCGCTCCTGGGCATCAAAACGGTATGGCCACACACGTTTATGTCCCATAAGATGCAGTGTTTCATACTTATCTGTATTATAAGTCTCCTGGAATACAGTCACATAATCTACACCACATTCATGGAGATATTTATATTCATCTACATTCACAGGATAGATCTCAATACCGATATTGCGGAAATATTTTCTGGCGATCTTTACTGCTTCTCCAATATATTTTACATCAGAATAAGCCCGGCTTTCTCCTGTAAGGATCAGTATCTCTTCCATGCCGGTCTTTGCGATCACCTGCATCTCATGCTCGATCTCTTCAGTGGTCAGCTTCTTTCTGCGGATGTTATTATAGCAGTTAAAACCGCAGTAAATACAGTAATTCTGGCAGTAATTGGCAATGTAAATAGGAGTAAAAATATATACAGTATTCCCAAAATGGTTTTTCGTGATCTCCTCTGCCTTTCTTGCCATGGCTTCCAGATAAGGTGCTGCTGCCGGGGATAAAAGTGCCTTAAAATCTTCAATGGAACATGTTTCATGGGACAGCGCCCGCTCTACATCTGATGCTGTATAGGCATCATAATCAAAAGCTTTCATGGCCGCTTCCACTTTATCCTTGATGTCAGACTGGATCACTTCCATTCCTTCCATATATTCCATATGGTTTGTGCGGAACGTAAGATCCTGCTCCAAGCGGTGTTTCCGTTTTAATGCTTCTTCCGGCAGCTTGTCACTGTCCACAAAATAAACCTGGTTTTCTTCGTTCATATCTGCCGCCTCCTAACGTAAAAATCCTGTAAGCGGATCAGATGCACTGCCGCCTCTTGCCAGGACTCTTCCCATTCCTGTAAGGTAAGCTTTTCTTCCTGCTTCAATAGCCAGCTTAAAAGCATTTGCCATGGCAGGCACATCCCCGGCTGTTGCAATAGCAGTATTTGCCATAACTGCCGCAGCACCCATTTCCATTGCCTCACAGGCCTGGGAAGGTTTGCCGATACCTGCGTCTACGATGATAGGCAGGTCGATCTCATCGATCAGCACCTGGATCATGGCTTTGGTTGCCAGTCCCTTGTTACTTCCGATAGGGGCTGCCAGGGGCATAACTGCTGCTGCACCTGCACTTTGCAGATCTCTTGCCACATTTAAGTCCGGGTTCATATATGGCAGAACAATAAATCCCTCTTTTGCAAGGATCTCTGTCGCTTTTACAGTTTCATAATTATCCGGGAACAGGTATTTTGTATCCCGCATGATCTCAACTTTTACAAAATCCCCGCAGCCCATGGCACGGCTCAGTCTGGCTATGCGTACAGCTTCTTCTGCATTTCTGGCACCGGAAGTATTGGGAAGCAGTGTGACTCCTTCCGGGATATGATCTAAAATGTTTTCCTTTTCCTGGGTATTTGCCCGTCTTAAAGCCAGGGTAATGATTTCTGCACCGCCCTGTTCTACTGCAGCCTTGATCAGATTAATGTTGTATTTACCGGAGCCTAAAATAAAACGGCTGTTAAATTCTTTTCCCCCAAGAACCAGTTTATCTTCCATGTTGTTTTCCTCTCTTTTTTACATATGCATATATTTATGTATTTTTCTGTTTATATGATTTCAGATTTTTCTGTTTATTTTCTGCTTATCTTCTGTGTGCAGACTTCTTTTTTATGACTGCAAGATCAGCTGCAATACCTTATTTGCCTGGTGTGCGGCACAGGCTGCCACTCTTGGAGCCATAAGACCGATCCCGTTTCCTACATCGGTTTTCTGGTCTCCACACACATAAAGGCGTCTCATCATCTGTCTGGTCTGTATATCGTTTGTATCACCGAAACCAGCCATTCCATTTCCGGATACTACGGTGGTTTCCGGGCACTGTCCTAAAACCTCTCTTACCAGCATGGCCTTCTGATCAGGTTTGTCAAATGCTTCACAGACAATAGGATACGCCATGAATAATTCTTTTACATTATCCGGTGTGACTTTTATGCAAATGGACGTATATTCCAGATAAGGATTGATCTGGCAAAGTATATCCGGCAATGCCTCTGCCTTTGGTCTTCCCAGATGTGGGATCATATACATCTGCCGGTTCAAATTGGTCACATCCACTGTATCAAAATCTACTAAAAGCAGGTGTCCCACCCCGCTCCTTGCAAGCATTACCGCTATATTAGACCCAAGGCCTCCAAGACCGGCTACTGCCACACGGGCATTTAAAAATTTCTCTTTCATTCCTCTAAGAAACCTGGCGTCAAAGGCCCGGTCCAGTTCTTCTCTCCTGATCAGGGCCTGCATTTTTTCCTGTATGTCTGTCATTTTTCAGCCTCCTCCTACAAAACAAAGTATTTCAAGTTGGTCGCCTTCTTTGATCATCGTATTTTCAAGCTGATCCTGAGGAATGATCGTTAAATTCTGTTCCACTACCACGCGGCTTGTATCATATCCTTCTTCCAGAAGGTATGCATATATTGTTTTTCCAGCTGCATTTTTTTCTTCTCCGTTGACCGTTACCAAAATAGGGCCTCCTTTCTGACATGATGTCCTCTTTATTGTCTGTGCAGACGTTTTTAATCTGTTTTTGAGCGCCATGAGAAACACTCTCCTACTGTTGCCCATAAAAAAACGCCTGCGGATGTTATATCCACAAGCGTTCTGTACATTCTTCTATTCATCGCCGGGATACACGTAAAATATGTTCCGGCGCCTTTTGATTTTGTGAAAAGTGGTGCCCCCAATTCACAAAACAGGAATGATCCTGAGACCATTGCCCGCTTTCTTAATACTACACTAACTTAGAATTTTTTTCAACAACAATTTTCTGAATATTATAAAATATCGCAATATTCTATACTATTATGACGATTTTTCCGGCAATACGATCCACCGGTCTTCTAAGTTATGGATCGCAGCCCGTATCCCATAGGCTTTTTCGATCCGGTCCGGTGTGATCACTTCTTTTGTTGCTCCTTCTGCCAGTACGTGGCCATCGTGTAATAATGCCACCCGGTCCGCAAAATCAAGAGCCAGGTTTAAATCATGGATCACCGCTACTACTGCCAGGTTCTTTTCCCGGCTTACTTTTACCAGAAATTCCATGACCTCGTACTGATAGCGAAGATCCAGGCTGCTGGTAGGTTCGTCTAAAAGAAGTACCTGGGGATCTCCTGCCAGTGCCCTGGCGATGAGGATTCTCTGGCGTTCGCCGCCGCTTAGCTGTCCCATCTGCCTGAAAGCATAGTCAGACAGACCAAACTGCTCTAGCACCTGGGCACTTTTTTCCACATCCTCTTTTCCTGTTTTTCCCCTTGAAAACGGAAGACGGCCGGAAATAACCGTTTCCATAACTGTAAGGCTTAAGCCAGCCTGTGTGTTCTGGGGAACATATCCGAAGATCCTTGCTTTTTCTCTGAGAGAAAGAGGCGCTGTGTCTTTTCCCAGCCATTTTACAGTTCCGTCAGAAGCTTTTAAAAGACCGTTGATGCATTTTAATAAGGTGGTCTTTCCTGCTCCATTGGCGCCTAACAACAGACATACTTCCCCACGTCTGGCCTGGAAACCGGTTCCTTTTAAGATTTCTCTTTTACCGTAATGGAATTTTATACCGGAAACTTCCAGATCTGCCGGTGTTCCCATTACAATTCCTGATCCATTGACATTTCCCATTTTATTTTCAGTTTTGCTTTCAGTTTTTCTTTCAGTTCCAGTGGGATTTCCATTTGTGATCACATATCCAGCTTCCCTTCTATCTTCCATCACAAACTCTTCCTCCTTTCACGAAGGATAAGATACAAAAATAATGGAACACCTACATAGGAAACAACGATACCCACAGGCACTGTAGTAGGTGAAAAGGCGTTTCTTCCCAGTGTATCTGCCGCCAGTACTAAAAATGCCCCTGTTACTGCAGAATAAGGAAGAAGATGACGATAATCACCTCCAATGAGCATACGTGCCATGTGAGGTGCTACCAGACCAACAAAACCAATAATGCCGGTAAAACTGACTACCGATGCTGTAAGTAAAGTTACTGCACCACCGCAAAGCAGTCTGGTGCGTTTAACATTAACCCCTAAAGCTCTTGCAGTTTCATCTCCCCCATCATCCAACAGGTTAAATGCCCACGCCTGACTCATAAATACAGGAAAAGCTGCTGCAAAGAAGAAAAGCATAATGGCAATATCAGACCATGTTACAGCTGTAAGGCTTCCAAAGGACCAGTGTACAATAGCAGGAAGCTGCTGCTCATTTGCCACAAACTGCATAGTGGAGTTTAAGGCATTAAACAGATAATTTAAAGCAATGCCTGTCAGTACCAATGCTTCCGGACGGAGCTGTTTGTAGCTCGCCACTGTATAAACAACAATGGCACAGATCACAGACATGGCAAAAGCAGCCGCTACAGTAGCTCCCTTTTGCATCCACAATGGAAAGCCGCCAAACAGGATCATAAGTGCCGCTCCAAACGCTGCTGCACTGGAAAGACCTGTTGTAAAAGGACTGGCCATAGGGTTTCCTGTAATAGCCTGCATACCAGCTCCTGCAATCCCCAGTCCGGCTCCTGCGATCACAGCTGCCGCGATTCTTGGAAAACGCAGCATAAGAAGTACGTTCTGCTCTTTTGCATCTAAGGGCATCACTCCTTTAAACATTCCCGTAAAAGAAGGAAGCCATGTTACGATTATACGGTCTGGTGTCAGCTTTGCCACCCCCAGGCAGGCAGCCCATACAGCCATCACCAGCAGCGCTAATAAAAGAACAGCCAGAAGAATGTTCTTTCTCCTGGCTCTTCGCAGATAATCGCCTGCTAAATCTCTCTTTTCCTGGTTATTATCCGCCCTCATGTGCATTAACCCTGTGCAGGTACGTGATAATAATGAGGTGCGTTTGGTTCAAAGCCCTGATACTTCATCCACTGGGTAAAGATAGCATCTGGATCTAAGTCAGTCATCAGATCCGGATACAGCCATTTTGCCATGTAAGCAGCTCCGATCATCTTTCCAAGACCGCCGTTCATAAATGCTGTATTAATATAGAAGTTTCCTTCCTTAACAGCCTTTAAATCCTTCCAGCCTGGACGTTCAAGCATTTCTTCCGCCTTCTCAGCAAATTCTTCCTGTGGTGGTGCTGTAAATACACCGCTGTTTCCGATTACATTTTTACCAGCATAGATCTTTACGATCAGGTCTGGATCTTCTGTTAAGATCTGCTCTGGATCAATGTCCTTACCAGCTAAGGAAGCATCACCAAAAATATTAATACCGCCAGCCATAAGGATCATGTTGTGCCAGCCATCGTTAGAAGTTCCTGGAATACAGGTGCTGTAATCATTGCCATATTCCCAGTAAACTTTCTTGCGGTCTGTTACCTGCTTTAACTGCTGGTTGATATAGTCAACTGGTTTCTGATAAAAGTCAACCAGTTCTTCTGCCTGCTCCTGCTTTCCAAACAGTTCGCCGCAAAGACGGATCTGCTTTGGAACATCAGAGTTATCCCATCCTGTAATAACAACTACCTTAATGCCAAAGGACTCTAATTTATCAACAGACTCTTCTACTTTGCCGTTCTTTGGAACTACCAGCACCTGAGGATCTAATGCAACAATCTTCTCGTAATCATACTCATCTTTTCCGAATGTTTCATCTTCACCAAACTGTGGCCAGTATACCGGATCCTGAGAGGTGTACTGATCTACACCTACTACTGCATCACCAGCGCCAACGGCACGGATTAGCTCGTTATTATAACGGTTTGCAACGCAGGCACGGGTGATTGGAAGCTCCAGTTCTACTTCTCTTCCCAGGTCATCTACGAATGTGGTTGTTTCTCCCTCTTTTGCCTCTGCAGTGGTCTTTGCAGCAGTTGTTTCCTCTGCTGTTGTCTCTGCCGCGGTTGTTTGCGCTGCTGTGGTCTCCTGTTTAGATGCAGTGTTTCCTGCGCATCCTGTTACTGCGATCATAGCACCTGCTAAGATCGCTGCCAGCCATCTCTTGCTGTTTCTCATCTTTATGTCTCCTTTCAGTCTGCCTGTCCTATGTGCCTCTATTTTGCTGTTTTCATCTATTTGTACAGCCTTTCGCACAAGGATAAATATGCTCTCCATCATAAATTGCATAACAGAGCCATATCTTCTGCAAAGTTACATATTTACATATAATTTAAATACATTTTTCCTATATGCACATGTTTTTACAGACTGAAAGGTAATAGTCCCTGTCCCAGACTATTCCTCTGTCAGACATCTGGCCGGTCTCCTGGCTTATGGTTCATCCTCCGGACGCCTTCCCGCTTTCGCAGTGACTTTTTTGTCCTTTGTCCCCAATATAACTATCTGGCACTTATTGTCCCGGACAGTCACATAATTACAGTAGAGGCAGCTGCGGGGGATTTTCACCCCACTTCCCTGGCGGTTTCTATCATGTATTCCCTATATTGAACCGCCTTTTTTCCAGATGCTGCAAGTTTTCAGTTGAGCTTTTAAAAGGGTATCATTTTTTTAATGATTTGGCAACACCATTTTTCCATTTTTCATGCTCTGCCACTATATGCTTTTTTCTGTGGGTTCTGTCTTTGCAGCAGCAGAAATAATCCAGCACAGATCACAACAGACACTAAAGATCCCCCTGCAGTTGCCAGTCCCATTGGAAATAATGTTTCAGGAAATATCTTAGACGTCAGGTACACGCCAGGAACACGCACCAGGGCAATAGAGACAATATTGTGGATAAAGGAATATCCGGACCGTCCGCAGGCACAGAAATAGCCGCTGAAGCTGAAATGGATCCCTGCAAACATGCAGTCCCAAATATAGCCCTTCAGGTACTGAGTACCTGCACAGATCACAGCCTGGTCATTAGTAAACAGGTTCTCCACATTTCCAGCTGTAAACTGGATGATAATAGCTATGAGCAGGCCAAATCCACCTGCAATGCTGATAGCATATTTTAAGGCAGCCACTGCCTGCTGCGGCTTTCCTGCACCTACATTCTGGGCTCCTAAGGCTGATACGGTGGAGAGCATGGATGAAGGCACTAAAAACAAAAAACTGATCACCTTTTCCACAATACCTACTGCCGCCGCATCTGTCAGGCCTCTTCTGTTTGCAATAATAGTGATAATGATAAATGCCACCTGGATCAGGCCATCCTGCATGGCAATGGGAAAACCGATCTTTAACAATCTTCCCATCGTTTCTTTTCTGGGTTTAAAATCATCTTTCTTTACGGTAATGCCTGTTTTTCCCCTTATAAACATGGTCAGAGCCACGATCACACTCACTGTCTGGGATAAGGTAGTTCCCAGTGCTGCACCGGAAGGTCCCAAATGCAGGACTCCCATAAAAATATAATCCAGCACAATATTTACACCACAGGCAATGGCTATAAAGTACATAGGGCTTTTAGAATCTCCCATTCCCCTGAAGATAGAACTGATAATGTTATAAGCTGTAATAAAAGGGATTCCCATAAAACAAATTTTTAAATACATTGCTGTTCCTGCTGCTGCCTCTTCCGGTACAGACATGATCCCTACAATGCCATTTACGCAAAAATATAGAACAACCGTCAAAATAACAGAAAGCATCATAAATAAAGTAGCTGTATTTCCCGTATCCACCGCCGCCCGCTTCTTATCCCTAGCACCAATGGCCTGTCCAATATTTACAGTGGCACCCATTGCCAGACCTACGATCATCACCGTAAGCATGTGCATGACCTGGCTTCCAACAGACACAGCCGTGGTACTTGCCACGCCCTCAAACTGGCCGATGATAAACAGATCTGCCATTCCATACAAGGTCTGAAGAAAATACGCCAATAAATAAGGAATGGAAAAATAGATAATATTTTTAAATATGCTTCCTTCTGTAAGGTTTCTTTCCATAATATATGTCTCTCCTGTTGTCTGTTTCATAGCATTTTTTCTGCCTGTATCAGTTTATACTCTATAATAATTGTAGGGTCAAGTTTTTTATTTCCACTATCTCGGTCCATTTGGATACAAACAACAGTGTCCATACGCCGCTTTTCAAGCACAAGCAGCTCTTTTTGCAAACTTTTTTAGATATCTAAAAATTATTACAATTTTTTTGTATATTTTATAGTGCATTTTTTACAACTATATGTTATACTAATTAATGACATTTATTATCATTAAACAAAATATATGTTCAGGAGGATTTATATGAGCAGATTGGAGTTGTTCACCCCAAGTAAAGACCAGCTGATGGTTGAGAGTCTTTACAAAAATCTGGAGCAGCGTATTGTGGCCAGCCCTCCAGGTATCTGCCCTGTTGATATAACAAGGGCTTTTATCGAAATGTGCCATGCCCAGACCTGCGGAAAATGTGTTCCCTGCCGTGTGGGACTTCATCAGTTGAAACATATGATCACCAATGTGTTAAATGGCGATGCTGATTACGAGATCCTGGACCTGATCGAGGAGACTGCCCTTTCCATTATGCAGACCGCCGACTGTGCCATTGGCTCTGAAGCAGCCAAAATGGTATGGCGCATGGTACATACCTGCCGTGATGATTTTGAGGCACACATCCGCAATAAACGATGCAGCTGCGCTATTTCCCAGCCAGTTCCATGTGTTGCCCTCTGTCCGGCCCATGTAGACATTCCAGGTTATATTGCCCTGGTAAGAGACGGACGCTTTGCAGATGCCATCCAGCTGATCCGCAAGGACAACCCATTCCCTTCTACCTGCGGTTTTATCTGCGAACATCCATGCGAAGCACGCTGCCGCCGCAATATGGTAGATACCTCTGTAAATATCCGGGGACTGAAACGTGCTGCTGCTGATCTTGCAGGAAAAGTCACTCCGCCAGCCTGTGGTCCTTCCACCGGCAAAAAGATCGCCGTTGTAGGCGGCGGACCTTCCGGCCTCTCTTCTGCTTATTATCTGCAGTTAATGGGCCATCAGGTCACTGTTTATGAGATGCTGCCAAAGCTGGGTGGTATGCTGCGATACGGTATTCCAAACTACCGTCTGCCAAAGAACCGCCTGGAAGAAGATACAGATGCCATCCTGGAAACCGGCATCCAGGTACATTACAATGTAAAGATCGGTGAAGATATTAAACTGGACGAACTGCGAAAAGTATATGACGCAGTGCTTATTACAGTAGGCGCTTCTACAGATAAGAAGCTTGGCCTTCCAAATGAAGATGCAGCGGGTATTACTTCTGCTGTGGATTTCCTTAGAAACGTAAGCCTTGGGGACTGTCCTGATCTTAGCGGCCAGGAAGTAGCTGTCATCGGTGGCGGAAACGTATCCATGGATGCTGTCCGCACTGCCATCCGTCTGGGTGCAAAGAAAGTCAGCATCGTTTACCGCCGCCGCGTAGCTGATATGACTGCTCTTCCTGCTGAGATCGAGGCAGCTGTTGCAGAAGGTGTAGAACTGCTCACTTTGGTTGCTCCGGCTGGCATTGAAGTTGATGAAAATGGACGTGTAAGTGGTGTCCGGGTCACTCCTCAGATGATCAGTACCATCAAAGACGGCCGTGCAAGTGTAACTGCCAGCGGTGAACCGGAATATGTGATCCCATGCCAGACCATGATCATTGCCATTGGCCAGAATATTGAGGTCAAACATTATGAAGAGTCTGGTATCCCGGTATCCAGAGGTAAGATCGTTACTCTGCCAAACGGTGGATTTGCTGATATCCCAGGCGTATTTGCAGGCGGTGACTGTGCTTCCGGCCCGGCCACTGTTATCAAAGCCGTAGCTGCCGCAAAGGTAACTGCTGCCAACATTGACGAATATTTAGGATATCACCATGAAATCACCTGTGATATTGAGATCCCGATCCCAAATAACAACGACCATACTCCATGCGGCCGTGTAGAACTGTCTGAACGGGAAGCAAGTGAACGTAAACACGATTTTGAAGGTGTTGAAAACTGCATGAACAAGAAAGAAATAGCGCAGGAATCCGGACGCTGCCTCCGCTGCGATCATTTCGGCTTTGGAATCTTTAAAGGAGGGCGTGAGAAATTATGGTAAATTTAACCATCGACAAACTGCCTGTATCTGTAAAAGAAGGCACTACCTTAATGGAAGCAGCCGAGTCTATCGGCATCCATATCCCACACTTATGCTACTGGAAAGGTTTAAATGAGATCGCTGCCTGCCGCGTATGCGTTGTAGAATTAGAAGGACGTGACCATCTGATCACTGCCTGCAACAATAAGGTAGAAGAAGGCATGGTCGTTTATACTAACAGCCCAAAGGTACGCTTAGACCGCCGTCTTACTGTTCAGCTGATCTTATCCCAGCATGATTGCCGGTGCGCTACCTGTGTAAGAAGCGGCAACTGTTCTCTTCAGAAGATCGCAACGGATCTGAACGTCCAGGATGGTCTTTTTGAGGAACGTCTGGAAAAGCAGCCATGGGATAAAACATTCCCTCTGATCCGTCAATCCGAAAAATGCATTAAATGTATGCGCTGCGTTCAGGTCTGTGACAAGATCCAGGGCTTAAATATCTGGGATCTGGAAGGTACCGGTTCCCGTTCTACTATTAATGTAACCGGAAACCGTAAGATAAATGAAGCAGACTGTTCTCTCTGCGGTCAGTGTATCACCCACTGTCCTGTTGGAGCACTTCATGAGCGTGACGATACAGAAAAATTATGGAGAGCTTTAGCTGATCCTAATAAAACAGTTGTTGTACAGGTTGCTCCTGCTGTCCGTGCTGCATGGGGCGAAGGTCTTGGATTTACACGGGAAGAAGCTACCATTGGAAAGATTTTTGACGCTTTGAAGAAAATGGGAGCTGATTATGTATTTGACTCCTGCTTCACTGCTGACCTTACCATTATGGAAGAAGCAAATGAGTTGTTAGTCCGCCTTGGCAAAGGGGATTTAAAAGACCGTCCAATGTTCACTTCCTGCTGTCCGGGATGGGTACGCTTTGTTAAGAGTGAATTCCCACAGTTTGTAAAACAGTTATCTACTGCCAAATCCCCAATGCAGATGTTTGGTGCTGTAATGAAGAGCTATTTTGCAGAGCAGATCGGCAAAAAGCCGGAAGATATCTTCTCTGTTGCCATTATGCCTTGCCTGGCTAAAAAGGGCGAAGCAAATATGGAGCTGTTCTACAAGGAATATGCAGGTCATGATACAGACTGCGTGATCACTACCCGTGAGCTGATCCGCATGATCAAGGGTTCCAGCATCATTACTGACCGTCTTACTGATATTGAACCGGATCGTATCTTCCACGACGCTTCCGGTGCCGGTGTGATCTTCGGCGCTACAGGCGGTGTTATGGAAGCTGCCCTGCGTACTGCCTACTATGCTATCATGGGCGAAAACTGCGCTCCTGATGCCTTTAAAAATGTACGCGCTTCCTCCCAGGAGACCGGTATTACAGAAGCTGAATTTGAATTAAACGGACAGATCCTGCGTATTGCTGCTGTCAGCGGTCTGGGAAATACCAGAAACCTGTTAAAAGCCATTGAACGCGGTGAAAAGCATTACGAATTTGTAGAAGTTATGGCATGCCCTGGCGGCTGTGTAGGCGGAGGCGGACAGCCTCAGCATGACGGCGTGGAAATGGCCTTTGAACGCGGAAAGAACCTGTATTTCCTGGACGCGAATGCTGATATCCGCCGTTCCCATGAAAATCCTGATGTGAAGGCTCTTTATGACAACTACTTTGAACAGCCATTAAGCCACAAATCCCATATGCTGCTGCATACTGACCATAATAAATGGCAGATGCCTCCAAGCCCTCAGAGAAACCGCAATGGATATGTGATCAATCCTAATGCGAAGCTGCAGGGATAAGATGTGAGATAATGTGAGGTTGGATCCTGTTTCGGAGGAATTCGTGAAAAAAGTTAAAAACCTTCCGGCATTGGAATATTTTCCGTGCCGGAAGGTTTTTTCATATTTATTACATAGTCTATGATACTGCTGATGTACTAGCTCCTACTCCCCATCATCCAACAAATACGGTGTCATCTGGTATACATAGAAATTCAGCCAGTTGGTATACAATGTATTAGAAGTATTTCTCCAAGTAAGTTCCGGTACGGAAAACGGATCATTATCCTCATAATAATTAACCGGAAGAGATGGGTTCAGCCCCTTGTTCAGATCTCTGTGGTATTCGTTATTTAAAGTCATACGGTCATATTCCGGATGGCCCTGGACAAAGATCTGCTTTCCATCACGGCTCATTACCAGAAATATTCCGGCTTCTTCGGACTCTGCCAGAATGACCAGCTCCGGGTGCTTCTCAATATCTTCCCTGCGGACCTCTGTATAACGGGAATGAGGTGCCAGGAAGGTATCATTAAAGCTGCGTACTAACGGCACCTTCCGGTCTGATACTCTGTGCTTATAAATACCGGAAAGTTTCTCTTCTCTCTTATATTTCGGGATGCCATAATGGTAATACAGTCCCGCCTGGGCTCCCCAGCAGATATGGATAGTCGAGGTCACATGTGTTTTACTCCACTCCATGATACCGGAAAGCTCTTTCCAGTAGTTTACCTCTTCAAAGTCCATATTTTCCACAGGCGCACCTGTGATGATCATTCCATCGAATTTTTTCTTTCTGATGCTGTCAAAGGACACATAAAACTTGTTTAAATGACTGGCAGATGTGTTTTTGGACACATGGGTAGACAGCATTAAAAAGGTACAGTCCACCTGCAGCGGTGTATTTGACAGCGCACGCAGCAATTGTGTCTCTGTATCCTCCTTTAAAGGCATGAGATTTAAGATCAGGATCTCCAAAGGTCGGATATCCTGGCTCATAGCCCTGTCTTCATCCATGATAAATATATTTTCTGATTCCAGGATCGCCCTTGCAGGCAGATCCTTCTGTACTTTAATAGGCATATCAGCCTTCCCCCTTTTCCTTCTCCTGAAGCAGTTTCAGGAAATCTTCTTCCGAAAGGATCGGAATCCCCAGTTCCTTTGCCTTTTTATTTTTAGAAGAACTGGATTGTGTATCATTATTGATCAGATACGTGGTTTTTGAGGTAACAGAACCTGTTGCCTTTCCTCCCTTGCTCTCGATCAGTGCCTGCAATTCCTTTCTGTTTGCAAAATGCTCTACAGAGCCTGTGATAACAAAGGTCATTCCTGTGAAAGCAGTACCATTTTCCTCTGCCTGTTCTTTTTCAATGTGAAGCTCCTGCAATAAATGATCTAATACCTCATTGTTCTTTGCAGAAGCAAAGTAATCTACCCATGCCTGAGCCAGTACACTGCCAATGCCATCTACTGCTGTCAGCTCTTCCACGTCGCAGTGACGCATCTGATCCAGATCATAGTTAAAATGACGGCAGAGCATTTTCGCATTTGCAAGACCAATTCCTGCAATTCCCAGACCATATATCAGTCTTGGCAGTGTGGTGTGGGAGGCAGCTTCAATGGAACTAATCAGATTATCATAGGATTTCTGACCAAAGCCTTCCATTTCTGTAATCACTTCTTTATGGTCTGATAAATGGAAAATATCTGCATATTCGTGGATAAAACCGGCACCGATGAATTTCTCCAGAGTTGCTTCTGATAATCCATCTATATTTAAGGCATCACGGCTTACAAACAAAGTAAAGCTTTTGATCTTTTTTGCCTGACATTCTGGATTAGTGCAATATAAACTCTTTACATCATTGGTCTGGCGGATCTGTGTAGCGCCGCCGCATACAGGACAGATCTTAGGAATATCCCTTACACCGCTGCGGGTCAGGTTATCTGCGATCTGTGGGATGATCATATTTGCCTTGTATACCGTGATCTTATCTCCTGCGCCTAACTCCAGCCCTTCCATAATGCTGATATTATGGACGCTGGCGCGACTGACAGTAGTCCCCTCTAACTCAACTGGCTCAAACACAGCCACCGGATTGATCAGACCGGTTCGTGAAGGACTCCATTCAATATAGGATAATGTGGTCTCCCGGATCTCATCCTGCCACTTAAAAGCAATGGCATTTCGCGGGAACTTGGCCGTACGTCCCAGTGAATCACCATAGGCAATATCATCATATAACAGCACCAGGCCATCTGAAGGAATATCATTATGCCCGATCTGCCCTGCAAACCAGGCAACCTTATCCATTAGATCGGCTGCTGTTACTTCTTCGTGATGCACGACCTCAAATCCCTGGTTTTTCAGCCATAAAAATTGCTCTTTTCTGGAATTTTTAAAGTCAACACCTTCTGCCTTAACCAGGGCAAAAGCCTCAAAATGAACACTGCGCTCTGCTGTGATCTTACTGTTTAACTGGCGCACAGAACCGCTGCAAAGGTTTCGCGGGTTTTTATATTTGGCATCTGCATCACCGATCTCATCGTTAATACGTTCAAAATCTGTATAGGTAATGACTGCCTCGCCCCGGATGATCAGCTGCCCCTTATAGGCAATTGCCAGGGGGATGTTGGAAAATGCCCTTGCATTTGGTGTAATAACTTCCCCGATCTCCCCATTTCCCCTGGTAACAGCCTTTACCAGCGTTCCATTTTCATAAGTAAGAACTACCGTAAGGCCATCCATTTTCCAGGATAAAAGGCCTTTCTGGTTTCCTAACCACTGCTGTAAGTCCTCTACACTCTTTGTCTTATCAAGAGACAGCATAGGCTCTTCATGGGTCTCTTTTGGAAGCTCACTTAAAACCTGATAACCTACCTGCTGTGTGGGACTTCCCGACAGGATGATCCCTGTCTTTGCCTCCAGGGCAGACAGCTCATCATACAGCTTATCATATTCAAAATTGCTCATGATCTCCCGGCTTTCCTGATAGTAGGCTTTCGCAGCCTGACGAAGCTGGGGGATCAGTTCTTTCATTCTCCGGATCTCTGTTTCCATTTATTCACCTGATCTTCATTCTTAGAGTGAAAAGCCACATATCGTTTTCCTCTTCTGTCTGACTTAGACAGACTTGTGGAACCTTCCAGCAGTTTTATAAGCCGTTTATATTCTTCCCCGGTGATCTTACGATATTCCCCTGTTTTCAAACCGCCTAACTGGATATTCATAATACGCACCCGCCTAAGAAGATGCACCCGATAACCGCAGGCCTGGCACATCCGCCGGATCTGCCTGTTTAAACCCTGAGTCAGGATAATAGAAAAACGGCGTTCTCCCTGTTTTCGTACTTTACACGGAAGTGTTTTCCGCTCTAATTCCTCTAACCACACGCCTTCTGACATCTGTTTGATAAATTCATCTGTCAGAACCTTATCTACAGTAACGATATATTCTTTTTCATGGGCATTGGTACTGCGCATGATCTTATTTACCAGATCTCCCTGATTCGTCATAAGGATCAGTCCCTCAGACTCTTTATCCAGACGGCCAACAGGGTAAATACGTTCCGGATAAGAAAGCATTTCTACAATATTTTCTGCCCGGTCTTTGTCGGAAGTAGTGCAGACGATCCCTCTTGGTTTATTTACCGCAAGCAGAACAGGGCGGGGAGGTTTTACTTCTCCCCGCCCGCCGTCTGCACCACCTACCGGCTTTCCATCGCATATTACTTTCTGTCCATCTTCTATACGCTGACCCATCTGGGCAGTTTTTCCGTCAACTAAAACTTTGCCTTCACTGATCAGCCGGTCTGCCTCCCGCCTGGAACACACTCCCATGCGGCTAAGCCATTTATTCAGACGTTCTTCCATTTAACTTCCTACGCTTTCTTTACTTCCTACGCTTTCTTTACAGGCTGTGGATCATCAGCGATGAACATGGCATCGCCAAAAGAAAAGAATCTGTATCTTTCCCTGATCGCTTCATTATATGCTGCTAAAATATTCTCTCTTCCTGCTAATGCACTGACTAACATCACCAGTGTAGATTCCGGTAAATGAAAATTGGTGATCAGTGCATCCAGGATTTTAAACTTATATCCCGGATAAATGAAAATATCAGTCCAGCCTGTTTTTGCCTGTAAAATACCATCCTCTGTGGAGGCAGATTCTACTGTACGGCAGCTGGTGGTTCCCACACAGATCACCCGGCCTCCTGCTGCTTTTGTTTCATTTACTTTTTTTGCCTCTGCCTCATCTACTACATAAAATTCAGAGTGCATATGGTGGTCTAATACATTTTCCACCTTTACAGGGCGGAAGGTACCAAGACCTACATGTAAGGTAACATGAGCGATCTTCACACCCATATCCTCAATCTGCTTTAACAGTTCTTTTGTAAAGTGAAGTCCGGCTGTAGGCGCTGCTGCAGAACCCTCATGAACTGCATAAACAGTCTGATAGCGGTTCTTATCCTTTAACTGGTGTGTAATGTATGGAGGAAGTGGCATCTGACCTAAACGGTCTAATATCTCTTCAAAAATGCCTTCGTATGAGAACTGGATCAGTCTGTTCCCATCATCTACTGTCTCAATAACAGTTCCTGTAAGGATACCGTCACCAAAATCAATGACAGTTCCTGGTTTTGCCTTCTTTCCCGGCTTTACCAGAGTCTCCCAAATATCATTTTCACGGCGCTTTAATAAAAGCACCTCTATTTTTGCTCCTGTATCCTTTTTTACGCCAAATAATCTTGCCGGGATAACCTTTGTATCATTGATCACAAGACAATCTCCTGATCTTAAATACTCTACAATATCCTTAAAGATCCTGTGCTGTGTCTTGCCTGTCTTCTTGTCCAGTACTAAAAGCCTGGAAGAAGAACGATCCTCCAAAGGATCCTGTGCGATCAGTTCCTGTGGCAGGTCAAAATTAAAATCTTTTACATTCATTTTTCTGTTACTTCCTTTAATTTTTCTTACTGCATATTTTCTTACTGTATAGCTACAGCTGCATCAGAGTTATCCCCTGCTGCTTCTGTCTGGGTTTCTTCTGTTCCTTCTGCCGGTGTCTCACCTGTGGTCCCTTCTGCAGCATCTGCACCTGTAGTTTCTTCACCTGTACCAGAAGAAGCATCTGTACCATCACCGATCATAACCTGGCTGTCTGCATTTTCCTCATCTTCAGAAGTGCTTACTACTGCACCATTGCTCAGATCCTTATAAATACCGGCTAAAAGGCTGTCGGATTCAATAGCCTGTTTTAAGCGTTCATTGACCTGGGTCGATAAAAGGCGTACATCCTCTGTCTGGTTCTGGCTGGCAACATAATCCGCCTCATCACCCAAAACATTTTCACGGATAATATAATCGCCGTTATCATTTTTCACTACATAACACCACATAAGACCAGGTGCCAGAGTGTCCACTCTTCTGAATTTTACATCATAGGTCACATATACCACATATGAATCATCTGTCATTCCCGCTTTTGTATAACAGGTGATATCCTGATAGTCCTCGATATAAACAGCTTCATCTTTTAACTGCTGCTTTCTCTCCTCTATACGGTCATCCTCTTCTTTTCCAAATACCTTATAAAGCATCTGGGCATCCTGATCCACTTTTGCCTGAAAATAAGTGCTAATCAGCTCATTGACCTGGGGATTTGCGTCCTTTTGGAGTTCATACGCAGAAAAATCCTGATTATATTCATTGTTATCCGGTTCAATAGATGCATCATCCGTACTGCTTTCTGTATCTCCTTCTATAGAAATATCTGAAGCTTCAGATACTGTGGTATCCTCTGTATTTTTACTGCTTCCCGGTTTCTTATCCATGACCAGGATCACAATCAGCAGTACCAACACTATTGCTGCCGGGATTGCCAGCAATCTGGCATACTTAGTTTTATCATCAGACCTTCTTCCAGGTTTTTTTCTTCCTCGAACAGTTTGTTTCATATTCTATTCTTCCTCCATTATCTGCCACTACTCCGCTCTATTCTAGCAAAAAGCAAACCAAAATGCAATACAGCGAAAATCAGCGGATACATAAAAAAACTTCCCTATCCTAAGGGACAAGCCCAGTTTTAACAGGATACGGAAGTTTTTAATATTGCGGAAGAAAACATTCGTAATCCACTCATTTTTCTTCAAAAAATGGCTCCTTACTCATGTTTTGACCCTGGTACATCATTTTATTTCAGTGTCAGGTCTCCTTCTTTGACCCAGCCGATCTTCTTTAAGAACATATTAATGACCGGGCAGATCACTGCCGGAAAGATGATGGATACAAGAAGCAGTCCGGCCCAGTCGCCTGTTGTGATCACTGCCTTTGTTCCTTCAGAAACATCTTTGACCCAGCCTGTATATACACCGATCTGGCCAACCAGACCGCAGGTGCCCATACCGGAAGAAACAGCAGCACCATTCATTTCCATATGGAAAAGGCAGGTGGCAACAGGTCCTGTAATAGCAGAGGTAACAATAGGCGCGATCCAGATCTTTGGATTTTTTACAATATTTCCCATCTGAAGCATGGATGTTCCGATTCCCTGGGATACCAGGCCGCCCCATTTATTCTCCGGGAAAGACATAACTGCAAAACCTACCATCTGGGCACAGCAGCCTGCTACTGCTGCTCCTCCTGCCAGTCCTGTAAGTCCTAAGGCTGCACAGATCGCAGCAGAAGAAATAGGAAGTGTCAGTGCGATACCAACAAATACAGAAACTAAAATTCCCATTAAAAATGGCTGAAGCTCTGTTGCCCACATGATCACACTTCCCACTTTCATGGCTGCCTTTCCAAGCGCTGGCGCTAAAAGTGCAGATAATGCAATTCCCACACCAATGGTAACAAGAGGCGTAACAAGGATATCTACCTTTGTTTCTTTAGAAACTGCCTTTCCTGCCTCAGAAGCAAGAACTGCAACAAAAAGGACTGCCAGAGGACCACCTGCACCGCCAAGGGCATTGGACGCAAATCCTACTGTAATCAGAGAGAATAATACTAACGGTGGGCAATGAAGTGCATAGCCGATAGCCACTGCCATAGCAGGACCGCTCATAGCAGATGCTAAACCGCCTACTGTATAGGCTGTGTCATTAACAGTTGCCACTGTCATGGTTAAGAACGGGATATGAAGCTGGGTTCCCAGTGTATTGATAATGGTTCCGATCAAAAGGGAACAGAACAGTCCCTGTGCCATTGCACCAAGGGCATCAATGCCGTATCGTTTCACACTGATCTCAATGTCTTTCCGGTGCAGAAAAGCTTTTACATTTTCCATAATACCTCCATAGCTTATAACTGATTTATTTTTTCATAAGATATTAACATGATGTAAGTGCGGGAATTGCATAGCAATGGAGCAATCCGGTTACATCAGTGAGTGGCAAAATTTACTTTTGACACTCACATCATTAACATCTTCGCAATTCTAACTCTTTTTCTTTGTCTTGTCAATCACTATTGTCATGTGACAAGACAGTTATTGGCACCAAAAAGCCAGGAGATAATCTCCTGGCTCTCTGGTGTAATGCGAATAGGATTTCATTGTTTGTCTGCCGGAAAGCCTCCTGGACAGCTTGAATAGATTTTAGCATACATTTCATATAAATGCAACTCATATTTAACAAAACAAGGCCTTATAGGGAATTTTTGTAACTTTTATGTAAAATTTCACCCTGCAAATATGAGTCCATCCAGTACACTTTCAAGTTCTTCTCCATTTATTTTCTGTGGCCAGTCGCTGTTATACATAGATACCTTTCCGTACTGATCCCCATCATAACGAAAGATAACGTAACTTTCATTATCTGTCATGTAAAAATACAGTTTTGTTCCCACAGGGATCACTTCTGTTTTTCCATTTTCCCTTCCAGAGGCATCTGTCTTTTTTACAGTCAGTGCCTTTTTTACTGTAACCACTATTTCTGCCGGTCCTGCCACATAAGGATCGCTGCTTTCTAAAAGTCCAGAGCTTCCTACATGATAATGTCTGCTGCCGGAATAGGTACTGAATGCATTCATAGTCTTTTCAAGGTAAAGAGCACCTGGATCATTGTATGCAGCCACATCCTCGCTGTTGGTAAAAAGACTGTCCTCATTATAATTATACTCATATCGTATCAGTGCTGGAGTTCCCTCTACATATCCCAGATCACGGATCTGCCCATTTGTGATCTCATACACATTATCCGCAGTCCAGTCATTTTCTGAATGTGTGAAAACATGAAGAAAATGCCTGTTTCCAGTCTTCACATAATATGCCTCCATGGTGAAATAATACATATCATCAAAGACACGGCTTGTAACCTGTCCATTTTCATCCTGGATCTGTATGCGAAGGGCACTGTTTGCATAATCATCTGTTCCATCCGGATAGACACTTACATCTGAAAAGCTGCCATCATTGTAAATATCTGCACTGTAATCTGCATAAATCCCAATCTTTACAGAGTAATCTGATGGCCCCATCTTATACTCTTCTTTTACGGCATCCGGATATTTTTCAAAAGGAAGGCTGACGCTGACAATGCCTAATGCCCAGGAACCGATATTATAGGGATTATAATAAATATTCAACCGGTCCGCACCAAGACTCCAGGCAACGGCACCTGACTGATCCTTAGAATCCACATATTCAAAAAATGTATCTGCATCTTCTTCAGGAGTATTATTCTCCACCAGCCCGTCTTCGCTGGCATACTTATTTTTTAATTCCTGTATGATCCCGGCTTTTACACTTTCTTCACCTGTGATCACATCATAAAGATCCAGCTTTTTTCCTGTTTTAGTATCAAAGGTAAAACCAGCATAGGAATGATACCCATGTGCTCCACCGTAATAATCATCATAAAACTGTTCGTAGCTGACCACATTTTCATCTGCACGAAGGACATACGGTGCATATTCAGCTATTAACTGCATATTATCATCCCCCTGCATATACTCCACCATTTCCTCTGCCGATTCTTTCAGGTTGTTCAGATCTTCCTGTGTACTCTTTTTTAATGTGTCATACTCCAGGGTCAGCGCCTGATTCAGTTCCGGATAAGCCGCTGCTTCCTCATCACTTAATACCAGTCCTCCTGTTTTCAGGCTATAATTTATCTGGACACTGCCATCTGCACTGTTTACATATCCGCTTACACTGTCTGTGTGGATATAGGGATGTAGCACTTTCTTTTCTGTTTCCTCTTTTTCAATTTGTTCTTTGGATGTATCCTTTTCTTCCTTGTTTTCCTTTACTGTTGTCTGTGCAGTATCTTCTTTTGAAGTCTGATGGCAGCCAGCTGCTGTCAATGCCATAATAACAGCAAGTCCTGCTGCCGCTATTCTTTTCTTTTTCATATCTTTTCTCCCATTTTCAAATTGACTCTTGAAGTTTTGGTAAAAATATAGTATGATACTAGAGATGCGTTTGTAGCTCAGTGGATAGAGCAGTGGCCTCCGGAGCCGCGTGCGGAGGTTCGATTCCTCTCAGACGCATTCTTTTTATGCCATCTTCACTAAAAATAAATTATGAAAAAAATTATGCGAAATGCTTGTGAATCCCTTATATTTCCAGGATTTACGGGCGTTTTTTTATTGCCTGTCCATATTTTTTACTGATTTACCGAAAAACTGATTTTTACTTATTTTTACTGGTTTCTCCTGTTTTTATTGGGTCAAATTTGTGGTCAAAATTTGGGTCAAGTTGTGGTCAAATTCATTGTTATTTAGATTGATGGAATCATCTGCATCACCTGCTGCTTCTGTTCCTCAACAATGTGAATATACGTGTTATACGTTGTTGTGATATCCCGGTGTCCCAGCAGCTTACTCACTACGGTAATATCAATCCCTGCCATCAGCATACGGGAAGCAAATGTGTGACGTAAGCCATGCACTCCGATATGATGTGCACCAATCGCACCTAACGCATAATCCAAAGACCGGAATAAAGATCGTTCTGAAATTCTCTCCCCTGTCTCTGTTGATATCACATGGGTGGTGTCAATATGCATCTGCTCATTATAAGACTGGATCTGATGCAATGCCTCTACCGCTTTATCATTTAACGGGATTGTCCGGCGGCCTGCTGCCGTTTTGGTCTCACTGACCAGTTTCTGGCGTTTTCCAGGATTTTCTTCCTTGTCACGCTGCTTTACCAGTGTAAAATTTTTGGTAACCCGGCATTCCCGCTTTTCGAAGTCGATGTCTGACCACTCCAAGGCGATTGCCTCCCCACAGCGTAAGCCTGTATTTAAAATAAAAATATAGGCCGGAAGGTGCTTGTAAAACCGATTGCCGCTATTGCGAATCTGATCACTAAACTGATAAAGTCTCTCAATCTCCTTGCTGCTCAGAATCTCCGTCTCTTTGCGTTTTACCGCTACATGCTCCTCTTTTGGAAGGATTACACTCTTACACGGGTTCATTGCTACAATCTGGTTACACTCCAAATGGTTAAAAAGAGCATTCAGAAACTGATAAATCTTTTTGATGTAAGATAAGCTCAGTTCCTGGGCCTTCTCATTAATCAGCATCTGGACATCATCGCTGCTAATCTGGTTAACCGGAATACTGCCTAATTTAGGGTCAATATGGTTAACATAAGTTGACTCCAGCCGATCTCTGGAATTGCCTCGCAAATTTGGAAATTTGTAAAGCTTTATCCATTTCCAGGCATATACCGATAATGGCGTTTTGTCAGCTTCCATTACATATTTTTTGCGGTTCTCCTGGTACTGCTTGATGAGCTTCTTTAACTCCTTTTCGCTTTTAGCATAAAAGCTCTTATACTTATACTTGCCCTCGACAAGCCCTAAGCTAATGCGATACTCCCAGCGGCCATCCTCCCGGACACGAATTGTTCCCTCTCCATCATAGCGTTTTGCCTTTGTCGCTGTATTTGCAGTTGTATTTGGTTTTTTCATCGTCATTTTTCCTTCCTTTTCTCCGGAAAAATGCCGTATCTCCATTGACCACTGTACTTTGTTGATCATGGTTATTATAGCATTTTCCTTCAAAGATCATCAATACCTATATCTTAAAAGTCTATCACTTTTCCGGCATTGTTTCGCATCCAGCGATCGAAGGCTTCCTTACTTATGTAATATCTGCCACCGACCTTTACCGTTGGCAGCAAACCCGACAGTAAAAAACGATGCATTTTGTCACGGCCAAAACCAAATAACTGTTGTAAATCCTCTTGGTTGTAGTAATCATTTATCTTTCGCTCTTGATTCATATACCTTTCTTCTGGTGGCTGACTGCTCAGTGTCAGCCACCAACACATCACTCCTTATATTAGTCTACATTGCCATAGATTAATTCGTGGGCTTCTTTTTCCTCATAATATTCACAGGCCCACTCATACGCTCTCTCGTGACTACCCAAGATGCATATCCCGGTACCACCGCTCACGCTGCCGTAGTCATCACGTGTAGCAAGATCTGTCTTGGCACCGCCCTCACATAATAACCAGTACTCGTCTGTGTCCTTAGTTTTGTACAACGTCTCTGAAAAAAATTCAAATCCGCGTCCATCATCGAAGTGCTCTGCGATCCTAATTGATGTAGATGTAGCATAATCGTACTCTAATGTCATAATTTTTTAGCTCCTATTCTTGTTTTTCCGGTGGCGGTTATTATCACCTCCATCTGATGTCATGATTATACATCTGTTTTATCATTGCTTTACATCCCCCATTTTGCGGTAAAAACCTGCATTTTGATACTTGTTTTTTATATCTAAATATGATATAATTATATATTTATATTTTAGCTAACAAAATAATGCAATCCCTGTTTCTTTTATGGTAAGGTTGTCAACGTATTAAAAAATAGAAATTGTGCTTGTTTTACTCAAAAAAATGTGGTATAATATATTTAGTCAAGTATTTTATGTTCACGGAATTCAAGGTTCAATTATTTTTGTTTAATAGTTGAACCTTTTTTGTCTGAAAATTTCTTATAAAATCGCAATATCTTCTCAATATTCGTAAATTCCAAAATAGTAGTTGGTCAATTTAATTTGACTGAACAAATACAACAGCTACATGCCAACCATAAGGAGCTTTTTATGAAATATACAAACGGCATGTATTTATTTTTATCTCTTATCTTTACTGCAACAACTAAACTGCAATCGTTTTTAATGGATCGTGCAAAAACTAAACACTGGGATATCACAACCATCGCAACCAAACTCGACATCTCCGACGAGCGATATGTACAATTACGTGATGTACGAGATCCTTGGGAGCAATTAGAGATGCTTATCTATCTATCTCAACATTGCAATGTCAACAATGTATTTGTCAAAGAAGCATTAGACTCTTGGCATAATTACTTTATCGAGGCTTTAATTTATGGCCAAATGCCAGTCTTACCTATGCCTCTTAAATCTGCACCAGACTCTGTACCAACAGCGTTGCAGCGGTTATGCAGCCAGGGCCGGGTCAAACCCTTACTGTATGCTACATTGGCCACTTTGGCTGCTTTAGATGCAAATACATCTACTCTCAAGATTACACTAATGTCATCACCCAGCACTTATGATGCCAATGAAACCCGCTGCACTGATGCCAATATCGCTAATGTAACCTCGATCAGGATTGATGGCCGCATCATGCTATAACTTGTAACTCGCTAACAATCATGTAGCTTATGAGTAATAATCTATACTTATTACAGTATATAAGAAAATGCAATGATAGTAAAAAAGAAGCGAGAGGTACAACAATAATATCAAGTATCTCTCGCTTCTTTATATAATTTTGATTATTTTTATCTCTAACGTATCATATTTATATACTCAAGCCACCACTTTCCAACTTGTGAAATCTTTTCATTCTTCAATAATGTAATGCTGAATCGCATATTCCAGAAATATGTTCACAATTTCATTGCGGCTGTATCCAGAAGCTTCCGCAATTTCATCCAAAGATTTCACAAGTTCTTTCTTTACTCTGACCGAGAATACCTTATATCCATCCTCTCCACGAACTTTCCTTATAATCAATTTATCATCCATAAAATATGTCCTCCTAACATATTTTAGGTTTGATTCTCTAATATTTATATGTTAGAATATATGTTATAAAATATGTTTAAAATAATGTTATATCAGACATTTTTAGTTATTTAAGGAGAATACATTATGAAAAAAATTAAAAGCAAAGTTATGAGAATCCTGTCTGGTACATTGGCTGCTTCTATGTTGTTTGTAACACCTGTCTTTGCAGGAGAGTGGAAACAGGAAGGTTCATCTTGGAAATATCAGAATGATGATGGTTCTTTTACTACAAACAACTGGCAGTGGATTAACGGGAAATCATACTGTTTTGACGCTAATGGTATAATGTATGCAAATACAACCACCCCAGACGGCTATACCGTAAATGCAGATGGTGCGTGGACTGTAAATGGTGTTGTTCAGACACAGACAAGTGCTAATTCTTCCACCAATAATTCAACTTCAAATGAGCAGTATCCATTGGCTCATTTGAAAAAGTATCTTGTGATAGGAAATGACGGCTACCTTGATCTTAAATGGAGCAGCCAGAATATTTATTTATCTAATCCTTCTGTTCAGAATTATTTTATTTATGCAAAAGAGCAGGCTATTAAAGATAAGGATATTTTTGAAATGGTTACTGGTATGCAAGGTTCTGCTATAATTGCGATTGCGAAATTAGCTGGTATGCCTATTAGCGGATATGAACAGTTTGAAAACGATCCAATGGTTCTCGGAATCGAAAATGAATTGCGGAGTTTCTTGAATAGTTTTGATTGGAAAAATGCTTCTGATTACGAAAAAGCAGTTGCGATTGCAAAAAAAATTAATGAAGCAGAATATGATAATAATGGTGAAAATGTTCATCTTCCATATGGTTGCTTAGTTGAAAAAAAATCTGCCTGTGATGGTTTTACAAATACTGCCGAACTTCTCGGAATGTGTGTAGGCTTGCCTACTTCCGGCGTTGAATTATTGTTCTCTGCTCATGCATTTCCGGTTTATTGCATTGACGGTGTTTGGTTTGCACACGAACCTACCAGCCATAACACAGATTTTGAATTATACGACTATCATAATGCTGCACAGTTAGTTGGGGATTCTGTTTTTAATACTGCTTTTGGAGACTATTGCATTGGTACTGGATATGAAGTTCCATCCACCGAAAATGCGAAATCCATGTTTTCAAATCTTCCTTACTTTGTTGATTCAAAAGGTACATTTAATTTATATTTTAATAATCATAACCACCCGTCCAACGGGTGGTTTGCACTAGGGCTATAAGCCCTTGTTA
>ERZ791612.304-NODE-304-length-29018-cov-67.981632_pt1 | contig 29018 bp, 24 predicted proteins | sample MGYA00509963_ERZ791612 | MGnify/ENA primary metagenome ERZ791612 (study PRJEB30046, sample SAMN00791906) | human gut metagenome | study: EMG produced TPA metagenomics assembly of the A metagenome-wide association study of gut microbiota in type 2... | reverse complement strand
GATAAGGGGGAGCCGCGCAGCGGCTAATCACCAGAATGCTTATCATGCCATATGACACTGAAAGTAAATCCCGTAACGCTGACTTTATAATCATTGCCCGAAGGGCAATCCGCAACCCTCGGCCCGAAGGGCCGTCAAACTTACGAACCCTCCGGCCATCAGGCCGGTCAATCCTAAGAACCTTCCCCTCTCACAAATCTCTGAAATGGAATTTCTTCTTTCCCGATGCGTAGTCTCCTACGATCTGGCCATGGCCCAGGAGTTTGTATTTATAGGAAACCAGGCCTTCCAGTCCCACAGGGCCCCGGGCGTGGATTTTGGAGGTGGAAATGCCTACTTCGGCGCCGAAGCCGTAGCGGAAGCCGTCGGCGAAGCGGGTGGAGGCGTTCTGATAGACACCGGCAGAGTCCACCAGGGTCATGAAGTGGCGGGCGGTTTCTTCGTTTTCCGTAATAATACAGTCGGTGTGGTGGGAGCCATAGGTATTGATGTGGCTGATGGCTTCGTCTGTACTGCCTACCAGTTTGATGGCTAGAATGAGGTCCAAATATTCCTTATGCCAGCTTTCTCCTTCGGGAATCACATCCACCGGAATCATGGCATTCACTTCTTTAGTGCCCCGGATGGTGACGCCGGCTTTGTGCAGGGCTTCTGCCAGTCTGGGCAGGAAATCTTTGGCAATGCTCCTGTGCACCAGCACCGTTTCCACCGCATTGCAGGCGGCGGTGTACTGGGTCTTCCCGTCAATAATGAGAGGAATGGCTTTGGCTATATCATAGTCTTTATCCACATACATGTGGCAGACGCCGTCGGCGTGACCCAGGACGGGGATGGAGGTGTGGTTCATAATGTACTGCACGAAGGCGTTGGAGCCCCGCGGGATGAGGAGGTCCACGGACTCATGGCATGCCAGTAGTTCATCGATTTCATTGTGCTGCTCCGCCTGCAGGAGGCACTTGTCAGGCAGTCCTGCCTCCAGGGCTGCCTCATGAATCAGGGAAAAGAGGATGCGGTTGGTATAGGTGGTTTCTTTTCCGCCCTTCAGAATGGCACAGTTGCCGCTCTTCAGGCAGAGGGAGGAAATCTGCACCAGCGCGTCGGGGCGGGCTTCAAAAATAACGCCGATGACGCCGATGGGGCAGGTCACTCTGGTGAGGGTGAGCCCTTCATCCAGCTGGCGGTGCAGGGTAATTTTCCCGATGGGATCCGGCAGGGACTGCAGGCTTTCCAGTTCTTGCGTCACATCGGCCAGTTTGGCTTCATCAAAGGTGAGGCGTTTCATCACTGCCGGCGCCACATGGTTTTCCAGGGCCAGGGAAAGGTCTTTCCGGTTGGCTTCAAAAATTTCTTCCCGATGTTCATTGAGACGGGTCTCTATCAGTGCCAGGGCCCGGTTCCTCTGCTCTATGGGCATGGCGGCAAGCAGGGGGGCCGCCAGTTTCATCTGTTTCGTTTCTTCTCGTATATTCATGGTGAAAGCTCCTTTCCCGGGGAAATGCGGATTGGTAAGAATACCTTCATTGTAGGGGACCGGGGAGGGAGAGTCAATATTTTGCGGAAAGTTTCCTGTGGGTATGAAGGTATGAAACACCACTGGCGTCACGCCGGGTGGGAAACCTTTTTCGAACAGTTTCCTGTGGGTATGAATACCACTGGAGCCACGCAGGGTAGGAAACTTTTCGCTCATAGTTTCCTATAGGTACGAAACACCACTGGCGTCACACCGGGCAGGAAACCTTTTGCGAACAGTTTCCTGTGGGTATGAATACCACTGGAGCCACGCCGGGTAGGAACCTTATACGCCAAAAGTTTCCTGCCGGAGTGAAACCCGTTGGTTCCACTCCGGCAGGAAACTTTTTAAATACGGCTTTATTGTTATGAGACTCCGGGCTTTACGGTTTTCCCTCAGATCTTGGTCCGCAGTTTCTTTTCCCACCAGGAAAAGAAGAAGGTCAGGATAATGGCCACAGTCCAGTAGGCGATGGCATCGGCAATGTAAGGCTCCGTGCGGCGGTTGTAGAGGGCGGAGAAAATGTCCGCTTCGGCAAACATATCCACCACTTTCACTGTAAATACCAGAGCCAGCAGCTTAATGGTCTTCAGGTAGTAGGTGAAAAACGTAGGGAGGGCCACAATGAAGGCCTGGGGAAAGATGATGCGGGTGAAGGCGGCAAAAGGGGTCATGCCTGTGGCCACGGCTGCTTCATACTGGCCCCGGTCTACGGAAAGGAGGGCGCCCCGCACATTTTCCGACTGATAGGCCGTATTGTATAGAATGAAGGTGGTGTACACCGTCCAGTAGGGGCTCACGTCAAAAGGCTTTACCGTCTGTCCCGTGAAGGAGGAAATCACCGGAGCCAGCAGGAAGGGCAGGGAGTTGTACACGATGAAGAGCTGAACAATGGAAGGAACGCCCCGGAAGAAGGAAACGAGGACGGTGAAGATGCCGTTCACGAAGCGGCCGGAGCTCTGCCGGATCACGGCGATGACGGAGCCGAAAAGAATGCCGAAGAAAAGGCTGATGAAAGCCATGAAAAGGGTATTGGGAATGGCCTGGGCAATGAAGAGAAAGGCCCTGGGCAGTACAGCAAAATCAATCATCAGGAGGCCCTCCTTTCATGGTTTCCATTGTATTTCTGGAAGAGGTGGAAGGCCGCTTCCACCAGAATCACCAGAGCCCAGTAGATAAGGGCCACGGCGCAGTAGGTTTCCAGCTTTCCCTGGCCGTAGTTGGCGTTGATAATCAGGCCTGCCCGGCCCATGAGGTCTACCACGCCGATGAAGAACATGACGGAGGTGTCCTTTAAAATGTTGATGGCTTCGCTGACCAGACTGGGAAGGGCCACCGGCAGGGCCTGGGGCGCGATGATGTGCACCACCCGGTGAAAGGGAGACAGGCCGAAAACCATGGCTGCCTCATGCTGCCCCCGGTCTACGGACAGATAGGCAGGGCGGATGATTTCCGATATCACCGGCGTATAGTGGAAGCCAAGGGCAATGAGTACATAGGCTGTCAGAGGCCAGCCGTCGGGGCTGATGTGGAAGGCCCGTACAATCACCGGCAGCACGAAGTACACCAGGTACAGGTCCAGAATGAAAGGCATGGACCGGTTGTAGGACAGCCACACCTCGCAGAGCTGATGGAGAAAAGGCACTTTGGCAATGCGGATCACTGCCACCAGGGTGCCGGTACAAAGACAGAGCAGAATGGAGGCGGCAATCACTTCCATGGTGAAGGGAAGCGCCGTGGACAGCCGGGGGAAGAGGCCCAGGAAATAGGACATATTAAAGGTCAGCATATTACCCCTCTTCTCTTTTCAGCATGCGCTGAAGAAACTGCCGGGTCTTTTCTTCCTTTGGATGGACGAAGATTTCATCAGGGCTGCCTTCTTCCACCACTTCCCCATGGGACATGAAGACCACCTTGGAAGACACTTCCTGGGCGAAATGCATTTCATGGGTGACAATGATCATGGTAATGCCCAGGGTAGCTACAGAGGCAATGGTATCAAGCACTTCGCCCACCAGCTCCGGATCCAGGGCAGAGGTGGGTTCGTCGAAAAGAATCACATCCGGCCGGGGAGCCAGGGCCCGGGCAATGCCGACCCGCTGCTGCATACCGCCGGAGAGCTCGGAGGGATACATTTTGGCATAGTCCGCCATGTGTACCCGTTCCAGCTCCTTCATGGCGATTTCCACAGCCTCTTTCTTCGGCTTTCCATAGCCGTAAATCAGGCCTTCCGTTACATTTTCCAGCACCGTCTTGTTGCGGAACAGGTTGAACTGCTGGAAAACCATGGTGGATTTCCGGCGGAGCCGCTGGATATCCTTCTTGGAAATATGGGAGAAATCTACAGACACATCGCTGATGGTGAGCTTCCCGGCCTCCGGCCTTTCCAGGTAATTCAGGCAGCGGAGGAATGTGGTCTTCCCGGTGCCCGAGGGACCCAGAATAGACACGACGCTTCCTTTTTCCACGGACAGATTGATATCTTTTAAAACCTCCACATTTCCGAAGGATTTGCGGATATGTTCAGCTTTAAGTACAAGGGACATACAGAGCCTTCTTTCTATGGTTAATCATCAGGGAAGCACCCGGCGCTTCCTTATGGGCAATATAAAAACCCCGTCCCCATGGGACGGAGAATTCCGTGTTCCACCCAGATTCATTCCTTCGTCGCCGAAGAAATCTTGGCCAGTCGTAGACTGCAGGCTGTAACGGGCTTCCCGGACAGCCCTACTTCCTTCAGACTGTCAGCTCAGAGAGGCACTTCCATGAAATTCCCGTACCCGCTTCCACCATCCGGGCTCGCTTTATCAGTTCCATCCATGTACTTTCTCTCTTCCTCGCAGAGAATTAAACTAATCACTTTCACTATACCATAGATAGGGGAAGAAATGCAAGGGAGGGGATGTTAGAGGAATGGGGGTGGGCGCCTTATGGACAAGCCCCTATGGGGATTGAGGGTTGACGGCCCGCTGGGCCGAAGGTTCTTAAGGGGCTTAAGTTTGACGCGCCTTTGGCGCGAGGGTTGTTGTAGGGCGCCTCTAAATTATAGAAGGCGCCAGTTTGTATAAAACCTTAACAACCGCCCTGCGGGCGAGGAAATGCATTCCCCCCTTTGGTGTCTGGCGCCACCACCTTCCCCCCACTTCGTGGTGGGACTATGGATGCTTAGCCATGGGGCCATGTCTCTACAGGAAAGCATAGAGCAATTTATTCTGTCCCCCGGATGGGGGAAAGTCCGGCAAAGCCGGATAAGGGGGAGCCGCGCAGCGGCTAATCACCAGAATGCTTACTATGCCATATGACACAGAAAGTAAATCCCGTAACGCTGACTTCATACTCATCGCCCGTAAGGGCGATACCACAACCCTCGGGCCCGCAGGGCCCGTCAAACTTAAGAACCTTTAGAACCCTCGGGACGAAGTCCCGTCAACCCTCACACCGAAGGTGTGTCCAAAGGCGCCAGCGCCCCCCTATCTGAGCCATTTCATGGCATCCTTCATGGCTGCCGGAAGGGCCTGGCCGAAGAGACGGTCCATGGCATCCCGGGTGACCAGCCAGGTGCGGCCGGATTTTCTTCGCTCTCCCTCTTCCATGCGGGCAGCGGCATGACCGGCGCCGGCAGCAGCGCTTCTGACGGTGCCGCTGTCCCGGTTCCAGATGCGGGCGGCTTCAATGGTGGAGAACACAAGGAGAAGGGGATTTAAGGCGAAAGGCGGCTTTTCCTCCGCGCTGCCCCGGTACACTCTTTCTGCAGCGCGGCGCAGGAGAAGCCAGGTATTTCCTGAATGGCGGACTTCGGAAAGAGAAAAGATCCCGTTTTCCCCCGCCCCTTCACAGTCGGCCTGCACCCTTTTGGCATCGGCGCCGTACAGGTTGGCCGCTTCTCTGGGGGTCACCACTTCTTCCAGGGGATCGAAAGGAAGACGGTACATATCCATATGCCCCAGGTCCGGTTCATAGGAGGAAGAGGAGATAATCCCAATGGCCCCTTCACCGGCGGCCAGGGCGCATCCTGTCGGCAGGCGGCGGCCGGAGAGATAGGCTCCGTAGGCGGCACGGGCTTTTGCAGCAGGCAGGGTGGTGGAAATGAAATCCACCGGTCCTTCGCTGACTGCAAGGCCCTCTCCTTCCTGTATGGCCGGCTTTCTGTCTAAAAGATACAAATGGGCTCCTTCCGTAAGGATCCATCCGCTTTTTGGAATGGTGCCGGTGAGAAAGGCACCGTAGCAGGCATCTGCCTGCTCTTCATTTTCTGTATGTGCGTATATTCGAATCATAATACCTCTATTGACAAGCCCCTTTGGGGCTTGAAGGTTGACGGCCCTTCGGGCCGAAGGTTCTTAAGGGGCTAAAGTTTGACGCGCCTTTGGCGTGCACAGCGAACATGATTTGAAGGAGCAAAGCGACGCACAAATCATAGTGAGTCGTTTCCCCTTTAGGGGCGAGGGTTGTTGTAGGGCGCCTCTAAATCATAGAAGGCGCCCTCTTATGATAAAACCTTTACAACCGCCCTGCGGGCGAGGAAATGCAATCCCCCTTTGGTGGCTGGCGCCACCACCTTTCCCCCTCTTCGAGGTGGCACAATAACCCGTGCTTACTGTAGAGCCGCTTATGAAGAGAGGCCTCGCGGTGTTTTATTCTGCCCCCTGAACAGGGGGAAGTCCGGCGAAGCCGGATAGGGGGAGGCGAGCGCATCGAGCCAATCCGCAGAATGCCTATCATGCCATATGATACAAAAAGTCAAATCCGTAACGCTGACTTTATAAGCATTGCCCACAGGGCAATCCGCAACCCTCGGGGCCAAAGGCCCCGTCAAACTTTAGAACCTTCCGGCCGTCAGGCCGGTCAATCTTAAGAACCTTTCCTTCACAACCCTCGGCCCGAAGGGCCGTCAAACTTAAGAACCTTAAGAACCTTCGGGGCGAAGCCCCGTCAACCTTCACACCGAAGGTGTGTCCACAGCAGCCTCCTAGAGCGACGACATCATGCGGATGTGTCCGGCCAGCAGTTCTTTATTAATGTAAGCATGCACTTTTTCCATGGGGGAGCCTTCAGCAATGGTTTCCCGGTCTCTGCTGCCGGCGCCGTGACTCTGGACTTTACCGTCGTAGTCATAGCGGGTCATGGAAAGGGTTTGGATCCGTTTGTGGGGGACGTCCATGCGGACCTGGTAAATGACGGAGGAGAAGTTCTGGTCTTTCCAGGGGTAGGAAATGCGGATCCAGAAGGTGGCGTAGCCGTCTTTATAGGAAATGGTATTTTTTTCTACGTCATAGGTGCTTCCGTGGAAACGGACGCCTTCTTCTTTATAAATGACGAGCCACTGGGGATTGGTAAAACGGGGAAGGGGATTTTCCACGTAATGGCTGTACAGGTTCATGCCGAAGGAATGGGGCACCAGGGCGCTCCAGTTCTGGGGATCGTCGCTGTAGGTGAAATCGTTGGTAACGGCGCCTTTGGCATCCAGGGTTTTCATTTCCGTGACCCGGTAGGTCCTGTGGTTTTTGTCGAATTCAATATTGGAAATGGTGTCGCCCTCTTTGGCTTTGGATTTGATGGACAGGGAAGAGCGAAGGCCGCTGTCCACGTAGGAATCCGTATCCACCAGAGTGGTATCGGAGTCCTGGAAGGGGATCCAGTTTTCCGCCAATGCGGTTTCCCCGCCCACCATAAGGCAGGCAGCAAGTATGGGTGCTAATAGTTTTTTCATAGATATCCTCCTCTTTGGTGAGCTGGTGATCTAGTGATCTAGTGATCTAGTGATCTAGTGGGCTAGTGGGACAGTGGAGGCCGCTATCCGCCGGGCTGTAGTCCCGAACGTGGGGAGACGTCAGACTGTCAGACATCAGACATACGGCATTCCCTAGAGGGGAGGCGCCTGTGGCGCCATTTTATCATGCGCCCGCAGGGCGCCACCACCCTCTGAATCCTGTGAACCTTTTTCCGCAACCTTTCTACACAACCTGCCGCCGATAGGCGGCCCCAACCTGCGGCGTCAGCCGCGCCCCCGTTCGCCCAAAGGGCGAAATTTCCGAACCCTCTGAACCCTTTGAACCCTCTGAACCCGGGACGCGCAGCGTCCCTATCATTTCAGACTTTTAATCACCCGTAAATCCTGGGGCGTCAGGAAGGGGGTGTAGGGTTTTCCCAGATAGAGGGACAGGGTATCCACCAGACTTCTGATATGGGGGGCATCTACGTGCATCATATCGGACAGATCCCGAAGGCTTCCCATGCCGCAGGGAAGGTCTTCGGAAAGGTAGCGGCCCTTGAGGTCCGTAGGTCCCATGACGGTTTTATAGGATTGATTTTCCGTAAGGGCGTCGTAGAGATTTTCCTTTTTCTCTCCCCAGGAGGCGTTGAGCACGTCCAGAAGGGAGGAGAGGGAAAGGCCCAGAGCTTTCCCTATGGCAATCCGTTCCCCGTCGCAGGCTTCCATGTAGGCAGCCACCTTTGGGGTAAGGGAATCACCGAAGAAATGGAATTTCTCTCCGTTTTCAATGCGGGTCATGTTGAAGAGGCAGGCTGTCACGTGGATGATGGGATTGGTGGCGGACAGGGAAGTGGAGGCAGGGGAAGCGACCCGGCTCACCTTGGGCGCCATCAGGTGCAGAAGGGTGCTCAGTTCTCCTTCCTCACCAAGGCAGGAATAGCCGATTTCTTCTTTCATGGCCTTGAAATCCAATGTTTTGTAATCGGAAGAGAGGCGGGCGATGAAGGGCATATTGGCAGTTTCCGCAATGGAAATGGACGGGGCATCCTGCTGTTTGGACAGAAGGCGGCAGGCCTTGATGGCGCCCCAGCAGCCGTTCATGAAAAGCAGGCACTGCCCGTCATGAAGGAAGGGGGCGATTTCTTCGACGACGCTCTCATGGTCTGTGGCGTGGGTGCATACCATGAGGATGTCCGCTTCCTCCACGGCCTTTTTTAAATCTGTGGTAAAGGGGACGTACAGGGATGTGTCGATTTTGCCTCTCACTGTGAGGGGAGACTGGTTCCAGCAGGCTGCTTTGATGCGGTTTCTCACATACACCTGACAGGGCACATTTTTCAGATTAAAATAAGCGGCTCCGGCCAGTGCGGTGCTTCCGGCGCCGATGATGGAAATATTCATGGTTCCTCCTACTAGATCCGGGTCATTGATTCTCCGGATGGTCCCTTTTATTATACTATTAATAGGGCTGCCATGCTTTGAAAAAATTGGAAATGGTTCATCAAAAAAACACGTCTCCAGGGACGTGCTTTTTCTATATCAGTATACCTTCCAGATGGTCCATTTCGTGCTGGATGATTTCGGCAGTGAAGCCCTGGAACCGTTTTCTCTTTTTGTGGAAGTTTTCGTCCTCATATTTCACTTCCACCCAGTCATAGCGCCGGCAGGGACGCTTTCCGGCAAGGGAGAGGCACCCTTCTTCCGTATCATAATATGTGAGGGAATGCATGGTGATGACCGGATTGTAGAGGAGAAGGAAACGTTTTTCATCCCGGATGGCGATGATGGCTTTGGAAACGCCGATCATATTGGCTGCCAGGCCCACGCAGGTGTCGCTGTGGGCGGCCAGGGTGTCCAGAAGATCCCGGCCCGCCGCACGGTCCTTCCGGCTGGCCTTCTCGGCTTTCCGCTGGAGGAAGAGGATATCTTTGACAATGGGACGAATCATGAAAATGCTCCTTGGGTTTTGTGAAGAATCGGCGGGAAGCTGTATTCCCGAAGGTTGACACGCCTTATGGACAAGCCCCTATGGGGCTTGAGGGTTCTAAAGTTTGACGGGGCTATCGCCCCGAGGGTTCTTAAGTTTGACAGCGGCTCTGCCGCTGAGGGTTGTTGTGGGCGCCTTACATTTATAGAAGGCGCCCTCTTATGATAAAACCTTGACAACCGGGCTTTCGCCCGAGGGAAAACAGACCGACCCTGCACCGCAGGCGTGGTTGTATGGTTTTCCACTGCAGAATGTTTATCATGCCATATGGCACTGAAAGTAAATCCCGTAACGCTGACTTCATACTCATCGCCCGTAAGGGCGATACCAAACTTACGAACCCTCCGGCCCATAGGGCCGGTCCATCTTAAGAACCTTTCGCGCCCAAAGGGCGCGGGGCCGCTGCGCGGCCCTTTACAGCGAGAATCCGTTTGTCTCGTCTCCCGGCTTGTCCAACCGGCGGGCGATGTCGTCATAGGTCTGGGAGAGCTGGTAGACCACAATGTCCATGGTGGTACGGATGGTGGCGGGGTCGAAGTTTTCCGGGCGGGTGGTGAAGGTGACGTCCAGGAATACATTTTCATCGGAGCCGATGGAATATTTCACGATGGCGTGGTGGGCATTGAGGTCGTTCAGGAAGGCAAGGAAGGTCTTTCTGGCGGGGCCCTTGGGGGCAGTGCCCAGATGGATCCGCAGGAGGGTGTACATGCTGTTGTCCGTAATGACAGCGGCCACCAGCTTATGATGCTTTCCGGCGGGAATGGCGGTCATGAAAACGATGGTGTCGTAGGAATCATGGGTTTCCTGGCGGCGGAAGAAGTTCAGCCCTTCGTCTTTCATGTATTTTTCAAACATATCGGCTTTTACATTTTTTGTGCGGTTTCCCTGGGGAAACGGAATGGTATTGTCAGACATAGGACGCCTTTCTGCGCAGCTTCTGCGCTTTCGGGAAGAGGCCATGCAGGGACTTTCGATTTCATCCTTATGAAACCGGATGCCGTGAATGCATGGCTGCTTTCCCGGTCATGGGAAATGGAATGATGATATTTGTATTATACAGGAAACAGGGCGAATAGGAAACGGGCAGGGACAAAACGGGGCATTTTGAAATCTTGTCAAGAGGTACCAAAGAAACTGGTACTCTATATAAACAATTTCTATAACAGGGCGGAAAGGGAGAGGAAAAATAGAGGATGAGTCAATTTTTTTATGATGAAAAGTGAAGGGGCTGTTTCGGGAAGGCCCATGAAATCTATTATGCTGATAAATCATACAGACGCATCATTATGATTCTATGTAAAGAATGACAGAATCATTGTCAATCTAATTAAGTGATAGGTAGTCCTATTTTCAATGATATAATTAGATAGGTTTATACTGTTTGAGAAAAGGGGCTTTTTCCGTGAAAACCGGGGTTATAATGGTGCCATCAAAAGAAACGCCGGGGTTTCCACGGACGAAGCATTCCCCGGGATGACAGAAATTTTAAGAAATGTGGTGATTTATATGGACTTAATGATGCTTCCTGAATTTGTTAAATTAGCCCTCTTTATGTTGGCCGTGTTTATTTCCAATATCGTGCAGGCTTTGACCGGCTTTGCAGGAGTCATGCTCTCCATTCCGCCAACCATTCTTCTCTATGGACCGGATATGGCCAAAGCAGTCATTAATGCCATCTGCTGGCTGGTGTGCGCACTCCTGATGTATCAGAACCGTCAGTACATCAACCCGAAGGAACTGCTCCGCATTGTGGTATTCATGCTGGTGGGCATGGCCATCGGTATTCACCTTTACAACGTGGTGAATCCCCAGATTCTGGTACCTCTTTACGGCGCCATTATCGTAGGGGCAGCGCTGAAGAGCCTGATTTTCAAACAGAGCGCTTCAGCCCTGCCGAACTGGATCGCCATCCCTGTTCTTCTGGGGGCCGGCGTCATTCATGGCATGTTTGCTTCCGGCGGTGCCCTGCTGGTGGTATACCTGGTAGCTACCTTCCGGGATAAGGATTCCTTCCGTGCCAATGTGGCTTCCGTGTGGACCATCCTGAACCTGGTACTCATGTTCAACGACTATGAAAAAGGCCTTTACAATACGGAATTCTTTGAACTCCTGGGCCTGGGCGTGATTCCGCTGGTCATTGCCATCTATCTGGGAAATAAAATTCATGATATGATCAACCAGAAAATGTTCAACCGCGTCACCTACTGCCTCCTTTTGGCAGCAGGCAGCATGATCCTCATCTGATACTCTCTTTTGAAAAAGGCTGTGAAGAAATGGTCATCATTTCTTCACAGCCCTTTTTTATGACCGCCCCATGATGACAGGCAGCCTGCCTGCTGCATACCAAGGGAGAGTGAGATTTCTCCACTCTGTGGAGACTCTGCATAGAGTCTCCAAGTCAGCCGAAGTTGGCCTCTAGCCTGCACAATAAGAGGCTTTCCTATTGGCGGCTGACCGGCTTCGGTCGAAATGACGGGGGCGGGGCGGTGCTTCTGTTATTTGAGGCGTGGGATTTCTCCAATCTGCTCCGACCGCCGAAATGACAGCGGGCCGGGAGTATCAGTGTGGTTCATGCATTTCTTCTCAGCCTCTTTTGGACATGAAAAAAGAGGCAGTGAAGAAATGAGGAACACTTCTCCGCTGCCTCTTTGACTTACCGTCCTTCCATCATTTTCCGGATCCGTTCTCTCCGCATCCTGGCGGCTGCTTCATCCACGATAATGTGGTGGCCGGCGGCGGTGACGAATTCCGCTTTGGGAGGCGCCGCCTTTTTATCATTGTACAGGGCGTAATCAAAACCTGCGCCTAAAGCGCAGCTGGCGCAGTCCCTGCCGCTGGCGCCCCGCCACATGCGGTAGAGGCTGTAGCCGAACCAGCCGGCAATGGCTGCTGTAATCAGTATAGTTAACAGGGTACCCATGATGGTCCTCCTTTTATGATAATATTTCTCAAGTAAATTATACCATAAAAAGGGAAAGGGGGAAACTAAGATAGCTTTGCGGCTTGCCTGAAGCAGGCTTCAGCCTTTTATAATAAGAACAGCTTTCCGGCTGCGTTCGGGGAAGGAGTCTTCCTCTCCTTCTTCATGGACTGTCATCAAAGGGGCGGTGGATGGTATAATAATGAAATGAATAGAAACCGCCCTCGTTCCTTCCGGCTGGCGCCGGAAGTCTTGCGGATCAGTATTTCTAAAGAATGGAGAAACCTATGGTAACAGAAGAATTACAGAAGAAACAGGATCATCTGGAAGCATATCTGAAACAGCTGGGCAGCGTGGTGCTGGCCTTTTCCGGCGGCGTGGACTCCACCTATCTCATGCATGAAGCCCGGAAGGTGCTGGGGGACAGGGCCATGGCAGTCACCATGAACCTGGCTTCCGTGCCGGAAAGGGAAGTGGCAGACGCCATTGAATACTGCCGCAGGGAAGGCATCCGGCAGGAAGTGGTGAAAATGGACCAGTTCGGCATCGAAGGATTTGCAGAAAATCCTTCGAACCGCTGCTATCTCTGCAAGCATTTCCTTTTCAGCTCCCTTAAGAAAATCGCGGAAAAGGAAGGCTTTGCCTATGTCATCGACGGCACGAACCTCAATGATGCCTCCCAGTACCGGCCGGGGCTCAAGGCCCTTGGGGAACTTGGCATCAGGAGCCCTCTCCGTCATGCCGGCCTCTACAAGGCAGACATCCGTGCCCTGTCCAAAGAAGCGGGTCTTCCTACCTGGAGCAAACCGTCCTTTGCCTGCATGGCTACCCGTTTCCCCTATGGAGAAACCATTACAGAGGACAAGCTCTCCATGGTGGAAAAAGCGGAAGATTTCCTTTTTTCCAAAGGCTTCAAGCAGTTCCGGGTGCGGCTTCATGAAGGAAATCTGGCCCGCATCGAAGTACTGCCTGAGGATTTGTGGAAACTTTTCCGCATCCACGAGGAAGTGGTGCGCACCTTCCATAGCCTGGGCTTTGCCTATGTCACCATGGACCTTCAGGGCTACCGCATGGGCAGCATGGATGAAGTGCTGTAAGGGACTGGGGACCGCCTTTGGCGGCCCGGGTTCTTAAGATGGACCGGCCCTTTCGAGCCGGAGGGTTCTTAGGTTTGACGGCCCTTTGGGCCGAGGGTTGTGGTATCGCCCTATTGGGCGATGAGTATGAAGTCAGCGTTACGGGATTGGCCTTTCTGTGTCATAGGGGCAGCGGTCAGCGGACAGTGGTCTTTACCGGCCCGCCAGCCCCACCCATTATTGTCATTGATGTACATATAAAGGATTTCATCATGGATATGAAAGATATACTGCAGAAGGTAGCCTCCGGCGCCCTGCGCCCGGAAGAAGCGGAGGCGCTTCTCCGGAAAAATCCGGCAGACCGGCCCTATGAAGAAATGGGATTTGCCAAGCTGGATACGGACAGGAAAGCCCGGTCCGGCTTTGCGGAAGTGGTATACTGCCAGGGAAAGTCTGATGCCTTTATCGGGCAGATTTTTAAGAAACTTTACGAAACGGAAGGAGAAGTCTTCGGCACCCGGGCTTCTCCTCACCAGTATGAACTGGTGAAGAAAGTGCTGCCTTCCATTTCCTATGATCCTATTTCCCACATTCTGAAGCAGGAAAAGGAGAAGGACCATATCGGATGCATTGCTGTATGTACCGGCGGCACTGCCGATATATCAGTGGCGGAAGAAGCAGCCCAGACGGCAGAATACTTCGGCAGCCATGTAGAACGGATTTATGACGTAGGGGTCAGCGGCATCCACCGGCTCCTGTCCCAGGAGGAACGGGTGCGCAAGGCCAGCTGCGTCATTGCAGTGGCCGGTATGGAAGGGGCCCTGGCCTCGGTCATCGGCGGCCTGGTGAGAAATCCGGTGATTGCCGTGCCCACATCAGTAGGGTATGGCGCCAGTTTCCACGGCCTCTCTGCCCTCCTGACCATGATTAATTCCTGTGCCAACGGCATAGTGACCGTCAATATAGATAATGGATTCGGTGCCGGTTATGTGGCCACCCAGATCAACAGACTGGCAGAAAGGGGAAAAGTGTAAATGGGAAAATCATTATATCTGGAAGCATCCTCCGGCATTGCGGGGGATATGTTTGTGGCAGCCCTGCTAGACCTGGGCGCAGATCGGAAAGCGCTGGACAAGGCGCTTTCTTCCATTCCAGCCAAAGGGTTTACGGTGGAAATCGGAAGGGTGCAGAAAGCAGGCATTGACTGCTGCGATTTCAACGTGATTCTGGACAAAGAACATGAAAATCACGACCACGACATGGCCTATCTCTATGGCCCCCTGCCGGAAGCAAGGGAAGAGGTCCATGAAGAACACCATCATGAGGAAGAAGGCCATCATCATGAGGAGGAAGAACATCACTGCCACTGCCATGAAGAAGGCCATCATCACGAAGAGGAAGAGCACCACTGCCACTGCCATGAAGAGGGCCATCATCACGAGGAGGAAGAGCACCACTGTCACTGTCATGAAGACCATCACCATCATGACCATGGAGAGGGGCACCATCATCACGAACACCGCCATCTGAAAGATGTGGAAGCGGTGATTGACGGCACGGACATGACTGAATCTGCCAGGGCTCTGGCAAAGAAGATTTTCCGCATTGTGGCAGAGGCGGAATCTAAAGCCCACAACCTTCCCATCGAGGAAGTTCATTTCCATGAAGTGGGAGCCATCGACTCCATTGTGGATATCATTTCCGCTGCCGTATGCTTTGACAGCCTCCATATCAAAAACGTGATCGTACCGAAGCTTTCGGAAGGCAGAGGCACTGTCCGCTGCCAGCACGGCGTACTTCCGGTGCCTGTGCCGGCTACACTGAACATTGTCACCGCCTATCACATGCCCCTGGAAATCATGGACGCCAAAGGGGAATACGTGACCCCCACCGGTGCTGCCATCGCGGCGGCCCTGGCCACCTCCCATGAGCTGCCTGCCTCCTTCACCGTTCTGAAAACAGGTCTGGGCGCAGGAAAACGGGACTACAAGGAACGGACCAATATCCTCCGGGCCATTCTCATTGATGAAGCAGAAGGACCCTGGGAAAAAGACCAGGTAGTGAAGCTGGAAAGCGATATCGACGACGCTTCCGGCGAAGTGCTGGGCTATACCATGAAAAAACTGATGGATGCCGGCGCCCTGGACGTCCATTTCACCCCTATCTACATGAAAAAGAACAGACCGGCCTATGAACTTACGGTGATCTGCAAGGAAGACAGGAAAGAAACCATGGAAAACATCCTCTTTTCCGAAACCACCACCATCGGTATCCGCGAACTGGCGCCTCTCATGCGCTCCATCCTTCATCGGGAAGAAAAGGAAGTAGACACCGCCTACGGCCGGGTCCAGGTGAAGGAAGTCACTTTGGGCAGCGAAAAACGGCGCTATCCGGAATATGAATCGGTGAAGAAGCGGGCAGAAGAAAAGAAGGTGCCCTTCCAGACCGTTTTTAATGCAGCGAAAAACAGCATATAAAAGACCCTGTATAAAAAAGCCGTGAAAAGGATTGCTATTTTCACGGCTTTTTACATGCATTCCTCACTTTATTCCAGAAAAAAGACTACAATAGGAAAAGAAAGGATTTCACAAAGAAGAAGGGATACTATGTTTGGACTTACAGCATATGCAGAAATCATTACAGGGCAGTTTCTCCTGAGCCTTGGCGCCTTGTTTTATACAGGCTGGTGGCTGACGGCCTTCCGGCCCGATGCCAGAAGCGGAGGGGTCCTCTCGGCCCTGCTTTTCCTATGCCTCGCAGTCTTTGGCCTTTCCGGCACCGCCCTGACGGTCCATGGCATTCACGGCCTTCCCCTGCCGCCCTCCTGGCCCGGAGGGATCATGCTCCTGGCTTTGGCCCTTTTGGTATATTTCATTCTTCTTGCCGGTTCTGTCAAACTTTTCGGCCGGAAACCTACCACAGAACTCATCCTTCTCGTTCTCTGGGCCCTCATGGAAATCATGGTACTGGGAGTGCTCCATGAAGCAGGCGGCCTTGCCGGCACTGCCTATGGTCTCACCTGGGCCGCCGTGGCTGCTGCTTCTCTCATCGCCTTTACAGCCTACATGATGTACTATCGCATGGATGATGACACCGCCTACATTACCGGAGCCGTTCCTCTGCTGGTAGATGGGGCAGTGACCCTGATGATCGCCCTGCTGGGACGGTAGCGGGATCCGCACTCATTCATGCAGCTGCTCCACTGTCTGAGGACCCGCTGTTTTCCTGTATTTCACCTTCCGGCCCTCCACCCGAAAAGCCTGATGATGTAAATGATGGTCTTCAGGGACCTGCTTACATCATCAGGCTGTTTTTTACCTGCCAGCAGGTTTTAAAAGTTCTGATGCACCGGAAGGTCTTTTCATGATTCACTGATATGGCCGCCAGTCATGGTTAGGCTGTCGATGACTCCCCGTACATCCCGGAAGGTGCAGTCGGTCAGCTCCAGCCGGGAGTGGATCAGAGCAAAGAGGGGAAGATCCGTTTCCATATCTTTGAAGGTGGTCCGCAGGAATTTCAGGTTCTGGCAGTCTGTGGCGGACACCAAACCGTAGCTGCATTCCCGGATTACACTGTCCCTGAGGAGAATGCTGCTGCAGAACCGGGCTTCATACCCATAGGTTCCGCATCCGTACAGGTCCATATGATCCATGGTCATATGAGTGACGCTATCCAGTTTCAGCACGGCGCCGTCACAGAATCCTTTTTTGAGTTTATGGCCCATCCGGAGGTGGGACAGTTTCAGGTTTCGGCAGTTGACGAATTTCAGTACCGGCGTATAGGGGAATTCTGTAACAATTTCTGCTGTAATGGTCTCCGTATTCAATCCCCGGATGGTGAGATCCTTGAACCCGGCAATGTCCAGTGTGCAACCATCGCCCAGATACAGACCGGCAGGGGCCGAATCATAGTAGTCGGAGTAGTGAAGCAGCCGCTCTGAAAATTCTTTCTCCTGCCAGTTTGACAGATTGTATTCGCCCGGTGCCAGAACGATTTCCGTATTGTCCGCCAGTGATTCCATCATTTCGTCTACATTGTGGACCAGCACTGTTTTCTGGGCCCCCAGGGCCGCCGGAGTCATCGTTAGGACCAGCAGGATCCCTAAAAAAATACCCCTGATAAGCCTCATCCATTTGATTTTGCCAGGCTCTTTCATTACCAGACACCTCCTGTTTCTGGGAATCTCTTTACTGATTATGCCGCCGCAGCTCGACGTATGCACCGGCACGATCCTGCTGAGAATGCGGATTTCCCATGGGCTGCGGTTTCAGCATTTCTCGATCGTGACAGCATCCCTTCCCTGCGTTTGCGCCGCTTCTGCCGAAAGTCCCACCCCTGCTGACGGGATGGCGGTACAGAGAAGCAGGGGCAGGACCTTCTTTGTCAAGGCGGAATGATTCTGTCTCATAGAAAACGCATCTTTCCTGTTTTCTGGGTATTCCGCAAGGATCCCAGCCTTACTTTTATTTTACTAAAAATGGACAGAAAAAAAACCTGTACGAAAGTACAGGTTTGTAGCATGAAAGATGAGCAGGATATAATCAGACAGTCAGAGGAGATGACAGACACCAGGTAGCCTTCCTTCGGCGTCGTCATTCTGGGCGATAGCGTAGAATCCCGGCTCGTGGAGAAAAGGAACCGGCGCCGCCAACGACCGGTCATCAGGAAACACTGTTTTCCATGAGAACTTTTTTATTTTAAAGAGATTATATAGACAGAGAGAACTGAGGGGCCCGGAAGAGGCGCCGGCCTCCCTGCCTGTTACGTGCACACACCTTATCAAGGGACAGGCGGGAGACAGGAAGAACTTCCTCATATGAATCAGAACTCTCCGACGCGTCAAAACTTCACAAAGAACTCCTGAAGATGACCTGCCAGACATCCTGGTGGCAACTATGGCTATACCAGTTCTTCCTTGACGACACAGATATTCCGCTTAGGCGGCTGCTCCTGGCCGATTCATCGAAGCTGAACGCCTGAGCCCTACCGCGCATCAGCATGGGACGAATCAGGAGTTTTTGCATGGCATGAAAAAGAGGCTGTGAGAAAGGATACCCATTTCTCATGGCCTCTTTTTATGCACCCATTTTCAGGAAAGCTTCTCCAGCACTGCCCGGCAGCCTTTTGCGATATCCTCATAGGTTTTCTCAAAATTTCCCGTATACCAGGGGTCCGCCACATCCCTTGTTTCTCCCGTCCAGTCAAGAAGGCGGGAGATTTTTTTCTCCGGATCCCCCTGGGTGAGGCGGCACAGGTCATCCAGATTTTCCTCATCCATGGCAATCACATAGTCCGCCTCTTCATAATCCTTCCTGGTCATGAGAGCCGCCCTTCTTTTCGTAAAGGGAATGTGGTGGGCGGCAAGAGTTCTTTGGGCAGGGGGATAGATATCATGGCCCACTTCCTCGGTGGTGGCGGCCATGGAAGAAATTTCGTATTTCCCGTCCAGCCCCCGTTGGCGCACCATGTCCTTCATTATCATTTCCGCCATGGGAGAACGGCAGATATTGCCGTGGCAAATGAAAAGAATGTGGATTTTATCTTTTGTGGAATGATGTATCTGCATTGACGCGCTGCATCTCCTTTCGGTGAGCAAGGAAAGGTTTCAGTAAAAATAGAAGGAAATAGGGGAAAGTATAAAATAAGCCATGCTTCTATATTTTCCTGCCTTTATTCCTTTCATAACCAGATAGTTACTGCCGGCTGGCCAGCCTTTTGCCAAGCGCAAAGGCCGCCTGCAGGTCCTTCGGGAATTGCTCGGCGTGATGGGCTTTCTTTTTTGCTTCATCCCATGATGCCATGCGGTAACGGCTGTAATCCGGCACCTGCAGGGTATCGAAGGAAGCCAGGATTTCCGTTGTCCCGTTCAGGTAATGGAAGGGCTGGAAGTATTCCTCCATGTGCGATTTATAGTGCTTATCGTAGTAGTTCTGGTCTGCATTCATGGTAAGGATCACGGCGACATCGATTTTTCCCGGAAAGGTGCTCTGATAATCATCGTAGGATAGGGCCGGGAAGGTCGAGCGGACCATAAAGGAACGGACCATGCCCGTTGGTCCTCCGAAGAAAATGGGCGAACCGATGATGAGGGCATCTGCTTCGTAGACTTTCTGCAGCGTTTCCGTCAAGCCGTCCCTCCAATAGCATTTCCAGGGGACGGCCATCTTTTTATTCTTACAGGCCAGACAGCTGCGGCAGTCGGTAAAGTTCAGCTTATATAAATCGACAGTCTCGGTGCTGGCTCCGGCAGAAACAGCCCCCTCCCCGGCAGCTGCTAGGAGTTTGGCGGTGTTGTTGTGCATCCGGGGGCCGCCATTGAGTATGAGTATTTTTTTCATAGAAATCTCTCCTTTCCAATGATTTGTTTATTCCTTTTTACTCATGCAGATTTTACTAAAACTCTTTTGAATCAAATGATAGGGTGCCCGGTCTTGCAGGTTCCATGGCCATGTTTTCCCTATATGACAAGGAGGCTATTTTAGGGGGAGAGCGCTGATGACTGCTTAGAGTGCGTTCATCAGACTTAGCAGATTCTGATAGGAATCTACCTGGTCATATACCACATCATCCTTTGATATCTCATTGAAAAGTTTCTTGGCACAGGTAATCTTAGCCTGTTCAATGGGACGCAAATCCAGGCTTTCCATAGAGCCTTTCGTTTCAGCCACGAAGTAGATATGTTTTACAGTTCCCTTCTGAAAGGCTATCGCCCAGTCCGGTGCATAGTTCCCCACCGGAGTCGGAATCTGGAAGCCCCGCGGCAGCTTGGCATATACCACCACCTTATCATCTAGATCCATGTCTTCTGCAAATTTGCGTTCCACGGATTTTTCTGCCGTTCCATCAGCGAAAACATAATCCTGCACATTCTTCTTCGCCAGATAGGCTTTGGAAAAGTCCTTATTCTTTTCGGCGGTAAAGATGGTCGAATCGTAGGACCCGTCGGTCTGATTATAGGTAATATCATTGACAATCATGGCAGCTTTTTCTTCATTGATCAGCTTCGAAACCTTGGAAATAAACTCCTCAGGATTGTACCGATACATGATGAACTTGAGAGGAGAAATTCCTTTCAGGATTGCCGCAGCCGTTTTTCTGGTCAAATGGGTTCTGGCTCCAATCTGACCAATCAGATCATATTTGACCTGGCTGGTTTCTCCTCGTTTGAGGTTATAGGTGTGGCTCTTTTCAGCAATAAAACCCCGCCCTTCCTTTACTTTTTCCGCAGACCAGTCTTCCCCCTGGGTTCCCCGGGTCACCGTGTACTGGAGCTCGGTAACAAAAAGTTTATCATCAATATGCCGGATGGCATTCTGAATCAGCTCATTGCTGTCAAAATGCACAGAATAACTCCATTTGTGATTGATGCAATTCCAGAGCGTCTGGAATTCTTTCTTGAAGAAATTGTCATTCAGCCCATTTTCCGGCACCTTTGTCACATGGCCATCCTCAATCATACCGTCAAGCGCATGCTCATCAAAGATACTCTGCACCAGCGCATGCACGCCATCCCCGATATGTTTCACTTTATCCGGCAGTGGAGCCAGGGAATGATTCTCAGCATCTGCCCGATACTGATCTGTGACATGACCGTCTTCGTCAATGTAATCATTTTTCACCAGATAGAAATAAATCTTATTTGCCTCGTCGCTGGTAACAGTGATAATATCATCGCCGACTCTGAGACGCTTGCCTGCAAAGTATTCCGGCGTCGCTTTAGTCGGCCGCTCATACAGGTCATCCCTGATTTCCTTCTGCAGAGAAGAAACAAAGTCCTTATAGCCATCACTGGCAATAACGGTCAGCTTGTTAACTTCCTGTACCTCTGAGCCAAGAACGCGCTCATCCATCCGGTCGCCGGATTGATTCACGCAGAGTCGAAGACCGCGGCCCACTTCCTGCCGCTTGTTGGTTGTCGAATCGCCGCCATGCTTCAGCGTGCAGATCTGGAAGACATTCGGATTATCCCAGCCTTCCCGCAAGGCGGAATGGGAGAAAATAAAACGAACCGGGTTGTCAAAAGACAGCAGTTTCTCCTTATCTTTCAGAATCAATTCGTAGGCAGACTCATCATCGCTGATATCAGAGCCTCGCTTCATTTTACTGTCAATCTTGTGGCCTTTTTTGTCGATGCTGAAATAACCGGCATGGGTAGCATGCACATCGATGCTGCGCAGATACTGCGCATAAGGCGTATCGTACAGGGTCAGATATTCATCTAAAATCGCTTTATATTCCTCTTCAAAAATCCGGCCATATTCCGAATTTACTTCGTTTCCATCGGCATCATACTTTCGGTAATTCTCCACCTTATCGATAAAGAACAGGGAAAGGGTCTTGATACCGCGGGTATACAGTTCCTTTTCCTTTTCGAAATGGGACCGGATGGTCTCGCGGATCTGTACACGGCGAATATCCTTTTCACTGACATCGCCCAGAACTTCGCCTGTGTGAATTTCAATGCCATTGGTAAATGTCACAGCGCCCCTGATGGGGTCAATCTCATTGATATGATACCCCCGATACTGCTCCATCCCTTTCGAAAGAGCATACAGATCATCATCCACACCTACGATTCTGGTCTCCCGATTGATGGACTTCTCGTAGCGGATTTCAAACTCCAGGCGCGCCATGGGCGGTTTCTTCGGGGATATAACAATATTCTCCAGAAACAGGTAGCCGTCTGTTCCCCGGAGATTCTTGATATCAAAGCCCTTGACCTCGATTTTTTTGACCAGTTTCATCCGGTAGGCGTCCAGCGCATCCAAAACATACACCAGATCATGATGCTCTTTATGGGTGGCGGAATAATTCAGCGTAAACAGTGGATGGAATTCCTTCAGGGATTCCTGCGTCTTTTTGCCGCCCATTTTCTGCGGTTCATCCAGAATCACAATGGGCCTGTTGGCCTGGATCACATCGATGGGCCTGCGGCTGCCAAATTCATCCAGCTCCATGCGAATTCTTCGGGCATCCTTACCCCGGGCATTGAAGGCCTGTACATTGATAATCATGACAGAAAGATCTGCGCTGGAACTGAATTGATCAATGTCAGTCAGGTTCTTGGAGTTATAAACAAAGAATCTTGCCTTTTTTCCGTAGAGCTCCATGAAGTGGTCCTGCATCATCTGGAAACTCTTCTGCACGCCTTCCCGGATGGCAATGGAGGGGACCACCACAATAAACTTGCTCCACCCATACTGCTTATTCAGCTCGAACATGGTCTTGATGTAAACATAGGTCTTTCCTGTACCTGTTTCCATTTCCACATCCAGAGAGCAGGCCCCCATATGCCGGGCAAGAGAAGAAGATTCCTTAATATTGCTGCCCTTTTGGACTTCCCGGATATTATGAAGAAGCTGTGTCCCATTCAGCGAAACCGGTGCATTGGCAAATCCCATGAAAAGGTCTTCATCAGACTGCTGCCAGTTAAACAGGTTGCGATCATCATCCTGGGCTCCAGCATCCCGACGGTAGCCTACCTTATCCTGAAAGGGCTGGCCGGAGAATACTCTGACTACGCTGTTTACAGCATCCGTCTGGTACCCCTGTATGGTGAATTTAAATTTCATGGCAGCCATATCACAGCACCTTCCTTACCGTTTGCGGACTATAGGTATCAAAAATCTGCTCGAAGTTTGCGGCCACACTGTCAGAGCTGAAAGAACTGTCACGGAATACCGCATAGAAAGGATGCTTTCTGGCAATGGCCGTCACAACATCATCGGTCACATCCCTGTCAAAGCAGGCAATCAGATAGCCATCGGCCACAGAAAAAACCTTCTTCCCTGCAATTTCTTCCTCTTCCACCTTGGAAGACAGCAATACCCCCAGATCCAGCATGACCTGGATCAAAAGGTCCTCCGGTGTACGGTCTTCTTTGATGTTGTCCGTAAAAAGATCCAATTCTCCTTGTTTTACATCAGAAGGTTTGTAATACACATCCTTCATATTGGAAGAGTCTACCCTGAAGCAGCGGAAGCCGTAGTCAATATCAGCCCCCGTTTCCTCTTTGATTTTCTTGCCGGCGCGACGGATACGCTCTTCACCGATATCGCAGATGGTCTTGTAACCGGCTTTATATGCTTCACTTTTTTCATTAGTTTCTTCAGATAACTGCACAAGAATATATTTACGATTTCCGCCATCCTCGGCGTTAAGTTGCATCACAGCATGCGCGGTTGTTGCAGAGCCAGAGAAAAAATCAAAGATTATATCATTATCCTTTGTGTGAATTCTTGCTAAAAATTGCATTAATGACACAGGTTTGGGGAAGGGAAAATGCTTTCTATGGAAAAGATTTGTTACCTCTTTCGTTCCATCCTGTGACATTCCAATTTCGTCTGGTAACTTAGTGCTTACTGCGACATGCCCAAAATTGTCACCAGCTTTTTTCTTATCATCTTCTTCCCAGTATCTTAATGCAGGTTTCGTTATTTTTAAAAATTTATAATCACCTGGGAAAACAATTCGGCCTTCGGCATAATATTTCTCAAATGTCTCCTTCGTAATAGCCCATGTTCGGTTTGGATTTGCTGGATATTCTTCACCCGTTTTTGGATTAACAATGGTAAAATAGCTATTAGGACGCTCGCTGGAAGATGTTTGTTTGGTTAAATCATGAATTCTCCATGGCTTTCCCGGGAAATCATCAGTTTCATAATAAGAGCGGCCTTTACCCTCAACACTTGCACGAAAAAGTGGTGATTTGGCATAACAAACAATCCATTCATAATCTTGTGAAATACCAAAAGGCACATCTGACTTTGCTGTTCTTTTGCGCCAAGGGAATGTAGCTACATAATTTTCAGAACCAAATATTTCAGAACACATTTTTTCTAAGTTATCTCGCTCATTATCATCAATGCTAATAAATATTGCACCATATTCAGATAAAAAATCTTTTGATATCTTTAATCTTGGATACAACATATTCAGCCAATCCGTATGAAACCGACCATTGCTTTCGCTATTCTGCACCAGCCGATTTCCTTCTTCATCGGTCTGCCCGCTGTTCTCTGCATAATCCTCGGCCTTCTGCGAAAAATCATCTTCGTAAATGAAGTCATTTCCCGTGTTATAGGGAGGATCGATATAAATCATCTTCACCTTTCCCAGATACGTTTCCTGCAGAAGCTTCAGGGCATCCAGATTATCCCCTTCGATATAGATATTCTCAGAGTCCGTTCCTCCGGGGGTTCCATCCCTGCCCACAGATTTTTCCTTTTCAAAACGAAGGGTCTTGGCGATGGGCGCATTCGCAAGAACCACGGCTTTCCGCTTATCCGGCCAGGTAAACTGGTACCGTTCCTGCCCATCGTCCACCACCTTGGCATTGATTTCCTGCATCAATACATCTTTGTCGATAGCCCGGACCGTGTTTCCATTCTCATCCTTCGTTTCCGTCACAGCATCCGGAAACAGGGCCGCCAGCTTCTTATAGTTTTCCTCTGCCAGATCCGGCGTATGCATCTTAAGCTTCTCCATGGGTAATCTCCTCCAATTGTTTTTTATATTCCTGCAGTTTTGTATATAATTCAAACCGCTTCTTCGGCTGCTGTTCCTTCCAGGCAGCTTTTTCTGTTTTCTGAATGACCATATGCAGCTGATTGATTTCGTCCTGTATTTTTAATTGTTCGTGAATGGTCTGGTCATTCCGGCTCAGCACTATTAATGGCGCTATTTTACTCACTGGGCCAACGCCTCGTCGGAAAAAGACATTGATTGGTTTATCCTTGCGCTGCATCAGCTGTACAAAAGCTCTGCTTCAAAGAATTGATAAGAGCTGTTTTTTAATGTCCTGGCGTATTCTTAAAAGAGGTGGAAAGAGTTCATCAGCCATTGCTGTACAGGTCTTCCAATGTATAGAGAATGACACCGGGTCTGGGGGTCACCTGATAGCCGCTGCGGGAAAAGAAGCCGTATCTATGGCAGTTCATTCCTGTCTGTTGGACCTGTCGGATTTCGGTCTGAATCATGGCATCGGTCACAGGGGTCTTCCGGAATTTGGCTTCATAGAAGATGTATCCTTTGTCGTCGTGGGTGACTACATCAAATTCTCCATTTCTATGCTCTTCAGGTAAATCATAGGAATAGGTGCCGATGGCATCAAAAATTTCTGGAAGCCGGCCTTTTCGATTCTGGCGGATGAGGAACTGGCGGCACAGGGTTTCAAACTGCTTCGGGACGAAGGTCTCAGAAAAGTCATGGGCAATGTACCGGTCCCAAAACGTATCCGGCGCCATAATCTGCCGCTGTGAACTGTAGGGAAACAGATATCGGTAATAGAAGCTGGACAGATTGTCGCTGATGAAATAGCTGGCTTTCTTTTTGTTATTTCTGTCATTAATGGGAGCTTCTTTTTTCACCAGTTCCATGAGTATCAGCCGTTTCAGCACTTCGGCCAGCGCTGAACTGCTGGTGATATGGGATTGGGAAAGAATATCCTTAAAACGGTGAAAGCCCCGTGCCAGTGCTTCAAATGCTTCGTTTGCATTGATGAACCGGGACAGTTCTCCCAAAAGATACATTTGGACTTCATTTTCCAGCCGGGCATCGGGCTCCACCAGCAGGTTCATCACATTTTCGCGGACGCTTCGGGTGGAATCTATGAGACGGTTGTAATAAGGCACGCCGCCGAAAACACTGTAAAGCCGCACCTTGTCTGCCGGAGAGAAGTCCGGGTAAAAGGCAGCCGATTCGAAGTAATCCATGGGATGGATATGAAGGCTCAGGGTGACCCGGCCATATAACGGATTTTCTTCCAGCATCAGTGATTTCATGGTATCCACAAAGGAGCCGCAGAGAATCAGCTTCAACTGGGAACGCTCCCGATAGGAATCAATCAAAGACTGTAAAATGCTGTCCAAACCGGGCACTGTCTGACGCAGATAGGGGTATTCATCCAAAACCAGAACCTGCCTTGTACGGCAGGCCTGCTGAAAAAGAAAATCAAGCAGCTTTTCCATGCCCGTAAAGGCCAGAGGCGGATACTGATAAACCTCAGAAATCAAGGCAGACAGACTTTGGACGTTATTCATCTCCGTTGTCCGCTTGCATTGATAATACAGCCCCTGGATCTTTGAAGTTTTCAGAAACTGCTTAATCAGCTCACTTTTACCGATTCGCCGCCGTCCGTAAATCAGCACTACTTCCTGATTCGGGGAGTCATACATCCGGCGAAGCCGTTCCATTTCCACTTCTCTTCCAATAAACATGGAGCCACCTCCTGCTTTCCATTTTAGTCATATGGATTTTACTAAAATCCTTTTGAGTAAAATTATACTACATCATGCATTGTCGATTCAATGACAGGACTCTTTTTGTATTGTATAGGATAAAAATATATTTTATTAAAATTTGATGAGCACGCTTTTGCCGGTTTGAATGGATGAATTTTCACATTTTTTAGAGAATCATGATGCCGGTTTGCCACATTTTTCCCTGAAGCGGCTTTCTTTTTGTTAAATCACTCCATTGCCAACGGCTCTTTCTTTTGTTTTTCCATGGTATACTGGATTCAGCAAAATCTTATCATACGCTATGCAGGTGGAAGAAAGGAAGGAAATCATGAAGACAGCCATTTATCATTCTCCTTTTGGAAATATGGAGCTTTCCTATGAGGAAGGTGGGGTGATTTCTCTTCGGATGGCGGAGGAGGGGACGAAGGGGGAGGCGCCCTTCGGGCTGGCGCTGACAGTGTTCCGGGAGCTGGATGAGTATTTCCAGGGCCGAAGGAAGACTTTTGACTTTCCCTGCCGTACCCATGGCACCGCTTTTCAGGAGAAGGTGTGGGCGGCGCTCCGGGAGATTCCCTATGGGGAAACGAGGAGTTACAGGGACATCGCTGAGGCCATCGGCCATCCGAAGGCTTACCGCGCCGTGGGCATGGCCAACAATGCTAATCCCCTTTTCATTATTATTCCCTGTCACCGGGTCATCGGCGCCGACGGGTCCCTCACCGGCTACGGCGGCGGCCTTCCCATGAAGAAGGCACTCCTGATGCTGGAGAAGAAGCATAGCATTTCATAAATACCAAAAGGGCTGTGAAAAAATGATTGAATGACATGGATACCATTCTTCTCACCTGTCATTTCGATGGTGGGAGGGGAGTGGAGAAATTTCAGGCCCCATGGTACATGCAGCATAGCGGCAGGAGATCTCCGGGCTCAGAGTCTCCCTGGCGCTCAAACCCCTTTGCTCTACGACCGACAGGCAGCTCCGCTCGAGATGACGATGAGGCGAGTGGCTTACTGTCATTGACACAATAAGACATACCAAAAGGGCTGTGAAGAAATGATTTCCATTTTTTCACAGCCCTTTTTAATTTACAGTTCGCTGAAGAGGGGCACGAAATCCATGAAGGCGGTGCATAGGAGGGTGATAAGGATCACCGTAAGAAGGGAGAGCACTGTACCGTATCGGATTTGGGCGGAGGCGGAGAGGCCGTAGCCTATGGGGATGGCCCTGGTGGAAATGGGGAGGATGTAGGCGCAGTTGGCGGCGGCGATGGTGCCTAGGATGTAGGGGATGGGATTCAGGGAGAGGGAGGAGGTTATGCCGATGACCACGGGAATGGAAATGGAGGCGGAGGCGGTGTTGCTGGAGATTTCCGACATGAAGCAGGCGAAGAGGCAGGCCATGGCCATTACCGGAAGGCCCGGGGAGAGGTGAAGGGCGGCGATGAGGAGGGAGAGCTCCTTGATGGCGCCGGTTTCAATGACCAGTTTCCCCAGAGCCAGGCCGCTGGCAAAAAGGGCGATCATGCCCCACATGGCGTGGCTTTCAGCGTATTTCCAGGTGAGCATGGGATTTCCTTTTTCATCTTTCAGGAAGAACATGAGCATGCCCAGGAAGAGAAATAGGTAGGCTGGCTTCATGGCAGGGAGGTATGGCGCAAAGAGGGGACGGAGGAAGGAGAGCAGGGTGGCGGCGGTGAAGAGAATGAGGCCTATGCGCTCGCCCCGTTTCATGGGACCGAAGGATTTGTACATGGAGCGGAAATAGTCTTTCGTGCCGGGGAGGGATTTGACCGGGCAGGGCAGGAAGAGAAGGAAAAGGAGGTTCATGAGGAAAATGAGGATGAGCACAGGCAGGAAACGGATGACCCAGTCGAAATACATGAATTCATGGCCTGTCAGTTTTTCCAGATAGGAAACGGCCACCAGGTTGGCGGAGGAGCCGATGGGGGAGCCGAAGCCGCCGATGCCGCTGCCCCAGCCGATGGCAAGGAGGATGGGAATGGCGGTTTGACTGGTGCTTATATCCTTTTCCCCGGTGAAATGGAGCATGGCCACCGCAATGGGACAGAAAATAGCGGCTACCACCACGTTGGGAAGGAAAACGGAGAGCGCCGTGGAAGCCAGGAACCATACAAAGATCTGGCTTTTCATGGAGGTGCCTATGGAACAGAGGGCTCTTACGGAAATTCGTTTGTCCAGTCCCGTGGTGGTCCAGGTCAGGCAGATGAGATCGCTGCCCAGAAGGAGCACTGCAATCTCCGAGAAATACTGGCTGATCACGTGATTCATGGGAATAAGATTGAAAAGGGAATTCACGATAATAGGGATAAAGGCGGTGACGTAAATGGAAACGGGCCGGAATATCCACCACAGCGCCATCCAGAGGGCGCAGGAAAGAGCCAGGGCAGAAGACTGCTGGAAGGTGCCGGTAAGAAGAAAGGCAGCAGCGCCAAAGGCGATGGGGCCGCTTAATAGTGCAAGATTCTGTTTCATGAAAACACCTCTTTTATGGACAAGCCCCTTTGGGGCGTGAGGGTTGACGGCCCGCTGGGCCGAAGGTTCTTAAGGGGC
>ERZ791612.303-NODE-303-length-29207-cov-71.368002_pt1 | contig 29207 bp, 23 predicted proteins | sample MGYA00509963_ERZ791612 | MGnify/ENA primary metagenome ERZ791612 (study PRJEB30046, sample SAMN00791906) | human gut metagenome | study: EMG produced TPA metagenomics assembly of the A metagenome-wide association study of gut microbiota in type 2... | reverse complement strand
CTCCCCCTTATCCGGCTGCGCCGGACTTTCCCCCATCCGGGGGACAGAATAAATCGCTCTATGCTTTCCTGGAGAGACATGGCCCCATGGCTAAGCATCCATAGTGCCCCCTCGAAGAGGGGAAAAGGTGGTGGCGCCAGCCACCAAAGGGGGAATGCATTTCCTCGAGCGAAGCGAGGCTGGCCTGTTTTCCGACGCCCGCAGGGCGGTTGTCAAGGTTTTATTATAAGAGGGCGCCTTCTATAAATTAGAGGCGCCATCACAACCCTCGCGCCGGAGGCGCGTCAAACCTAAGAACCTTCGGGGCGAAAGCCCCGTCAATCTTAAGAACCTTTCCCCTTGCGTCTGGGAATACCGGCAAACGCCGCTATGCCTCTACTACCTTCCCTCCCACTTTCCGGAAGTCTTCCCAGAAGCGGGGATAGGATTTCTTTACGCTTTCTGCACCTTCTATGGTAAGGGGGCCCGTCAGTCTCGGGGTAATGGATGCCAGGGCCATGGCTATGCGGTGGTCGTTCCAGGAGGATACGGTACCGCCGGAAAGGACGGGTTTTCCCCGGATGACCAAGCCCTCCGGCTTTTCTTCCACCTCTGCCCCCAGTTTAGTGAGTTCCACCGCCATGGCATGGAGGCGGTCGCATTCTTTGAGCCTCACCCTGCCGGCGTGGATGATTTCTGTCACTCCTTCGCTCACCGCAGCCAGGGCGGCGAAGGCGGGGACCAGGTCGGGCACGTTTTCCGCGTCCATGGTGATGCCGTGGAGGCTGCTTTTTTCTGCCAGAAGGCGGCCTTCCTTCTTTTCTATATGGCCGCCCATATCTTTCAGAAGAGTAACAATGGCCCGGTCTCCCTGAAGGGAGGTATCCGACAGGCCGGTAAGGGCTATGTTGCCGCCGGAAAGGGCGACGGTGAGCCAGAAAGCAGCCTGAGAGTAGTCGCCTTCTACGGCGAAGGTGCCGGTTTGATAGTGCTGCCGTCCCGGGATTTCATATAGGCCCTCTTCTTTTTCATGGATGGTGATGCCGTGGCGGGCAAGGGTGTCCAGGGTCATGTCCACGTAGCTTTTGGATTCCAGGGGCGTGGTGCTTCGAAGGGTGGAGTCTTCATCCGCCAGGGGCAGGGCGAAGAGAAGGCCCGTGAAGAACTGGGAGCTCACGTCACCGGGGAGCTCATAGGCGCCGCCCGGAAGGGTGCCCTCCACTTCCAGGGGAAGGCCGCCTTCGGTATGGTAGGAAATCTGTTTCCTGTCAAACATGGCATAGTAAGGCGTCAGGGGCCGTTCCGACAGCCGACCGCGGCCGGTGTACACCACATGGTTTCCCGAGGACAGACCCAGAGGGATGAGGAAACGGAGAGTGGAGCCCGATTCGCCGGCATCGGCATGAAGGAGGCCCTCCTGTTTCGCAAGTCCTCCCCGAATGGAAAGGGTCATGCCATCCTTCCCCTCTTTTTTCTCAATGGCTGCGCCAAAGAGGGAAAGGATGCGCACCGTAGCTTCGATATCCTCAGACCAGGTCACGCCGGTGACCTCCGTCTCCCCCTTAGCCAGGGCAGCGGCAATGATTTCCCGATGGGTCATGCTTTTGGAGGAAGGCACCCGTACGGTGCCGGCAAGGGGTGCGGGGCGGATGGTGATGTTCATGGAAACCTCCTTACTCTGTCACAATATACCGGGACAGTTCATCGGTGGGAATGGTGAGAAGCTCGGCTTCCCCGATTTTCTTCAGCACCACCAGGGTGATTTTCTTTCCCCTTCTCTTCTTGTCATGCATAATCTGGGGAATGAGATCCTCTGCCGGCACGCCGATGGACGTAGGCAGGGACAGCTTATGAAGCACCCGGATGAGACGGCTGGCGGTGCCTTTTTCCGTAAGGCCCATCTTTTCCGTCTGTTCCGTCAAAAGGCTCATGCCGATAGCCACCCCTTCGCCGTGGGTGAAGGTGGAATAGTGGAAATACCGTTCCACGGCGTGGCCGATGGTATGTCCGAAATTGAGGACCTGCCTTTTGCCGGTGTCAAATTCATCTTCTTCCACCACCCTCGTTTTCTGCAGCACGCTGTGGAGAATGATTTCCTCTATATGCTTTTCCAGATCCTCCTCCGTTTCCAGGGATTCAAAGATTTCAAACAGCTCCCGGTCCCCGATGCATCCGTACTTCACCGCTTCTGCCAGACCATCGTGCACGTAGCGGGTAGGCAGGGTCTTCAGAAGGTCGGGATCAATGAAAACGCCTTTGGGCTGGTAGAAAGCGCCGGCCAGATTCTTCCCGCTGGGCAGGTCCACGGCCACCTTGCCGCCTACGGAACTGTCGATCTGGGCCAGGATGGTGGTGGGTATCTGGAAGAAGGGAATGCCCCGCATGTAGGTAGCTGCCGCAAAGCCGCCCAGATCCCCCGGCACGCCGCCGGACAGGGTGACCAGCGCATCGCTGCGGGACATATTGAACTCCGACAGCGCGTCATACACATCAGAAAGAACCTTCATGTTCTTGCTGGCCTCGCCGGCAGGAATGGCGATGACCCGCACGTCGAAGCCCGCCTCGGTCAGCACCTTCCGGATCCGTTCCCCATAGAGAGGCTCCACATGGTCATCGGTAATGACGGCGATTTTCTCCGCCTTCGTGAGAGATCGGATTTTTTCGCCCACCCGGTCCAGAAGGCCGCGCTCGATTTCAATTTCATAGGAATCTTTTCCCAAATTCACTTTAACTGTTGCCACGATGCATCATTTCCCTTCTTCTTCTGCCCGCCTCTTCCAGAAAGGCAGTAATTTCCTCTTCATCTCCTGCTGCAATGGCCTCCCTCAGGGTAGAGAGGGAAGCGCTGAACCGGTCGATTTCCTCCAGCAGCTTATCTTTGTTGGCCAGGAAAAGAGAGGTCCACAGCTTTCCATTAATATCGGCCACCCTGGTCTCATCCCGAAAGGAGCCGCCGATGAAATACTTCGTTTTCTCCGAATAGGAGCTGCTGTTCATGAGCGCCGTGGCCACCACGTGGGTGAGATCGCTGGTGTAGGCAATGGCCCGGTCATGGTCCTCTGCCGTCACCACCGGCACATGGGCGCAGCCCAGCTCCCTGGCCATGTCCTTCACCAGCTCCAGATGCTCCTTCCTGTTCCAGGGCTCCGGAATGAGCACATAATTGGCACCGTCAAAAATGGCGCCGTCCGACTGGGCCAGCCCGGCCCCTTCCTTCCCGCACATGGGATGGCCGGAAACGAAATCCATGCCCTCCGGCAGAAGGGCGGCCACCTCCTGGGCAAAGCCATTCTTCACGCCCGCAATATCCGTGAGCACCGCCCTTTCATGAAGAAGGGATAAATGCTCTTTGATAAAGGACAGGGTCCCCCTCTCCGGCGTACAGAAAATGACGATTTCCGCCTTCTTCAGATCCTTCGGATCAATGGAATCAACGATTCCCATAGCCAGCGCCTCTTCCGCCACCTTCTTCGTGCGGTTCAGGCCAATCACCGGATGACCCAGCTCTTTCAGCCTTCTGGCAAAGGAGCCTCCCATGAGGCCCAGGCCGATGACGGCAATGGGAATCTTTCTAAAGTCACTGTTCATAATGGTTTCCTTTATATGTTTTATATCAGGGCCTCACGGCCCGGGTTTCTGAGGGTTCAGTGGGAAAGGTTCTTAGGATTAACCGGCCCTTGGCCGGAGGGTTCGTAAGTTTAACGGCCCTTCGGGCCGAGGGTTGTGGTATCGCCCTTACGGGCGATGAGTATAAAGTCAGCGTTACGGGATTTACCTTTCTGTGTCATAGGGCTTGAAAAGCATTACGTCGATCAGCCACCTCCGGTGGCTTTCCCCCCTTTGGTGCCTCACGGCACCAAAGGGGGAATGCATTTCCTCGCCCGTCAGGGCGGTTGTAAAGGTTTTTTCATAAGAGGGCGCCTTCTATAAATGTAAGGCGCCCACCACAACCCTCAGCGGCAAAGCCGCTGTCAAACTTAAGAACCCTCGGGGCGATAGCCCCGTCAAACTTTAGAACCCTCAAGCCCCATAGGGGCTTGTCCATAGGGCGTCAACCTTCGGGAATACAGTTTCCCACCGCCAATGCCACAATCGCCCCCAAATGCTGCAAAAGGCAGAGCTCCCATGAGCCCTGCCTTTTCTCCACTCCGAAAGAACATGCAGGGCTTCTGATTACAATTCCCTTCCCACAATAGGAGCCAGCTGTTTCAGCCGTCCCATGAGGTCATCAAAAGTCTCTGGCGTAATGGACTCCGCTCCATCACACCATGCATGTTCCGGATCATTATGAACTTCACACATAATCCCATCAGCCCCGGCAGCAATGGCCGCCATGGCCATGGCCGGTACCATCTCCCGATGGCCCGTAGCATGGCTGGGATCTACGATAATAGGCAGATGGCTTCTTTCCTTCACCACTTCCACCGCCGACAGATCCAGCGTATTTCTGGTGGCTTTCTCAAAGGTGCGGATGCCCCGTTCGCAGAGAATCACATTGTGATTTCCTTCAGACATAATGTATTCCGCACTCATGAGCCATTCTTCAATGGTGGCAGACATGCCCCGCTTCAGAAGCACCGGCACATTCAGACGGCCCACCGCCTTCAAAAGGTCAAAATTCTGCATATTTCTGGCGCCGATCTGGATGATATCCACGCCCTTTTCCAGGAACATGCCGATTTTGTCGGCGCTCATCAGCTCCGTTACCACCGGCATATTTTCCTTATGGGCAGCGGAAATGAGAAGATCCAGTCCCTTTTCCCCCAACCCCTGGAAAGAGTAAGGCGAAGTCCTTGGCTTGAAAGCGCCGCCGCGAAGAATAGCTGCCCCCGACGCCTTCACCGCTTTCGCAATGCCGCCGATCTGCGCAGGCGTTTCGATAGAGCAGGGACCGGCCATGACCACCAGCTTCTTCCCGCCGATTTTGATGCCCTTCACATCCACCACCGTATCGGCTGGATGGAAAGCCCGGCTGGCCCGTTTGTAAGGCTCCTGCACCCGCATGACCTTATCCACCCAGGGATTGCTGAGGAAATCCCTTTCATCCAGGGCAGACGTATCCCCCACCAGACCCAGCACCACCTTGCTGGAACCCTTACTGCGGTCCACCTGGAAACCCCGGTCCCTCATTTCCTGTTCCAGCTGCTCAATCACTGTAAGCGGTGCGTTCTGTTTCATTACAATAATCATGATGTTCCTCCTCTGCCTTCTCCAAGGCACCTTCAATTCTCCGGGACCCATGTCCCCTCTCTTCTAACTCCTATCCTTCCATCCTCCATAAAAGAAAAGGACAGGCTCTGATGAGTCTGTCCTTTCATTCTGGAAATATCTTATCTGGAAAGGGAACGGGACTCATCACGGGCGCAGCAAAAGTAACCGAAGCCATAATAATAGCTCCAGTCAAAGACATCATATGCCATTCCTGCGTTCATGGAAGCCAGTCTCATCATTCCCTCTCCTTTCGTTAGAAGTTAGCTTAGTATAGGCTCACAAAGCCCCTTTTGTCAAGAGGCAATGAGGCCTTGGGATGCAGAAGAAAGAAGGCAGAAGCCGCCAAAGGTTCTGCCTCTCGCTTCCCGCGAGGGAAGCGACTTACAGCTGTGGGAAGGTACCGTTTAGTGGAATATTGTTTGATTTGACAGTTGCAAGTCTAAGAAACAGTGGATATAATTTAGATGAAGTGACAAAAGCTGCATTTTCAAAATTTAAAGATAATTTCGGCGTAAAATCGAGGTGCTTTAGATTATGAGGATTTATTACTATACAGACCAACCACTTGACATCTCTAAATACACCAAGGAAGAAATTGAAAAAATGCTTAAAGAAGAAGAGAAACGTACAAAAAATTATAATACTTGGGAAGATACACCAGAAGTGAAAAAAGGGAAATATTAAATTTGATTTAGCACTCGAGAGGGTGCTTTTTTATTGCCTTTCAGCAGTCTGGAACCGCCACCGCAGGCGTTAAAGAACGGGCTTTTTTATTGGATGGGACTGGATTTCAATCCACGCTTCCCGCGAGGGAAGCGACGTAGAGATGTACACTAAACATGATGTCTTAGCAATTTCAATCCACGCTTCCCGCGAGGGAAGCGACCGCCACGACAATGACATAGACGATAATTTTACCGCAATTTCAATCCACGCTTCCCGCGAGGGAAGCGACAAAGAACACGAGCGCTAAACAGGTGGAGCTGGTATTTCAATCCACGCTTCCTACGGGGAAAGCGACCCTCCTGGGTCTTCTGCTTCAGCCGATTCCCCACATTTCAATCCACGCTTCCCGCGAGGGAAGCGACTCCCAGATGCGGTTGTCTATGGCTGACGCTTCGTCATTTCAATCCACGCTTCCCGCGGGGGAAGCGACCTATATGCCGGAGCTGCGCCTGGCGGAGCACATATTTCAATCCACGCTTCCCGCGAGGGAAGCGACTGGACTGCATATACATGGTGCAGAAATGGGCGATATTTCAATCCACGCTTCCCGCGGGGGAAGCGACATGACCGGGTGAGCCGGGTAGCCAAAGGCATCACATTTCAATCCACGCTTCCCGCGAAGGAAGCGACTCAACTCACATGAGATGAAGACGCAGTTCATCGGATTTCAATCCACGCTTCCCGCGGGGGAAGCGACACTCGGGCCTCAATGGCCGAGAAGTCCTGCACCAGATTTCAATCCACGCTTCCCGCGGGGGAAGCGACTTGGCGAGCCCCGTTGGCAGGGAGTTGTAGAGAATTTCAATCCACGCTTCCCGCGGGGGAAGCGACTCAAGTGTTATATTGTTATGCTTGATTGAATAATTATTTCAATCCACGCTTCCCGCGGGGGAAGCGACTTGTATTGGGCAGCTGATGATTTTATTTCTTCAATTTCAATCCACGCTTCCCACGGGGGAAGCGACGAAAACGTGGGGAAAGAGACTGGGTAACCTGGCTATTTCAATCCACGCTTCCTGCGAGGGAAGCGACCAGGGACTGCGGTCAATATCGTGATTAGCGCCGTATTTCAATCCACGCTTCCCGCGAGGGAAGCGACGATTGCAAAGAAGAAATATACGCCTAAAAAGTACCGATTTCAATCCACACTTCCCGCGAGGGAAGCGACCCTACGTATCTCATGTATGGTGAGGTGAGTTAGATATTTCAATCCACGCTTCCCGCGAGGGAAGCGACAAAAACGGCGATACGGTCATGTACATTGATGGGATTTCAATCCACGCTTCCCGCGAGGGAAGCGACAGTGCATATCGCACGGCGGATACCATCATCTCGCTATTTCAATCCACGCTTCCCGCAAGGGAAGCGACTTTAGTGACAAGTTTCTGCCGGTTCACGATGGTCTATTTCAATCCACGCTTCCCGCGGGGGAAGCGACGTGAATCGGCAGTAAAGGTTTCCCTGCTTGTCCTCATTTCAATCCACGCTTCCCGCGGGGGAAGCGACGAACCATAGTGAGAGAAATTGAGCGATCCAGTGGGATTTCAATCCACGCTTCCCGCGGGGGAAGCGACAATGCCCACACAATGCAATTATCGACGCCATGGCTATTTCAATCCACGCTTCCCGCGGGGGAAGCGACTCCAGTGTTTCCGGCCGGTATAGAAACCTTGTGCTATTTCAATCCACGCTTCCCGCGGGGGAAGCGACCCTCCTCGTCCATCTCCGTGATGTATACAAACTGTATTTCAATCCACGCTTCCCGCGGGGGAAGCGACGGGAATAATCAGCATCGTCGGCGCTCTTTTCGTGATTTCAATCCACGCTTCCCGCGGGGGAAGCGACGTCTCAGATGCTTTGGCGGTATCTAATACCACTTATTTCAATCCACGCTTCCCGCGGGGGAAGCGACTAAATCTCCATGCCAGCCCCGTGGTCTGTTTTGGATTTCAATCCACGCTTCCCGCGGGGGAAGCGACTAGGGAGGCTCGAAATTGTGGATGATAAAAAACAATTTCAATCCACGCTTCCCGCGGGGGAAGCGACGCGGCTTGAGAAGGATTTCACGTATCGGCTTGCGCTATTTCAATCCACGCTTCCCGCGGGGGAAGCGACTTAATATGCCGGAGCCGTTCTCTTTAATGGATTATTTCAATCCACGCTTCCCGCGGGGGAAGCGACCGTAAAAAGCGGGAAGTCATATTGGTTCAGGCCGATTTCAATCCACGCTTCCCGCGGGGGAAGCGACCCAATAGTGCTGTTACTAAGCTGACGGGCGTTATATTTCAATCCACGCTTCCCGCGGGGGAAGCGACTAAGGTAAGAGTACCGTCAGCGTCCATATCGGCAATTTCAATCCACGCTTCCCGCGGGGGAAGCGACGGAGCTCGAAGCGACTTTTATTAGATTAGTATGAATTTCAATCCACGCTTCCCGCGGGGGAAGCGACATTAATGGCAACGATACCTTCTTCACTGCCACAGATTTCAATCCACGCTTCCCGCGGGGGAAGCGACCTGCCTTGTCATCGTCAGTCAGCAGGAACGGGAATTTCAATCCACGCTTCCCGCGGGGGAAGCGACAAAGGACTTTCCAATGACCCTGCTCCCATTACAATTTCAATCCACGCTTCCCGCGGGGGAAGCGACCCCACAGGTTGGAATCTCGTTTAGTGGTAGACCAATTTCAATCCACGCTTCCCGCGGGGGAAGCGACTTAGTATAGTAATTACTAAGGTCTGCGCCGCCAATTTCAATCCACGCTTCCCGCGGGGGAAGCGACAACCGCCCTCAGCATTATTGATGCCGCTTTTGGAATTTCAATCCACGCTTCCCGCGGGGGAAGCGACAATATAAACCGAGTGAAATGGCTAATGCGATTAATTTCAATCCACGCTTCCCGCGGGGGAAGCGACGAGCTCCAAGACTGGCTCCTGCAGCTTAAAAAGATTTCAATCCACGCTTCCCGCGGGGGAAGCGACTAGGGCACGGACGATCAAAGAAGCTTGTCATAGCATTTCAATCCACGCTTCCCGCGGGGGAAGCGACCTTATTATCCAATTCCTTGACGGAATCCGGAAATAATTTCAATCCACGCTTCCCGCGGGGGAAGCGACAGTACGGTCAAGCTGTCCCCTGATGACCGCACGAAGCAGCATGGGTTCCGCGAACCGGGATTTTCCAGTTTTTTTATCAGCGGTTTCCATGCTCTTTTTCTTTTGGGCGCTGGGGGTTCGCGCTTACAGGATCATGGTGTCATTGGGGTCATATCCTTTCTTCGTTCCTATATGAATGATTTTGTTCTTATAGTGGTTTCCCAGGTTATAGAAGCGCAGGCTGTCTGCCTTTTCGTCAATCAGTTCTTTCAGCTGCGCTTTTATCCGGACTGCCTGGGCTTCATCCACGCTGCATTCGAAGACGGAGTTTTGGACCCGCTGTCCATGGGCGGTGCAGCATCTGGCCACCTGCCTGAGTCTTTTCCGCCCGGCAGCGGTGGTGGTATTCACGTCATAGGTTATGAGGAGGAGCATGGTATCACTTCCAGAGAAAAGGGGGATATCCGTCCAGGTCATGACGGATGTATCGAGCCAGAAGAAGCGCCTGTACATAGGGAATCAGTCCCCAGGCCATTTTTTCCTGCAGGAAGGGGTGGGTGATGATATCTCTTTTTCTTTCCTGCCATTGGGTGAGAATGATTTTCCGTCCTTCCCCGTTCAGCCAGACGGCGCCGTCTTCTTTCAGTTCGAGGTTTTTGGCAGAAATCATGCGGTTATTCACCAGGGTGAGGGCCAGGCGATCGGCACAGATGCTCCGGAGTTCTTCCATCAGGTCCAGCGCCAGGGAAAAGCGGCCTGGGCGGTCCCGGTGAAGGAAGCCGGCATAGGAATCCAGGCCGGCAGCTTCTAAAGCAGAGGCACAGTCATGGGCCAGCAGGGTGTAGGCGAAGGAAAGGATAGCGTTCATACGGTCCAGAGGCGGTCTTTTATTTCTTCCCCGGAAGTAGAAGTGTTTCTTGTCCTGCAGGATCAGGCTGTCCAGAAGGGAGAAATAGCTCTGGGCTCCATTGCCTTCAATGCCCCGCAGTTCATCCAGTCCCGATGCCTGTGAGGCACAGACTGCAGCGTCCTGCAGTTCCCGGATATGTTCGTGAAACAGATCTTTGTCCACGCTTAAAGGATGGTCCCGAAGGGCCCGCATCAGCACGGCGCGGGCGTTCAGGATTTTTCCTGTAATCATGGCTCTGGCGATGGTCAGGCTTTTCTCTTCATCATCGGAAATCCGGTATTGCTCTTTGCGAAGAAATATATTTCCCTGTACCATGCCGCAGGCTCTTGCCAGGAATCGCCCATGGGGTGTGAGGAAGGAGAAGGCTATGCCTCGTTTCACGCATTCACCGAGGAGGGCCGGACTGGCTCCTTTATGGGAAAAATCAAGAATGCTTTCCAAGTTGATCAGTGGTATCTGTGCTGCTTTTTCCTCTCCTTTCCAGGCTGCTATATTTCCATTTTCCAGAGAGAGATAGAGGTCGTCGGATGTGACAAAGAGGGTATTCAGCAGTTTTCTCATAGATTTTCCCCTTCCTTCAGCGCTTGTTTCAGGTAGGTTTGGGCGGAGAGGTTCCGGCAGAGTCTGGGAAGGCAAAGGTCTTTCACGGAGCAGGACTGGCATTTCTTCGAGGTTTTTACCTTAGGCGTGTATCCCCGCCGGAAATAGTCGTGCATTTCTTCTGCCGCCCTGGCTGCTTTGTCCCGGAGTGCAGGGGTGAATTCGATTTTCCTTCGACGCCGTATTTCATTATAAAAGATATAGCCAAAGGGAATGGCGCATCCCATCATTTCTTCCAGGCACAGTGCTTCCAGGCAGAGCTGGCACATATCGGAGTCATCGCTCTTGTCCTTTCCCCGTTTGTACTCTACCGGTACCACCTCCCAGAGACCACGGTGTCCCTGTATGACGGCGCCGCTGTCAGAGGCATAGAATTCCACCACATCACACTGCCCGGTCATTCCCAGGCGGGAAGAGGATACCCGGAGGCCTCTGGTGACGAGGATGCCGGGTCGTTTTTCCACAAAGCTGTCCTTATGGGCATTCCGGTGCATCACTTCTCCTTCCGCGGTGAGCCGGTTTTCCGCCCATTGCTGTTCCACATGGATTAAGGCCCACTGGCGCCGGCAGAAGATGAAGTGCTGGATGCCGGAAATCATAAGGTATTCTTCTTCCCCATAGCTCATATCATGCGCTGGCAGGTAACACCCTGGGGAAGGTCATCGGTATCCACAGTAACTGTGTAGTCATTATAGGATCTTGGCACCTGGGTCGGATCTTTTTTCTCTACATGGATTCTTTCAAAGAGTTTATAGGAGGGCGCGTTTCCAAGCTCACTGTCATGTTTAAATACGATCAGTTCCCGCACTGCCATATTTCCTCTGGCTGCGGAGTGGTCGTTTTCAAACATGTTGATAATGGCTTTCCAGAGGAGTGCCAGGTCTTCTTCGGAAAAGCCGGTGGTTTTTCTGGCCAGGTTGGCCGATACGTAGCCCTCTGCCTGGTACAGGGCGTAGGGAACGATGTATTTGCGCCCCATTTCTGTAGACTTATTCTGGGCGTCTTTGGTGGTTGTAATGGCTACGCGGGTGATGGTCACTTCCTGCGGCGCAATGGGGTCCACGCTCCTGGCAAAGCCAAGCTGCACCGGTCCCCTTACCTGCCCGCAGTTCAGAGCCCCTTTTACGAAGGTAGTCATCACGGCGCCGAAGGTACGGATATCATAGAAATTGCTGCACATGAAATTTCTGATTTTCGCGTCGGCGTCAGGATCCTTCTTTTTCACATCCTTAATGTCGCTGATGCCGATGTAGTCCAAGGCTTCTTTATCGCTCTGTTCCAGCGGTATGTTTTCCTTGATGTAAATGCGATATCCCGGTTCTCCTTCCTTCGCTGCTTCCACATAATTGCGAATTTTCCTTTTCAGGCATACATCGGTAACAAGGCCCAGTCCTGTTTCAGGATCCACCCGGGGAAGATTCCCTGCATCGGGATCCCCGTTAGGGTTCCCATTTACCACATCAAAGAGAATGACGAAATCGTACCGGTTGCGAATTGGTTCTGCCATTTTATTTATCCTCCTTTTTACCTGCATATCTTGCCTGGGTTTCCTGATAGTAGCCAAGGACGAAAGCTCCCTGTTCGTCCAGGGTCAGACGATGGGGAAGCGGTGTCCCTCTGTCGGGCATGGCGATCTTATCCATGAGCAGGCCCAGCTTTTTCTTGAAATAGACTGCCCTGGGCTGGTCCAGTTTTCCCAGATGGGCATTGGCCAGTTTCCAGAGCACCGGGAATACGGCTGCCGGTGTGGCACAGGCTGAATTAAAGTACCGGTCTTTGATGGTACTGTTGATACCGGGATTGGCGCTCTGCTGGATATTTTCCAGCACAGAGAAAAGCCGTCCCAGTACGTAGGAAATGTCATTGCAATTTTCATTCACTGCCATTTGGATTTTTCCCTCCCACTTCGTTCTACAATTTTTCAAAAGATAGGCTTTGATTATGGCCGCTTTTACGTAGCTCACTTTGAACACCGCCGGTTTGCCGCCGCCTGCCGGTTCATCATGGTCTGAAAAAATGCGGCGCAGTATATTTTGAAATAGAGCTTCCGGGTATCTTCCGTCCAGGAAAACCGCCTTCAGCAGGCTGCCTGCCAGAAGAGGAGATGATGAAGAATCTTTGGAATGAGGATTGACCGTAGCCTTCAATACACGCCACAGGGGAATCCAATCCTTTTCCCAAGATGGGTGAACAATTTTCATCCGTTCTTCATGGGCTGCCATATTTTTCATAAAAGCGCCAAAAGTATTTCGCAGGAAGAAACGGACAGAGATACGAGCCGCATTAGGTGCCAGTCCCAGAATGTAGAAAGGTTCGTCAGGGCTTACCATAACGCCGCTGATATCTGCGGACTGGCCGTTTTTCATACGAATCAGGATATCATCCAGTTCCTTATCCGTCAGGCCGCTGTCATCGCCCATCATGCCCAGAAAGCAGTCCTGGCAGACTGTCTTTGCATGTTCTGACCAGTACACCACCGTGGTGTCGCCCATCACTTTGGCATGGGTTCTGTCAGCCAGAAGGAAATTTAAGGCCGTCCCATAAGCATTGGCCGCTTCCTTACTGACCGGCGCATTTTTGCCCTGTTCGCCATCATAGCCGTAGGAACAGAAGGCGGGAGCATTGAAGGATACCAGATTGGCCCCGCTGCTTTGTGCACCAAGGATGCCTTTGATTTTGGGATGGAGAACCGCTATGGGTTCATCCTTTTTCCCTGTAATAAGACACTGTCCTCTTTCTTCATTTCCTTCTTCCCCGACAGACTTGAAATATTCATCCCAGGCCTTTCGGATTTCCGGAATTTCCGTGGCATCCCGATTTCCTACCTGGATGAGGAAATTCGCTCCATCTAGGATATCCTCCAGGTTTTCCTGAATCAGAGGATATTCCCTGGCTGTATCCACATGCCACCGGTCAAAATAGGAAAGAATCGCTCTGGCCTCCGCCCCATGGCAGCCGTCAAGGATCTGATGATGAAGGTCTCTGGCCGCTTCAAAACATTCCTTCGTTCTCTCTGGCTTTCCCTTCTTGTCTACCCCCAGAAGATAACTTGAATTGTCGCAGAGGAAATTGGCTTTCACTCCGGAAGAGCGGGTAAATGGAAGGGGAACCATCATGTCCGATGGGATTTCCTTCTCCTTTTTTCCACGGAGTACCTTCTTCCTCGCTGACACGATGCCTATGAGATTCCCTGCCTCATCAAGCACCAGGCGATGGCTGACCTTGGCGGTTCCCCACCCTTCTCTGGCCACTTTCCCCTGCCGGCTTAACTCATCATATAGACGAACCAGCGATTGAAGTATCATCGATGCACCTCACAGTTCCGGAGATCCATAACCCCCTTCTCCAGTCTTGCATGGAAGAATTCGGGAATGATATGCTCCCTGTCAGAGAAATCCATATCATAGAGCATGTAGCCCAGGTCCCTTGTTTCCGGATAAGGCACTACCGGCTCATTATCCTCCACCAGACGGAATCCTGCCGGAAATTCCCGGCATCCCAGATAGGGCTGATGGTAACACTGGCCTTTTCTGGCCCGGCGGCACAGCATTTCCCTGAATTTGCCCGGATTGTCACCGGCATTGGCTTTGTCCGTCATTTCAAAATGGACATGGATGCAGTATCTTACATCTTTCAGGACTTCTGCCGCCCGCTGCTGTATGTCTGCTTTTGTATAGAGATATATTTCCCTGCCGCTTCGGGCACCGCTTGAAACAGAAGACGACAACACCTTCGACTTCACCTCGTTCCTCCGGATATTCGTGTACCGGATAGGACTTAAAAGATCGATTTCATCGATGATGTATCGTAATCCAGGATGCCAGAAGATAGCTTCCACCAGCCCTCGGGCCGCCGACGGAGTCATCATGTCATAAGAGACACGCTCTACCTTCATCTCCGGCCTGGTGAAGCAGGCGTAAGGCCCCCAGCATTCAATCTTTACACCATAAGCCATAGTATCCTCCTTTCAAAGAAAACATCTTGTTATTATTATATCCTTTAAATGAATATATATCTTCCGTTGCAGATAACAGGAAATCTATAACTCCCACAAGAAAATTTCTAGAAGTGCCGAACGGAAGATACGGATAACCGCCTCCCACCTTCCTTGAAAACGACTCTATCAGGGATTAACCATGACAATGTTCTTTATCTCTTATTATACTCATCAGCATGACATCACTTGTCACACTATGTGGAAAATCTAAATTTTTATAAAAATTTAATCTGAATAGCAGGACAAATATTCTGTATCCCCAAGGGAAGTAACAAAAAACGAATTTATTCTTCCTCGGCTTCGCGCAGAACGCCCCCAAACGCACAAAAACTTCCTGAAATCTCCGGATGTCCCAGGCAGGCACCGAAGGATACCTGGTTTTCCGAAGTTTCAGGAAGTTTTTCGATTGATTTCTTATATTTTTCAGCCGGCTGAGTAGAGAAGCGGACATTCCGATGCCCGGTCATCCCGCTTTCCATGGTTGCGCGCTGGCGGGATCTGGCGGCCGGGGATGGGCTCCCCTCGCCTCTCTGTCCATATAGTCCAAAGGGATACGGTTTCCTCTCATGACCTGTTCCACAGGCCGGCCGCTTTCATCTGGAGGCGCACTTTGTCTTCCGGTATGGAGAAATCGCTGCCGAAGAGTTCGTGGGTCACGTACCGGGGTTCTACGCAGTCCACGATGTCCCTGGCAGCGCTGGTGGTGAAGGGGCGGTGCTGGTCTATGGAGATAATGTGGCGGCTGATGATATCCGGTGTCACCGAGGCGGGGATGGTGCCGGGGAGGCTTCTCTGATAGGCGCCGGAGAGGGAGCAGCTGAGGTGGATGCCCAGAATGAGGGATTTCATGGAGCCCAGGCGGTTCACCACGCCTTTCACATAGCGGGCTCCATCTTCTTCTGTGGCAAGGCAGGGGTTCGTATTCATCAGGTGTCCTGTATCCAGCATGATGCCGATGTTCTTTCCGGGAAGGAGGGAAAAGAAATAGTCCACTTCTTCCGGCTCCAGGGTGTAAAGGCCGGGCCAGAAAATGTTTTCAAAAAGTACTGTCACCGACGGCGGCACTTCGGATGCCACGGCGCCATACACTTCGGCCGCCGCTTTCAGCACGTCATGGCTGCTGTAGCGGAAGCGGCGGGTCCAGACCTCGTCCAGGGCGCAGTGAGCCACGTGCCATACCAGGTATTCCGGTTTTTCCGCCAGGGCGGCGCGGATATTCCTGCGGATTTTCTCTATCCAATCTTCCACCGTGGTGCCGCCGAAGGTGTCTATCAGGAACTGCTTCGTGGGGAAATCTTTTTCGTAGAAATCCTTTTTCCCCAGATAGAAATCCATCCAGTTCGGCCAATAGGCCAGATGGCAGCCCAGGGTGATCCTGTCCGCCGGATGGAGTGCGGGCTCCGTGCCGTATATGAGGTTTTCTATGCCATCCAGATGGAGCTTCCTCAGGGTCTTTTCTATGTCTTCTTCCCTGTCATAGGGCATCATGTAATGGCTCACTGACTGTTTCATGCCGCACCTCCTGATGATCCGATTTCTTTTATTACTATAACACTTGGGATTTATGGGATGTAAGAGGTGCTGTCAACAAAGGGGCTGTAAAAAAATGGTAATCATTTTTTCACAGCTCCTTTTGCTTCCTGTCTGCCACTACCACATAATCCCCAGACCTTCTGTCTCTTCTGTTTTCAAGCCTGTCTTATCATCATAGGCTTTAGGGTCTGTCAGATAAGCCAGTTCTGAATCTCCAGGGAACCAGGCGATGGCGCCCTGATTCATGAGCCGGGCAAAAGGAGACGGGGTGTGACTGTTTTCATAATCCGCCACATTCACTATAAACTGGCCTGCTTCTCTCATGAGGTCTCTGGTACGAATGCCCTGCCGGAGCTTTTCCAGTATTTCTTCCGCCCGGCCATTGAGAGGGATAAATACGGAGCGGGTGCTGTCCTGGATAAGTTTGAATTTTTGTCCGATTTCCCTGAAAGCCGTCTTCTCTATATCCTCCATAATATGCTTCCGGTCCATATTACCTTCATTATTCTTGTACCATTCTTCATAGTAAGAGCTGATGGATGCCGGTTCTGACAGATGCTCTGTTCCTCTGAGGTGCAGGATAAGTTGGGTGACCTGTTTTTCTTTTTTCATGAAAGGGCTTTTCATTTCTTTTTCCGTACGGAATATGTGGACCAAACTTTCAGCAGGACTTTTCCTGCCTTCCCGATTACAGCGGCCGGCACCCTGGATAAGGCTGTCAAGGCCGGTGTATTCCAGATAGGCCACGGGAAAATCCACGTCCACGCCAACGGAGATGATGCTGGTGGAAACCACGCGGCAGGGACTTCCTTCTTTCAGTCTCCGCCTGATTTCGTCAATGACCTTCATTCTGTGGACAGGGCAGAGGTTGGTGGAAAGGTAGAAGCTGTCTTCATCTGCCAGGCGGCTGTAGATTTCCATGGCTTCCTTCTTAGTCGAGGCAATGCAGAGGGCCTGCTGGTGAGTTTTGATTTCCGCCACCAGGTCATCGTAGGTCCGTTCTCCGTCAAACTGCCAGGTCACCCGGTTGAAAAACTGATAGAGGTCCGGAATATTTTCCATGATTTCCCGGGGTTTCAGGGTGAGGTAGCGGGAAAGCGCCGGCTGGGTGGCACTGCAGAGAACGGCGCTCACGCCATACTGGGTCACCAGCTCTTCCAGTGCCTTCAGGCAGGGGGTGAGGAAATCCAGGGGCATCATCTGGGCTTCATCAAAGATGATCACGCTGTCTGCCAGGTTGTGAAGTTTGCGGCATTTGGAGGTCCGGCTTCCGTAGAGGGATTCCCAGAACTGCTCATTGGTGGTAATCACGATGGGAGCATCCCAGTTTTCCGATGCCAGTTTCATCCGGTCCGCCAGGTCTTCTTCAGTGCCATCGTAGTTTACACTGCTGTGGCTTTCCAGTACATTCTCCTCTCCTAAAAGGTCTTTGAAATTTTTAGCGGTCTGGTCAATGATGGAGAGATAGGGTATCACATAAATAATGCGCTGCTTGTGGTATTTCACAGCCTGTTTCATGGCAAATGCCATGGATGAAATGGTTTTTCCGCCGCCGGTGGGAACGGTGAGGGTGTAAAGTCCCGGTTCTCCTCCCCCTTTTTCCATGCAGCGGGAAAGGATTTCATACCGTTTTTTATTGATGCGGTTTGCAGGAGTCAGATAGCCCCGGGTTTTCAGCTGAAAAAAGAATCGCTCTGCCAGCTCCGGAATGGAAAGGAAATGGCCCCTTATCTTTGTACCGGCAGACATGAATTTTTCCGTATCCAGAAAGTCTGCGTCCACCAGGCAGGAAAAAAGCATCCGTATCAGCATCATGCTGTCAGCCGGGTTTTTGGAAAAAGGTTTGAACCGTTCCGCCGGAACGGCCGGTGTCAGGAAACCACGGGCGGCAATTTCATCATATTCGGGGATGTCATTCTTCATGCGGCCCCAAAGAGTCTTTTCACCGGGCTGATTGGTTTTCGTCCCGGCATCGGGAAGGCCTGCATGGTGGCCGGCGATACAGAAGGCTCCTGCCAGGGCCTGCGGTCCAAGAGTCTTTCTGTGTTCCCAAAGAAAACGGGCGCCCGCAGTGGAATGGTCGCCGCCCCGTTTCTTCTTTCCCCGGATATAGGCCTGAAAGGAGGAACTGTACTTTCCTAAATCATGATTTTTCCCCAGAAGCACCCCCGCCTCTTCCATACCAAAGGGCCTGGCAAACTGTCCTGCCAGTGTCGCCGTACCCTCCAGATGTTCCTCCAGCGTCTGTATCCGCCCGTCATCCAGATGTCCTATAAATTTGTCCATTCTGTTCTCATCCTCCTGTCATAAATCCGTCATCTTTTAAGTCATGGTATAATCGTCCTTCTGATTCTTATTATACTCTTTGATCATGACAGATCCTGTCTGAGCTCCCTTTTATTTTTATTATTTCCCTATGTCCCCCTTTCCCGACAGTTGGGAACTTTCGCCCCCTATCGTCCCCTCTCTCCCATGATGTATAATATAGGTAAGTTAAGAGTATTTGAAAGAGGTGCTTCGGATATGGATAAAATTCATATTAACCTTGGTAAGGATTCTTACGACATCCTCATTGATACAGGGCTGGTGCGCAAGGCGGGGCCTGCTATCCGGGATCTGACGGGCGCGGAGAAGGCGGCCATTATTACGGAGGACGGCATTGATAAGCTTTACGGCATGAGTCTGGTGAAGTCTCTGGAGGAGGCGGGGGTCCGCACCCAGATGATCGTAGTGCCTTCCAGTGAAAAATCCCGGACCCTGCAGGTGGTGCGCCGGGTGTACGGGGCTCTGGTAGATTTCGGCCTGGGTTCCAGCGATACATTAATCGCCCTGGGCGGGCGCGTGGTGGGCGATATCACCGGCTTTACGGCAGCCACCTACCACCGGGGGATTTCCTATGTCCAGTTCCCTACGTCCGTGCTGTCCCAGATCGGCAGTTCCATCGGCGGCAAGGTGACCCTGGATCTGGATATCCCGGCAGGGAAGAATGTGGTAGGCACTTTCTACCAGCCCAAGGCGGTATTCGTTGACCCGGGCATGGCGAAAACCCTGCCCCGCCGTTATTTCCACAACGGCCTGGGGGAAGCGGTGAAACTGGGCTGCGTGGCAGACAAGGCGCTGTTTGAGCTTTTTGAACAGGTGTCGTCGGACATGGATATTTACCGGGTGCTTCCGGAAATCATTCGCCGCTGCTGCGCCATCAAGGCTCATTATGTGGAAATCGATCCTTTCTCTAAGGGAGAGCGGCGCATCCTCGATTTCGGCCACACCATCGGCGGTGCCATCGAACGGTGCCTTCGATATAATGATGCGGAAATCACCCACGGCGAGGCCACAGCCATCGGTATGTACCTCATTACCCGCCGTTCGGAGCTGGAGGGCCTCACAAAACGGGGCACCACGTCCCGGCTGGAGTATGTGCTGAAGTCCCTGTCCCTGCCTGTCAGCACCACGGTGCCCTATGATATCCTCTATGAGGCTGTAAAGCATGACAAGAAAATCAAGGGCGATGTGATCCAGATCACCCTGATTAAGGAAATCGGGAAAGGGTTCCTCTATACCCTTCCGGTAAAGGAAATCGGACAGTTCCTGAAGAGCTGATGAATTCTGCGCCCCCTGCGGCTTTGCTTTTGGACACACCTGCGGTGTGAAGGTTCTTAAGATGGATGGGCCTTCGGCCCAAGGGTTCTTAAGTTTGACGGCCTTTCAGGTCGAGGGTTGTGGTGGCGGCTTCGCCGCAGTTTTATAAAAAAGGGGCGCGGCTGACGCCGCGGGTTGTGTAGAAGGGTTGTGTCCCCACAGGGGAAACGACTCACTATGATTTGTGCGTCGCTGGCGCTCCTGCAAATCATGTTCGCTGTGCATCGCTTCCGCTCAGGGGGCGACAGCGCTTGCGGCGCTGAGGGTTGGGGATTGCCGCAGAGCGGCAATGCTTATAAAATCAGCGTTACGGGATTTACTTTCAGTGTCATATGGCATAATAAGCATTCTGGTGATTAGCCGCTGCGCGGCTCCCCCTTATCCGGCTGCGCCGGACTTTCCCCCATCCGGGGGACAGAATAAATCACTCTATGCTTTCCTGCAGAGACATGGCTCCATTGCTAAGCACCCATAGTGCCCCCGCTTGCGGGGGTGGCAAAGGAACTGGATTCATAGGGGAGCCCCGCGACCCGCGAATCCAGTGACATGCTTCCCACCGGGCAAGGTGGTGGCGCCAGCCACCAAAGGGGGATTGCATTTCCTCGCCCGCAGGGCGGTTGTAAAGGTTTTATTATAAGAGGGCGCCTTCTATAAATTTAGAGGCGCCACCACAACCCTCGCCCCTAAAGGGGAAACGACTCACTATGATTTGTGCGTCGCTTTGCTCCTTCAAATCATGTTCGCTGTGCACGCCGGAGGCGCGTCAAACCTAAGAACCCTCGGGGCGATAGCCCCGTCAAACTTTAGAACCCTCAAGCCCCACTGGGGCTTGTCCATAAGGCGTGTCAACCTTCGGGAATACAGCTTCCCGCCGATTCTTCACATTTATGCATATCAAAAAACCGGCACATTTCGTGTCGGTTTTTTTGATTGCCTCTTTGATTGTCCTTATTTCAGAACGGAGGGCAGCCAGGTGGCAATGCCGGGGACGAAGCAGAGGAGGGCGATTTCCAGGACCATAATCACTGCAAAAGGCGCGGCCCCTACGATGATGTCCTGAATGGAGCTGTCTTCGCTGATGCCTTTGATGACGAAGAGGTTCATGCCTACCGGCGGTGTGATGAGGGCCAGTTCCATGTTGATCAGGAGCACTACGTTGAACCAGATGGGATCAAAGCCCAGGGCTTTGATAATCGGGTAGAGCATAGGCAGGGTGATGAGGATGATGGAAACGGTTTCCAGCACGCAGCCCAGGATCAAAAGAACGATGTTGATGCCGATGAGGACGATCCATTTGTTTAAGTGTCCTTCGGTAACCAGGGACATCAGGGCCTGTGGTACCTGGAGCACGGTCAGGATGTAGCCGAAGAGCATGGCGCCTACCATGATGGCAAAAATCATGCAGGATGTTTTGATGGTAGCCCGGAGGATGGCCGGCATGTCTTCGATGGTTATGCTGTGGTAAATGAAGAAGGTAATGATGAGGGCGTACACCGTACCTACGGCAGCGGCTTCGGTGGGGGTGAAGATACCGGTATAAATGCCGCCGATAATGATGACCGGCAGGAGGAGGCCCCAGATGTTTTCCCGAAGGGATTTCATCTTGGCTTCATGGGAAGCCCTTTCTTCCCGGGGTTTGTCCCAGGAAGCAAAGACGATGTAGGCCACGAAGGCCAGGGTGAGAAGGGCGCCGGGCACCACGCCGGACATGAAGAGCTTGCCCACCGATTCATCGGTGATGGTGCCATAGAGAATCATGGGGATGGACGGCGGAATGAGGATGCCCAGGGTGCCGCCGGCAGCTACGGAGCCTACCACCAGTCTGCGGTCATAGCCCCGTTTGAGCATTTCCGGAATGGCCATGGCGCCGATGGTGACGGCGGTAGCCACAGAGGAGCCGGAAATGGCGGCGAAAATGGCGCAGGCAAAGATGGTGGCAATGCCCAGGCCGCCGGGAAGGTGGCCCATCCATTTGCTGCCCAGGTCGAAGAGCCCGCTGCCCACCCGGCCGGTGAGCATGATCTGGCTCATGAGGATGTAAAGGGGCACTGACGTCAGTACGTAGGAGTTCAGTGTCTTAAAGGCAATCACCGGTACCTGGGAAAGGGTGGACATGTCCACGAACTGGATGATACCCAGAATGCCTGCCAGGGACAGGGTAAAGGCCACCGGCATGCCGATGATGAGGAGGGCAATGATAAACAGTGCGAAACCTGCCAGAACCATTTATTTTCCCTCCTTTTCTTCTTTAAAGAAATCACCCAGAAGATGGTTGATGATTTCCAGAAACAGCAGTACGAAGCCTATGACCATAAAGGTCTGGGGAATCCACATGGGTACCCGGAGCAGGGAAGGAGAAACCACTCCCATGGCCTGGCTCATGAGCATGTAGTTGGTAGATTCGGTCATGCATACGTACACAGCGAAAAGGGAAAGAATGGATGTAACAATGTCCAGTCCCCGCTGCAGGGGTCTGGGGAAACGACTGTAGAGAAAATCAACGGTAATATGCCCGTTCTTCCTCATGGTGTAAGCCATGCCGAAGAAACCGGCCAGCACCAGAAGGTAGGTGGAAATTTCCATGACCCACACCGTGGGACTGTGGAAAATACTGCGGGCAATGATTTCATAGCAGATCATGAAGGCTGTCAATAAAATGGCAAGCCCTGCAATGGCTGCAGCAAAATTGGTGATATAACCGAGAATGCGGTCATATATATGGTAAATAGAACGCACAGGACAGCCCTCCTTTGTGAAATAATTTATTAGTGAGCTAGTGAGCTAGTGGGCTAGTGGGCTAGTGAAATAGTGGGACATAAAAGGTTCTTAAGATGGATGGGCCTTCGGCCCAAGGGTTCTTAAGTTTGACGGCCTTTCAGGCCGAGGGTTGTGGTATCGCCCTTACGGGCGATGAGTATAAAGTCAGCGTTACGGGATTTGGCTTTCTGTGTCATATGGCATGATAAGCATTACGTCGATCAGCCACCTCCGGTGGCTTTCCCCCCTTTGGTGCCTTACGGCACCACCTTCCCGCCCCGCTGGGAAGCGTGTCACTTGATTCTCAGTCGTCTACGACTCCCTGCGAATCAAGTTCCCTTGCCACCGCTGAGCGGTGGGACAATAAAGATCCGCAAAGCAATCCCTTCATAAGCAGCTCACAGCATAACGGAGCTTTATAGTGCCCCCTCATAGAGGGGGAAAGGTGGTGGCGCCAGCCACCAAAGGGGGGATGCATTTCCAACGCCCGCAGGGCGGTTGTAAAGGTTTTTTTATAAGAGGGCGCCATATATAAATTAGAGGCGCCCTACAACAACCCTCGCCCCTAAAGGGGAAACGACTCACTATGATTTGTGCGTCGCTTTGCTCCTTCAAATCATGTTCGCTGTGCACGCCAGAGGCGCGTCAAACTTAAGCCCCTTAAGAACCTTCGGCCCAGCGGGCCGTCAACCCTCACGCCCTTACGGGCGTGTCCCTCAGTCCTTCGCAGCAGCGCTGGCTTTCAGGCAGTCATCTACCAGTTTCTTGCCGAAGTCGCCCTGTTCCTGTTCGAACTTGGCCACTACCGGAGCGGTAGCTTCCTGCCAGAGGTGGATTTCATCTTTCGGAATTACATAGACATCCATGCCCTTGTCAGAGAGTTCTTTCAGGCAGCGTTCGTCTTCTGCCTTGGTTTCCTTGCGGATTTCATCCTGGATTTCTTTGGCGGTGTCGGTGATGATCTTCTGCTGTTCCGGTGTCAGTTTCTTCCAGGAGTTGTCGTTCATGGATACCAGGAATTCTACGTAGGAGTTGTTGGTCACAGTGAGGTACTTGGCCACTTCGTAGATCTTACGGGACAGGATAGCAGTCTGGCCGGAGGACTGGCCGTCGATGGTGCCGTTCTTGATGGCCATGTATACTTCCGAGGAGCTCATGGTCGTGGGGGATGCGCCGAGAGCCTGGATGATGTCGGCGGAGGTTTCAGAGTAGGAACGGATCTTCATGCCCTGGAAATCTTCCGGTTTTTCGATTTTCTTCACGTTGTTGCAGAACTGTACGTAGCCGTAGTCTGCCCAGATCAGCGGATGAACGCCTTTCTTTTCCATTTCCTGGTTCAGTGCCTTGCCCAGGTCTCCGTCCAGTGCATTATCTACAGCGGAATAGGAGGTGAGGACGAAAGGCATATCCAGTACTTTCAGTGCCGGCACTACCATGGACCAGCGGGCGGTGGAGTTCATGCCGATATCCAGGCCGCCGCTCATGAGGGCGTCGTTCATGTTCTGGTCATTATACAGCTGGCCTGCCGGATAGACTTTGATGTCGATCTGGCCCTTGGATCTTTCGTTTACTTCTTTCGCAAATTTTTCAACGCTCTTGGACAAATGATGTTCTGCAGGGAGCTGGTAAGCCAGCTTCAATTCCACTTTCTGTCCATTGCCGGAGGCAGCGGCCTGTTTCTGATCGCCGCCGGACATACCGCAGCCTGTCATCACGCCTGCAATGGCAAGGGCTGCTAAACCTGCTAAAACTACCTTGTGACTTCTCTTAAACATACCCATAGTGAAATCCTCCTTTAATAAAAATCATTTGTGTTCCCCATTTCAAATCAAGCTGTACCAGCCTGCCATACTACAAAAAACGCCCTGATTGATTAAAATCAACCAGGGCGTCACATCTACGCGGTACCACCTCGCACTATACTCATGCGGCCTTGTAACGGTGCCAAACGCCATATCCTACTCTGTTCAGATACAGGACTTGCGGACGACTCTGTGAGGACTCCCTGCTGCCTTCCACCCTGCGGCAGCTCTCTGTAAGAAAGCCGGTTCACTCGCTTCCGTTCCTTGTCTTTCATGCACAAGTGTGCTGTGAAGCTTTATTCAAAATTGAAGTTGGAAATAGTATACATGCACTCTACCGGTTTGTAAAGGGGAAATTGAAGAAATTTCGCCCCTTTTTTCGCTATCTGAAACCACCTGCTAATCAGTGATTTAATTTCTCCAGGTCCATCATGGCCTTGTACACCATATCAAAAGTAATGTCATAGGGCTTCACCCGCATATCCTTGGTGTGAAGGCAGTTCTGCACCAGTTCGTCCGGATGGGCCGGGTCGATGCCGATATCTGCCAGGCAGTGGGGCAGGTCGATGGACTTGGCGAAATTATAAATCTTATCCCTTTCCTCCAGCTGTCCGTCCATGGTGAGCATCACCTGAAGGCCGTAATTCACCACGGCGCCGTGGAGGTGATTTCCCTTATGGGGCGTCCTGGTGTGGCTGTTGTAAATGGCATGGGCCAGGGAGGAATCCAGGTCATCCTCAATGCACACAGAGGCCATGCCCGGTGCCACAATGATGGAAAGAATAGCCGGTTCCAGGGCGTCATTCACTTCCTGCCGGTCCACGGCTGCCAGCGCTTCCTTGCCGTATTTCAAAATCCCCGGTGCCACATTCTGGGCATTCCGCACCCCTGTCTGCTGCACCCAGGTCAGATCCATGCCCCGGGCAGAGAAGGGAACTTCATACTGCTTGGCCAGGGCATCGCCCAGTCCAGCCCAGAAATATTCCCGGGGAGAGTGGGCAATGATTTCCGTATTGATAAATGTATGGTAAGCATTGCGGTCCCGGTAAATGGAGCCCCGGAAACTATGATCCGGATTGTACATAATGCACACCGCCGTCACGGAAGCGCAGTTCGATGCCAGCGTGGGGAACGTGAAGAGAGGCTTCTTCAGAAGATGGGACGCCCACTTGGACGTATCCACCGCCCGTCCGCCGCCTACTGCAAAAATCATATCGGCCTTCTGGATTTCCGGAATCTTCGTCAGGGCCTCGGCATTTTCAAAGGTGGCGTCATCGCCGTAAAGGAAAGACCCCGTGATTTCGATGGTCCCCTCGCAGGCCTTCCGGATCAGCGGCTCTGCGGCAGCCCTGGACTTATTGCCGCCCACAATCACCGCCGTCTTCCCGTACTCACGGCAGATACCGGGAATGGCGTCATAGGCATCGGTGCCGATAGTGAAATGGGGGAAAAATGTACTTTTCATAAGAAACTCCTTTGTAACGCTGTCAGACTATGGATAGATACTTTCATTATACTCTTCTTCGGGAGAAATGTCAGAGGGTGGTGGTGACGGCTTCGCCGCGGGTTGTGTAAAAGGGTTGTGGAAAAAGGTTCTTAAGATGGATGGGCCTTCGGCCCAAGGGTTCTTAAGTTTGACGGGGCCTTTGGCCCCGAGGGTTGTGGTATCGCCCTGCGGGCGATGAGTATAAAGTCAGCGTTACGGATTCACCTTTCTGTGTCATATGGCATGATAAGCATTCTGCGGATTGGCTCTCTGCGCTCGCCTCCCCCTATCCGGCTTCGCCGGACTTCCCCCGCAAGCGGGGGCAGAATAAAACACCTCGAAACATTCTCTTCATAAATGGCTCTACAGTAAGCACGGGTTATAGTGCCACCGCTTGCGGGGGTGGCAAAGGAACTGGATTCATAGGGGAGCCCCGCGACCCGCGAATCCAGTGACATGCTTCCCACCGGGCAAGGTGGTGGCGCCAGCCACCAAAGGGGAGATGCATTTCCACGCCCGCCAGGGCGGTTGTATGGTTTTTATCATATAATTTGGCGCCTTTTATAATTTAGAGGCGCCCACCACAACCCTCGCGCCGGAGGCGCGTCAAACCTAAGAACCTTCGGGGCGATAGCCCCGTCAAACTTTAGAACCTTCACGCCCCATAGGGGCGTGTCCCCGAGAGGCGCCTGAACCCTCAAGCCCAGGCAGTCAGCCGTCCCGCCAGCCTCACATTAACATATTTAAATTTTTAGTTGTATTTTTCTTTCCCATACTGTATAATGACATTCGTAACATTTCTTACTCTGGGAAGCAGAACTTCCCGTTTGATAGGAAAAGGATTTTTCTTTTCCGCGAAAGGATATGAGCACATGGCAGGTTTATTTTTTGATGACTATGATACCCCCGTTTTCCGTCCGCCCAGTGAAGCGGACAGCTTCATTCTCCGGGTCACCAGAGGCTGCGCACACAACAGCTGCACTTACTGCAATATGTACCGGGGCGTGAAATTTGAAAAGCTCTCCGACGAGCAGATTATGCGGCAGATCGCCATCGCCTACTCTGTGGACCGGGACGGCGTACGCCGGGTGTTCCTGGCTGACGGCGATGCCCTGGTGCTTCCTACGGAAAGACTTCTCAAGATTCTGAATACCCTGAAGAAATATTTCCCCAACCTGGAGCGCGTTTCCTCCTATGCGGCGCCGGGAGACATTCTCAGAAAGTCCCTGGACGAACTGAAACAGCTTCGGGAAGCGGGCCTCCAGCTTCTGTACTACGGTATGGAAAGCGGTGACTCCCAGACCCTGAAGGACATCCGCAAAGGCGTAAACGGTGAGCAGTCCATCGAAGTAGGCAAACGGGTCCGCGCAGCAGGCATGGACCTGTCTATTATGATTATCCTCGGCATTGCCGGCGTACCGGGCAGCGAAAGACACGCCCTGGCCACCGCCCATGCCATCAATGAAATCAAACCGACCCACCTTTCCGCCCTCTCCCTCATGCTCTATCGGGGCAGCGAGCTGAAAGACCAGTTCGAACGGGGCGAATTCACTCCCCTTCCCCCCTATGGCCTCATGGAAGAACTGAAGGTCATTGTGGAACACCTGGACCTGCCGGAAACGGAACACATGATTTTCAGAAGCAACCATGTATCCAACTATATCCGCCTGGCAGCCACCCTCCCCAGAGATAAGGAACAGCTCCTCGCCGACATCGACGAAAGCATCCGCTATCTGAAATCCAAGAAAAACTACGACGTCTACAACCACGACTGGACAAAATAAAGAAATACCACCATTCCCGGAGCCAACAGGTTCCGGGATTTTTTTGTTGCAGAGCCGCTGTGCCTCCCATTTCCCTCTTCTCTATAATGGAGTATCATAGAAAGAGACAAAGAAAGCACCGATTCATCGCCGCCTCTCCCTTCATAGGCCCTGCACCGTCATGGAATGGCACGAAAAGAGGAGATCCCGTCACCATGATGAAATCGTCTTTCCCGGACATGACAGAAAGGAGACAGTTTTATGAAAAAGAAAATCCTCTGCCTGGCGGCAGCCGCCGCCCTGCTCTGCGGCTCCCTGGCCCCCGCCCCGGCAGCAGAAGCCTTCAGCATCGGAGACATTATCGGCATTGCCCAGGGCGCTGCCCAGTACGCCATGCTGGACAAACAATTCAAGTATTACAACGACACCGAAGAAGGCCGGCAGAAGCTCTTCCAATCCTATCAGCAGGAACTGGGTGTCCTTCACGATGAAGAAAAGGAAGACGAACTGGCAGGCATTATGAACCGCCTCACAGAAAGCATCGGCGCCGAAGACCCGGACATTTACAAAAAGCCTTACCTCTATTTCATCTGCCCCGACGAATCCTTCAACGCCGCCTGCTCCATGGGCCATGTGATGATAGTGAATGACGGCATTTTCAAGTACCTCACCAACACCGATGAAATAGCCGTGGTGCTGGGCCATGAAATGGGACACGGCCAGAAAAACCATGTGGGAAACGCCATGTACAAGAAAGCCAAAACCAATCTGGGCGCCGCCGTCATTTCCGGTGCCCTGGGAGACAACGCCCTGAGCCAGGAAGTGCTGAGCCTTGCAGTCAACCAGATAGAAACGGTACAGATCAGCAGAAATGATGAAAGAGAAGCAGATAAACTGTCCTTCGACTACATCTACCGTGCCGGCTACAACCCCGGCGCCACCGCCGCCGTGTGGCAGCGAGTCATAGAAAAAAACGGTGACAACGACCCCACCTTCGCCCAGGAAGTCTTCTCCCCTTCCGACCACCCCTCCAACAGCGAGCGGAGAGACACCTATGAAAAGCGGCTCACCGCACTTTCCAAAAAACATGTCACCCTGAAAGAAAATACAAATACCCTGGAAGTCAACGGCAAAGAATTCGTCACTCCCGCTCCGGCAGGAGACATGAGCAGCGCCGAAAGGAAATACTTCGTCATGGGCAACCTGGCCGCCGCCTATGACCATGGAGAAAATAAAAAGCCTGCAGAAGACAGAAACGGCACCGTCTACCTGGGCAGCCAGGCCATCATGACCCCCGTAAACGGCGATCCCTCCGCCCAGATCCTGGCAGACCGGCTGAATCAGATTAAGTAAGGACACGCTTGCGGCGTGAGGGTTGACGGGCCTTTGGCCCGAGGGTTCTTAAGGTTCTTAGGATTGACGGCCCTTCGGGCCGAGGGTTGTGGTATCGCCCTCTCGGGCGATGAGTATGAAGTCAGCGTTACGGGATTTACTTTCAGTGTCATATGGCATGATAGGCATTCCGCGGATTGGCTCACTGCGCTCGCCTCCCCCTATCCGGCTGCGCCGGACTTCCACCTAAAGGTGAAACGACTCACTATGATTTGTGCGTCGCTGGCGCTCCTTCAAATCATGTTCGCTGTGCATCCACGGGAAAGCGTGTCACACGATTCTCAGGTCGCTTTGCTCCCTTACGAATCGTGTTCCCTT
>ERZ791612.302-NODE-302-length-29314-cov-68.811374_pt1 | contig 29314 bp, 21 predicted proteins | sample MGYA00509963_ERZ791612 | MGnify/ENA primary metagenome ERZ791612 (study PRJEB30046, sample SAMN00791906) | human gut metagenome | study: EMG produced TPA metagenomics assembly of the A metagenome-wide association study of gut microbiota in type 2... | reverse complement strand
TGCCGGGTCTGGGCTTTCACCAGACTATACTATACACGCCGAACTGGCGCACACCCTTTGAACCCGCTTGCAATCGGGAATACCCCCAGCCGCCAAAAGTGCCTCTACTCTCTTACTCTGCCGGAACGATGTCCTTGGTTACCCAGTAGTAGTCGCAGGGCTTAATGTCCGCATTCTTGACTTTCTTGCTGGAAATCATGTTGGTCTGGGGGTAGCCGAAGACCAGGGTGGCCGCATCGTTCTGAATGATTTTTTCCATCTTTTCGATGATTTCCTTTCTCTTCGCCGGGTCGAATTCCCCTGCCAGCTGGTCGGAAAGGGCGTCGTATGCCGGATTGCTGTAGCCGGAGCCGTTCTGCGGGTTGCTGCCGTTCACATTGGTCTTCCAGTACATGTTGATGAACACTTCCGGATCCCCCGCCTGTTCGGCCAGCACGTTGGAAATAAGCATGTCGTATTCGCCGCGGGTGCCGATGCCGTCAAGGACGTTATAGTCCACGTTCTTCAGGTTCACCTTGATGCCCACTTTCTTGGCGTCGGACTGGGTAGCTTCGGCGAAGAGAGGCAGTTCTGCTCGGCCGCTGTAGTAGATGAAATCGAGTTCCAGGTTCTTGCCGTCCTTATCCACATAGCCGTCGCCGTCGGTATCCTTCCAGCCGGCATCTGCCAGCAGTTTCTTTGCATTTTCCACATTGTAGTTATCCGGGTATTCCGCCTTCAGTTTGTCGAAACCGTAATCCACGGACGGCGGAAGGAGGGGGCCGCCGGGAGTGAAGGTGTCCTTCAGAAGCACTTTGCAGTAGGTGTCGCGGTCCAGGGACTGGAGCAGCGCCTTTCTCACATTCTTGTCGGCCAGGGGTTTGCCTTCAGAAACGTTGAGGCGGGCCAGCACGTCGCGGATGGAGGAAATGGTGCTGACGGTGAATTTATTCTTGTCCTGGAAGAGCTGCATGTCGCCGGGTGCAATATTGACGGCCACATCGATTTCACCCTTCTGGAGAGCCATGGCGCGGGTGTTTGGATCGTCGATGGTGTTAATCTGGGCATGGGCAAAGGGCACTTTAGCATAGTAATGGGGGTTGGCATCCAGTTCCGTCTTGGCTTTGGAGAAGGATTTCACCATGTAGGGACCGGTGGAAACGGGGCCCTGTTTCGCAAAGTCCACCTTGCCGTCGGAGTCGGTATCCACAATGATGAAGAGCGGGTCACCCAGCATGCCCGGCAGGGTAGCCACGGGCTTCTTCGTGTAAATAGTCACATTCTGTCCGTCGGCGGTGATGTGGTCCAGCTCAAACATGGATTTCGCCCTCGGCGCCTTGGCAAAGGTTCGTTCAATGGATTTCTTCACCGCTTCGCCGGTAACCGGTGTGCCGTTGGAGAACTTAATGTCCTTGATTTTAAAGGTCCAGGACATTTTGTCGTCGGACACCTTCCAGCTTTCAGCAATCCAGGGCTCCGCATTCATTTTGTCATCAAAATGAACCAGGCATTCGCCGATGCCGTAACGCATGACCTGCCAGCCGAAGTAGTTGTCCGTGGGCTCCAGGCTGTCCGCAAAGTTCGTCACCCCTACGGTAAGGGTATCTTTCGGAGTTTTGGAGCTGGAACCGGAACCGCCGCACCCCGTAATAGCAAAGGCCATCAGAGCTGCTGCCGCCAGAAGGGCACCTTTCTTGTAAATTGATTTCATCTGTTGAACGCTTCCTTTCTGTATGGAAATAAACGCCAAAGGCGTGGAAAAACTTTGTAAGGGCCGCTTCGCGGCCCGGGTTCAGAGGGTTCAGAAGGTTCCGCCTGCCTTTGGCAGGCGGGTTCAAAGGGTGTTGGTATCGCCCTGCCGGGCGATGAGTTTTATAGTCAGCGTTACGTTCTTGCCTCCCCCTGCTTGCCAGGTGACAAGGGAGCTGGATTCGTAGGGAGTCGGCAGACGACTGAGAATCCAGCGACACGCTTCCCATCGGGGCGGAGGGGGACCGCGTGAGCGGTGGAAGGGGATGGCTGCGAAGCAGCCATTCTCCCGCCCCGCACAGTCATCCTAATCGAAGAATACTGGTACATGTAGATAGTGACTCTTACCAGTCCACCAGCTCACTGTCCCACTGTCCCACTAGCCCACCAGCCCACTAGCCCACTAGTTATCCCTCGGGTCAAGGACATCTCGGAGCGCATCGCCCCAGAGGTTGAAGATAACTACGGAAATGAAGATGGCAAGGCCTGGGAAGACCATGAGCCAGGGTGCTGTCTGCAGCTGCTGGCGGCCTTCGTTCAGCATGAGGCCCCATTCCGGTGCCGGCGGCTGGCTGCCGAAGCCCAGGAAGGAGAGCCCTGCCAGTTCCATCATCATGGCGCCGATGTCGGACACCGCTGTAATCACAAGGATAGGCACCACGTTGGGCATGATATGGGACCAGAGGATATGAGAGCTGGTGCCGCCGCTGACGATGGCGGCGTCCACGAAGTCCCGTTTCCTGATTTTTAAAACCATGGACCGGGACAGGCGGGCATATTTCGTCCAGGTCACCGCGGTCAAGGCAATCATGGCATTCACCAGACTGCCGCCCATGATACCGGCAATGGCAATGGCCAGGATGACGCCGGGGAAGGAAATCATCATGTCCGCAATGCGCATGATCACCGTATCAATGATGCCGCCGAAGTAACCGGCCACAAGGCCCAGGAAAGTGCCTACGCAGAAGATGATGGCCACCAGGGCCAGCACGCTGGACAGGGAATAGGCGCCGCCGTAGAGAATGCGGGACAGCACATCCCGTCCCAGCTTATCCGTTCCGAAAAGATGGGCCATGGAGGGCGCCTGGTTGGCGTCTTTCATGACCGCTTCCAGGGGATTATAGGGAGCAATCACCGGCGCCAGCACCACCAGAGCTATGAGCAGCACCACCAGCAGGGTGGTGAAACGGAAAGTTTTATGTTCTTTCAGTCCTTTCCAAAGATTCTCCATATTACCGGCCTCCTTTCCGAAGTCTTGGATCCAGATGGCGATAGGACAGATCCACCACCAGGTTAATCACCATGTACATGAAAGCAATCCAGAGCACAATGGCCTGAACCGTCTGGAAATCGCGGTACGTAATGGCTTCCACCACCATATATCCCAGGCCGGGCCAGGAGAATACGATTTCCACCACCGCCGCGCCGCCCAGGAGGGAACCGAAGGCCAGCCCCAGCAGTGTCACCAGGGGAAGCATGGCATTGGGAAGCACTTCCTTCCAAAGGATGTGGGACTCCGAAAAGCCCCGGGCCCTGGCGCCCATGACGTAGTCCTGGTTCAGTTCCTCCAGCACCGCCGCCCGCACCTGCCTGGTGTACTTGGACGTCATCACAACGCCCAGGGTCACCATGGGAAGGATCAGGTTTTCCAAAGAAATGCTGCCGCCAACGATGGGAAAGAAGCCCAATTTCAAGGCAAAAATCCAGAGAAGCATGAGACCCATCCAGAAGTTCGGCACCGAAACGCCCAGGAAGGAGAAGCCCCGGACGAGGTAATCAAACCAGCTGTTTTTCTTTACCGCCGTATAAATGCCAAGGGGAATGGAAAAGACAAGCATGAACAGAGTGGAAGCCGCAGCCAGAATGAGAGTAGCCGGCAGGGCACCCATAAGTGCATCCACCACAGGCTTCTTCATCATGAAGGAATAGCCGAAATTGCCGTGAAGCACCCGTACCAGCCAGTCCAGATACTGGAAGATAAAGGGTTTATCCAGCCCCAGCTCATGACGGAGCGCATCGATTTCTATCTGGCTCACCACGATATCTTCATTGCCCGCAATCATCTGCCGCACCGGATCCCCCGGCGCCAGCATGACCAGGCAGAACGTGATAAAACTGATGCCCAGAAGGACAAGCACCATTTCCCCCAGCCTCATGACTAACTCTTTCTTTCTCAAATCCAACCATCTCCCATTTTTTAGTCAACTAACTACTGATAAAAGGCACGAAAAAAGCAAGGCCGGAAACAGGGACCTTGTAGAAATAGCAACAATCAATGCATACTTTACCCTCATAACAGATAAAGAGCTGTTTCCTCAGCGCTCTTTAAATCTCTAACGATACCGGCGGCATTCTTCTGGCGGAATGTCTCACTCTGCTGGTATCATTGGCTTTTTATGAAAATAGTATATCACTACATTTTCTTATTAGCAATAAATTATTTAATATTTATTCATGTATTGCTAATATTTAATGATGCCATGATTTTATTTCATGGCTTATTTTGGTGTTTAACGCATGAAAAAAAGACCCCTGAGGGGGCCGCTTCGCGGCCCGGGTTCAGAGGGTTCGGCCCGCCTTTGCGGGCTGGTTCAAAGGGTTCAGAGAGGAAGATTGACGAGCCCTGCGGGCCCGAGGGTTATGGCCGCCTGTCGGCGGCAGGTTGTGTAGAAGGGTTGGGGTGAAAAGGTTCTTAAGATTGACCGGCCCGGTGGGCCGGAGGGTTCTTAGGTTTGACGGGCCTAACGGCCCGAGGGTGGTGGTGGCGGCTGGCGCCGCAGTATATAGAGGGCCGCTTCGCGACGATGAGTTTTATAGTCAGCGTTACGGACTGCGGCGCAGTCACAAGCGGAGAGCAGACAGCCGACAGCGGGCAGCGGACAGCCGACAGCGGCCATCAGCCAACCGGATTTACGCCCCCTGAGCGCCAGCGAACGCAGCCCCTTCTATACAACCTGCGGCAAAGCCGCGCCCCTACCCTTCCAGCCTGCCGTTCTCTATCCGAAGCACCCGGCGGTGGTACTTATCCAGCGTTGACCGATGGCCCACACTGATGACGGTGATGCCCGGGAGACTCACCAGGAGGCCGTAGAGGCGGTTTTCCGTTTCCTCATCCATGGCGGAGGTGGCTTCGTCCAAGAAGACCCAGCGGGGGCGGGTGAGGAAGATGCGGACGAAGGCCAGTTTCTGCTGTTCCCCCAGGGAAAGGATGTGGCTCCAGTCCCCTTCCTCTTCCAGATGGGCGGCCCAGCGGGAGAGGCCGCACTGCTCCATGAGCTGCACCAGTTCTTCCCGATTTCCTTTCCCCTTGGGATAGAAAGCCGCTTCCTCCAGAGTGCCCATGGGCATGTAGGGTTTCTGGGGGATGAAAAGGGTTTCGCCGGAAGGAGGAAGGCCGATTTCTCCGTCCCCGAAGGGCCAGAGCCTCGCCAGCAGGCGGAGGAGGGTGGATTTGCCGGAGCCCGAAGGGCCTTTGAGGATGACCTTCTCCCCTTCATGAATGGTGCAGGAAATATTTTCCAGAAGCTCTTTCCCGTCGGGCAGGCGGACGTCCACATGGGACAGGGTGAGAGCTTCCCCTTCCTTCCGCGAAAGCCGGCCCTGCTCCTTTTCCGTTTCCAGAAGCATGCGGTCCATGTGTTCATCGAAGGTGAGCAGTCGTTCCACGCAGGACATCCATTCCGCCAAAGAGGAGTACACGTCTACGAAATAGGACATGGATTCCTGCACCTTGCCGAAGCAGTTGGCCACCTGCATGAGGCCGCCCAGGGAAATATTTTTCGACAGGTACCTTGGTGCCGCCACCACGAAGGGGAAGATGATGGCAATCTGGCCATAGGAATTAGTGAGCCAGGAGAGCTGTTTCTGCTTCCGGATAATGTACACCGTATTCACCAGAAGTTTGTGGAAACGGCCGGAGAGAATTTTCTTTTCCTCTCCGCCGCCGTGATAGAAGGCCACGCTTTCCGACGTTTCACGGAGCCGCACCATGGCGTAGCGGAAGTCCGCCTCCAGTTTCTGCTGCACGAAATTGAGGCCCACCAGTTTGTGCCCCACCCTGTGGGTAATCCAGGTGCCAATCACCGAATAGGCCAGGGCCGTCCACACCAGGTAACCGTAAATGTGGAAGGTCATGCCGAAGAGGGTAAAGGACAGGGGTTCCGACAGGGACCAGAGGACGAAGATGAAGCAGAAAATGGTGGTCACCGCCCGGAGGAGGCCGGACATGAAGGACAGGGTGCGGGTGGTGAAGAGGTTGATATCTTCGGAAATACGCTGGTCCGGGTTATCCGAGCGGCCGCCGGAAAACATTTCCAGCCGGTAAAACATGTGGCGGGAGGTCCAGCGGGTGAGGTATTTCTCCGTCATCCACCGGCGCCAGCGAAGGGCCAGGGTCTGCTGCAGATAGTAGGCATACACGGAAAAGGCGATATGCCCGAAGGCGATGGCGGTGAACCGGATGAGGCCGTGGTACACCGCTTCGCTGTCATAATTCTGCAGGGCGCTGTAAAACTCATTGAACCAGTCGTTCAAAAGGAGCGTCATGTACACCGCCGCCATGGTGAGAATAATAATGCCCAGAAGATACATCCAGGCGCTCTTCTTTTCTTCGCTTTTCCAATACCGGGCCGTGAGCTGCCACAAAGCCCTCACCGTCTTCCGGTTCCACTGTCCTGAAACCATAGGTCCTCCTTATATAGGGAAATATTCCTTATTATACTACAGGAGCCCCTTTCTCATACAGAAAAGGCCTCCGGAAAGGGGGGATGTCCTTTCCGGAGGCCTTCTTAAAGGGTGGTTAGTTATGAATTTGGGAGGGAGATAATTTGTAAGAAAAGCAATTGGAATAAAGGATTGGGTTCCTGCCGCCTGACCGTGCTTCAAGCGGCAGGTCCCGTCACATGGATGGTATCAATTTCATTCGCATCACCAGGAATCAACACTTACAATCATCAGTCAATGGAAATCCGATGGGATTCTTCTACTTTCTTCTGATCCTCTTTCGGAAGAGCAATCTTCAGCACGCCGTCCTTCAGGCTGGCTTTGATGCCGTCTTCCTTAATGCCTTTCACAGAGAACTGACGAGAGAATCCAACGGCCCCTCTTTCGTGGCGGATATAATGTTTCTCTTCATCCTTGGTTTCCTTCTTGTCTTCCCGTTTAGCGGCAATAGAAAGAATACCGTTTTCGTAATTGATATGGATTTCATCTTTGGTGAAACCGGGCATATCGCAGGTGATTTCGTAACGATCCTTCAGATCCTCGATATCAACCTTCGGTACAGCCACATAATCTTTATAAACCGTAGGAATATCATCAAAGAAATGATCCAGAACACTGTCACCGAATAAACCATCAAATGGAATCAAGCTGCCCATAATCAAAGACCTCTTTCCTTGTATTTTTTATAATGTTCAGGTGTCCGGGGGCTTTCCGGTTTCCCTTCGGGCTCCCTTTCCTCCTGACAACTATAGTATAGCACTTTTAGCACTCTTGTCAAGCGAGTGCTAAAATATTTTTGACTTTTCTTTTTCATATATTGACTATTCCGATAATATCTAATGTTTTCTGCTGTTTAAAGTCGTTTATTTGACTATTTTGTACTCAGATTTCCAAAAATTTTTCACAATTTTTTTGACGGGCCCCATGGATGGGCCATGGGAAACTTCATGCTTCAGATTTTCTTCCCCGCTATGATATGATGAGAGAAGATATCTGTATTCCGGAAGCCTGCGCTTCCTTAAAGGAGCCATTATGCTTGACATAGAAAACCTGTATTTTTCCTACACCGGCAGGGAGCCCTGGCTGTTGGAGGACATTTCCCTCCATGTGCCGAAGGGGTCCTATATTTCCATCGTAGGAAACAACGGCAGCGGCAAGAGCACCCTGCTGAAACTGATTCTTCGTTTTTTAGCCCCCGTGAAGGGTACCATCCGCTGTGAGGCCAGGCGGATCGGCTATGTGCCCCAGATGCCTTCCCGGGACCATGCCTTCCCCATTACGGTGGCCGAGGTGATCCATTCCTATGGAAAGCTGCTCCATTTGAAATCCATTTCCCTGAAGGATGTCCTTTCCGTCACCGGTATGGAGGATTATAGAGGGGAGCTGATGGGAAATCTGTCCGGCGGGCAGCACCAGAAGGTACTCATTGCCCGGGCCCTCATGGGCAGCCCGGACCTTCTCATTCTGGATGAACCTTCCACCGGCGTGGACCTTGCAAGCCAGCGGGAGATTTACGGAGAGCTGTCCCGGCTGAACCGGGAGAAAGGGCTCACCGTGCTGGCGGTGGAGCACAATATGGAGGAAGCCGGCCGGGTGTCTTCCAGCCTCTACCATGTGGACGGCGGAAAAGGCCACCTCTGCAGCGTATCCCATTATATAGAAGAGTATATCAAAAAGGAGGGCGGCCATGTTCAGTTATGATTTCATGCAGAATGCCCTTTTCATTTCCATCTGCATCGCCATCCTCTGCCCCTGCATCGGTATTTTCATCGTACTGAAGCGCTACTCCATGATTGGGGACACCCTGGCCCACTCGTCCCTGGCCGGCGTCACCCTGGGCCTTCTCTTCCGGGAAAGTCCGGTGCTGGCTTCCTTTGCCTTCACCGCCCTCTCAGGGCTTTTCATCGAATTTCTGCGCCAGTATTTCAAAAAATATACGGATCTCATTCTTTCCATCGTGCTGTCCGTATCCGTAGGCATCGCCATCACCCTCATCAGCTCCGGCCATCTTCATGCCAACGCCGACGCCTATCTTTTCGGCTCCATGCTTACCGTATCCCCCATAGACATGGCCGTCACCGCCGTGCTGAGCCTTTTCGCTGTGGTGACGGTCATCCTGAACTACCACCAGCTTCTCTACATCACCTATGACGAAGAGGCCTCCCGCATTGCCGGGGTTCACGTGAAGCGGCTGAACTACCTCTTCGCCTTTCTGGTGGCCGCCGCTATTTCCGTATCCATCCGCTCCGTAGGCATTCTGGTCATTACGTCCATGATTACCCTGCCTGTGGCCAGCGCCCTGCAGCTGCAGAAGGGATTCAAAACCACCTTCCTGGCTTCCCTTGCATACAGCTTCCTTTCCATTCTGTCCGGTTTCTTCCTGTCCTACTTCATCGGTGCCGCTCCCGGCGGCGTGACGGCCCTCACCGCCGCCTTCCTGCTCCTTGTCACCATCTTTGTAAAGCAGGTGCTCCGCCCATGAAATCCTATTTCAAAAAAGAAATGGCCCTTCTCCTCACCCTGCTGACCCTCACGGCCGGCTGCGGCAGAGAAGCGCCGCCGGCGGAAGAAGGAAAAATCCCGGTGTCCGCCTCCTTCGGCGCCATGGAAAAACTGACAGAAGCCATCGGAGGAGACGCCGTCTCCATTTCCGTCATGGTGCCCGAGGGCATCGAGCCCCACGACTTCGAACCCCGGGCCGGGGACCTGATCAGGCTGAAACAGGCCAGAGTCTTCGTCTACAACGGCATGGGCATGGAACACTGGGCAGAAAAGGCCCTGCAGAGTGCAGGCGCTGAAAACCAGGTGGTGGTCAGGGCTTCCGAAAAGGTGGTCCCCATCCCCCTGGAAGATGAAGAAGAACGGGAAGAACATGGCGACTACGATCCCCATACCTGGCTGGGCCTGTCTGAAGCGAAAGAAGAGGCCCGTGCCATCCGGGACGGCCTCATCGCCGCCTCCCCGGAAAACAGAGACCTCTTCATGAAAAACTACGACACCTTCGCCAAAAGCATCGACAGCCTGCAGCAGGAATACAGGGAAAAACTGGCCAAGGCCCCCCGGAAAGAACTGGTCACCGGCCACGCCGCCTTCGGCTACCTGGCCCGGGACTTCTCCCTCACCCAGGAAAGCGTGGAAGACGCCTTCGCCACCGGAGAACCGCCGGCCAGAAAACTAGTGGAACTCATCCGCTTCTGCCGCGCTCATCATGTGAAAACCATATTCACCGAAGAAATGATGGATCCCGCCCTGGCCCGCACCCTGGCCAGCGAAGCCGGCGCCAGCGCCGAAACCCTGTCCACCCTGGAAGAGCCAGGCAGTGAAAGCTATCTGGATACCATGAGAGACAATCTGGAAAAAATAGATAAAGCCTTGAACTAGAGGATTTGGGACACCCTATGGACACGCCTGCGGCGTGAGGGTTCAGAGGGTTCAAAAGGTTCAGAGGGTTCAGAGGGTGGTGGTGGCGGCTCCGCCGCAAATAAAAAAAGGGGCGCGGCTCCGCCGCGGGTTGTGTAGAAGGGTTGTGGAAAAAGGTTCTTAAGATGGATGGGCCTTCGGCCCAAGGGTTCTTAAGTTTGACGGGGCCTTTGGCCCCGAGGGTTGCGGATTGCCGCTCTGCGGCAATGCTTATAAAGTCAGCGTTACGGGATTTACTTTCAGTATCATATGGTATGAAAAACAATTCTGCGGATTGGCTCACTGCGTTCGCCTCCCCCTATCCGGCTGCGCCGGACTTCCCCCGGTTCAGGGGGAAGAACAACCTGTGCTTAAAGTAGAGTCACTTATCAAAAGATAGCGTCACGAAGCTTTATTGTCCCCCCCTGCCGCAGGCGGTATAGGCATATATATGATGGCGCCGAAGGCGCCGTACCTCCCCAGTGGAACGGTACTTCATACCTCCCGAGGGCGGAGCCCTCAACCCGTCCGGGAGGCGTCAGCCGGTCCCGGACAGAACCCTTGGCGCCCAGGGCCAAAGGCCCGGCGGCGCCATCAACCCTCACGCCCGTAAGGGCGTGTCAACCTTCGGGAATACTGGAAAGCACCGCTATGACCCTCAGCATCCTCTGAGGTCTGACCGTCTGATGTCTCTCTGCTCTCGGGAATACGGTCCGGAGTCATCAGTCGGCGGACAGCGGATAGCTGACGCCGGACAGCAGCCGCAGACTCCCCCAGCACAGGATCTCACGATCTCGCCCATCACCCCAATTCCATAATTCTGTCCGGCGGTACGAAGGGTTTCCCTATCATGGGGACTGCGGCGATGAGCTCCTTTGTATAGGGGTCCGCCGGATGGGTGAGGATGTCGTCGGAGGTGCCGATTTCCACGATTTTCCCCTTTTCCATTACCGCCGTGCGGTCGGAGATGTAGCGCACCACCGCCAGGTTATGGGATATGAAGAGGTACGTAAGCTGCAGCCGGTCCCGAAGGTCCATGAGGAGGTTCAGCACCTGGGCCTGTACGGACACGTCCAGGGCCGACGTAGGTTCATCAAGGATAAGGACTTCCGGCTGCGTCATGAGGGCGCGAGCGATGGAAATGCGCTGCCGCTGGCCGCCGGAAAATTCGTGGGGATACCGGTCCATGGCGCTCTTTCGGAGACCCACCATTTCCAGCAGTTCTTCCGCCCGCTGGCGGCGGTGGGTTTCGGAGAACTCCCCCATCACCCGGGCAGGCTCCATGAGGATATCCCCGATCTTCATGCGGGGAGACAGGGAAACTTGAAACATAAGCTCCCGACAACAAGCCTGCTTTAAGGGTAACTTTATAAAGCCCCTGGAAAATCTAATTTTTTCGGGGTTATTCCCTCCTAAAGCTGTTGTATAATAACTTTAGGTTCTTTATGAACCGGACGTGGTTAACGGATTGCTGCTGTCAATCAACAACAGTTATCCCCTGCGAAGCAAGGTATTCAGCGAGTTGAGTCCTCGTCATTACCCTTTTAGCCTTTTTAGGCTTCTTCGCAGTCATGTAGCCGTCAGTTTTGTAAGGCTCGTCCTTACTTAAGATGTGCCAGATGGCAGTCAGGAACATCTTACAGATTGCGATGATGGCTTTCATGTAACCACGTCTGCTTTTTATACGGTTAAAGCGACTTGTAATTTCCGGGTGGTCTTTTGAACGCACAACTGATCTGGCAATATTAACCAGCAGCGGTTTCAAATATTTCCCTGCCCGGGATATTTTTCTGCCTTTTACCTTGTGGGCACTTGAATCATGGCTCGGACATACACCTGCCCATGAACAAAGATGTCTGGCCGAAGGAAATACACTCATGTCCGGACCAATTTCTGCCAGCACCCGCATAGCGGTAAATGGGTCCCTGTCAAATCCTGGGACCGTCCTGATCAGCTCCAGCTGATGAGCATAGGGTTTCATTCTCTCTGCAACGTCCTGCTTGAGCACTGCTTCATCTTTCACAGTTCTATCTAACCTGCTGAAGGCCACTTTGAGTTTGGACAAAGAAGATATATCTACAGATGATGCCTTTGCTACTGCTTCTTGGATAACAGGGATTGGCGTCTTGCATCGTTTTCCAATGAATGGGGCCACATTAAATTTCTCACCAGGATGATTAAGCATATAGTCAATGATTGATCTTGATGTCTTCCCAAATACATCTGAAAAAACAACATCAAGCTTGATGCCTTCCCCGGTTAAGCAATTCAGTATGCGGTTTTTCTCTCCAGTCATTGCATTATGAATTTTCTGGCAGTACCGAATTGTTGACCTCATGATTCTGAATTCTTTTGATGGAATAAAACTTGCAACCACACGTCCACTGGCATAGGATTTTGCAATCCATTTTGCATCAGCGGGATCACTCTTTTTACCTTTTAATGGTTTGGTGTACTTGGGATGAGACACAAGGGGATGTAATCCGGCTTCTTCCGCTGCATCATATATTGGATGCCAGTATTGTCCGGTAGACTCCATACATACATCATGACAGTTTTTGGAAATGATCCAATCAGTCATTTTCTTCAGGTCTTTGGGATACGTAGTAAACTGGGCGGTATAATATTTAACCGGACTGTCACTATTGTCATAGATAAAGACGGCTGCAAATACTGATTTCTTATGGACATCAAGCCCACAGCATATGGGATGAATATATTCATTCCTGTCACCAATTTCTATGCGTTCATGCATTGCATCTTTCCTCCTTTCTACAATAAGGATAAATAAAGAAGTAAAGGTGAATGTAGCGGACATTGACTGATCATTCTGAATCAATCGAGACGATTGTACAAAGATATAAGCTTACGGGCTCTGTTGCCGGGCCGAAGCCTGGCGGCACCAATTTTCAATTCCAAAGAATGATCTCCATATTTAATTGAACGGGGTAGTTGCTGCCACAGCCCCACCACTCAGCTCCACGGGTTTATGTAGTATATCCGCCCATCCACCATAAGTATGTACCCCAATAGGGGATAAAACCAATAGAAAGTGATGTTAGACAACTCCCGTTTCTTTGATATTCAGTGGCGCACCGCGCCCAATCTCTAATTGAGGTCCAGCCGCTTCGCGGCTTACCACCCACCGCCAACGCGGTCTCCCCTCCCTTGCAAGCAAGGGAGGGGCAACTTTTGCGGCGAAGCCGCTGGACCTCAATGTTTCACTCAATTCTCAATTTTTTTTACCGCCACTCAAAAACCCGCACTCCGGTTTCCCGAAGTGCGGGTTTTCTGTAATCCTGCCAATCAGAATCCAAATCTCAGTCCTGCATTGAAGCGATATTTCATCTTTACATCGGCATTGAAGTTCCGTTCTGCGTCGAAGTAGAAACGGGTATTTTTGCCAAGGTTAATGTCCGTGCCGATTCCTGCTATGTACCAGGTGTCTCCAAGGTCATCGTCATCGCGGTAATGGATATCGTCGACGATGGTGCTCGTCGTATCACCAAGGAAATCATGGAGGATTGAAGCCTTGAGGTACACCCGGCCTGCATGGTCCGTGCCGGCGTTGAATTCCCGGCTCACCATGAAGCCCAGACGGCCTACGAGGCTGTCGGCGTTGTCCTGGTTCACTTTAGCGCCGTTTCTGGTGGTGTAGTCGTCGCCCCAGAGGTAATGGTAAGTGAGCTGTGCCTGGGGTTCGATGCTCCAGCCGCCGCCCAGGGCTTTCTGCCGGCCGTATTCTGCGCCGAAACTCATGCCCCAGTTTTCGAATTTCCCGTGGTCACCGTAGGAGGTGGTGTAGTCGGAATCGATGCGGCCCACCCGGGCGATGAGGTCCAGGTAATGGCCATGGGGACGGATATTGGTGCCGTAGAGGGAGAGGTCCGTCTCTTTCTGGGAGCCGTGGCCGTCGGTGTAGTCCGTATCACCCCAGAGATGGGAAATGGCGCCGCCGTAGTACCAGCTGCCGTTATTCTCTGTGTCTCTCTTCTTATCATAGCCGACCTGGATAGTCTTGTAGTTACCTTCAAAGCCGTGACGGCCATCCCGTTCCAGGTGCTTATTCACCAGACGGGCCCAGATGCCGTCGTCCTGACTGTCATTGCGCAGTTCTCCCAGACGCTTGAGGAGGGTATCGTCATCCCGCCACAGGGCGAAGGCTGTATTGGCAGCGGAACCCGGCACGATACCGTTCGGGTTCACCGTATTGCCGCCATTGCCCTTCGATGTGTCCGGCGTCAGGAACCAGTCATCATAGCCCTTAAGATCTGTACTGGTGGCATCTGTTTCCTTTTTCACAATGAGATTCTTATTGTAAATCTTCTTGTAATTCTCCACCTGCACCGCCTGGTTCATACGGAATGTGGAGGTGTCCGCAGCGGTAGAAGCGAAGTAAAGCTTGCTTCCGTCAGTCATGCCGTTGACGCTGCTGCCGCTTGTCAGGGAAACGTTATAGGCGCTGCCGCTGCCGCCATGGGCAATGATATAGTCACCGCTATCACGGTATGTATTGACATCATTATCCTGGTACTTCAGGTCCATGAGGAACGTGCCGCCGGAGCCGCCCAGTTTCTGCACTTCCAGCTTCTTCGCATTCCCTGCCAGGGAAATGACGCTGCTGCCGTCGGGGTTGACACTGTTAGCCGTGCTGTCTGCAGTGAGGTTCCAAAGGGAAACGCCTGCAAGATGAATATCACCATTGCCCGATGCAGCACCGTTCCAGGCACTGCCATTGTTCAGGCTAATATTTGCTGTACCAGAAGTGCTGTTTAGATCACCGTTCCAGCGGGAACCATTGTTGAAGTTGGCTTTGAGCTGGCCAGCAAAAGTCGTACCCTTTGGATCATCATACTTCTTCGTATCATTTGTCATATTGCCAATCATTTGTGACTGGTTATCGAAAGTCAAGTTCATGATGCCCTTGTTATCGGCATTACCATTAAGGCTGGATCCCAGTCCTGTATAACTGGCATTCAATGTATTATTGCCTTCAGCAACCAGATTGCCAATCTGAGAAGTATGAGTACCAGTCATGTTAAGATTCGTTGTGGTACCATCATAAATAGCATAATCACGAGAGTTCGGACGGCTACTATCGTAAGATACCACAAAAGCACCGGTTGCCTCTGCATTACCTGTCAATGTCCCATTTTCTCCTGAGAAATCAGCCGTAATTTTGCTATGGTCTTCACACGATTCAATATTACCTGTCACCTGAGCATTCTTACCAGAAAACTCGGCATGGATAGCTGCATTGTCGTTACGCATATATTGCGATTCACGAGGAGTATTAATCTCCGTCCACATATTACCATTGAATACAGCATCATTTCCTGACATCTTCAAATTGATTTGACCATTATAATATGCTTTCAAGCTGCCATCGATTTGATTATGATCGCCAGTGAGTACGAGATTTGCTGTTCCTTTTCTGTCCGCCTGTACGACACCATGGCGAAAAGGTTCGTCCCAAGTATAAGTGCGGGCTATGGAGAAGTTATCACTTGATGCATTGATATCCAGAGTCCCACCATCGGTCGCATTCATATCTCCGCGGATCAACGAATTGTTGCCGCTGAAATCCAATCTAATCTTGGCCATGTCCCCATTGGCAAGAAGCACATCTTTCGCCAGACTATCTTCCGTGGTATTCCCAGTTGCAGTAGATTTGATATAAGAACCAGCACCGGTCATATTGATATAAACAGATGCATCGTCTGCTTCGATTTCACCTAAAACCTGGGCTGTGCCGCCTTTATTCCCATTGATGATGACATTCGACACTTTTCCTGTGGACTCGTCCACCATAGCCCTGATACTGCTGTTGTTCTCTTTGGAAGAAGTAATTTTCACCACACCATCAATATCCGGATTGATGGATACTGTACTTCCTCCTTCTGCTAAAATTCCACCAGTCAAGTCCACTGTTTTCGCATTCAGATTCACTTTAAAATCATGATTCTTACCTATTCCAGCATAAACAGAAGCATTGGGGGAGGAGAGGATGATTTTATCTGCATTGATGGTGATACCTGTACCCATGGCATATTTAGGATCATAATAGGCAAGTTCTGTATTTAGAGAAGCGCCAATGGCAGGCCGTTCCCCTGTCAGAGCTGAAATATTTACCGTACTTCCTGCCCCGCCGTTGATGAAAACGCCATTACCGGCATCCATAACGCCAAAACCTGCACCGGTAGTGGTAATGTTCAGATTCTTAAAGCCATCAATTGTCATCTTACCATTGTAGTTTTCAGTATGTACAGCATCATCATGCGTTCTGATGGTAATATCACCGCTGGCCGTAACGTTGGTTTCAAAGTTACTATCACTGATGATGCCCTTATCATCCCATTGATTGCCTTTAAAATCAGCATTGATTGTGATATTTTTAGCGTTCACAACGGCATCTCTGATAGCGGATCCGTCGCCTCTGCCATTCTGTGCGTCCCAATTGATGACCAGGTTCCGGTCGGCGTGGTCGTAGGTGTGCATATCACCTTCCGTATTGTCGCGCGTCGTGCTGATCATACGGTTCGTCAGCGTATCCGTATTGGTGGATGGGTCGTAGGCAGCATAGGCCGTGGTCCCGCAGGCCAGTGCCGCCACTGCCAGGGAGGCCAGTATCATTTTTCCGCCCTTTGCTTTTCCTGATGATTTGCCATGTCCTTTTGCAATTTCAGAGACCGCCATATAGCAGTTTCTTGCCCTGCTCCATACTACTTTATAAATATGATTCATTCTATTTCCCCATTTCTATGAACACATATTGGATGACACAAATGCGGCTGCCCCTCTTCCGATCCCCCAATCCAAAAGGCATGTCACGGCCGCCGGAAAGATGGATAACATGCCTGTTTATCTATTTAAACTACAAATTAGTTTATTACTGCCTCTATATTATACGCCCCGATTTAAAGCAGTACCAATACATAAATGTAAATTTGCAATGGATATAGAAGATAATGTCATAGAAGTGAAAAATCGGAGCCGAGGAAAATGGGCAGCTGGTATCCAGGCAAACAGCCCTGCCGCTCCAATAGGAGAGGTGCCGGAGGCAGAGGTGGCATTCCCCGGTGAAGACGGTATACCTGATGTACAAGACCATCCCGTCCTCGTCATTTCGAGCGGTGGCAGCATGCTGCTTGGGGATACTGTCAAAACCGCTACAGCTTCGAGGAGCCGAGAAATCTTTCTCGGGCTCGGGAATACAGGGCTTTCCCTTCCTCAGCTGCTTCGCAGCTCCCGCCTCTGCGAGGCGGATCCATCCCCTGCCCTTCGGGCTGCCCCCTTCTCTAAGGGGGCACTTGCTACCGATATTCTCAATAGTTGGGGTTATCCACCGGAATGCAGGCCTTTGGAGAAGGGCCGCGCCAAAGGCGCAGGATGGATAGCTGGGTCTCGAGATGACGACAGGCGGAAAGAGACACATAGTTGAAGACGGTATACCTGATGTACGAGACCATCCCGCTCCCCGTCATTTCGAGCGGTGGTATCATGCTGCTTGAGGATACCGTCAAAACCGCTACAGCTTTGATGAGTCGAGAAATCTTTCTCCTGGACGGGAATACAGATTTCCCCTCCTCAGCTGCTTCGCAGGTACCGCCTCTTCGAGGCGGATCCATCCCCCGGCCTTTGGCCGTCCCCCTTCTCTAAGGGGGAACTTGCTTACCGGTATCCTCAATAGTTGGGGTTATCCACCGGAATGCAGGCCTTTGTAGAAGGGCTGCGCCAAAGGCGCAGGATGGATAGCTGGGTCTCGAGATGACGACAGGCGGAAAGAGACACATAGTTGAAGACGGTATACCTGATGTACGAGACCATCCCGCTCCCCGTCATTTCGAGCGGTGGTATCATGCTGCATGAGGATACTGTCAAAACCGCTACAGCTTCGATGAGTCGAGAAATCTTTCTTGCGGTCGGGAATACTGGGCTTTTCAACGCCTTCCATCTCAGCCGCTTCGCGGCAAATGCACCCCCTCAGCCTTCGGCAGCTCCCCCGATGGGGGAGCCAAGTTTTAACGGCGTAGTCTGGACCTTAATTTTCTTCACTCAAATCTCAATTCTTCCTTTTTCGATGTCCCCACCCGTTCACACGCTGCCCGGCCACCAATAGAAAAACCGCACTCCGGTTTCCCGAAGTGCGGGTTTTCTTATGATTCTTCTAATCAGAATCCAAATCTCAGTCCTGCATTGAAGCGGTATTTCATCTTTACATCGGCATTGAAGTTCCGTTCTGCGTCGAAGTAGAAACGGGTATTCCTGCCCAGGTTGATGTCGGTGCCGATACCGGCTACGTACCAGGTGTCACCCAGGTCGTCGTCATCGCGGTAGGAGATGTCATCGGTGATGGTGTTTGCCGTATCACCGAGGAAGTCATGGAGCAGGGAAGCCTTCAGGTAGACCCGGCCTGCATGGGTCGTACCGGCGTTGAAGTCTCTGCTCAGCACGAAGCCCAGGCGGCCTACGAGGCTGTCGGCGTTGTCCTGGCTGACCTTCGCCCCGTTTCTGGTGGTATAGTCATCACCCCAGAGGTAGTGGTAGGTGAGCTGTGCCTGGGGTTCGATGCTCCAGCCGCCGCCCAGGGCTTTCTGACGGCCGTATTCAGCGCCGAAACTCATGCCCCAGTTTTCGAATTTCCCGTGGTCACCGTAGGAGGTGGTGTAGTCGGAATCGATGCGGCCCATCCGGGCGATGAGGTCCAGGTAATGGCCATGGGGACGGATGTTGGTGCCGTACAGGGACAGGTCCGTTTCTTTTTGGGATCCGTGGCCGTCAGTATAGTCCGTATCGCCCCAGAGGTGGGAAATGGCGCCGCCGTAGTACCAGCTGCCGTTATTCTCTGTATCCTTCTTCTTGTCGTAACCTACTTGGATGGTCTTGTAGTTGCCTTCAAAGCTGTGGCGGCCGTCCCGTTCCAGGTGCTTATTCACCATACGGGCCCAGATGCCGTCATCCTGCTGGCTGTAGCGCAGTTCTCCAAGCCTCTTGGAAAGGGTATCGTCATCCCGCCAGAGCGCAAATGCTGTATTGACAGCGGAGCCCGGTACGGTGCCGTTGGGGTTGATGGTATCTCCATCGTGGCCCTTGGAAGCGTCCGGCGTCAGGTACCAGTTATCAGCGCCCTTGAAGTCGGAGTCCGTGGTATCGGTCTCTTTCTTTACAGAAAGATTTCCCGTATCCTTCAGGACCGAAAGGTTTTTATTGTAAATCTTATTAAAATTCTGGACTTCCACATCCTGGTCCAACCGGAAGGCAGAACTGTCGGCGGCGGTGGTTGCGAAATAGAGCTTGCTTCCCTCTGTCATGCCATTGACATTGCTGTCGCCACTGAGGGCCAAGCCATAGGTGCTGCCATTGCCGCCATGGGCCACGATGTAGTCACTGCTGTCCCCACCGCGGTAGGTGGCGATGTCATCGTCCTGATAATTCAGGTCCATGAGGAATGTGCCACCGCTGCCACCCAGAGACATGGTTTCCAGCGTATGGGCATTGCCGGCGAGGGAAATGACACTGCCGCTGTCCAGGTTCACGCTGTTTACGAAGCTGTCCGCGCTCAGGGACCACAGGGAACCATTCGTGAGAGTAATGTCACGAGTACCAAGGTCACCGTCACCGTTAGCAGCCCCCTCCCAGTAGCTGCCGTCCAGGTTCACAGCAGTGGTGCCGGACGTGTTAGTGAGGTCACCGATCCAAAGGGAGCCATTAGACAGGCTCACCGTGGAATCGCCGGAAGTATTGGTCAGACTGCCGGTCCAGCTGGAGCCGTTGTCAAAAGTGGCTGTCAACTGGCCATCAAAAGAAGTGCCATCATCGTAAGAGGCATGACCATTGGTTATGTCACCGGTCATCTGACTCTGATTGTCAAAGGTCAGATTCATAATGCCCGTATTGTTTGCATCACCTGTCAGTTTGGACCCAGTACCGGTGTAATTGGCATTCAGGGTATTGTTGCCGTCAGCCACTAAATTACCTGTCTGAGAAGTATTGGCGCCGGTCATGTTCAGGTTCAACGTAGTGCCGGAAGCACGTTTCCATCCGGAATAGCTTTTAGTGGGAGCCAGCCCCGCAGCTTTCACATCACCGGTCAATGTCCCATTTTCACCAGAGAAATCAGCTGTAATGGTGCTGTGATCGGTCACGGTTTGGATATCACCGGTCATCTGCGCATTGGTACCACTGAACCGGGCAGTAATTGATGCATTATCATTATCCTTATAAGATACCCCTCTAGACACATCAGTTTTTAGATTGCCCTCAAGAAAAGATTTATTTCCAGCCAGATTCAAATCAATGAAAGCTCCAGTATTGGCCTGCACATCCCCCGTAATCTGTACCAGACCTCCCTGATTCTTATTAACAGTTACATGACCAGTATCCCCTGTTGCCAGTATGCTATAAGGAACGGCAGGAGCCAAAAACGATCCTTTCCAGGTTCCCTTTTCAATAGTAACAGAGCCATTCGTATCAGAATTGATAGATACATTTCCCCCAGCAGCGTCGATAGCTCCTTTGATATTAACCGTAGAAGCATTCAAATTCACAGCAAAATCCCTGCTTTTGCCAGGCCCAGCAAAAATAGCTAACCGCGGAGCATCCAATGTGATTTCATTAGCATTAATGGTTACCCCTTTACCCAATTTAGGGTTCTCTACTGAATTGCCAATAGCAGACTGATAACCTGCTACCGTAGATATATTCACAGTACTACCTTCTGCGCCTTGGATTTTAATGCCGTCGCCATTATCTACGACGCCATAACCACCGATACTAACCCAGTTATTTCCTGTAGCTTTGATAATAAGATTTTTGAATCCGTCAATAACGATAGAACCGTTACTCTGTGTGTAAACTGCATCATCATGGGCCTTTACATTGATGTTCTCACCGGCAGTAACATGGGTGGTTCCCTCGCTTATAATTCCCTTATCAGTCCACTGGTTACCATTGAAATTGGCATCGATGGTTATATTCCGTGCATTTACCGTGCCATTGCGAATAGCGGAACCATCTTTCAGCAATGTATTCGAACGCTCGTCCCAATTGATAATCAGGTCCCGGTCCGGATGGTCGTAATTTCTGACTATCTGATTAACCAACGTATCCGTCTCGGTTCCCGATGCCGGCGTGTCATTAGCATAGGCCGTAGTCCCACAGGCCAGTGCAGCCACTGCCAGGGAGGCCAGGAGGATTCTCCGGGCGCCCCTGTGATGTGATTTTTTCGATGTCCTGCTGTGATTCATTGCAATTCCCCCTTATTGTGGTAAGCATAGGAAACAGACGTGGGTCTCACCGGTTTCATTCCTCCTGTCATAGAGAAGGGTTACCGCTGCCCCTGATAAACGATCACAGGTCTGCCTATGCGGATTCAAGTGTTACTATTATACCTTTCGATATGAAATAAGTCCAATACATTAATATAAGTGAAACCATGGTGCGGAAAGAAGAAAGATTTGAGATTTGAGATTTGAGAGTTGAGAGTTGAGGTCCAGCCTGCGGCGCTTCCATCACCATCTCTCAGCCCCGTGGGCAGCTCTCTTCTGAGAAGAGAGCCTCCTGTAGCGTCATCCTCACGTTTCAGGGTTACAGGCATCAGGATTCCCATTGCGGCGAAGCCGCCGGACCTCAATTCTCTTCACTCAATTCTCAATTCTCTTCTTTCTGCTATAATGACAATATATTGACTGAAAGAAAGGAACTTCCATGGCCCTGTCCCATAACTTTACGTCCGGTCCCATTGCGGGGCCCCTTTTCCGGTTTGCCCTGCCTGTCATGGGGGCCCTGCTGCTGCAGTCCCTCTACGGGGCGGTGGATCTTTTCATCGTGGGCCATTTTGCCAGTTCCGCCGATGTGTCCGCCGTGTCCACGGGGTCCCAGATTCTCCAGACCTTTACCATGCTCACCGCCAGCTTCTCCATGGGCATCACCATCCTTCTGGGCCAGTACATAGGGGCGGGCCGGGGAAAGGAGGGCGGCACCATTGCGGGAAGCGGCATCTGTCTCTGCCTGCTGCTGGGCCTGTTCTTCACATTCTGCCTCACCGTCTTCGCCCCCACCTTCGCGGGATGGATGAATGCGCCTGCCGAGGCTTTTGAAAAGACGGTGTCCTACATCCGCATCTGTGGCGGCGGTATGGTGGTCATCATCTGCTACAACCTCATCGGCAGCCTGTTCCGGGGCATCGGGGACTCGAAGACGCCCCTCATGACCGTGGCCATTGCTTCGGTTTTCAATACTTTCGGCGACCTCCTGCTGGTGGCTTTCTTCCACCAGGGCGCCGCCGGGGCAGCCCTCGCCACCGTGGCTGCACAAACCCTGTCGGTGGTGATTTCCTATGTCATTATTAAAAAGAGGGGCCTTCCCTTCCCCTTCTCCCTGTCCATGGTCCGCCTCCATGGGGCCACGGCCCTCCGTATCGTGAAACTGGGTCTCCCCATCGCCCTGCAGGACCTGCTGGTGGGGCTGTCATTCCTCCTCATCATGTCCATCGTAAACCGCATCGGCCTCACGGCGTCTGCTTCCATCGGGGTGTCGGAAAAAATCTGCGGCTTCATCATGCTCATTCCCGGCTCCTTCATGCAGTCCATGAGCGCCTTCGTCGCCCAGAACGTGGGAGCCCGGCGGTTCGACCGGGCGGAGAAAGCCCTTTTCTCCGGCATCGCCATGGGCCTGGCCGCGGGGGTATGCATGTTCACCATTTCCTTCTTCTACGGCACCCACCTCACCGCCCTCTTCACCTCCGACGAGGCGGTGGTACTGGGAGCGGCGGATTATCTCAAGGCCTACGCCATCGACTGCCTCCTCACGTCGGTTCTCTTCTCATCCATCGGTTTCTTCAATGGCCTCGGCATGACGAGGTTCGTCATGGTCCAGGGTATTGTGGGAGCCTTCTGCGTACGGGTACCGGTGTCCTACCTCATGAGCCTGGAAGTACCGCCCCGGCTCTTCCACATCGGCCTCGCCACGCCAGCGTCGTCGGCGGTACAGATTCTGCTCTGTGTGATCGCTTTTCTTTATGTGAAGAAGAAAAACAAGAATTGAGATTTGAGTGAAGAGAATTGAGGTCCCGCGGCTGCGCCGCAGGCTGACGTTTTATCTCTCGGGGTGCATTGGCGGTAAAGCTGCTTCCTGTCTGATATCTGACTGTCGGAGCCGTCTGACGTCCCAGCCGTGGAGTGGCTGGATTTCAACTCTTTCGGAGAAAATGTCATAGCCATCTACCAGAAAGATCTCTCGGCTCATCGAAGCTGTAGCGATTTTTAATTTTGCAATCATTCAGCCTGCAGCCACCCGAGGGGAAGCGTGTCACTGGATTCTCAGTCGCCTGACGGCTCCTTATGAATCCAGTTCCCTTGCCACCGCTCGAGATGACGGGGACTGGTCGGTGTTATCAGGGAAGGTGACGAAGTCACTGGACCTCAACTCTCTTTCCTCAACTCTCAACTCTATTTCCCCAACTCTCAAATCTCAACTCTATTTTTTCCCAAAAGCAGTATAATAAGGTTACCTTACATCAAAAAGGAGGGGAGGCTATGAAAAATTGGAAGTCCATCGTGTACCTGGTCTGCGCCATCCAGGTGGGCGCCGGCATATCCATGGTGGGAGTCATGTCATTCCTCCCCCTTTTCCTGTCGGAGCTGGGACTGACGGACCCCGGGGAAGCGGCATTCTGGGCGGGCCTCATTACCGGGGTGACTCCCTTCATGATTGCCCTGTCCGCTCCTTTCTGGTCCATCCAGGCGGACCGGCGGGGGCCAAAAGTGGTGATGACTATCGTCCTCTCTGCGGTGATGCTGTCCTCCCTGGCCTCCGGCTTTTCCACCGCCCCCTGGCAGATTCTCATTTTCCGCACCCTCCAGGGCCTGGTGGGAGGCTTTGTCCCCATCGGCCTTTCTATCGTAGCCACGGTGACACCGGAGCATAAAACCTCCTGGGCCATGGGCTATTTCCAGGCCGCCATGGTGATGGGCATCATGTTTGGTCCTCTCCTGGGTGGGTCCATTGCCGATACCTTCGGCTATCGGACGCCTTTCTTCTTCTTTGCCTTTCTCGCTTTCCTCTGCCTCCTTTCGGTGCAGTTCTTCCTGCCTCCCATCCATCGGAAAGGGGCCAGTAAAGACCGGTCTTCCACCTTCAGCCAGATCCTGTACTTCATGAAGATTCCCCGGGTCCGGATCATGACGTTCATGCAGTTCCTCTGCAACTTCGGCATCACCGGCATCGGACCTATCCTTCCCCTGTACCTGAAGCAGATGATCGGCACCAGCTCGGACCTAGTAGCCACTATCGTGGGATTCATCATCTTTATTTCCGGAGGCTGCAGCGCCTTCATGTCCCTGAACGTGGGCCGCCTCACAGAGCGGATCCGTCCCCACCGCCTCCTCATCGGCGCCACGATTTTTGTGGGATTTACTTTCTTCATGCAGTACCATATGCATACCGTAGAAAGCCTCGGCTTCTGGCGGGCCATTACCGGCATGGGCATGGGACTCATTGCCCCCTGCACGAATACCATCATCGCCAAGTCCGTACCGCCGGAAAAGCGGTCCATCGTCTTCGGCGTGGTGTCCAGCATATTCCTCATGGGCAACGTGGCGGGTCCGGTGTGCTCCGGCGCCCTGGCCCGGTGGCTGGGCTACCCCTCGGTATTCTGGTCCACGGCCATAGCCTTCTGGCTCGCCGCCTGCGTGATAGTGTGGAATTTCCGGAAGGAATGATCGAGGCCCTGTGGCCAGGCAGCGTGTAAACAGGCGAGGGCTCCTAGCTGCTAGCGGCTAGCTTTCAGGAAAGATGGTCCGCCTGCGGCGCAGATCCCGCCTCTTCGAGGCGGATCCATCCCCTGCCTTTGGCCGTCCCCCTTCTCCAAGGGGGAATTTGCTTACCGGTATCCTCGATATGTGAGATAACCAATAATCATGCAGCCCCTTAGAGAAGGGGTGCACCAAAGGTGCAGGATGGATGCGGCGAAGCCGCTGGACCTCAACTCTCAAATCTCAAATCTCAAGTCTTTCTTTTTCAATTCAAAAAGCCGTGAAAAAGTTTTCTTACTTTTTCACGGCTTTTCCTGTGCACTCAGTACAGGATATGGGCGATGACGAATCCTGCCACGCAGGCGGTGAAGACGCCGGTAAGACCGGGGAGCATGAAGGAGTGGTTCAGTACGAATTTCCCGATTCTCGTGGTACCGCTCCGGTCAAATCCGATGCACGCCAGGTCCGACGGATAGGTGGGCAGGAAGAAGTAGCCGTAGCAGGCGGGAATGAAGGACAGGACCATCACCGGGTCCATGCCCAGTTTCAGCGCCATCGGCATGACGATAGCCACGGCGGCACCCTGGGAATTGACCAGTTTCGACGTAAAGAAGAGGACCAGTGCGTAGGCCCAGGGGTAGTTGGTCACCACGGTGCCCAGGAAGCCCTTCAGCACCCCCATCTGGCTGGCGAAGTAGGTATCCGCCATCCAGGCTACGCCGTATACGGAGACCAGAGCCACGATGCCGGCACGGAAGACCTGGCTGTTTCCCACTTCCTTCGCCTTCGTGTGGCAGGCGAAGAGGATGATGGAAGAAACGAAGAGCATCACCATCTGGATGACGGTGGTCATGGAAATGGCCTTCATCTTACCCTTGGCGTCGGCAAAGTGAGGCAGGAGATCCGGGAAGTTGCCGAGGATGGCAATGCATACGATACCCAGGAGGAAAATGATGGTGGCCCGGTAATAGGAGGCGGGCAGCTTTTTCCCCTGCAGGGATTCCTGTTCCCCGTATACGTAGTCCCGCTGTTCCGGGTCCTGGATCATTTTCTGGAAATTTTCATCATCCGCCAGGTCCTTGCCCCGGTGGTAGCTGATGAGGGCCGCGCAGAGGACGCCGATGAGGGTAGCCGGCACGGAAACCGCCAGGATCTGGAGCAGGGAATACTGGTATCCCGCTGCCGCCATGAAGCCTACGATGGACACTACAGCCACCGATACGGGAGAAGCGGAAATGCCCATCTGGGAAGCGATGGAAGAAACCGCCATGGGCCGTTCGGGACGAATATTTTCTTTGATGGAAATATCATAAATAATGGGGAACATGGTGTATACCACGTGACCCGTACCGCAGAGCACCGTCAGGAACCAGGTAGTCACCGGTGCCAGTATGGTAATATGCTTCGGATTGTTCCGCAGGAACCGTTCCGCCGCCTTCAGCATCACCGTGAGACCACCGGAGGTCTGCAGGAAGCCGGCACAGGTCACCACGGCGAGAATGGTCAGCATGACGCCGATAGGCGGAGAACCGGGCTTGAAGTGAAAAATAAAAGTGTACACCATGAGGCCGATGCCGGAAATCACAGCCAGCCCGATGCCTCCGTGCTTGATGCCCATAAACAGGCAGGCAAGCAGCACAATAAACCCCAGAATCAATTCCATTCGAATCCCTCCATAAATAATATACTTTTATCCCCATCAGATGAGATTAAGTATACTATATTATGGAATTTTATCAAATATCTATTACGCATAGCAAACCTATTATCGTATGCTATATAATCATGCATGGAAAAAGAAGAACAGAGGAGCAAGAGGGAAGAGAATGGTCTGGCAGGGACGCCGGGTCTCAATGTTTCACTCAATTCTCAATTCTTTCCCAATCATGCAGCCCCTTAGAGAAGGGGCGCACCAAAGGTGCAGGATGGATTGATGGGATTTGTACGAATCCCCTGCTTCGCAGGTCCCACCTCTGCGAGGCGGATCCATCCCCCGGCCTTTGGCCGCCGCCGTTTGACTTAAAAGAATAGAGTCAAACTTTAGCCGCTGCGCGGCAACCCACCCACCGCTGACGCGGTCCCCCCTTCCTTGCAAGCAAGGGAGGGTTAATTTTTGCGGCGAAGCTGCGGGGCCTCAACTCTCAAATCTCAATGTTACTCTTCTACGTCCCATGGAGCCGTCGGTTTCGTCATATGCATAAAAAATAAGAGTGCCACCCATTGGATGCAGCACTCTTATACGCGGCGAAGCCGCTGTAGATCTAGACCTAGACCTAGACCCTATACACTATGCGGACCCTTCCATACTTTCCCGGTCATGAGATACCGTACCGCTTCTTCCAGCCGTTCGGCGCCGTGGACGAAGTGGTTGCCCCGGTTGGCCTGGTAGAGGACTTCCTTACCTTCTTTTGCGATGATATCCCGCACCGCCAGGGTATCTTCTTCTACCTTCGCCATTCGGGGGTTGCGGACTCTTTTTTCTTTGTCCCCCAAGGACAGGTAGATTTTCTTTATGTCGGAAGAAAGGGGATGGGCTTTCAGGTAATCCACAAACCCATCGAACCAGAGGGAGCCGGAAATGGAGGCGATGGCCTCAAGGCTGTCCTTTTTCGTACCCATGTAGAGGGCAAAGAGGCCGGACATGGAAATGCCTGCCATCATGCGATGGAGGGGCCTGCCGGAAAAGGTGCTCTCCTTTGGGAATACTTCCTGCTCCAGGAAATCGGCAAACCGGTCTGCGCCGCCGGAGAAGTCTTCTTCCCCCCTGAATACCTTCGGCGCCGGCCAGGGAGAAAGGTCCCCGTTCCAGTCCATGCCATCGATAGAGGCAAGGAGCACCGGGAATTCATCGGTGAGGAAGTATACCTCCTCCGTCACCGGTTCCGGCTGGGGAATATAAATAATGGATTCTGCCTCCGCTTTTCCGTACACCCTGATGGAAAGGGGACCGGCGGTAAAGGATGTGAGATGGTTCATGGTGGGCTCCTGAAAATTGAGATTTGAGGTCCAGCGGCTTCGCCGCGGTTTGTCATGCAGATGGACAGAGTCAATTGTGCGGGGGCTTCTAGCTTCTAGCGTCTAGCAGCTAGGAAAGCTGATTCGCCTATGGCGCCAGGCCTGCTGGTTCGATGGCTTCTCATGCCATAGGCTGTCCAGTTTTTCCTAACAGCTAGAAGCTAGCAGCTAGCTGCCCCGTGCTGATGACTCTGCCCATCAGCATGCTCCCCATTACTTTCCCTTAAACTCAGCCTTCCTCTTTTCCAGGAATGCCGTGATGCCTTCTTTGAAGTCTTCGCTGCCGGAGCACTGGGCGAGGTACACTGCTTCGTCCTTCATATAGTCCTCAAATCCCTTGTACAGGCTGGCGAACATGAGCTTTTTCATATTTCCATAGGCCAGGAGAGGCCCTTCCGTCAGTTTTTCCGCAAAGGCCATGACAGTGGGCATGAGGTCTTCCTTCGTGGTCACTTCTTTCACCAGGCCGATTTCGAGGGCTTCCTTGGCGGAGACCGGGCGGCCGGTGACGAACATGTCGAAGGCCCGGTGGCTTCCCACCATGCGGGGCAGGAAGTACACGCCGCCGGTATCCGGGCAGAGGCCGATGCCCACGAAGGCCTGCAGGAATTTCGCATTATCTGCGGCAAAGATGAAGTCACAGGCAAAGGCCAGGTTCGCCGCACCGCCGGCTGCTGCGCCTGCCACGGCGCAGATAATGATTTTCCTCATTTTCTTCATGTACAGCACGATTTCCGACAGCTTCCCTGCCAGAGGCGCCATGGACTTCTTCGAAAAATCCGGTTCATCGCAGTGGGCCTTCATATACCGGATATCGCCGCCGGCGGAAAAGGCCCGGCCGGCACCGGCAAGCACCAGTACCTTCACCTCCGGATTTCCTTCCGCTTCCTCCAGAGCCTCTGCCAGCTCTCCTGCCATCACCATGTCCAGCGCATTCAGAGTAGGCCCGTAATCCAATGTAATAGTTTCGATGCCTTTTGAAAGGGATGTATGAATTCTTTCGTAAGCCATGACTGCCTCCTTCAGGGAACAACGGGAACATCTTTTTATATTATATCATTAATAGAAGAGCCCTTTACAGAAATATCTTTTCCGCCAGAAAGGTCCCCAGGGCCACCAGCAGCAGGCCGCAGGCCAGCTGGGTGAACATGTACCCCAGCCCCTCCAGCCATCGCCCGGAAGCCCAAAGCTGCAGGGTTTCATTCATAAAGGAGGAAAAAGTGGTGAGGCCTCCCAGAAATCCGGTGATAAGAAAAGCCGCCGCCCCCGGCAGAGGATACACCCGGGAAAAAAGGACCCCCAGTATGCCTATCAGGAAGGACCCGGCACCGTTCACTGCCAGGGTGCCGTAAGGGAAAGACGTCCCCATCCAGCCTGCCATAACAAGGGTAGTCATATACCGGCACAGGGCGCCCAGAGCCCCGCCGGCAGCCACCAGCAAAGGATATACATAGTTCATCATCATGCCTCCATAAAAAAATCTCCTGCCCCCTTGGGAGATTCTCAAAAGAATCCGATTCCAGGGGACAGGAGTCATCAGCTCAAAGAGCATTCGGCCTACGCCCGGCGAACTCCATCGCCGTTTGCGGGTTTTATTGTATCACAGGGAAAGGGGATTTGAAAAGGATGCTATAAAGATGGTGTAAGTGTCAAGTTTTCCTCGGTAATTCATTTGACTGTCGATAATTACTATCTCC